>DHKFJ23503__coassemble_546_pt1 | contig 226819 bp, 226 predicted proteins | sample DHKFJ23503__metabat2_high_PE_042 | metagenome-assembled genome bin DHKFJ23503
GATGACCGGGCCGGGCTTGTAGGCGCCAGGAAGCATTAGCCCACCTCCACAATCTGCATACTTATGTTTGACCAGCCCCCACGCAGGGGGGTTGGGGAGCTATTCTGAATCACGACTTGGGCCACCCCGCCACCTACCTCCCAGGGCACCGGTTCGGACGTCCAGGAAAGCTGTGGGCGGGCCAGGGCCGTGTACCCGGTGGCGGTGATGGTTGCGTACCGGGCGGTTGCAGGGACGGACGGAGCGGTCACCGTGACTCGCTGCATGAGGTCGCCGGTAGGCACCAGGGGGCGTGAGCCGACCGTGGAGCCGGTGAGGGTCTTGAAAGAGACGGTGGCAGACCCGCCAGCCATGTAGAGCGAGACGGTGACGGGCTTACCCGGTATCACCGGCACCTTGTCAGCCAGGGTCACGGTTGCCCCGCCCACGACAGAGCGCGGGGCTGTGCTCCCACCCGGTAGGGCCACAGGTCCACCATTTGCCACACCTTCTAGGAGCGACTGGCCCGGGGTCAGCACATTCGTAGCATGCGCGGGGCACGGGATAAAGATGAAAGGCCCCAGCCCCCAGGCACCCTCAGCCAATTCTTGGAGCGCCCCGGCCTGCTCGCTGGTCAGCGCCGTGGAATCCACCTGCCAGGTACGCAGGCGCGGGCCCTTTGAGGTAGCGAAAGCCCACCGCCGGTTAGAAGCCTCCTGGAAGGTGAAGCGGTCAGCAGCGCTCACCTGCATTTCACGGGTAGGCAGGGCAGGTAGCAGATGGGCAAGCGTGCCAATATGACCAGCCATATGTTTACCTCATTTTCTGTACGCGGTTCATTCGAGCCTTAAAACCCCGGTCATTTTCTTCGATACGAATCTGCCAGCGCGAAAGGGCTGAGTCCACGCCGCTTTCAATAGCGGCATGGATAGGAGGGGCTTCAACCGCCACCCCAGCACCGGCAGGCGCAGGTAGCGCCGCGGGTGACCCGCCAACTGCGAAGCCACGGGGCGCGGGGGTTGGCATGGTGCCGCCTGCATTCATCCAGCGCAGCCAGGAAAGGTTCTCCCCGCGCCAAGTGCCGGGTTCGTTCACGATGTACTCACGGGAGCGAAGCAGCACAGGCTCGCCGGTATCCACCACGTACCCGGGCAGGTTATCCATCGTCGGGGATGCAGGCGGCACCCCTGGCAGTAGACCACCAGAGGCGAAGCGCCGCAGGGAATCAAAAGTGCCCGGCATGCCACCAGCGAAGAAGCGCCGTGCAGGGAAACCGCCAGCGTAATTCTTCAGCACTCCACGCCCTGCGCCAGACTGCGTATTCTGCTCCACCGTGCCGAGCACGGTTTTCTGGATAATCTCAGAACGCCGCGTCGTGATATTTACCTGAACATCACGCTCGATACTTCCAATCGCCCCCTGAGTCTCACGGGCCATATCACGGGCGGACGAGCTCATAGACGAGTCCGTGTGCGTACCGTCGGGTACGGCATCCACCGCTGTAGTGGTCTCGTTCGCCATCTGGTAGGCCTTATCTGACATCCACGATTCAATCGAGACGCCTTCGGGGACGCCGAGAACAGCGCGGGTCAGGATATCCGCCTGCTCGGTGGTCAGCCCCATAGATTCCATAGACGCAATCATGGAGTTATAAGTACCTGCCATAGTGGCCTGCAACTCTTCTTGGGAGCGCCCATTGCGAGCCTGCGCCTCAGTCAGCTCCCACATAGCATCTACGTTATCGGCAAGCATGGCGTTCGCGTTTCGGCCTGCCTCAGTCGTGGTATCAAAACGAGTACCCGTCGCGTCCAATCCCGCGCCTGTGAGAGCGAGATTATTCTGCATTTCAACCAGCTTCTCGTTGTAGTTCCCCATAGCTTCGGTCTCACTCATATGAATGTTTCCGAGGACGCGGAAGGCTTCGACGAGCTCGTCGAGAGGGAGCCGGGCGGCTTCTGCTTGCTCAGCCGTATCAGCCAGACTTCCTTCCAATTCGGCTAACCCGCCCGAGGCACCTTCGGTGGCTTTTTCTGCTTCCTGAAGCTTCGGGGGCAGCTCCCCCATCATGGCCTGCAATGTTTCCTGCTCAGTCAGGGTCACCCCGAGAGAGGAAGCGTAATCGAGGATTGCGCCTTCAAGCTGGGGGAATTGCTCCCGTAGCTTCTGGATATCGCCGCCTGCCGCCTGGGTTTCATCAGCAATCTTCTTGAAAGATTCCTGTGCGTCAGCCATAGACCCGCCCTGCACCATGCCAGCCAGAGCACCGTCGAGGTTGGCGATGTCCTCTTTGAGCTTGGCGGTGTTATCGGAGATGCCGACCATGCCTGCACCCCATGACCCGAGTTCTTCAGCCCATGAGAGGGACTGGACGTTGGTGATAGCGTCGCCGACGCCGTTGATGCCATCGATGGAGCCTTGCCACCATGAGCCGTTGCCGTTGGCCCACTCGGCGTTGCGGAAGGATTCATTGAGGGCTTCGATGTTGCCTTTAGACCCGGCGAGGGCGTTGCCCATACGCTCGGCCCCGATGGTGGCGGACTCGGTTCCCTCGAAGAGGAGGTTTAGGGCGGCACCGGCGGCTACAAAGTAGGCGGCCAGCATGGTCGCGTTGTGCGCGGTGCGGCCCATCTTGCTGTCGAGTTCTGGCAGTTTCAGGCCGAGGGCGTCGGCGGCGTCCTTGAACTCCGCTACCGCGCTTACGCCCTTCATGATGCCACCGACGGCCAGTAGGCCACCGCCACCAAGACCGACGATAGCAGCGGTGGCGGTGAGCACAGGCCCGGGAATCTGGCCGATAAGCTCTAAGACGTCAGTTGCGCCCTGGACGATATCGCGGAACATATCATTCAAAGACCCGCCGCTTTGCAGAGCCAGGGTGTCGAAAGCGCCACCGAGCTTCTCCAGGTCACCGGCGAGGTTATCCTGTAGCGCGGCAGCGGTCTCAGCTGCGTAACCGGCGTCATTGACTTTGTTGATCCATTCCTGGATACCGGCCCCACCCTGGGCGTAGAGCACGTTTGCGGCGCGGACTGCGTCAGAGCCGAAGATAGTCGCCATAGCAGCGTCACGCTGGGCCGGAGTCAGATTCTCCATGCCTGCACGAAGCTGGTCAGCTAGTTCAACCATGCCCACGAAGTTGCCCTGGGAGTCGTACATGCTGACCCCGAGTTCATCGAGGGTCTGCTGTGCTTCCTTGGAGGGGTTTTGTAGCTTTTGCAACATGACCTTGAAGGAAGTACCGGCGTCCGAGCCTACAAGGCCTGCGGAGGCGAAGGCTGAGAGCGTGCCCACGGTTTCTTCGATACTGATACCCGCCTGCGAAGCTACCAAACCGGATTGCTTCAAAGCGTAGCCGAGGTCGCCCACGGAGCCCTGGGCCTTGCCTGCCCCCGCCGCCAGCAAGTCCGCCACATGCCCCAAGTCCTTGCCTTCTAGCTTGAACTGGGTCATGGCGGTAGCGGCCAGCTCAGCGGCGTCACCCACCTCAATCTCACCAGCCGCAGCAAGCGACAGAGCACCGGTAAGGCCCCCGCGCAGAATGTCGTTGGTGGACACCCCCGCCTTGGCAAGTTCGTTGATACCTGCGGCGGCCTCTTCACCAGAGTAAGCCGTATCAGCGCCTGCCTTCATAGCCAGTTCACGGAGCTTTTCCATCTCCACACCACTAGCGTGGGTGGATGCCTGAACCGCGCTCATAGCCTTATCAAAAGAGGCGTACTTAGCCACGACGGATCCGACGGCGGCCACCATTGACCCGCCCGCCACCATAGCAGTGGTAGAGAGCGTAGACCAGGCTTGTTCGTGCTCCCGCTGTGCCTGTGCCAGCTTATCGAAAGCCCCCTGGCCGGTAGCCGCTACCTCTTTCGACACGGCGGCAGCGCGCTTCATGGCGGCCTCATAATTACCGATTTCAGCGCGCAAACGCACCGTAACATCACGATTAGCCAAGGGGGCCTCCTATAAAATTGCTGGTGACAACACACGCACAAGAAAGTTCATGAAATGGCAAACAAAAACAGCCGCAAAGGCGACGCACTACTAGGCTTCGGCGTCATCGGAATCATCATCGGCCTGCTTCTTTTCCGCGCCCCCATTGGCATCCCAGCCCTGCTTGTAGGCTTGGTTTGCCTAGCTTCCTGGTTCTTCGTGAGGTCTCAGAGCAATAAAGAACGCCAGCACCAAGAGACTTTGGCAGCTATGCAAGCACAGCTTGACGAAGAACGTCGCCGCAATAACCAGGGCTAGAATTTCCAGCCTTCTGGGGGTGCGCCATAACCTGGCGCGCCCCCTTCTGCTTTCTCCAAGACGGGGTAGATGACTTGGCCGGGCTGGGGCTTGTATCCGGGTTCGTTGGTGCGTTCGGCGACGGCTTTGGTGGCGTGGCAGGTTGCAGTTTGGGTTTCCCACCAGCCCGCATTAGCTTCGTCGCGGCAGACGGTTAGGGGGTTGCCGCATTCAGGGCAAAGCATGGCCTGGTACAGCTGATACCCGATAGCCAGCGTCCGGTCGCGTTCTCCCCACTCCCCCGCACCGGTGAGCATAAATGAGGGCGGCTTACCCCACGCCTGGGCGGTCTTGATGACCGTCAGTAGGTCGCGGTTACGCGGTTCGGCTAGTGCCGAGGCCACGAAATCGAGGCGAAAGGTCAGGGGTGTTCGCCCGCCCATATGCCTGAGTGATAAGCGCGAACTGCGCGCCGATAGTTTCATGAACCTTAGCCCATTGTTCGGCGGTGAGTTTCTGCCCCTGGAGGCGGGCGGCACGGGAAAACACTTCGTACCAGAAGCCCATATCTTCGAAGTACTTGTACCCTTCGGGTTTCTCTCCCAGGGCTGCGCGGGCTTCCTTCATCTCAGAATCAATCAGTGCGAAAACAGTCACCTGGGCCTTGGAGGCTTCCAGCCGGGCCAGGAGCTCAGCGTCCTGGGTGGGCGCGGGTTCACCCAGTGAATCGAACCCGGCTGTTTCTTCCGTGTCGCGGTTGGCCTGGGCTTCCTGGTAGCGGGCTACTTCCTCGGCGAGGGTTGGGTCACGGTAGATAGTGACAGTCTCGGTCAGGCGGTGTTCGGTTCCGCCGACCAGCCAGTCGGTGAGGTCAAAGGTGGTGGCGTCGTGGGTTTCGGTCATCGGGTGTCAGTCCTTTCAAAAATCGGTGTGGCCAGTCCGAGAATGAGGGGTGCCCCGTGCTGGGGACTGACCAAAAACCAGCACGGGGCAAGCATTTAAGCGGCTACAACAGCATTCAGCTCAGCCTTAGTAATAGAGAGCGGCACGACACGGCGCTGGAAGCCGCCAGACTCACTCGGGGCCTGCCAGTTATCAGGGATAACCTCAAAAACGGAGACCTCATCACCAGCGGCGATAGGCGCGTCGTACTTCTTACCAGTGCTACGAACAACCAGGTAAAGGGTCACTCCCTTTTCCTTGAAAGCCTGGAAAGCGAAGTCACCCTCGGTGTCATGCTGGCCGGGCTGCTCAGGGTTGAAGTAGCGGAAGGGGGCGATGGTGCCTTCAAAGTTGGAGGCACCAAAGACGTTCACGGTCGCCTCGTCACAGAGCGCGGTTCCGTCCACGGTCTCAGAAGCGGTAGCTGACAGACGGAAATCTGCCTTGGTGATACGGCAGGAGATGTCCTTGCCTGCGGTGATCTCGGCGACGGTGGGGGCCTTCATGTCTGCGGGCTTTGCTGCCAGCAGCATGAGCAGGGTGTGACCGTCGGCTAGGGTCTTGGGGACGTCAGCCATTTATTTGCTCGCTTTCTTTGCGTCGATGGAGCGGCCCTTGGGGGATAGCTCCCAGGTTTCGGGGAAGTTGGTGACCAGGTTTCGTTTGACCCAGGCGGTCTCGTTGGTCTGCTTGTTTTTGGCGAGTACCAGATCTGAGGGGTCAGCCATAGTTGGTTCTCCTTTATTGGGTTTCGAGCCGCCAGAGTAGCGGCAGGTATGGGATTGCGGGGGTGGTGGTCTCGTCCCAGAGGGGGTAGGAGTTGGCGTGCTGGTCGGCGTCGGGGAGTAAAAAACCCCGGCCAATCTGGTGATTAGTCAGGGCGTTCGTTACCAAATCAGCCGTCTCGTACACGTCAGCCTCGGTGGCGGCGACTATCTGGGTTTGGACGGTGACGCGGACGGCGTCGGTGGGTGAGAGCGCGTCGAGGGCGGCCATGAGCGGGTCGCCTACCGAGTTACTGACCCACAGCCCCACGTAGGGCTTGATAGTCCCGTCGCGGTAGGTCGGCACCCGGTCAGGCACCCTGCCTGTGTACACTGAGACCACCGGCGGTAGGGCAGACCGCAAAGACTCCCCTAGCGCTTCGCGGACCTGGGCCGGGGTAATAATCACAGGGCTTCGCCTCCAATCTGCTCAATAGCCGCCAGGAAGGTAGGTTCAACAGCCTCAGTAGCCGGGCGCATGTGCGGGGTACCTGGCTGAAACCGCGTCCCGTACTCCTGAAAGACCGCGTAATCTGCCAGGGACTCGACAACGCTAGATAGCTCGGTTTCTGCTCTGGTGTGAATGTCCGAGCGCAAATGACCGGTATCTACAGGGGCCAAGCGCTGGGCATGGGATTTGAGGTCGCGGGCTGCCTTACGGACGGCTAGACGTGCCTTGATGCGGGTATTCTCGGGGGCTTTGGAGAGGTCACGCGCTAGAACCTCTATCTCCCCAAAATCGGAGCCCATCAGGCCTCCTGCTGGGTTTGATTGTGCTCGCAGATTAGGTCGAGCTCCCAGAGTAGGGAGCCTTTGAGGACCTGCTTGACGGTCAACTCCAGCCCGACAGCCGCCGCCGAGTCCGCCTTGGTGATTCTCAGGCGGTGCCCGCCTGCCCCAGCGCGGAAGTCCACAGGGGTATCAACCGGCACGGTCACCAAGTAGTCCCGCAGGTGTGCCTCCTGCCCGACATTCGCGCCGTTGCTGGCGCGGTTGAGCTGCTGCACACGGCAAGGCACGCCCTCAGCAACCAAGGCGTCGCCACCCTCGTCATGAATCGACGAGCGGGGAACCGTCACCAGCACATCAAGACGCCCGGTCATAGAGCCCACCGCAACCGGGCGGTGATGCCCTGACCAGCCATTTGGGATAACCCGGCTACCAGGGATAGGGGACACTTCGTTCTACCCCCTCAATGTGCCCCGCTCCCCCACCACCGGGGCCGGGGATAAACGCCGCGAAAGACTCCTCACCCGCTGCGTCCAGTGCATCAGCTTTCGCGTCCAGCTCAGCCGCCTGCTTACGCAACTCGGCAGCAACCGCAGGCCCATCAGTGGACAAGTCCTGGGTGGTGATTTTCTTGGAAATCATCACCTCAGACCGCGCAATGACACGCAGGGCCTCAGCCGCCGCACGGTAGGAGCTACCAGAAGCCAGACGCAGGAAAGAGAGCATCTGGTTGTCGGTGAAGAGCTGGTTCTCGGGGTCGAGGTCACCCACCAGCAGCCGGACGTCGTCTAGGTGCTCGTCACAAGACACAGCTACCTCCTAACGGGTACAAGAAAAGGGGGCGGCACAAAGCCACCCCCTCTAGCGGGTCAGCGCCTAAGCGCCAGTAGAAGCGTAAGCCGCGGTATCCAGCAGGGTCGCTGCGCCGTGGACGTGGCGAACACGGTAGTCGATGGTGTCGTTCGAGAATGAACCGTCCTCGAACACAATCTGACCGCCACCCAGAGCGTTGCCCTGGTTGTTCTGGACGCGCATATCAGGGGTTTCGTTACCCTGAAGGAAGGTGATACCCAGGGCAGGGTTCTTGGACTTCGCGCCGGGCAGCAGGAACCACTGCGCCGGGTTCATGCCCAGGTCTGCCAGGGTCTGAGGTGCCAGCACCTTCAGCCGGCCACGCAGGGTATTCGGGACCTTAACCTCGGTCTTGCTTTCCTTGACGACGACCTCAGCGGTGTTGACAAGAGCTTCCGCGTCTAGCACGGCTGAGGGGTGAACGACCAGGTAGTAGTCGGTGAGGTCGGCGGCGCTCTTGCCGTCGATGCGCTTACGCAGCGCCTGCTTAGACCATGCGGCCTGTAGGTTTTCGCGGGTGAGAGCGCCACTACCTGCCGCAGCGCCCTTGAAGAAGGTGGTGTTCAGGCCGCCGTCGGTGCCGTTCAGCAGCAGGCCAAAAACGTTCTTGTTTTCGGACTCGATGGCGGCGTTTGCGAACAGCTGGGGGATATTCAGCAGGCCGGAGAACTCGCGGTTCTTCCACATCTCCCAGGTGAACTTGTAGCCAGAACCGAACTTCTTAGCCTGGAGGGAAAGTTCCAGCTGCTCCAGGGAACCGAGGGGGTACTCGGTGCCTTCGGGGACGTGCTGGAGGTCGAGGCCGCCGAAGAAGTCGCGGGCCTTGACGGTGCGGAAGTCGGGGACGGTGGTTCGCAGGGCCAGGGGTTCCCATTCGCGGGTTGCCTGGGTCATGAGCTCGATTGAGGCGAGCTTGAAGCCGTCCAGCAGGCTGGTGTGGAAGTCGCTGGTGGAGATGGCTTCTTCGAGACGGTGGCGGGCGTGAATGCCGCCGCGCAGACCCTCGGTGAGAATCTTGGTGGCTTCGGCGGTCTTAGCCGCGTTAGCCTTTGCTGCGCTCTCTTCGAGAACGTCAATCATGAAATGCATTGGTTTTCCTTTCGGTTTAGGCGGCTACGTAGCCGTAGGGGGCAACCTCGACCAGGCCATCACCAGAGCCCTTAGCCTTCAGCGCGACGCCGAAGGGCTTGTTGGAGTCCTTGGTGGCGGTGAGCTTGCCAGCGGAGGTGATGTAAACGGCCTGACCCTGGGTAAGGGCGCCGGTGACGGTCAGCGACCAGGAACCGTCGGTGTGGACTGACAGGGGCGCGTCAGCTTCTGCGTCAGCAATTGCTACGCCGGTGATCTGGCCGATTGCTACGGGGTCGCCTGACTTGTAGGCCTTATCGGCGGTCAGGGCGATGTGGCGGGCTTCGGGGAGGATTCGGTTCTTAGCCACGGGTTACTCCTAGGTTGGTGAGGATTGCCTTTTCGGCTTCTTCGATGGACTGGGTTTCGGGGCCGGTTGCGCCCATGCCTTTGACGGGTGAGGCGGGGGCGTACTCTGCAGCGGCTTCGGTGACGGTGGTACGGAAGGCCTCGGCGTCGAAGCCCTCGATGTTCACGGCTTCAATCAGTCGCGCCTTACCAGCCGGGGCGGTGATACCCTGGAAGGCTTCTTCGACGATGGCGGTTGCCTGGGCCTTGACGGCTTCGGCGGTGGCCTGCGCGGCTGATTCCTGAGCCTGGGCGGCCTTAGCCTTCTCGGCTTCAAGCTCCTTGGTGAGCTCAGCGTTCTTGGCTTCAAGCTCCGCGACCTTGCTGGTGGCGGTAGCGGCCTTTTCTGCCGCTTCGGTGAGGGCCTTGTGCTCGGCCTCGGTGATGGTGACGGTCATGCCGCCCTCCTTTTCGGTTGATTCGGAAAAATCTGTTTCGGTGACGGCTGATTCTAGGAGCGCGTCAATCTTGCCCCCGCGCCCGGCCTTGGTCACGAAGTCCACGGACTCGACGGCTGTCAGCTTTTTGACCACCCGGCCCTGTTCTGACTCCTCGATTTCACCCGAGGCACTGATGGACACCCCAATGTAGGGGTAGGCTTCTTTCACGAAGTCACGCCAGGCGGGCATAATCTTGACGTCCGCAACCAGGGCCCCGTTGTGGTTGAGGGTGGGGGCTGATTCGAGGACGCCCACCAGGCGGTCGAGGGAGCGGACGCCCCGCTCTGCCCGCTCGGACTCAGTGGCGTGGTCGAGGTACATGTGCGTACCGGGTTCGAAGAGGGGCGCTGCCTCGGCGATAACCTCGGGTGAATAGTAGCCGCTGGAGCCTTGGCCGGGGCTGATGATGGTCACCCGCGCACGGGCACCGGTGGAGGTGGTGGAGCTAGTGGCCCCGCCCTGTTCTGTTAGTTTCATCGGCTGATTGCCTCCAAATCTTTGATAGTGGTCGGGTGGATAGCGTCGCGCCACCCGTCTGTGTGCCGAGTGTAGGCCAGGTCGCTGAAGCTGATACGCCCGGCTTGTAGAAGCTGGTACCGCCGCTCCCCCACCACCGCCCGCTTGCTGTCCTCGGTGAGCTGGTTGTACCAGTCCTCCCCGGTCTGCACCACCGGGCGAGTATCGGGCAGGTTCTTGAGCCCCAACTCAGCCCAGGACTTTGTAAGAGGCGTTCGAGCACATCGGCAGTTGTGAGTTACAATATTGTTAGCCACAAACCACCCCGTATTAGTGGAAAGGTTATACACATGCCCGCTCCATCGACGCCTGCCCAACGAGAAAATGCCGTCCGCGAATACATCTCCGGCGTAAGCCTTGAGCTCGCCAGCAAGAGGAATGGGGTAGGATACGAGACCCTCCGCAGAATCCTCAAAGAGCGCGGAGTCCTGAGAACCCCTGCTCAATCCGACAAAATCAGAGCCAAGCGCACCAGCCTTACCAACCTCGCTAAAGCCTCTCTCCCCGTCGATGAGTTCATCGCCCTCTATGAGGGTGGAGAGTCCATCAACGCCATCGCCAAGAGATACAGAGTTCAGCGAAGCGCGGTTCAAAAGAGGCTTTCTCTTGCAGGTGTGAAGCTCAGAAACCAGACCGAGGCGAACCTTCTCATGATGTCCAAGCGCACCAAAGCCGAGAACATCGCCAACGCCAAAGCCGCACAGGACGCCGTTAGAAATGTCCCCAGGACCTTCGAAGAGCTTTGCTACAGAGCTCAAGTTCGACAAGAAAGACTGGTAAACGTTTCCTCCCACGAGATTGCTCTCTGCAATTACTTGCGAGAGAGAGGCGTATCTTTTACTCAGCAGCTCGCGATTGGTCCTTATAACGTGGACATCGCTATTGGCTCCGTCGCCGTGGAAGTCTTTGGCGGCGGTTGGCATGGTTACGGCCTGCACGCCGAGCGTGCCCCCGAGCGTTTCCGCTACATTCTCAATCAGGGCTGGGACTTGGTAATCATCTGGGTTTCCCGAGAAAGATTCCCCATGTCCGAGGCCGCCGCTGATTACCTCATCGACTTCCTGGAGGTCTCCGGCAGCAACCCAACCCCTGGTAGTGAGTATCGGGTGATTTGGGGTGACGGCAAGGAAGTTTCCCGAGACAGTCTTAATATCGACAATCTCGCCGTCAAACCAACGCGCACTCGACGCAAAGGGCTTAGCCCCGCTAACGACGGCTCCAGGTAGCACGCAGTTATGGTGCCCTTGCGGTCCTGGTTCGCTGAGGGGGTGGACGGTGCCGTGCATGGCTAGGCAGGCAGGGCAGGTACGCGCCCCGAGGGCCGCCGTCCACACCCAGCCCTTTAGCACTTCGGCGTTCGCGTCATCGTGGGCTTTGGCTGCGGCGCGGAGGGCGTCCATTGTTTCGGTGCGGGCTATCATCGTGGCGCGGGGTAGCCCGCCCTTGAACTGTCCCCCAGCCCGCTGCACAATGCGTCGGGCTGTTTCGCGGGGGTTCTTGCCGATAGCCACCCCGCGCAGTAGCTCGGCGCGCAGTAGCTCCTCTATCTGCGCAGGTAGGGCCATGTGCAGGGCGGTTATACGCTCCCCTGCCCGCGCCACCATGGCGTCCATGGCCTCGGGGTTCACGGCCACGAAATTCACACCCAAAGCGGGTGCGTCGGGAAGCTGCGCGGTAAGGAGCTGGTTGTGCAAGCTCAGGACGGCTTGGACTTCGGTGGGTAGTGCCCCGGTGATTTCGGCCCCGTACTCGGTCAGTAGCTTCTCTAGCTCGTCGTGGGCTTTCTTCAAAGCCAGCGCCAGGCGGCGCGACTTCGCCAACTGCCAGGCAGGCAGACTCCCCAGCTGGTGCCGGTCGAATATCGCGGTGAGTTCTGCTTCTAGCTCCACCGCCAGAGTCTCCCACAGCTCCGAATACCTGCGGGCTAGGTTTGCCTCTGCAGCGGTGAGCCACCGGTCTTGCGCCAGGGCTAGGGCCTGGGTCTGCTCTATCACGCTTCACCTGCCTGGTATGAGGCCATGAGAGCGTCAGCAACGGCGGCTCCGGCGGGGATAAACTCCCCGTTACCGTCACGCATACTATCGAGCTGTTCGTCCACGTCGCGGACGCGCAGGGCACGCATGCCCAGACGCGCAAGCATCTCCTTGGGAGCCAACCCGCTAGTATCGAGCGCTTTGATAGCGTCCAGGGTCTCAGCTAGACCGATATCTTCAATCTCAGGCCAATCAAAGACCAGGGTTCGCTCCCCGCTGGCCAGGTGCCAGGTCTTACGCCCTGCGGTGACACGGGCAGTGCCGGTCAAGTCACCGAGCGGCGCGGCGAGGTGCGCGTCCACAACGTGGTTCAGAATTGCCCGGTAGGTCTCTGTCCAGACCTCCCGACGATTCTTGAAACGCAGCACCATAGGCTGGGTCAGGGTCTCAGCCACGGCCCGCGCACCCGTAGACCCAGGGTCACCGAGTAACTGGGTGATGGGCAGGCCGAGGGCTGCAGCAACCATCCGCGCTAGGGGGTCGCCTGAGGTTGCCTCGATTTTTGCCCCGGTTGAGGGCATAGCACTAATCTCGGCGTTGGTCATAGCAGTTGTGCCACCTGCCTGCCCGGAGGCCATGGCCTGCTGTACTGCGGCTCTTGCAGCCATAGTGTCAGTACGGGTTTTCCCCGTGATTTTGTACGCAATCATGCTGATGGAGCGCGTCAGTCGCGCCCAGTCAGTCAAAAAGGTATCGTAGGCGCGTACCCAGGGAACCGCCGCGTACAAATCACCCACACCGTACTGCCACCCGTTGGGCGCACCGTCCTTGACGTGATAGACCGGGGCCGACCATTCCACGGGGGTGCCCTCGATGATACGAGGCCGTGCCACAGGGGAATAACCCAGCGCCGGATAGAAGGTCTCTACCTGTTGCCGGTTTACGGTGTGGCGGCGGCGGTAGAACCATGGTTCGGCGGCGTCCTCCGGGTTGGTGATGATCTCGGCAATCTCCACCGAGGGAATGACGCGCACCTGGACGCGCCCGGTTCTCGGGTCGGTGAAGCAGGCGGCGAATACGTTGCCGTCCGTACTGAGGGCTGATTCGAGGGAGAGGCGGGCGAGGTGCCCTGTGAAAGTGCCGCGGTTCGCCGGGTCATCGAGGAAACCCTGGATAACGTCGTTCACGGCGGGGTCTGTGGCTGTGATTCCTAGGCCGGTGCCCCACACGTATGCGGCGCGAATACCCAGGCCTTGTTTGGCGAGGGGGTTGGTGACGGCGAATACGCGGCATATCTTAGCGTTGCTGACGCGGGCGGCGTGGTCGAACTCGTCAGTCCCGGTTACGCCTCCGAGTTTTGCCCAGCCTGCGTCCTCACGGCGCAGGGACAGCGCCATATCACTGACTGATTCGCGCAGGTACTCGATAGTCTGAGCCACGCCGAGGCGGTCGGGCTCACCCCCAAGCCGGGTAATCACGGATTCTTGTAGGTTCTTGATGATACCCAAAAGGGCTCACCCCCTCCTCATTAGTAGTCATACGGCGCTATCGTGTAATCATCGAAAAGCTCGAAGGTCTCTTCTGCCCCGGTATCTATGCGGTACAGCAGTAGTTGGGAGACGGCCTGCGTGAGCGCGTCCACCGAGTCGTCGTGGCTAGAGGCCGGGAAGAGTTTTAGCTCTTCCAGTAGCTCCCCGACATTCGGCAGCAGCCCCGGGGCGGGTAGCAGTATGTCCCCGGCGTGGGCGTAAGCTGAGACCGCGTTAGCGCGGGCAACCTTCCCGCCCTCCGGGTTCACGGGTATCAGCCCCCCGATTTCACCCGAGAGCATAGCCATAACCGCCGGGCCGTTCGCCTTATCCTCGACGTACTTGGCGTAGGCTTGCGGCCACTTAGCCGACAGCCCCCTAATGGCGTCGAGAGTCTGAGTGAAGTTCATCCGGTCGCGCACCATATCCAGCAGGTAGGCTTGTGACCCGACGCGGAGCCAGACCTGCCCCACGACGTAGTCGGAGCCGTCCGTACCCTTAAAGGCCAAGTCCCAGGACTGGATTAGCTCATGGTCGGCGCGCCCGATGCCCGGCACATGGCGTGCCCCGTTCGGCTGCACCTCCCACATGGGCCGTTCGTAGCGCGCCCACTCACCGGGGAAGATACCGCCCTCGTCAGGCGACGGCGTGCCCTGGTAGAGCGCCGCCCAAGTCTGCGGGCCAACCTCCCTCTTGACCTGCTCCCAGCCCTCACGGTCGAACTCCTGCACGGACTCCATAAACTCCCCTGGCTCACGGCCCAGCGGGTCGGTTTCGCCTAGCTCGGGGCGGTGGTCAGCCTGCGCCGGAATACGCAAGAACTCCCATTCGCCGGGGTTGTTTGCCATGAGCTGCCCGGCGAGGTCTTGGTCATGCCAGCGGGTCAGAACGATAATGACGGCCCCGCCGTTCTGGACACGGGTTCGGGCCGTGGCCGTCCACCAGCGCCAGGCACGGGCTTGGTAGGTAGGTGAGCGGGCTTCTTCCAACCCTTTCACCGGGTCGTCAATTATCAGCAGGTCGGCTGAGCGGGAGGTAAGGGAGCCACCAACTGAGGCAGCTAGAACCCCACCACGGTAGCCCCGTATGCGCCACTCTTTCTCGGTGTCCTTGCCACCAATGACGAGCCCGCCCGACTCGCCGTTGTTCTTGATACTGATACGCAGTTCGTTGGTGATTCGCTCAGCAATCTGCTGCTGGTATGAGGCTATGACAATGCGGGTATCAGGGTTCTGTGAGAGCACCCAGGCGGGGTAAGCCTTGGAAACACGCTCGGACTTCCCATTCTGCGGGGGCATGCTGATAATGCCGCGAAAGTTTGGGGTCACATAAGCCCGCATGAGGAAGTCATCAATGAGCTGTAGCGCGGGGGTTTGCGTGGACTTCTCGGGGGCAAGAGCGCGGGCCGCGTCGAGGGGGGTTGCCCAGGGTTTTTCGCGGGGCTTGAATTGGTCGGCGAGGGCGGTGAAAAAAGCGTCCACCCTGCCCCCCCTTCTCTTCTACCCTGCGATTGCGGTTAGCTCCTTGTGGAGCAGGTTTTTTGCGTGCTCGATTTGCTCTCTGGTTGCCCCGATGCCGGATAGGGTGCGGTAGAGGGCGGCGGCGACGAGTTCTGCTTTGGCTGTTTCGAGGCTGAGCTTCTTCCCCTCGATGTCGTGTTTGAGGGCGATGTCGAGGGTTTTGGTGAGCTTGTCGATGACTCTGAGGTAGATGTCTATCTCGACTTTGACGGTCTCAGCGCCCTCCGCCGTGTAGCTAGCCAGCTCGTCGCCGAGGTCGTTCACCCGCTGAGTGAGCTGGTCTTTCATGTGAACCAGCTCTGCGGTGAGCTTCTGCAGCTCCCCCAGGGGATCGGTGTTGCCCTGGGTAGCTTTGCCGGTGAGCTTGGTGCGTTCTAGCTCGGTGAGTATCTTCTTCTCGACCTGGCGTTCTTTGACCTTGCGGAGGGCGTTGGGGGACTTCCCGCCGTGGTAGCGGCACTTGGTTTGCCCTTTCATGGCCCACTGCCCGCAACGTTCCCCGGTGTTGCGTGAGAGCGCCGTGCAGCGCTTATCATCGGGGCGCGGCTGGGCCATTGGGTGCCTCCTTAGTGGTGGTCTTTGGGGTCTGGCTGGCAGGTGCATCGCCCGGTGGCGAAGCAGTCGAGGTTACAGCGTTCAACGGCGTCTGCGGCGTCTGCGCTTTCGTTTGGGTTCTGCATTGGCTACCGCCTTTCTGGCTGTGGGGTCTGCGTGCGTTGATGGCGCGTCTTTGCGCGGCGCTAGGTCGGGGTTGGTGTATTGGCGTAGGTAGGCGGGGACGCGCTTCTCAGGGGGCGTTGGTTCGGTGCGTTTGGCGTCGGCGGCTATGAGCTCGTAGAGGTCTGGGAGCTTGCGCATTCTTGTCACCGCCTTAACGCAAAAAGGAGCCCACCGGGTTAGGGTGGGCTCCTTTCGCTAGTACACACACATGGAAGAGAGCTCTTGACGGCTCGACTTGTTACCTGGCCTGCCCTCTGGCGTCGAGCGCCCCATGACTAACCAAGGGCAGGTCCCCCAGGCAAACAAAAAGACCCCCAGCGGATACACTGGTGGCCGTAAAAACCATACTACCTGTGGATAACTCAGGGTGTCAAGCCTCTTCACCCCGCTCCTTCAAGGCCTCCGTCTGCGCCTCAAGTAGCCCGGCGAACCACTCCCATTCGCTCATAGGCCACACTGGCAGCTCACCGAGGAAGTTAGCGCAGTAGCCCTCTGGCGGGCGGCAGTACCCGGACTCGCAGGTGAGGTAGGGCTCATTGAGGCCTCCGGCTTTGATGGAGCGTATCCGCAGGGTACCGGTCGCGGCGCAGATGGGGCAGGGGGCCTTGATGGTCTGCCCGGTGAGGTCGCCCTCTAACCGTGCGCGCACTCTTCCGGCTGTGGCTTTTGCCCAGGCGGTGACCTCATCGCACCATTGGCCTCCTCTGCGGTTGGCTATGCGCAGTGTCTCGTCGAGGGTGGCTAGTGGTGTGGGCATGCGTCCGGGGGTGGTGTTTCCGGCTTGGGCTAGCCAGGCGTGGGTGTCGCCCTGGATGTCTAAGAGTAGGTCGAGGGCGTCCACAATGAGGGGGGCTTTGGTGTAGCCGGGGCCGGGTGTTTCTTGTGTCACCCAGGGGTCGAGGGTTCGGGCTGGGCGTGGGGTGCCGGGGGTCATGGCAGTTTTGAGGGGCGCCCAGTTTTGGTGAATGTAGGCAAGGTCGGGGTTGTGCACAGGTTGGGTTCTCCTTGGCTGGTTTTATCTGGAGGCTCTTTCGTGGGCTCGGGCTTTGGCTTCGGCGTGGGCGCGGGTTCCGGTTGCTACTTCCCAGCGGGCGCAGGTGCATCGCGCCCACCAGAACGGGTGGTTTTTGTCGTCCCAGTGGCGGGTCACGATGGTTTTGTGAATCATTCTTCGCCTTTCACTTTCTCGTCTATAAGCATCCTGGCGATAGTGAGCATGCCGATAATGGTGGTGGCTGATAGCCCCTTTGTGGTCGTGTACCCGACCTGTTCTTCATCGCTGTCTTTCATGCTCACTGTTTCGAAGCAGAGCACAACACTGGAAACGAGTTCGCCTTCTCCAAGGTCGATATCGTCCAGTTCGATTTCTTGCCCGTTGTTCAGGGTTAGCTTCACTAAGTTTCCTCTCGTATGGTGACGCAAACCCCCGGTCTATATCCGGGAGCTTCGTATACTTTCCAGGCGGTGATGGTGGTGACGCGGGAGTCGTCGTCCCACACCCCAGCGTCGCTAATACCGTCATTGACGGCGCGGATTAGCTTGTCGAGGTCTGGCTTGACCCAGGGAAGCCACCGGCGCACGCTCTTCGGGCGGGGCAGGAAGAACCTGTAGGTGACGTGCAGGGGGCGGTTGCCAGTGTAGGCCCCGGCGTGGGGTCTGGCTTGGGCGGTGACGGCTTTGCGCCAGGCTTTTAGTCGGGGGTTGTCGCTGGTGAGGTGGGCGCGTTTGTTTCTGACGAAGGCTTTCATGGAGCCTTGGGGTATGGGTTCGCCCAGGATTTCGATGTTCAGATGGTCAGTCACGGTGGGCCTCGGCTCTGTGGTGGGATAGAGCGGCCTGTGCGTCGAGCAGGGTGGCATGGACGCTAACCCAGGTGCAGTGTTCGCAGATGGCCCACCATGCTCCGCCGTAGTTGTTGGGGGCTTGGGTGACGCCTAGCATGTTGGCTCCGTGCAGCAGTTGTGGGCGCGCTGGTCGGCTTTTGCTTCGGCTTCGGTGGTGTAGCCCCAGAGGCCGTTGAGGCAGCGGGGGCATTGCCAGGCCCAGAGGTTGGCGGAGTCGGGGGTTAGTTTGCGTTGAAATGTCATGGTTTTCTTTCGGTGAGTCCCCACCACCATTCGGGGGTGATGTGGGTGAGGGTTAGCCCGCACCAGGTGAGGATGGTGTGGGCGGTGGCGGTGGTCTCGGTAGCGGCTGGTGCGGTAGCGGCTGGTGCGGTAGCGGCTGGTGCGGTCGATACACACCCAGCCAGCAGAGCTAGCATGGGTAGCATTACCCACCCGGCAGCAGGACGACGGCGGGTCATGTTTTCTCCTTGGGTGTTGGTGTGCCCCGACCATTGCGGGCCGGGGCACGGTGGTTGGGGTTATTGCTTAGCAACCGCTGGTGCTCACGCTTCCTCCTTGGTGGGTACCGGCGCTAGAAGCCAGATCTCCCATTCCTCTTCTTCGTGCTCGCCCAGGAAATCTTCAAGTAGCCGGTAAGAGGCGGATGCGTGTTCCTGGCCGTCACTGTCGATTGCTTTAGCTGGGCGGCATGCAATCATCTCCCAGTCAAGATTTGGCTTCTCGCCTTGCTCTGGGAAGAGCAGGTCATAAAGACGGACGTACTTTTCCTCGCTCATTACGCTTCCTCCTTGGGGGCTGGGAAGGTAGCAATTCCGTAAACCTCAATTGCCTCTACCTCGCCGGGGGCATAATGCCGGTTGAAGATGCTGACTAGCTGGTGGCTATAGCAGATAACTACCTGTTTTTCCGGGGTTACGTTCACTAGCTGCGCATACTTGTAGTTGTGTTCAGTGCCATTTCTCTTGAAGCGTGCGCGGAAGCAAGTACCGGGCTCCAGCTCGTCGGCGGTTCGCTTGCGCAGGGGCAGGTCACCCTTGACCCACAGAGACCAGCCACCAATGCCTTCCCATGCCTCTAAAATGGCGTTTTCCCAAGCGAGGTCGACAGGCTCCAGGTACCACCCGTTAAAGCTGGTTTCTGAATAGCAGATATCGCGTTCTAGCTTGTGGGTGAGCGTGCCCAGCTCAGGGTGCACGCATCTAGCCTCCAGGCCGTCCAGTGCGTCCCAGTCGATGCGCTCACCGGCCTGGATAGCTTCGGTCAGGTTAGACCAGCCAGCCAGCGGGTCCGACGCTTCCAGGCGCTCCTTGAACCTCCCATCTCTGAAGCCCAGGTCGTAGGCGTGCTGCCTGCCAGCCATATGCGCTGCAATGTTGCCCTTCTCTGAACCGCAGGTGGGGAAATCTTTGTAGATTTCCTCGGGGTAATTCTTCTTCTCGGTCATTGCTTGCTTCCTTTCATTGGGTGTGTGAAAGCCCCGGCGTGATGTTCGCCGAGGCCGTGGGGGTTATCTCCCAAAACAGGGCAGTTTTGGGAGTTAGGGTCAGGGTTGCGGGGTGCTATCTCCCAAAACACGGGGTTTTTGGGAGATAGAGCAGGCACAAAAATAGCGACTAGCTCTTAGCTAATCGCTTTCTTGTTTTACTGCACTCTCGACATTTTCTATCCCCAAGTGGCGAAATATAAAGAGTGTAGTCATCCCAAGCATGGCCGTAAGGACAGTGTGTATCCGTGCTCTTAGGCTTAGGGTTTGGCTTGTATCCAGATTTGAGACGCTCTTCACGCAGAGCGTTCGTAATCTTCTTGCACTTTTTGCACCTGACATGGCCATCTTTTGAATAGCCAATGTTCTCCGGGGTTCGCGGATGGCCACGCTTACACAGGTCTCTACGACTCCCGCGTTTCCGCAACTGGTTCTCTCTCGGGGTCACGGCTTCCAAATGTTCGGGGTTGCAACAGGACCGATTCCTGCATAGGTGGTCGATTTGTCTCCCGCTTGGTATAGGCCCTTTCCAAAGCTCATAGGCAACACGGTGTGCATAAGCAGTCTTGTTTATGCGCCCAGGGAGCTTATAAGAAATAGTCCCATACCCTGATTTCAGTGTGTTCCTTTGCCATATCCAGCAGCCGCTATCGTCAACCTCAATTCTCTGCAAGATATAGCTCTTATTCCTGTGAATCAAAATGGAGGCTCCTCTGATGAAGTGCTTGACCAGTCGTAGTTGCCCTGGGCTTGCTGGCCCCACGGGTCGGCTTGGGGTGCACTGTTCTGGGTTTGCTGTCCTTGGGGTTGTGTGTTCCCTTGGGGTGCCCCGAAGCCGCCTGCGTATCCGTTTTGTGCGGGTGGCGAAGTGTAATTGCCGCTGTAGTTGCTGTCGCGTTGGTTGCGGGATACGTTAGCGGAGGCGAAGCGGAGTGAGGGACCGATTTCTTCGATCTCTAACTCCATGCTGGTGCGGCGTTCGCCTTCTTTGGTTTCATACGAGCGAGACTTCAGACGGCCCTGCGCGATGACGCGCATGCCCTTCTTCAGGGTCTCTGCGACGTTCTCGGCAGCTTCGCGCCAGACGCTGGCGCGCAGGAAGAGGGTCTCGCCTTCTTTCCATTCGCCGGATGCGCGGTCGAAGTTGCGGGGAGTCGAAGCGATCGTGAAGTTAGCTACCGCTGCACCGTTGGGGGTGAACCTCAATTCCGCGTCAGCGACCATATTCCCAACAATCGTGATTACGGTATCTCCGGCCATTAGTTGGTCTCCTTGCGGTAGTTTTCCAGTGCGTCTTTGATGTTGTTTTCGCCGAACTGCAAGACGCTGTGCAGGTTGCTTACGTCCATGGTGTCGGCGAGTTCTTCCATGAGGTTGTCTATGAGCTCCCTAAATGTGTCGTCCACCCGGTAGCGCAGGTTGGTGATGTTGTGGCCGGGGGTGAGGGTGGTTCGTTCGGTGATGGTGCTGATTAGGTCGCTGAGGTTGTCTAGTGCGATGTCTAGCACTTGTTCGACTGCGTCTTCTGTGTTCAGCATTAGCTCTCCTTGTAGGGGTTGATAGTGGGGGTGCTCATGCCTGCCTCAATCATGGGTTCCATAATCTGGTCATATTTGCCGTCTTGGTAGCCTTCTTCCCAGGCTTCGGCCTTGATATCGGTGAGGTGTGCGTCTTTGAGCTGGACGATGGCGGCGTTGACCATGTTGGTGGTGAGGGCGCGGTTCTTGCGTTCTTGCCACCAGCGGATGGCGCAGAGCATACCGAAGGTTGCCCAGCAGAGGTTGATGATGATGCCGATGAGGTTGAAAACGGTTTGGAGGGTAATCACTTAGCCTCTTTCTCTTTGATGGCGTGCTTCTCTGCTTGCTGGGCGAGTTTGAGCATGGTTTGACTGATTTTGCGGCGGTTTCGTTGGGTGCGGGCCCACTCGATAACCCCGTCTAGGCAGATGACCGTGGTGAAGATAGCGAGTATGCAGACGATGGTGAGGGCGAGGTCTTGTGCGTTCATTACTGTTCCTCGTAGATGAGTGGGGTTCGGGTGGCCGCCTGCTGTTGGACGGCGGCGCGTCGGGCGGTTTCTTTCTCTACCTGCTCTTGTTCCCAGCGTTCTACGTCTTCGAGCCGGTAGCGGACGTGGCGGCCTACTTTGAATGATGGGGGCAGGTCACCGCCCCTGCTGCGTAGGGTTACAAGTGCCGGGACGGTTATCCCTAGACGCTGGGCAAGGGCAGGGGTATCTAGGTTGTGTTGGTTGGCGTGCTCACTCATGTGCTGTGTGCCTTTCTGCGGGGCTAGAAATTGGTGGACGGTGGTTTTATCGTTCTTGGCTTGTTAGGCGCTCTTATCATGCTTCTGGCCTTTCTGGTGGGGTGCTGCGGGTGTTGCTCTTGCTTTTGAGTTTGGCGGTGATGTGCTGGTGTTGTTTGAGCCAGGCTTCGAGGGCTTGCCGGTTAGCGCGAACGGCCGGTGAGTTATCCGCGGTGATACGCCGGGTTTTGGAGGGGGTCATGTACTGGCGGCAGGTTGCGCACCAGCCGGGGTAGCGGCCACGGGTGGTGAGGGTCGGCGATTCTACGCCGCAGTTGACGCAGTAGCCGGTGGTGGGCACGGTGGGTCTCCTTCCAGGGTGGTTAGGCGATGTCGGGTAGGGCTCTGAGGGTGGGGTATTCAGCGGGGTCGGCTGCGAGTTGGTCGGCGCGGCAGCCCCCGCAGTTACTGGCTGGCTTCCCCGGGTGCTCGGGGCACTCGTCCTCGTAGCGGGGGTTTACCGGCTGGTGGCTGGCGCCCTGGGTGTAGGGCCGGTAGGACACCTGCGGTACAGGCGCAGGGGCCGGGCTGGTGGGGAGGTTTGCGGCGATCACTAGCCCCGTAGCTATCTCGGTTAGCCCGGCGAAAGTTTTATGCGCCCCTCTGTTGGCTGCGAGGTCGCCGGCCAGTTTCCATGCGGCTTGCATGGTGACGGCGTGCTCGGTGGGTGACTTGGCTAGTTCGGCGGCAATGACAGCGGTGGTTGTGTTGAGGTCTGAGCGGTGGTGTCTGAGGAAGCTGGCGACTGGCGCTGCCAGCATTTCGGCCATTGGGCGGTTCATTTCGGGCATAGTTGGCTCCTTCCTTTTCCGTGCGTGTTTGTGTGCCTGCCTGCCGTTTTGGGCCTTGCGCGTTTAAGAACTAGTCGGCAGGCAGAAAACCCAACCCCGCGCTTCCTTTACCCCTACGGAACTTAAAAGAGCTCTGGTAGGTGGGGCTCGGCGGTTAGAGGGTGGTGGTTCATATGGTGGTTAATGTGTACCCGTTTTTCGGGTAGTACCCCCTACCCGTTTTTCGGGTAGTACCCCCTACCCGTTTTTCGGGTAGTACCCCCTACCCGTTTTTCGGGGATATACCCGTTTTTCGGGTAGTACCGTGACTAGGTGAAATATCGAGGCGCAAGCGGTACAAATTAGACGTAATGCGGCCACCTTGGTCATGCCTCATGACACGCTCCAGAAGCCCCGCACTCTCCAAAGCAGCAATATGCTCACGTACCGTCTTCAGCTGCTTTATCCCCGTACGCTTACACAAAGTCTTATGAGAGGGGAAGCACTCGCCGGACGGGTCAGCGAAATCAGCAAGCGCAACCAGAACAAACTTTTGGCTGCTACTGATGCCTTGCACCTCCCACGCCCAGCGAGAAGCTTCAAGACTCATTCACTCGCACCTGCCGCATTTTCAATTGCATTATTAGCCATATGCTTCACAATTCCGCAGGCGTAAACCCACTTCTGCTCAGGAGTGCGTAAATCGAATCTTTCCCACACCATTTCAAAAGCGTGGTCAATCATTTCTTCTGTCACGCCTAAAAGACGCCACCTGCGCGATACACTTAATGCCCCATAATCGGGCTCACCCTGAGAGTGCTTCTGCCAGAGAGCCTTGATTTTGTCCCGATATTCACGGTCGCGCATAATCTCTTCTGACTCAGCCTGCATTTCACTTTTCAGCCGAGAAATTACTTTTTCCAGTAGCTGAGTATCTTTATTCATTACCTTTTCCTCTATTTATAAAATGAGGGGCCAGCAACCGCCAGCCCCTCACAGGTTCGTATCTATTTACTTGGCAAGCTCAGCCAGAACCGCGTTACCCTGCTCCACGGTCAGCTGCCCCAGGGTCAGCCCCTCGGTCTGGAAGAAATTGGCAAGCTCCGCGTCCAGGGCCTCAGCAGAAGGCACCTGCCACTTAGCCTTAGCGCGGGCCTCAATCTCCCGCGCCATCGGCTCACCAATCAACTCACCAGTAGGGGCCTGCCCCGGCTCCGGGTCATCAGCCTCGATAGCCTCCATGAAGCCGTCCTCGTAGATAGGCTGAGCCGCGATAGCTGCCTGCTGAATCTGCGCGTTCTGCTCGCCAATCACTGCCTGAGCGTTTCCGGTGGTCTTATCCACCGCGCTGGTGGGCACCCACTTCGCCAGGTCATGGGCAGCGGTCTTAAGAATCATCGCTTTGGGGTGCTTCTGCCAGGGCGAGTAAGAAGAGTTAGACCCTGCCGAGGCCTCCTTCGCGGTTGCGATACGCTCTTGGTCCACGATGACCACCTTGGACGTCGAGCCGTCCTTCATCGTCGCGTAGGCATAAGCCCCGATGATGGTGCCGCGGTCTCCGAACCAGTTAGGCTTGTGGTCTGGCTTCTCCATGACGCCCGGTGCCCAGCGGAACTCGTCATTAGCGTGTACTGCCTCGACCGTGACGCTGGAGACCATGCCGGAGCGGTACATGAGGGTAATAAGGCCCTGATAGCCGATGATTCCGAGGATTTCCCAGCGGCCCTTATTTTTTCGTGGGGTCAGGTAAAACTCTTCGGTGCCCGGCTGTAGGCCACGCTGCGCCGCGGTATTAAGCGCGGTCATCAGCGTTTCGGGGGCTGCGCTTGCCGCTTGCAGCAGGTTCTTGTCTTTGGTCAGTGCGGCGAAAGCCGAACCGATAAACCCGTTGACCTGCCCCTGCTGGTCGCGGGGAAGCATGGCGTCGAGCTGCTTGCTGGAGCTGAACATCAGGTTCTTGGCGTTGTTCTGCGCTACCATGAGCGCCTGTGACTGGGTCATTTTATGCGGCCTTTCTAAGGTCATTACGCACTGCGAAAGTGCTGGTTTCTTGGGTTTCGGGCAGGTCTGCTGCGGTCTTGCCGCGTACAGCCTGGAGGTAAGGGGTGCCGCCGTTGCGGGCGGTACGCGTCACGAATTTCTCGCCCTCGACGGTGCCGGTCTTGGCGTAGCCCATGACATCGAGAATCATGGTTTTAGCTGCGCGCTCGGCTATCTCGGCGGCTTTCTTCGCTTCCACCGCCTCGTAGTAGGCGCGTACCATCTCAGCGGGCACCTCGACGGTGGATCCGTCAATCTCGGGGTGAAGCTCCCGCACCGCCTCATAGGTGGCCGTGTGCTCCACATCTTCAAGGGAAGGCTTCGCGTCGGCCTTGATGCTGGTGGTGAGCCGGTCAGCCACCCGCAAAAGCTCTCCCTGCCATTCCTGGCTAGCTTCGACTTTGTACTCGGAAAAGCTGAAACCCTGCCCCCAGAGCACCGCAACGTAGGTCACCGGCACACCCGTGCAGAGCATTTGCCACTGCACCTGGTCGTAGTAATGGGCGGGTATTTGGTCGGTGCCGGGCTCACCCCAACCGTCCTTGTACTGGGCGGTCTTGATTTCCAGCAACCCGACCATATACCCACCCTGTTCGAGGTAGCGGTCGGGGGTGGCCCCGTACCCACGTTCCCGGTCGTAGAACCAGACCTTTGAGTGAGGGTCGCGCACGTTCAGCTCGGGGTGGTGCGAGGCAAACCAGGTCGAGACCGCAGGCTCCAAAATGTGCCCGCGCTCCAGCACCTCCTCATTCGGCGGCACCGGGTCAATCGTCCCGGCCATCTTGTGCCACAGACTGTAATAGGACTCGTAGGGTGAACGGGAGGGGATAAAAGCGGCACTGATTTTTGAGGCCGTCATCAGCCGCTTATGGGTATCATCTCCGGGGGTAATGCCCTTGACCCCGGCCCGGTCAAAATGCCACTTCCGCAGAAGCTCCGGGCTCTTCTCAGGCACACCCACACGGGGCACGGTAAATACATCTGACATGGCTACTCCAGGATGTCTTTGTAGGCTTCGTTGAGGGGCTTGGCGTTCGGGTGGGCAAGCTCCATCAAATGGCGGGCCCTCTTGGCTTTGGCGAGGACGTTCTGCGCGTTGATGTGCTCGTTTTCCATCTCGGCTGCCCATTCGCGGGCTTCTTCCTCGAAGCGGCGGCGCTCGTCAAGTCGAACAGCCCGCACCAGGGCGTTAGCCTTGATGATGCGTTCTGCGCGTTTACGCTGCTTCTTGGCCAGCTTCTTGGCCTGCTTGGGGGTCGCCGTGGTGGGCGCGGTCGATTCGGTCATAAAACCAGTCCTTCGTGGTGTAGTAGGTGAAAACGGAAAGCGGCGCGATCAGTAGGAGCGCGCCGCCAGTAAGGGTTTGGTTGAGTAGGGCCAGGGGTATGAGCAGGCCCCAGCACAGCAGGGCCTTAGTCCTCAGAGCCATTACCCCACCTCGCAATACGGGCACGGAACACTTGACACAATGCCAGCATCTCTTCACGAGCCTCGTTAGCAGCATCGCCGCTGGTTTCAACCCAGTTGTCACGTTTGAAAAGGGCTTCAAGTTCATCGACTGTGCCTGACCAGCAGCCCATTTTGATGGTGTGCTTGCCGCTCTTTTCCTTGAAGAGGGTGGTTAGTAGTCGCTGGCTGGTATAGGTGGTGAGGTGCATGTAATCAGCGTCACCGGAGACCTCAGCGTTACCGGAGACCCGAGCGTCACCGGAGACCTCAGCATCGCCGTAGACCTCAGCGTTACCGGAGACCTCAGCGTTACCGGAGACATCAGCATCGCCGGAGACCTCAGCGTTACCGGAGACCCGAGCGTTACCGTAGACCTCAGCGTTACCGGAGACCCAAGCGTTACCGGAGAGGTTCTTCGTATCTTCAATCCAGCCGCCCTCCTCACCAGCAGACACGATAAAACGCGGCAAATCACGAGTAGCGCGAATACGGTGAAGAGTCACACCAGCCCAGTTAACCTTGGTCTCACCAGTGAATTCATAATGTAAATCAGTCATCTCAAAATTCCTTATCATCAGGGTCAGCGAAATAGCTGTCGCAGGGGCACTCGTAGGGGTCAGGCGTCCCACATACGGGGCAGGACGCCGCGTCCTCCGGCAGCGTGTCAAAACGGAAATTGTCAGGGCTGATAACGGTCACCGGGTAACTCCCATCATTTTGAAAAGCTCCCGGCGCTCCCCCACCGGCAGGCCCTTGGTCAGGTACGCCAGATTCAGGGCTACACGGCGCGGGTCAGGCTTCGAGCACTCAGCCCTAACCACCGTCAAATCAACCGGGCGATACGACGGCGACAACCGGTCACTTACCGGCGTCCGCGCAGCGTGCATAGCCACCGTCCAATGCTTCGGCAAAGGCACCATCAAGCCACCTCCTCTAGCGGAGCCAGCACATCAAGCAGCCATTCCAGAGTCTTAGTGGTGAACCGTGGCTGGAAACGCTCCTTACCGCCCCATTTACCAGAGGGATGACGGACCGCGTACCCCTGGTCAATCGCTTTCGAATACACATCAAGGCGAAACCCAGGGGTAAGAATCTTCTTCTCCCGCAAAACCCGCTTCACATCATTCTCATTGACCGGGAAATGCTCCCGCAGAGTCTTACACAAGTCACGGAAACCAAAAGTATGCTCAGGGGTCAGCACCTTGTCGTACACCTCAGCCTTGGGGCGGGCAACCTCCAGCTCCCTGCGCGATTCTTCAACCTGTGCCCTAAGCAGCTCGAAAACCTCAAGCACCTTCTCTGCCTCAGTCTTAGGCTTTTCGTAGGAACCGGTCTTACGGATAGCCGGGAGGACGTCGTTCTTCACCCAGCGCTTGAATGTCTTAGCGCCTTCAACCTGTGAACCGATGATAGCCTCGTACAGGCCAGGCTCTGAGATGATGGTCAGGTTCTGCTCACCGCCGGGGGTACGCACTGAGCGCGTACCCTTTTCGTCGTCGTCAAGGCGACGCGTCATATCGCTAGCCATGCGGTAGCCCAGTGACTCAGCCACATCTTTAGCAATGAACCAGGGTTCGCCGTCAATCAGTAGGCCGCGGAGTCGCCACCCGTTGAAGTCGAAAGTCTGAACAGCGTTATCTTCAACGCCGGGGTTGTACAATTCGTTAGACATGGTTATTTTCCCTTCCTAATAGGTGCCCCCAGCAGGGCCTCAACAAGGCGAACATCAAGGAGAACCTGACGGCCCTCCTTATCCTTTAGCCCGGGAACCGCGACCACGGCCCCGGCCTGCTCGCCAGATTTTGGTAAAATAGTCATTGGATTAATCCCCTTTCATGGGAAATCAAAAGCCCCCTGTGTGCTGTACACACCAGGGGGCTAACTCATACATTGATTGACCGATAGAGAAGAAAATATGTTTGAACCGATTCGTGTGGCTCCCTATACTCACCGAATGGGGCTTCGAGAGCCTTTCGCACTTACCGATAAAATTTCCGACCGACCCGGCGCGAAAATAGCACTACAATTATGGGCAAGCAGTGCCACCTATTACGTAGGAGACGATTCGGACTTTCAACGTTTCTTACTTCAGTACGATATTGATAATTTTAAATATTCAGGGTTTGACTCTATAGACTACGTAGCGACTTTCGATTCTTGGGTATGCAAGTCAGATGAAAATTTGCTCGATGGAATAGATTTTATTCTTCAGCACATTAATGCCTGGACAGGGCACGAAAAACTCAAAGAGTTTAGCCTTATTACCGAAGCTGCGAACCTGAACTATCAATACAGCGAAGAAGCGCCATACAGGCTTATTCACCGCGTTCTACCAGCAGTTCAGAAGCAGTACCTATATGCCGCTCGCACAGTTCCCGAGGTGACATCTCGCCTGCTCTCAAATGCGTGGAAAGAAGCATACGGACACAAGGGAGACCCACAGAAGGCATGGGATGAAGCGCGCAAAGCTGTAGAGAATATCCTCAAGCCAATTGTTCACCCGAAAAATAACAACTCAACCATCACAAAACTCATACGAGATATTGAGGTAAAGCCCGGTAAGTACCATTGCTCAATCCCGCTTAAGCCCGGCGAGGACACGAGCCCTGTGCTCAAGTTCGTCGAACTGCTCAAGATGATGCCCTACACTGAAGTACATCACGGCGGAAACATAACGCTGGAATCTGTTGAGCCTACCCGTGAGAACGCCAAGACCCAGGCGCTTCTGGCGGCAACGATATGTCAAATCGTTGCTGACGGCGGCTTTACCCTCGCAGAGTAAATAGGTCACTACAAAGGGAGCCACAGCGTCGTAAACTTCTACGGGGTCGTATGGGTTATCAAGTTCCCTGAGCTTATCTTCTAGTCGCATTCTATGAGAGAATGGAATAAATGTTGGCCTATTGAAAAATTCAAGAATATTTGTTTTCTCAGCCAAAGAGCTATCCTTTTCTTTATTTCTACGCATTTGACTTACCCATTCCTAACTTCTCGGATTCTTCCTGCCATATCTGCTGGCTAATATTCTGAATCTCAGACCAGATATATGTCGAAATGTCGAGATAAGAAAATACTTTCTCATCGAGCCTTACACCCTTTTTAGCAACTATGTCGCTTACCTTCTGCTCAAAGTCAATGAGCTTCACGATGCGCGGATCAAGTCCATGTGGAGAACTGGCATTTTCGCTCATGCGGCGTATGACAGCTCTTTGTACCTCTTCTCGTTGCTTTAGTATTTCGAATAAACCAGCCATCTGGTAGACTCCTTTACAACATTCGGCCCGCATGCCTTTGGCTTGCGGGTCATTTCTCTTATTGGGGGTAAGTAGGGCAAGGGTGCGGGGGTGAATACGCGCACCAGCGAGACTGTGTGGAATCGACGAGGTGACCCCGCTCCCTTGGCCCAGTGCCCCGCCCCGGTCTCGAACCGGGCGTATCTCCAAAAGTGCGGGGTATGTCTTTGCACGACGCGACCTAGCGCCGTGACTCCCAACCGTCTACCGTTACCTCCCGAAAGCCTTATGGGCTGCACCCCCCTACGCTCTGGCAGGGGCTCTCTCAGGGTGTAGGGCCGCGCCCGGTGTCTGACGGGCCCCGTATCTCTCCACGGTGGGATATTCAATTTCCAAACAGCACCCCCGCTTATGGCCCTGGGGTTAGGCCGCCCGCAGCCTGCGCTGTGGGGCTTCCTGCCTTACGGCGTTCGGCCAATAAATTGGCTCTTCCACATGGGCATCGAGGTAATCCTCAAGCCATGCCACCCGGTACTGAACTTTCTGCCCAGCCCTGGTAAATCTCGGTGCGGTACCGGCAGTACGCCAGCCCCGCAAAGTCTCCTTAGCGACCCCGAGATACTCCGCGGCCTCCGACTCAGTCAGCCGCGTCCTCGGGTCCAACGGCTCAATCATCTAAGCCGCCATTCTGGTACTTGATTCAGTACCGTGTAACGCTTCGAGCATGAAAATTTCTGAGGTTTCCACATCTAGCGCTTCGGCAATCTTCGCTGCGGTCTCAGGGTTGCAGGTAGATCGCTGCCCGGTCACTAGGTGACCTATGAGCGAGTACGAGACCCCTGAGCGTCGCTCCATCTCTCGGTATGAGTAGCGCCGAAAGTTTAGAGCCATTCGCAAAGCTGCCGGGTTCACTCGGGCTGTGAAAGCCCTGCGTGTGACAGCCATATTCGGTTCTCCATTTCTGTTACTTGATTCTGCATCTCGTAACACCTAGAACTATACACACATTTAGACAAAGGTGTCTACATGGAAGGGTAAGATTTTTAAAGATTCACCGTGTTACAGCGAATTACACGAGTGTTCTTTGTAAACACGCCGTCTACATAACCCCTTGTGAAGTGGGGTATTCAGGGAGAAATTAGAACCATGACACAGCTCTCAGAATTTCTCAAAAACTCAAACACGCAGGGGCTATCCACCCGCAAAATCTCGGAGCTTGCAGCTAAAAAGGGCTTCGAAATCTCCAACGCCACTGTTTCACGCTACCTATCCGGGAAACACCCAGAGCCCCCAAGCCTCGACGTCCTCAAAGCTCTTGGCGCAGTGCTGGGCGTACCCATCAATAAGCTAGAGGCGCTGTCCGGCATGCCAGCCAGCTCAACACCTTTCGAGCTACCGGCTAAGGCGGCGACTCTCACGGACTCGGAGCGTGCCGCGATTCTTCACCTCATAGATGTCATGGTCGCCAGCAAGCAGGCCCCTGTATCTACGCTTTCTGATGTGCCTAGCTTTGGCGGGGCGGTTGATACCGCTGACCCTGATTTTCACCCTGAGCGTGCCGGGTACGACCTGGCAGCCAACCGCGACAACGAAGCGCGGGCGCGCATGGATTGGCTGGATAGTCTGGGCGAGGAATCTCAGGACTCGTAACGGTGTTCGATTAAAACTCGAATTAATGTTCTACTTAACTCCATGACCCGCCTAGACATCATCAGCACCCACCTCGCCGTAGCGGTGGCCTATACAGACGGTCTCGGGCGCATCTGGATAGACCCGAGACTGACCCGAGTAGAGAGGCGTTGCGCCCTCGTCCACGAGCACCGCCACCTAGCCCACGGGGACGCATGCCACAGCGAGAAGGCAGAGCGCAGGGCCAGGCGCGAAACCGCCCTCATACTCCTACCCCAGCTACCCCGCGCCCACGACGACCTCACCCCGCACCAGATAGCAGAGCACTACGACGTCACCCTCACCGTCCTCACCGACCGGCTACTCATAGAACGCGGCGAACTCTAACCACACCCCGCCCCCCCTACCACCACACACACCCCACAGGGTGCCCCCAGCGCACCCAAAAACAGGAAGGACCCCCGCTATGCCCCGCGAAAGACTCCCCATCGGCGAACTCGGCAACATCAACCACACGAAGCTAGAGGCAGGCGGCTGGCTGGCTTACGCCTACTACCGCGACAGCTACGGTAAGCGCCGCAAACTTTCCGCCACCGGGGCAACCAAACCTAAAGCAACGACCGCACTTAAAGCTAAAGCCCCTGACCTGACCCCCACCAGTGGCATAGGCTCTAAAACCCTTGTAGGTGACCTCGCAACCCGCTGGGCTGCAGGGTACAAGTCCAAGCACGCAGGCACCGTCGAACGCTACCGGCAGACCGTAGAGCGGGTCATAGCCCCCGACCTCGCCCGACTCACCGTCGCCGAATTCACCACCTCCCGCGCCCAGGAATACATCGACCGGCTCACCCGTGAACGCGGCCCAGCCCGCGCCCGCCAGGTGCGCTCCATTCTCACCCTCATTATGGATATGGCCGTGGCGGATAACGCGCTGCCCTGGAACCCCATGCGGAATACGAAGCCGCCGGCGGTTGAGGCGACCCGGTTTACCGCGCTCACCGCAAAAGACATCTCCGAGATACGCGCCCACATTATCGCCTGGGGGCAGGCGTACACCGGCAACGGCCCAAAACGCCGCTGGCAACTTCTCCTAGACTTCACCGACCTCATGGCCGCCACCGGTGCCCGGCCCTCAGAAGTACGCGCCCTCCGCTGGAAAGACCTTGACCTGCAAGAAGGTGTAATTACATTTGCTGGAACCATGATTCGCACCAATGGGTCTGAGACGCGCCAGCCCTTCCTCAAAGGCAAAGACCCCGTGAGGGTTTTGAAGCTGCACCCTTTCGCCCAAGATGTTTTGCTCATGCGGTTTATGCGTGAGGGCGGGGCAGCGGATGCCCCGGTGTTTCCTTCGGAGGCGGGCGGGTGGCTACCGGCTTCTAGCCTGGGCAGGTTGTGGCGTGCAGCCCGCGCTGGGGGTTTTGAGCATGTGGAGCTGCGTGATTACCGGCGGGCTGTCGGTACGGCGCTGGCTGAGGCGGCTGGTTTGACGGTGGCGGCTCGGGGGCTGGGTCACCGTCAGCAGGCGACGACCGAGCGGCACTATGTGGGCTCTGCTGGTGTGGTTGATGTCACCGAGTACCTGGGGGGTCTGCTGGGGAGGGGGTAGGTGGTTTTTGGTGAAATCGCACCATAAACGCACCACGGCCTGTTTTTGGGCATGAAAAAACAGCCCCGCCGACTAGGTGTTTTCCCTAGTGGCGGGGCTGTTTGCTGGCTCCCCCGACTGGACTCGAACCAGTAACCCTTCGATTAACAGTCGAATGCTCTGCCAATTGAGCTACGGGGGAATATTGTTTGCGATGTTTCCATCACTGCAACGAGTAATAACTCTACACGGGGTTTTTACCCGGTGCAAATCGAGATTAAGTTAACTGCATCACAGCTTAGTCTTGGCCCTGCATTTTGCTGCGGCGGCGGAGTTCGAGGGTGAGGAGTTGCTGTTGAATCTCCCGGTAGGCCTCGGCGTCGTTCTGAGGCGAGAGGCGCTGGAGTTGCATGAGGAGGTCCGATTTCTGCCGGGTAATTTCTTGTTCGAAGAGGCGGTTGAGTATGTCGCGGGAGTAGCGGTTGAGCTGCTCATCGGTTCGGGCGGGGATGGGGGCGACGGTGAGTTCTGCAATGAGGGCGTGGACGGGTTCGGGGGCGTGGGCGCGAACGGTGTTGACCCAGGTGGCTCCGGGGTCAGGGGCGATGGTGGAGGCTGCCCCGATGATTCCCTGGGCGATGCCGCTGTGAGCCCGGTAGCGGTAGTGCACGGTGGCTAGTTCCTGCCACTGTTCGAGGGAGAGGTACTGGGGGTATTGCAGCACGATTTCGAGGGCTTCACGCTCGGTGCGGGCTGCGGGGTCGCGCAGATCGGGTAGCTCGTAGGGGTCTTCTACTGGGACGGGGGTTTCTTCTGCTGCGATTCGGGCGGCGCGTTCTGCTTCTGCGGCTTCGGCTCGCTGGCTGGCGGAGGCCTGCGGGTTAGCTGCCGCTGCACTGACGGCCCGCTGCACTTCGGCGGCGTCTAGCCCTAACTGCCCTGAAACTTGCCGTACGTAGGCTGGCCGCAGGGCGGCGTCCTTGATTCCGGCGATGATGGGGGCGATGGCGCGCATGCCGCGCACACGCCCTTCGAGGGTGCCGAGGTCGTAGTTGGCGAGGGTGGCGTCGATGGCGAATTCGAAGAGCGGACGCCGGGAGGCGATGAGGGAGCGCACGGCAGCGTCCCCGCGGGCTAGGCGCAGGTCACAGGGGTCCATGCCGTCTTTGGCGACAGCCACGAAGGTTTGGGCGACGAAGCGCTGGTCTTCTGAGAAGGCAGCGAGGGCGGCTTTTTGGCCGGCGGCGTCGCCGTCGAAGGTGAAGATGACTTCGCCGCCTGTGCCGTCGTCGGAGATGAGACGGCGCACGATTTTGATGTGGTCGGTACCAAAGGCGGTGCCGCAGGTGGCGACGGCGGTGTCGATTCCGGCCAGCTGGGCTGCCATGACGTCGGTGTAGCCCTCGACGACCACAATCTGCTTCTTCTTGGCGATAGGACGTTTGGCCAGGTCAAGCCCGTAGAGGACCTGTGATTTTTTGTAGAGGGCGGTCTCGGGGGTGTTGAGGTATTTAGGCCCCTGGTCGTCGTCGAAGAGGCGGCGAGCGCCGAAGCCAATAGTTTCACCGGTGATGTTGCGGATGGGCCAGATGATACGCCCGCGGAAACGGTCGTAGAGGCCCCGCTGCCCCTCTGAGAACATGCCGGTGTCGCGGAGTTCCTCGGTAGTAAAGCCCTTGTTCATGAGGTATTTGAGCAGGTTATCCCAGCCGCGCGGGGCAAAGCCCACCCCGAATTTTTGGGTGGCTGCGGGGTCGAAGCCGCGGGCGCCAAGAAACTTTTGGGCTTCAACGGCGGCAGGGGTGTAGAGGTTTTTTTGGAAGAACTCCGCTGCAATCTTGTGGGCATCGAGGAGGCGCTGGCGGCGTCCTACCTCTTCGCGGCTCATGCCGCTACCCTGCTCGTAGTGCAGTTCGTAGCCGATACGGGCGGCAAGTTTTTCGACGGTTTCGGTGAAGGAGGTGTGGTCCATTTCCATGAGGAAGCTGATCACATCGCCCGATTCGCCGCAGCCAAAGCAGTGGTAGGTGCCCATCTGGGGGCGCACGTGGAAGCTCGGGGTGCGTTCATCGTGGAAGGGGCACAGCCCCTTGAAAGAGCCGATACCGGCGGATTTGAGGGTTACGTACCCTTCGATGATTTCGCGGATGTCGGTGCGGGAGCGCACCTCGTCAATGTCTTCTCGTTTGATTAAGCCTGCCACGGGTTCAATTCTAGTCGGGGGCGTCAAGCCGAGGCTTGAGGGTTTATGCCTTGTGGGCACCAATATGTTTAGCTGTAGAGATCGTCGTCGAGTGGCCCCGGGCGGGTGCGCCCCAGCCCGAAGGATTCCGGTGAGAGCGCAATTAACAGGGTCACGATGAAGGAACCTATGCCCACAATCCACAGGCCGGTCAGTGACCCGGCGAGCAGTCCGATGAGCAGGCTCGCCAGGGCCGCCATGAAAATCTGTTTGATGGGTTTCTTGTATCTCATGTGTCACGTCCTTAGCAGTGTGTATCTACCACAGCGGTTTATCGCCAACCGCCCAGTGGGTTCCTGTGATTCGTTTGAAGAGGGCGACCGCGGAGCGGTCGGTCAGGCAGGCGACCTGGTCAATCACCAGGCGCAGGCGGGCGGTATCGTCATTGCGCCCCAGCTCCTGCAGGTCAGCGGCAAAGACCGGGTCGAGGTAGTTGGGGTTATCAAAGAGGGCGTGCACCAGGAATTCAAGGATCTCCTGCTGGTTCCCCTCGGTTGTCTGCGCGGCTGCCGCATCGCGGGGAGCCATCACAAATGCCGTGGCTATACCCTTGAGCACGGCGATTTCGTGCTCGGTTTCTTCGGGCACCACCAGCTGGGCCTGGTAGCGGGTGAGCGGTTCGTCCCCGTAGACGTCGCGGGTTGCCAGCATGGCGCTGGCAGCAAAACGCCCAATGAGCTTAGAGGTAAGGGCCTTAAAAGCCGCCATGGACGAGCGGGTCCCCGTCATATTCGGCACCCAGCGGTTGAGGTTCTCTAAGCGGGTTAGGGCTTTGTCGAGGGTGGCGTCCTCGACCCCGGGCAGGTACCAGAGCCGGGTTTTGTCGAAAACCTGTTGGCGGGCGTCCGCCTTTTTCAGGTCATCGAGCTGCACGTGCCCACCGAAGACGGCGTCCTCAACGTCGTGCACGGAGTAGGAGATATCGTCGGCGAGGTCCATGACCTGGGCCTCTAAGCATTTTTGGGTGGGGGCAGCCCCGGCTTCAGCGGCCCCGGCGCGGAGCCATTCAAAGACGGGCAGATCATCGGTGTAGACGCCAAATTTGCGGTTGGGCTTGCCGTCGGTTCGGGCGGGGGCGTTGGCGCGGGTCCAGGGGTACTTGCAGGTTGCGTCCAAGGACGCCCGGGTCAGGTTTAGCCCGGCAGAACCGCCGTCGTGCCTAATCACCTTGGGTTCAAGGCGGGTGAGCAGGCGCAGGGTCTGGGCATTGCCCTCAAAACCACCGGCGTCCGCCGCTAACCGGTCGAGGGCGGTTTCACCGTTGTGCCCAAAGGGCGGGTGGCCTAGGTCGTGGGAGAGGCAGGCGGTATCGACCACATCGGGGTCGCAGCCCAGCATGCGCCCCAGCTCGCGGCCAATCTGGGCAACTTCCAGGGAGTGGGTCAGGCGGGTACGCACGAAGTCGTCGGTATCGGGGTCAACCACCTGAGTTTTGGCACCGAGACGGCGCAGAGCCGCAGAATGCAACACGCGGGCGCGGTCGCGCTCAAAGGGCGAGCGGTAGACAAACTTGTGGTGTTCGGGAACCCAGCGTTCGGCGTCCGCTGCGCTATAGCCGGGGGTGGGGGCCTGTTCGGGGGTGAAGGTGCTGCTCATGAATCTCGTCTTTTCTCTACCGGTTCAATCTAGGCCTGGGATTCCAGTTTAGAGGTCATCGCCCTGGTCGAGGCCGTATTCGGCGGGCCAGGTGACCTCGCCTGAGATAGGCGGGTAGTCGGGGGTGAGGTTAACGAGTTGCAGGGCTTCTGCCAGGGCAGCCGGCTCAATACCATCGATGACTGCGCGCACCCCGTGGCGGGCTGCCGCCTCGAACCCAAAACGGCTGTAGTAGGCGGGTTCGCCGAGCACCAGCAGGCTGGTGGGTGCATTACTAATCTGGGCGGACGCCGCCGCACAGGCTAGAGCTTCACGGGCCAGGGCGGTGCCCACTCCCCTGCCCTGGTAATCAGGGTGGACGGCCAGGGGCGCGAGCGCATAGGCAGGCCAGGAGCCCACCCAGCAGCGGCTAATGAGAACGTAGCCGACGAGAGCACCGGTGACGGTGTCGCGGGCTGTGAGGGAAATTCCCGGCTCCCAGGCGTTTGGGTTATCGCGCAGGGCATCGACCAGGTCGGCCTCGTAGCTGGTCTCAAAGGCAGCCAGGAGCAGGTCACGAATTTCTGCGGTATCGGCCGGGGTTTCTGGGCTCAGGGCGTGGGTGTGCATGTTTTAAGTCTAGAGGGTGCACCCAGCTCAGTGGGGCGGACGCCGTCCCCCGCTCTTCCTGCCCAGAAGCCGGGAAGCGGGATACGGCGTCCGCCCACCCCTACCCTTCACAAACCCAGTGCCCACAAGAATCGCGCAGGGCCCACAAGCGTCGTGGGCCCTGCGCGATTCTGATAAGCACTGTTTACTGGGACAGCGGCTTCATCGAGGCCAGGACGCGGTCAGGCAGCATGTGCACGCGCGGCGACAGGTCTTGGGGCGGGTACGTAGAATCGATACATTCACGCCAGTACTCGACATGTTTTTCATCCAACCAGTGCTCAGACTCAGTAACTTTCTGTTCTAAGCCTGCCTCTCCACGTACCGAGTACCAATAGAGGTAATCGGTTCCGTCGATTGTTTCAGCAAAGATTGTCTCAACATACATGTGCTCAGGCTCTAGTGTTTCTTTGACAGCCTCCATGTTTTCATTGAGGAAAAGCATCCACTCATCGACCTTATGTCGCTTGCCTGGTTTTACTCGAAATCGGGTCAGTTCAATCTGCATACCATGATTCTATCCAGGGTGTTCTTAGCTCCAGGGCTATCTCTTCATCCGCGAGTGTGCATTATGCCCGCCCCTCGCCAATATAAAGAGCACAACAATAGCAACCGCTGTAACTAGCCCCCAGATTCCAGCAACAGTCCATGAAGCACCAGCAACGACTAAAGCAGGAATAAAAGTAACTGCCAGAATCTCATTCTGATTAAAAATCGAGAGCAAGGCGTAATCTTCAAGCGTGCGGGACTTAAGTTTCGGGTCAACAATGCGCAGTAGGGCAATGCCCTGTGCTAAGGCTCCTGTAGCCCAGCCCCACGTGAAAATTTGCTTCTCGAACCAGCCCTGATCAAGAACACGAGGAGCCAGCACCAACCCAAGAACCAGCAAAAGGACAAGACCCACGGCAAATAGAATAGTTAGCTGCACCCAGTAATCTGCTACTAAGCCAGGCTTAATAGAAGCAATACCGAAAACAATCAATACATCGGTAGCAGTGCCAGAAATAGACTGCATAGTGGTTCGGTCAACGAAATGGCCCAGCTTGAGCTTATCTATGCTCAGGCGAACAATGAGTCCCAAGATAAAAGCCAAGCTAAAAACAGGAATCGAAACTGATGGGAAAAACCCTTTAAGATACTGCTGAGCCATATAACCAATAGCAGTAATAGCAGCAATAACACCCAAATGAAAACCTAGGGTATCAATTGAAGAACTAGAGAATACGTGAGTACCGATAGAGGGCCGCTTAGCTTCCTGAGGAAGAATGCCTGTTCGAATTTCCTCAGGTAACTCTTTAAGGCCTGCAAACTCTTCAACGTAACCTTTTTTAGCGCCGTACTTAGCGATAATTACGCCGCCTAAAATCCCGATAAGTAGACCGACCGTTGCTGAGGTATAAGCTAATGACTGTACCTCTTCATGTCCGGCCTGAGTAAAAACATCTCCTACTGCAGCCGCCGTTCCAAATCCACCAGCCCATCCGGAGAATAGAACCACTCCAAATGCTTCTGGGGTATCAAACAGAGGCCCCAGCAGTAAAAGGGTCAACAAAATACCTACAACAACTTGAGCGGAATAGAGCAGGAGCGTGTAACTCAAAAACTGCCCCAAAGGACGTCCTAACTTATTGAGGCTCAGGTCTGTTCCTAACGCGATACAGGCAAAGACGGCAGCAATAAGTACCGAGCCGTACGAGCCAATCGCATTTGAAAACGGTAACCAGTTAGCACCGGCTGGCCCCAAAGCTAGCCCTAAAAATCCCGCAATAACGGGAGCCGGAATCATCAGTTCTTGAATAAATTTGATGCGAGCTCGCAGTACGGTACTAACCGTGAGCAGCAGCCCGATAATGCCCAGGTCAATGACCAGAGCCCAGGGAGTAAAGTCCATGGGAATCGCTCCTTTGCGTGTGGGGTGTGCTGTTTACTGTAGATGTGGTTCAAGTTGTATTGTCGAGGAAACCTATACCGAGGGTTCAAAGAAACGACTTAGGTTGAAGTTCTGTAATGAAAAAGCTGGTTCTTGGTCCTCGACTAAATCTGCGATGGCACGGCCGAGAGCAGGGGTTAATTTGAAGCCATGCCCAGAAAAAGCTGTAGCTACTATGATTCGCCCCGAAAGACGATCGATAATCGGCCTGTGATCTTGAGAAAATAGATCCATGTGCATAGAGTGGCGGGCGGGCCCGTCTGTGACCCCTTTCAGATACCGAGTAACTAATTGCGCAGGTTCTCGTAAAGCTGGGCCAGAGGCACGAGGTGGAAGTTCCCGCGGGGTCGGCACCTCAGAACGGTTGCCAACGTTACCTACCTTTACGGTCATGCCATCGAGACAAGGGAAACCGTAGAGATGGGACCCATTTGATTCTCTAATAAAGCCAGGAAAAGAGCTGGGAGCATAGTCAGTAACACCATTAGTGATGTACCACCCCAAGCTAATGGGAACAATCGACACGTACGGGCCCAGTTCTGGCATAAGGGTCTTAGACCATACTCCTGTACAGACGATGAGATGGTCAGCCTTATAGGTATCTCGGACAGTGCGCACCTTAACTCCGCGGGCAGTTTCTTCGAAGCCTACAACTTCTTCGTGTGTATGCAGCTCCGCGCCAGCCGCTTTCGCTTCTTGTTGCATTTGGTGCACGATAGCGTCTGAATATAGCACTCCGCCTTGCTTATCGAGAATGCCAATTTCATCTGTGATATCAGCGTGTTGGGGGTAGCGGCGCCTCAGTTCTTCTGCATCGTATGCTTCGAAATCAATATGAAAGTTGTTGATAGAGTCTTGAACACCAATCAGCCCTACTCCGTCGGGATGTCCGATTGTAAGAGCCCCTGTTTGGTGAAAAAGTTTTGCGGGATGACGCGTATCTAGGTCGATGAAGTAGTTACGTGAATATTTGAGAAGCGGCACATATTCAGCTCCCTCGTGGTAGGCCATACGAAAAAGTCGAGATTCGCCAGAGTATCCTCCGCGGTCATGCACCGGGGCGTACTGTTCAATTCCAAGCACTGAATGCCCACGAGCAGCTAGCTCCCCTGCAAGATACGAACCAATCGCTCCAAGACCCACGATAACTACTGAATACTTCATGTGTCACAGGTTACACATTTGGCTTCTGTTAATAAATTTCCTTGCACTTATATTTCGCAAACCCAGCGTCCACAAGAATCGCGCAGGGCCCACAAGCGTCGTGGGCCCTGCGCGATTCTGATAAGCACTCACGTAACCTGTGGTGTTAGAACCTACCGGTCGGTACAGTCATGTTCTATGAGCGAGAAGTATGTACCCAACTACGGCGACCTGGAGCGCTTTCGATACGAGAGACTCATCCGCACCAAATCCAGGGCCTACCAGATAGCTTGCTGGCAGGGTTACCTGGGCACCCACGAGTTCCTTCTCCATCGTGTGGGACATAAACCTGTGGAAGGGCAAAACTCCCACTGACCCTCCGCCGCCCGACATGGACTAGCCGGGCTCAGCCGTCCGCTCCCCTAGCCGCCGCTGATATCCAGCTCGGCATCCACTAGGCCCAGGCGCTCGGCGTCCCCCAGGACGCGGGAGTTCAGCCAGCCGTCGGGCAGGTGGGGCTTCTTGGGGTTGCCAGCACGTCCGCGAGGGCCCTCAACAGCGGCACCGGGGTAGCCGATGGAGTGATCCAGCTCAGCCAGGTACTCGCGGAAGGCCTCAAGGGTGGGCACGGTAGACATCTTGGCGCGCAGCTTACCACCTACCGGGTAGCCGTGGAAGTACCAGGCCACGTGCTTGCGGATCTCGCGCAGGCCGCGGGTCTCGTCACCAAAGGTCTCTACCAGCAGCTCAGCGTGGCGATAGATCATATCGGCCACCTCAGACACGCTGGGACGGTGGCGCTCTTCAGAGCCTTCAAAGGCGTTTTGCAGGTCGCCGAAGAGCCAGGGGCGGCCCTGGCAACCGCGGCCGACCACGATACCGTCCACGCCGGTCTGCTCGACCATGGCAATGGCGTCCTCGGCGGAGAAAATGTCGCCGTTGCCGAGAATCGGCACGTCGGGGATTGCCTCGCGCAGGCGGGCAATGGAGTCCCAGTCGGCCTTGCCGGAGTAGTGCTGGGCGGCAGTGCGGCCGTGCAGGGCAATCGCCGCAACACCCGCGTCACGAGCGATTTTGGCTGATTCCAGATAGGTCAGGTGGTCCTCGTCAATGCCCTTACGCATCTTGATGGTCAGAGGCACATCCCCGCGGGAGGCCTCACGCACTGCGGTCTGGACGATAGCGGTAAAGAGGTCGGTCTTCCAGGGCAGGGCGGAGCCGCCGCCCAGCTTGGTGACCTTGGGGACGGGGCAGCCGAAGTTCAGATCAATGTGGTCGGCGCGATCTTCTTCGACCACCATGCGGATCGCCTTGCCGACGTTGACGGCGTCCACACCATAAATCTGAATGGAACGAATCTTTTCGTCGCCGTCATGGTCGATAATGCGCAGAGACTCGGGGTTACGTTCCACCAGGGAGCGCGCGGTGACCATCTCGGTCACGTACAGGCCGCCACCGTAGTCGCGGCAGAGTCGGCGGAAGGCCTTGTTGGTGACACCTGCCATAGGGGCCAGCACCACCGGGGTGTCGATGGTGTGTTTGCCCAGCTGTAGGGGCGGCAGTTTCAGCTGCTTAGCGCGGGCCGGGGTCTGGCCGGTCTCTAAAGTCTCTTCTGTCATAACCTTCCAATTCTGGCACAAACGGCCCCGGTGCGCTGTTAGCTAGAGCAAAGATAAAGACGCCCGCCCCGACCTGCTTGCCCGCGGGCTAGAGGGGGTTAGTTTTAAAGTAAATATTTTCTAAATTTACATTCCTCAAAGAGGGCACCACTTCGAATCATACTCGTGAATCGTCAAAGTCTCTTGACGACCCCACGCTCATTCCTGATACTTGTGATAAGTCAACACTAATTGACGAAACATAGTTGAGGAGGTCCTATGCAGTCCGATGACCCGCGTATTACCGCCGTCCGCACCGCCAACAAGCAGGTCACCCAGGCCACCCGCGCACTTGAGGACGCTGTGCAGGCAGCCCGCGCAGGCGGCGCAACCTGGCAGCTCATTGGGGCAGCTATCGGCGTGACCAAGCAAGCTGCTGCCCAGCGATTTTCCGAGACCGTCTATAACGCCCGCTCACTCTCCCAGATTCAGGTGGAGCTGGAGCAGATTACCGAAGCCCTCTTTACAGCCCTGGCCCACAGTGACATCGAGCATATACACAGCCACATGACCTACACGACCGCCCGGTTACTGTCTAAACGCAAGATTCTGAAAACCTGGCAGCAGGTACTTGAGGCATGTGGCCCCTTTATTGAGGTCAAAAAGATCGTGGTAGAACAGGCAGGTTCCGGCTTTACCGTCACATACCGGCTGCGCCACGAAAATGGTGAGCCGGTCGGCCAACTCTCTTTCAACTCAGCCCGCAAAGTAACAGGATTGGTGATCTTCAATGACGATTCAGCAGAACTCCCCTGGTAGCCGCAGCTCTACTAAGGGTGTATCAATTCTCTTCACTGCTCTGATTTGGTGTGCTTTCGGAATAGTTCTAGGCTTCACCGCCAGCAGCTTCGTCACCGCTTTGCTATCAGCCCTTGTATTTGCGGTTGGAAACATGCTGATATTCCTTGACCCCAATCAGGGAAGTACTCTTATCCGTTGGCACCCTCTACTTACTCTGTGGGCTGCCTGCGCCGGGCTGCTCATTGCGTTCCTAATTTTTGATGAAAATTCAACATCAGCCTCAGTCTTTGCGCTATGGAGTCTTTTATTATCCCGCGTATATTTCTTTCCCAAAGAATCTCGTAAGTCGCGCAAAGCCCGCGACATCGGCGTCTAGCCCTCTATACCTGTCCCTTCCCCAGCTCAGCCAGGCGCGGGGCAGAGAGGTGGGCGAGGGCGTCCGCGTCTATACGGGCAGCGCCCAGAGCGACCCGCCCGTCCACCCGCAGCGGGATGCCCTCGCTCTGCCAGTGAGGGCGAGCCTGCTCCAGGTGCCCCGGTATCTCACCGCGGGCGTTGCAGATGCGCCACCAGGGCACGCTCGACCCCCAGAGTGCGAGGGTGCGCCCCACCAGCCGGGGCGATTCGCCGGCAACCGCACCGACGTCACCGTAGGTAGCGACCTGCCCGGTGGGCACACACTCGGCCACCCGTAAAATTCTCTCTACCCGCGTATCGTCCACGGGTCTTTAACCGTCAACCAGTACCAGGGACTCGCTGGTCACGGTGGCGGCCCCCATCTTCACCAGTTGGTCGATCAGCACAGCCAAATCGTCCATAGAATCATCGACCTCAATCTGCACGGCGTAGGAGCCGGTCAGCACCGAAAGCAGCTGCATAATAGCTTCGCGGGCGCCGGGGTGGCCCACCCGGTAGCCGATGGTGATTTCGGTGGCGTCATCTTCAGAGACGGGCATCTGGCCGGCGTCTACCTCGATGGGGCGGTAGCTCACGGCAAAGGCGATTATGTCGCCCTTCTTCCCGTTCGCCTGGGCACGGAGTACGTCATCGCGCAGCACCACAGCGCCCAAGGCCTCGGCCTCGTCCGAGAGGAAGAGACGGTTGACGCGGCCAATGGGCAGGTCGGCGGGCTCGTCCCAGGTGTGTACGGCCCGGTAGAACTCCCAGAAACGCTGGGTAAGTTCGACAGACCCGGTGGCCAGGTCCTCGATGGCCTGGGTGATGCGTTCAGATTCGTCTTGGCGCAGGGGCACGGACGGCACCGCCCCGGCTTCGATGCGCACCATGCGCGAGCGCTGGGCAACCGTAAAGCCGCGAGCAGAGGCAAAGTCGAGGCCGGTGGAGGCCGGTTCTACCTTGGCGCGCAGAGCTACGGTGCCGCTGGGGGCTGAGGCGGCGGCGTCCTTCAGGGCCTGTAGCAGCAGGCTGCCAAGACCCGAGCGGCGGTGTTCGGGGGCTACTTCGATGTAAGACCAGAGGCGGTTAGGGTGCAGGTCAGTCTCGTAGACGGTGCCTGCGGCTACCGGAATGCCCTGGTGCTCGGCGACGAGGGTGCGGGAGAAGCGGGTGTCGGAGTCGGGCCCGAAGGACGAGCGGAAGGCGGCTACCTGCCGGTTTTCGGCATCGTGCCAGTATTCGAGCAGGGCTAGGGTGTCGCCCTCGCGCCAGGGGCGTAGGGTGTAGGTGTTATCGGCGGTGCTCACGGTGGTGCCTTTCGGGTAGCCGGTAGGGTGTACCCATCTACTTTAGCGCCCCTGCCTAAGTTGCAGGCGTCCGCAGGGTGAAAGGCGCGCACGCTGAGCGTGAACCGCCCGGGCCGCACTTTGATTTCACCGGCCCGTTACCGGCTAGACTTTAAGGGCTTAAAGTTTATTTGGCTCTATTGTTTAGCGTGGTGTTATGACTTCTCCCCTTGCCCACAAGCCCACCCTGACCGGCTCCCGCGTTGAGCTGCGCCCCTTCGACGCCGATGCCATCGACGCCATGATCGGTATTCTGCAGGAGCCCGAAGTTCTGATTAAGACCGGCACCGTGCATTCCCGCTCAACCGAGACCCACCCCTTCGACGAGGCTAAGACCCGCGAGTGGTACTCCCACCGCAACGAGAAGAAGAACCGCCTCGATTTGGCGGTTTACGCGCTGGACCAGCAGAAGTACGTGGGCGAGGTAGCCTTCAACGAGTACGACCCCGATAACGGCTCGGTCAACTACCGTATCGCTATTGGCCAGGCCGGGCAGAATAAGGGCTACGGCACCGAGGCCACCAAGCTCATGGTTGATTACGGCTTTGAGAAGCTCGATCTGCACCGTATTGAGCTTGAGGTGCTGGACTTCAACGAGCGAGCCAAGCACGTGTACACCTCCTGCGGGTTTGTGCCCGAAGGACGCCGCCGCGAGGCTTTCCTGATTGACGGCGAGTACCACGACGCGGTACTGAAGTCGGTGCTGCGTAGCGACTGGGAGGCTGCCCGCTCGGCGTCAGGCCACCTGACGCTGGATTTGAAGCGCGTCGAAATATAAGACAATAACAAAAGGACGGACGTGCGTTCGCCTGCTGACCCTCTTGGGGCTCGCGCTGGGGGCTCGCCCAGCCTCGTAAACTCGGCTGATTCCGTGCTCTCTTGCGTGCTCGCTCGCACCCGAGCACTTCATCACGCCAGCCCCGAGCCAGCAGGCTCTCCGCACGTCCGTCCTTTTATGTACCTATAGATATCTACTTAGTCAGCTTGGCTGCCAGGTAGGCGGTGACCTGGTCGAGCGAGACGCGTTCCTGGGTCATGGTGTCGCGTTCGCGGATGGTGACGGCCTGGTCTTCGAGGGTGTCGAAGTCGACGGTGATGCAGAAGGGGGTGCCGATTTCGTCCTGGCGGCGGTAGCGGCGGCCGATGGCGCCGGCGTCGTCGTAGTCGATGTTCCAGTTGCGGCGGAGTTCGTCGGCCAGGTTCTTGGCGGCGGGGACGAGGTCTTCCTTCTTCGACAGGGGCAGGACGGCTGCCTTGACGGGGGCCAGGCGCGGGTCGAGCTTGAGCACGGTACGCTTGTCGACGCCGCCCTTAGTGTTGGGGGCTTCGTCTTCGACGTAGGAGTCAACGAGGAAGGCCATCATAGAGCGGGTCAGGCCGAAGGAGGGTTCGATGACGTAGGGGACGTAGCGTTCGCCGGTGCCCTGGTCGAAGTATTCGAGCTTGGCGTTGGAGTGTTCGTTGTGGACGCCGAGGTCGTAGTTGGTGCGGTTGGCGACGCCCATGAGTTCGCCCCATTCGGAGCCCTGGAAGCCGAAGCGGTATTCGAGGTCCATGGTGCCTGCGGAGTAGTGGGCGCGGTCATCTTCGGGAACGTCGAATTTGCGCATGTTGTCGGGGTTGATGCCGAGGTCGACGAACCAGTTCCAGCAGTCTTCGATCCACTGGTCGTAGTACTTGGGGGCATCGTCGGGGTGCACGAAGTATTCGATTTCCATCTGTTCGAACTCGCGGGTTCGGAAGATGAAGTTGCCGGGGGTGATTTCGTTGCGGAAGGCCTTGCCGATCTGGCCGATGCCGAAGGGCGGACGCTTGCGGGCGGCGGTGACGACGTTGTTGAAGTTGACGAAGATGCCCTGGGCGGTTTCGGGGCGCATGTAGTGCAGGCCCTCTTCGTTGTCGACGGGGCCCAGGTAGGTTTTCATGAGGCCGGAGAAGTTTTGGGGTTCGGTCCACTGGCCCTTGGTGCCGCACTTGGGGCAGACGATGTCGTCCATGCCGTTTTCGGGGGCACGGCCCTTTTTGGCTTCGAAGGCTTCGATGAGGTGGTCCTGGCGGTGGCGGGAGTGGCAGGAGAGGCATTCAACAAGGGGGTCGGTGAAGGTTGCGACGTGGCCTGATGCTTCCCAGACTGCCTTGGGCAGGATGATGGAGGAGTCGAGGCCGACCATGTCTTCGCGTCCGCGCACGAAGGTCTGCCACCACTGCTGGCGGATGTTTTCTTTGAGTTCGGCACCGAGCGGGCCGTAGTCCCATGCTGAGCGGGATCCTCCGTAGATTTCACCTGCCTGGAAGACGAATCCGCGGCGCTTTGCCAGTGAAATAACGTTGTCGAGTTTGGACTTCGGTGCCATGGTTTTTGGTTTCTCCTATGAGCCTGCGCCACCGGTTGTGGCGTGCTTGGATGTAAAAAAGAAAGTGGGCCGGGTGGCGCACTCGCCCTTAAGCCTACCGCACGTAGGGGTGCGAGTGCTGGCGCGGGTAGAGTGGTGGGTATGAGTATTGAGTCTGTTTTTATTCGTGATGAGATGATTCGCCTGGGTCAGTTTTTGAAGTTGGCGAATCTGGTGGAGAACGGGGTGCATGCCCGTGAGGTGATTCAGGACGGCCTGGTGAAGGTGAACGGCGATATTTGTGAGCAGCGCGGGCGTCAGCTGCATGCTGGCGATACCGTTGAGCTGAACGGTGTGACTGTTCAAGTGGAGGCCGAGTAGGCTACCTGATTCCTCCTGGGTTAGGCAGACAGGACCTTCTCATTGAGGAAGGCTGAGATATGGGTGAGTTCTGCGGCGGCGACCCCGTGCCCGATGCCGGTGTAGGTGTGGGCTGTGAGGTCGGTGTGCCCGGCTACCCATTCGCGGGTGTAGGCGATTTTTTCGGCGGTGATGATGGGGTCGGCTTCGTCGCGGCCCCAGAAGAGGGGCAGGGGATCCTCCGCTAGCTGGTTGTCCTTGAAGTAGTGCTCTCCCCCGGCCACGGCGTAACCGGAGAGCCCCACCGCGGCCTTGATGAGGTCGGGGCGGGCGCGGGCTACCGAGGTGGCTAGAGCCATTCCCTGGGAGAAGCCCAGCAGGGTCACGCTGTTGTAGTCGGCGGCGATGGGTTCGAGCCAGCCCAGAAGATAGTCAACGGCCAGTTCGATGGCGGTAAAGCCGACGGTTTCAAGTTGCTGGTTGAGGGGCCACCACTGGTAGCCCGTGGCGGGGCCCTCGATGTAGGCGGAGTCAGCGTCGGCTGGCAGCGGGTAGCCGACGGGCTGGGGCGCGCGGACGGACGCGTAGGTCACCTTTTCGCTGGGCAGGTAGGGGGTGAGCCCCAGCAGGTCGCGTTCGTGGGAGCCGTAGCCGTGCAGGAGAACAACCAGGTGGGTACCCCGGCGGAAGGGTTCTGCCTTTGAGTATTCAACAAGGTACTGGTTCATAATCCCCAACTTACCACCGGCAGAGCCGGCCTAGGCTACTGCCCACAGGTGCTTGCGCCCCTGCGGTTTTGCTTCGTCGGCGGCGTCCTGGGTTTCGATGCTGGTGGCGAGGATTCTTTCGAGTTGTTCGTGTTCGATGAGGAAGCCGTCGTGGCCGCAGGGTGAGTGGATGACGGCCGGTTCTACGGGGTTGGGCAGGGAGGCTGCCAGGATGTGGGAGTCGGAGGGGAAGAAGAGACGGTCGGAGTCGACGTAGGCAATGGTCCAGTTGCAGGTGGTGCGGGCGAGGGCTTTTTCGAGGCCGCCGCGGTCGCGGCCGAGGTCGTGGGAGAGCAGGGCTTCGTTGATGGCCAGGTAGGAGCCGGCGTCGAAACGGTTGGTGAGTTTGGTGCCGTGGTGGTCGAGGTAGTTTTCGACCTGGTAGCGGCCGCGTTCTGCGGTGAGGGGGTGCAGGACGTTGTGGCCGTCTTGAGCGTCGCGACCGAAGCGGAAGTGGAGTTCAGCAGCGGAGCGGTAGGTGGTGTGGGCGATGCGGCGGGCCAGAGCTAGGCCGGTGACGGGGCCGGGGCCTGGGTAGTAGTCACCGCCGGCGAAGGCGGGGTCCTGGCGGATCGCCAGGTTTTGCATGTGGCCCCAGGCGATTTGTTCGGCGGTGGCGGCGGGGCCGGAGGCGATGACGGCGCAGGAGCGGACGAGCTCGGGGTAGGTGACGGCCCATTCGGCGGCGCGGGCACCGCCGAGGGAGCCACCGATGACGTGGTGGAGGGAGGTAACGCCGAGCTGGTCAAGCAGGCGTTTTTCGGCGCGGACGCCGTCGCGGATGGTGACCAGGGGGAAGCGGGAGCCCCAGGGTTTTTGTTCGGGGTCGATACTGGCTGGGGCGGGTGAGGCTGGGCCGGTGGTGCCGTAGCAGCCGCCGAGCATGTTGGGGGAGATGACGAAGTATTTGTCGGTGTCGATGACGCGGCCGGGGCCGACGGCGGTAGGCCACCACCCGGCGGCTTCGGCGTAAGCTCGGTCTTGCTCGCTGGCGTCCGCCCTTACGTGCCCTGCCGAGACGTGGGTGTCTCCGGTCAAGGCGTGCAGGATCAAAATAGCGTTGTCGCCCGCCTCGTTGAGGGTTCCCCAGGTTTCGTAGCCGATGGTGACGTCGGGCAGCACTGCCCCTGATTCAAGGGTCAGGTCGCCGACTTTGGCGTAGGTGAGGACGCCGTCGGTACGGTTGGGAGCGGTGTTCTCGGTGGTCATGCGGTTACTCCTGGGGAAGTCCTTGTTTCAGTGTTCAGTTGAAACGGGCCGCATGCCGTATCTTCCGCCCGGGTAAGGAGGAAAAGAATCTGATGCCCTCGCAGAAGATAGAGGCACATCGGTCCCGCGCTTGCGTACCTGGTTCTCGGTGAGTACGCCCGGTCATCACCCAGGGCACCCCACCGCGAGTGGAGGGTTGCCGACCAGCTAGCTGGGGCTTAACGCTGGTTCTCTTAACCTGTCTCTAGTCTGGCTGGCTCACCCGGGGACCGTCAAGAAAGGGCTCTAAAGTTTCAGCATGTGTCCTTGTATTGCGTACGTTACGTTCTATGAGCGTCATTTAGAATGGTGGGAAGCGAGTTTTTACGAAAGGGCTGATGATGTCTCTGACTCCTCCTCTTGCCAAGCGCCTGCCCCTTGAGCGCACCCATCACGGTGATACTTTTGTTGATCACTACGAGTGGTTGCGCGATAAGGAAAGCCCCGAGGTGCTAGAGCATCTACACGCTGAGAACGCCTTTACCGAGGCGGTCACAGAAGACCAGCAGCCCCTGCGCGACGCTATTTTTGAAGAGATTAAGGGGCGCACCCAGCTGACCGACATGTCAGTGCCCTCGCGCCGCGGGGCCTGGTGGTACTTTAACCGCACGGTTGCCGGTGAGCAGTACCCGGTCATGTGCCGCGTCCCCGCCTTGACCGAGGGCAGCGTTGAAGAGCGCTACCAGCCGCCGATCGTCCGCCCCGGTGAGCCGCTTGACGGCGAACAGGTCGTACTGGACTGCAACGAGTTTGCCCGCGACATGGCCTTTTTCTCCCTGGGTTCCTTCCAGGTCACCCGCGACGGCTCCCTGCTGACCTTCGGCGTGGATGACTCGGGCGACGAGCGCTACACCCAGTACTTCAAGAACCTCGACACCGGTGAGATTCTGGAGGAAAAGATTGAGGACGTCTTCGCTGGCGCCTTCTTTGCTTCGGGAGCCAAGCACCTAATCTACTCGGTAGCCGATGAGTCCTGGCGCCCCTACGAGGTGCGCGCCCACGCTATCGGCACCAGTGCGTCTGAAGATTTCGCCCTCTACCGCGAGGACGATAAGGGCCTCTGGTTGGGTGCCGGCATGTCGTCTTCCCGTACCCACGTGGTCATTACCTCTTCAAACTCCGAGTATTCAGAGACCCGCATTATTAACATCCACGAGCTGGGGCAGCTAGAGCCCACCCTCATTATGAAGCGGGACGCCGGTATCGAGTACTCCACCGACGTCATCGATGTGGAGGGCACCGGCTACCTGGTCATCGGCCATAACCACGAGGCCCCTAACGGTGAGATCGTTCTGGCGCCCCTGCGGGAAGAGTACGTACCCTTTGCCGACTTCAAGGCCAGCTGGATTCCCCTGGTGCCCCACCGCGCGGACGTCCGCTTGGAGGGTTTCAAGTTCTCCCGCAACCATCTGGTGCTTATGGCCCGTGAGAACACCACCGTTAAGGTATTCGTTGCCCCGCGTACCGCTCTCGCTGAGCAGGCAGCTTCTGCCCACCCCCAGGGCATTGACCTCTATGAGCCCGGCGGCTTCACCGAAGAGCTCTACACCTCGACCTTTTCCGGTGTGAATATCATGTCCCCGGTCATCCGCCTGAACTACACCTCCTACCTCACCCCCAGCAGCGTCTACGACTACTTCCCCGATACCGACGACCTCGTGCTGCGCCGCCGCACCCCTGTCATCGGCTACGAGCCTGAGAACTACACCGCCTACCGCATGTGGGCACCGGCAGCGGACGGAGCCATGATTCCGCTCTCCGTTATGCACCGTGCCGACCTCGATAAGACCCGGGAAAACCCCGTGATTCAGTACGGCTACGGGTCCTACGAGTCCTCCATGGACCCCTACTTCTCTACCGCCCGCCTCAGCCTGCTGGACCGCGGCGTCATCTTCGTCGTCGCCCATATCCGCGGTGGCGGTGAAATGGGCCGCGCCTGGTACACCGAGGGCAAGAAGCTGGCCAAGAAAAACACATTCACCGACTTCATCGACGCCACCGACTTCCTAGCCTCCCAGGCCTGGGTGGACGCAGCCCGTATCGGCATCATGGGTGGATCAGCTGGCGGCCTGCTCATGGGTGCCGTCATCAACATGGCCCCCGAAAAATATGCAGCCTGCCTGGCCCAGGTGCCCTTCGTGGATGCCCTCACCACCATTCTCGATCCCAATCTGCCGCTCTCGGCCCTGGAATGGGAAGAATGGGGCAACCCCATCACCGACAAGGAGGTCTACGACTACATGAAGTCCTACACCCCCTACGAAAACATTCGCCCCGTCAAGTACCCGGCCATCGCAGCTATTACCTCCCTCAACGACACCCGCGTCTTCTACGTCGAACCGGCCAAATGGGTAGCAGCCCTGCGCGAAACCATCGACCCGTCCTCCCCCATTCCCCTGCTCAAAATTGAGATGGACGGCGGCCACGGCGGCGGTTCAGGCCGCTACACCGCCTGGCGCGAAATCGCCTGGGACTACTCCTTCCTGCTCACCCACCTGGGTGCCACTAGCATCACGGAGTAAACCCGCCCATTCCCGCGTCCGCTGATCTAGTTGACCTGACCCCGCGCCGGCCCTTAACCGGGCGCCCTCCCCGCAGGGGAGAACGCCCGGTCAGTAGCTTGACCGGTGAAGGGGGTTAGCCCTCGACGCCCAGCTTTTCGAGAATCAGCTCGCGCACGCGTCCGGCATCTGCCTGACCGCGGGTAGCCTTCATAACCTGGCCAACCACAGCGCCAGCGGCCTGGACCTTACCGGCACGAATCTTGTCGGCAACATCGGGCATAGCAGCCAGAGCCTCGTCGATAGCGGCCGTCAGGGCCGAATCGTCAGAAACAACGGCCAGGCCGCGCTTCTCAACAATCTCAGCCGGGGTACCCTCCCCCTCAATGACGAAGCCCAGCACCTGGCGGGCAATCTTATCGTTGATCTTCTTACCCTCAATCAGCTGGTTGAGTTCAACGATAGTAGCGGCAGTTGCACCGGTTTCGGTCAGCTCAACCTCGCGTTCCTTGGCGATACGGGCAATCTCGCCCATCCACCACTTACGAGCAACTGAGGCGGGAGCACCGGCTGCAACGGTCTCTTCGATAGCGTCCATAGCACCGGCGTTGACCACGTCGCGGAACTCTTCGTCCGAGAAGCCCCAGTCGGCCTTCAGACGGCGGCGGCGCTCGGCGGGAGGCTCGGGCAGCTCAGCGCGCAGGCGCTCAATCCACTCTTCGTCGGTGACGACCGGAACCAGGTCAGGCTCGGGGAAGTAGCGGTAGTCGTCAGCGTCAGACTTGGGGCGGCCGCTGGTGGTCTCACGGGTGTCTTCGTGCCAGTGGCGGGTTTCCTGAACAACCTTCTCGCCTGCTTCGAGCACGGCCGCGTGACGCTGAATCTCGTAGCGCACCGCACGCTCAACCGAACGCAGGGAGTTGACGTTCTTGGTTTCTGAGCGAGTACCGAACTCGGTGGAGCCCTTGGGCATAAGCGAGACGTTGGCGTCGCAGCGTACGTTACCGCGCTCCATGCGGGCGTCGGAGATACCCAGGTTCTTGACGATTTCGCGAATGGCAGCCACGTAGGCGCGGGCCAGTTCAGGGGCCTTATCGCCCGCACCCACGATGGGGCGGGTCACGATTTCAATCAGGGGAACACCGGCGCGATTGTAGTCGACCAGGGAGAAGTCTGCGCCCTGGATACGGCCAGCGGTGCCGCCCTTGTGGGTCAGTTTGCCAGCGTCTTCTTCCATGTGGGCACGTTCGATGTCGATGGTGAAGACAGTGCCGTCCTCCAGCTCAACGTCCAGGGACCCGTTGGCGGCGATAGGCTCGTCGTACTGGGAGGTCTGGAAGTTCTTGGGGGTATCGGGGTAGAAGTAGTTCTTGCGGGCAAAGTGGCTAACGGGCGCGATGTCGCAGCCTAGAGCCAGCCCCAGCTTGATAGCGGATTCAACAGCTGTGCCGTTGACCACCGGCAGCACACCGGGCAGGCCCAGCGAGACGGGGGTGACGTTGGTGTTCGGGGTATCGCCAAACTCGTTGGGAGCGGCATCGAACATCTTGGTCTTGGTGTTAAGTTCTACGTGGACCTCGAAGCCGAGTACGGGGTCGTACTTCTCCATGGCTTCTTCAAACGACAGGATTTCGTCAGACATTTACTTAGCTCCCTCGAAGTCAAAGTCACGGATCAGGGCGGCGGTATCGGGCAGCTGCTCGTGCAGGTAGCCGCCCCACTTAGCGGTCAGCAGGGCTTCCAGGCCAGCACCGGCGCGGTAGAGGCGGGCATCCTCGTGGGCGGGGGCAGTGAACTGGATGCCGACGGGCAGGCCGTCCTCATCTGCCAGGCCACCGGGCAGGGACAGGGAGGGCACACCGGCCAGGTTGGTGGGTACGGTGGCAATATCGCCCTTGTACATGGCCATGGGGTCGCCCTTGGTCTTCTCCCCCAGCTTGTAGGCGGTGGTGGGCGCAGTGGGGCTAATCAGCACGTCTGCAACCTCGAAAGCCTTGGCGTAGTCGCGCTGAATCAGGGTACGTACCTTCTGGGCTGAGCCGTAGTAGGCATCGTAGTAGCCAGCGGACAGGGCGTAGGTGCCCAGGATGATGCGGCGCTTGGCTTCTGAGCCGAAGCCTGCGGCGCGGGAGGCCGCCATAACGCGCTCGATGGTGACGTTGCCTTCTTCGGGCAGCTGACGCAGGCCGAAGCGGACACCGTCGTACTTGGCCAGGTTAGAGGAAACCTCGGAGGACATAATCAGGTAGTAGGCCCCGATTGCTTCCTTGACGGAGGGCAGGGAGACCTCAACGATTTCTGCGCCAGCTTCCTTGAGCAGCTCCAGGGACTCGTTGAAGCGGGCCATGACGCCGGGCTGGAAACCCTCGCCGGTCAGTTCTTTGATGACGCCGACGCGTAGGCCCTTGAGGCCACCTTCAGCGGCACCGGCGCGGGCGGCCTCCGCGTAGGCGGGCACGGGCTCGTTCAGGGAGGTTGAATCCTTGGGGTCGTGACCGCCGATGACCTCGTGCAGCAGGGCGGTATCGAGGACGGTGCGGGCGCAGGGGCCGACCTGGTCGAGAGAGGAGGCCATGGCAATGACCCCGTAGCGGGAGACCGAGCCGTAGGTGGGTTTGACGCCAACGGAGCCAGTGACGGCTGCGGGCTGGCGGATAGAGCCACCGGTATCAGTACCCAGGGCCAGGGGGGCCTGGAAGGCAGCGACTGCTACAGCAGAGCCGCCGCCGGAGCCACCGGGAATGCGGTCCAGAGCCCAGGGGTTGCGGGTGACGCCGAACGCTGAGTGCTCGGTGGTGGAGCCCATGGCGAACTCGTCGAGGTTGGTCTTACCCAGGATGGGCATACGAGCCTCGCGAATCTTCTGGGTGACGGTTCCGTCATAGGGGCTCATCCAGCCCTCGAGCATACGGGAGGCGGCGGTGGTGGGCTGGCCCTTGGTGACAATGAGGTCTTTAACGGCGATGGGGACGCCTGCCAGGGCAGGTAGTTCCTTACCGGCGGCGCGATCTGCGTCTACGGCGGCAGCAACTTCCAGAGCTTCTTCAGCGTTCAGGTGCAGGAAGGCGTTGAGCCCGCTCTTACCGGCTGCGCGGTTTTCTGCGTCTAGGGGTTCACCGTCTGTGGCGTTGATGTGGTCGATGTAGGCCTGGGTTGCTTCAACAGAGGTCAGCTCACCAGCGGCCAGTTTCTCAGCAAGTTCTGCTGCGGAAAGTTTGATGATGTCCTTCATGCCCGCTCCTTAGTCTTCGTCCAGAATTGCCGGAACCTTGAACTTACCGTCTTCGGCATCGGGGGCGCCCGAGAGAGCTTCTTCAGCGGTCAGGGTTTCGCCCACCACGTCGTCACGGAAGACGTTCTTGAGCGGGATGGGGTGGCTGGTTGCCGGAATATCGTCTGAGACGGCGTCTGAGACTGACTTGACGGATTCTACGATGACGTCGAGCTCAGCGGCCATTGCGGCCAGCTCTTCATCAGTCATCTCGATATGAGCCAGCATGGCAAGGTGTGCCACCTGCTCACTCGTAATAGCAGACATAATCACTTCCACGAGTTAGACATAGGTTTTCAGTCTCTATCTTAGCCCGCCGACGGTCATAACACGATTTAAAAAAGAATCGCCCCCTGAGCCTGTGCAGGTTAGGGGGCGACGGTGTGAAATCAGAATCCGCTCAAGGTCTAAGAACCCGGCGGGGTCTTACTTAGCGGGGATGGTCAGAACCCAACCGATTTCGATGACGTCGGCGTTCTGGATCAGGTCAGCGTTAGCTGCCAGTACTTCGTCCCAGCCGTTGAAGCCGTGAGCGTAAGCGATTGCTGACAGGGTGTCGCCAGCCTTAACGGTGTAGGTGTTAGCTGCGGGCGCTGCTTCGGCAACTACCTCTGCTGCGGGTGCAGTTTCAGCGGCGGGAGCTTCAACAACGGCAGGAGTTTCAACAACTGCGGGAGCTGCAGCAACTTCGGTTACCTCGGTTGCCTGAGGAACAACGGTGGTGGTCTCAGCGACGGTTGCTGCTGCACCTGAGGTGCCGTAAGCGTAAAGGTTCAGCTTAGCAGCGCATGCGGGCCAGGCACCCCAGCCCTGCATCTGAAGGAGGTTTTCAGCAACGCGAATCTGCTCTGCCTTTGAGGCTGCTGCGGGGCTACCGGAGCCACCTGCTGCCACCCAGGAGGAAGGTGAGAACTGCAGGCCACCGTAGTAGCCGTTGCCGGTATTGATGGACCAGTTGCCACCTGACTCGCACTGTGCGAGGGCTTCCCAAGCTTCGAGGGGAGCGGCGTTGGCTGCGGGGGTAGCGGCCAGGCTTGCTGCTGCTGCGCCACCGATTGCAAGTACTGCTGCTGAACGACGAATATTGGAAGTCATGAAATGCTCCGTGAGGCCACCTTACGCTCTTCCCATCCCTGGGCGTCATCGCATTGCCGTCTACCCGTAATCGTTGAGTGGATCGTTTGAGGCTTTACCCTGTAGACGGCATCAGGTGTGCGGTAGAGCCCAGCATGCGCCCACAGCTTCCACTGTGAGCTATAGACCGCCGAACCTTGGCTAAGCGGTCGTTTTTGATTCGTTGATAACGATAACGTAACGATTTGGGCTTTGCCAACCCATTTTTGAGACAGAACACTCCCCACCCCATCCAGAGAGATCCCCATCCCCCTCCAGGGTGGCGGGCTTTAAAGACAGGCTTGTATCACCCTTAACACCGGGGAAAAGCGCGGATTTCTGCGGATTAATAGAGGGGACAAATGTTTACCCCACTAGAAACCTGCCTGTTTTTAAGTCAGGTTGCTACGGTCTTAAAAATTTCTTAAATTTTCTGCTGCACTCCCGTGGCGAACAGGGGCATAGGTCACATTTAGGTCACAGAATCAAAGAATCCTGTGACGTACCTGTGACATAGCCGCTAGGTAAGGGCGTCCGGCCCCTGCGCCAAAAGCGCCTCAAAACCTTCTTCATCCAGCACCGTCACACCCAACTGTTCAGCTTTATCGAGCTTAGAACCAGCAGATTCACCGGCAACCAGATAGCTGGTCTTCTTCGACACCGACCCCGAGGCCTTTCCACCGCGCACAATAATGGCCTCTTTCGCGCTATCGCGGGTGAAACGAGCCAGGGTTCCGGTCACCACGATAGTGAGGCCTTCAAGCGTGCGTTCGATTGAGGCATCGCGTTCGTCCTCCATCCGCACGCCGGCTGCCGCCCAGCGGTCCACGATTTCGCGGTGCCAGTCTTCAGCAAACCATTCCTTGAGGGAGCTAGCAATGATGGAGCCCACTCCGTCAACGCCTGCCAGGCGCTCCTCGCTCGCTTCGCGTATTGCGTCCATAGACCCGAACTCGGTCGCCAGAGCCCGGGCAGCGGTAGGCCCCACATGCCGAATAGAGAGGGCAACCAGCACCCGCCACAGGGGCTGGGTCTTTGCCTTCTCTAGCTGCTCAAAGAGCTTTTCGGTATTGCGGGTAGGAGCACTGGGCTTCTTCGCGGTACCCCGGGTATAGAAGTAGGGAACCAGTTCGGTCTTACCCGTAGGTTCGCCTTTAACCTTTTTCTCGCGCTCAATGCGCACATCTGCCAGGTCCTCAGCGGTGAGGTCAAAGAGGAAGGCCTCAGAAATGAGCGGGGCCTGCTCTGGGGCTGCCGGGTTGGTCAGGGCCTTAGCGGCCTCATAGCCCAGAGCCTCAATATCAAAGGCACCGCGCCCGGCCAGGTGGTTGACGCGCTCGGTGAGCTGGGCCGGGCAAGAACGAGCGTTAAGGCAGCGGATATCCACATCGCCGTCCTTCGCCGGGGCCAGAGGCTGGCCGCAAGAGGGGCAGTCGGTGGGCATCACAAATTCCCGCTCAGTTCCATCGCGCAGAGCCACCACAGGCCCCACAATTTCAGGAATCACGTCGCCGGCCTTACGCAGCACCACAGTGTCGCCAATCAAGACTCCCTTGGCCTTGACCACATCCTGATTATGCAAGGTTGCCATTTCAACCGTAGAGCCAGCTACCTTAACCGGCTCCATCACACCAAAGGGGGTCACGCGGCCGGTACGGCCAACCCCCACCCGGATATCGAGAAGCTTGGTATTGACCTCTTCGGGCGGGTACTTGTAGGCCACAGCCCAGCGGGGCACGCGGGAGGTGTAGCCCAGGCGTTCCTGGGTAGAAAAATCATTAACCTTAATAACAATGCCATCAATTTCATGCACCAGGGAGTGGCGTTTTTCGCCGTAGGTAGCAATAAACTCAAGAATCTCTGAGCGGCTAGTAAGCAGCTGGGAGTAGGGGCTGACGGGCAGGCCCCACTCCTGAAGCTGAGTGTAGGTTTCGAACTGGGTGCTGATGGCCAGGCCGGTGCGGAAGCCAATGCCGTGCACAAACATACTCAGGGGGCGCTCAGCGGTCAGGGCGGCGTCCTTCTGCCGCAGGGAGCCTGCTGCCGCATTTCGCGGGTTGGCGAAGGGGGCCTTGCCCTGCTCAACCATCTGCTCGTTGAGGGCCTTGAAGTCAGCCGATGAGATAAAGACTTCACCGCGAATTTCGATTTCTTCGGGGTGGTTGCTACCGGCAAGCTGAGTAGGGATTGAGGCGATGGTCAGGACGTTGTGGGTCACGTCTTCGCCGGTCGTTCCGTCTCCGCGGGTAGCGGCGCGTACCAACTTGCCCTTGCGGTAGAGCAGATTGACCGCCAGGCCGTCAATCTTGAGTTCGGTGAGCCAGGCGGGGCGAGCGCCCGTTATCTCCTGGGCGTTGGTTTCGGCGCGGTCTAGCCAGGCACCGAGCTCTTCGAGCGAAAAGACATCTTCCAGCGAGTACATGCGGGCCAGGTGGGTAACGGGGGCAAAGGCCGCGGAGGCTTCGCCGCCAACTTCCTGGGTGGGTGAGTCGTTAGCGACCAGTTCGGGGTACTGGGCTTCGAGCTTTTCGAGCTCACGGTAGAGGGTATCGTACTCGGCGTCCGAGATGGTGGGGGCGTCCTTGACGTAGTAGCTCTGACGGGCTGCCCGCACTCGGTCAACGAGCTGGGCGTAGCGCTCCTTGATATCAGCGGCTACGCCCTGGCCTTCGACCAGGTCGCGGTCAACACCGTGGACGGTTTCTTCTTCTACACCGGGAAGGTCTTTGTTTTCACTCACCCTATCTATTCTGCCCTATAACCTCACCGGCTGAACTCTAGCCGTTGATACCCCGGTGCAGTTCTTTTTCAGAGTGGAACTGTTCTTCTTCGGTGGTGGCGGTGTGGGGGTAGTCGTAGCCGTCGATGTTGGCCACAATCTCGTGGGCATCGGTCTTAGTCAGGGCTTTGAGCTCGGCTGCACGGGCTTCGGCGTCCTCTACGGTAATAGCGTCTGCCACGATTACGGTGATGTTATCCCGGCCTCCGGCTCGCAGGGCAGCCATCTGGAGCACGTCCGCCGCATCCTGAGGGTGCTCGACAGTAGCAAGTACCCGGGCCATGTAGTTGTGAGAGAGTTCGCCAGAAAGACCGTCGGAGCACATCATCAGGCGGTCGCCCTCGCGGGCGGGGATAACCCAGAAGTCGGGTTCCCAGTAGTTGCCGGTCCCCAGGGCTCGGGTAATGACGTTGCGGCGGGGGTGGGTGAGGGCTTCCATAGCGGTAATCTGGCCGGTGTCAACCAGGTACTGCACCTCAGAGTGGTCTACGGTAATCTGTTCCAGCTCTAGGCCCTCAACCGGCCCGTTAGAGATAGAAAGGGCCTCTTCGGTCTGGGCTTCTTCGGCCCGAACTAGGCGGTAGGTGCGGGAGTCGCCCACATTGAAGATAAACCACATCTGCTGCTCCCCGATGTGGGTAAGCCAGGCACCGGTAACGGTTGTTCCTGCTCGTAGGTCAAGGGCCTTTTTGATGGCCTCATCGGCTTCACCAATGATTTCCTTGATTTTATCGAGGGTTTTGAGGATCTGGCGGTTGAGGGCGGAGGTTTCTTTGCGGCGCTTGCGCAGGCGGCGTCCGCCCGGTTCGTCGCCGAGCGCTTCGCTAGCGACGTCCTGCCGGAAAGCTGCCTCTTCTTCTTCGGTCATACCACCGGGGCGGGTGAACATCTGGGCATAGGCCAGGGTGCGGGTGCACAGGCGCGAGGCAACTTCACCCTTTTCGTGCCCACCCATGCCGTCGGCAACCACGCAGAGGGTGCCTGCAACGACCATGGAGTCTTCGTTGTTGTCGCGGTACTGGCCTACGTCGGTTGACTTGCCCGCGTAGATAGTGAGGTTGGGGGCGGTGGTCATTCGAAATCGATCTCCAGTTCATTACCGATGCCCGGGGTAATTGCCACGGGCCTAACGTTTCCAAAGCCGCGCACGTTGCGCACGCCCTGGGGGATGAGCACAAAACGCTTGTCGTCTTCTAGGGCTTCAGCGGTAGAGGCGTCGGTGAGGACGACCCCGGGTTCGGTCAGCGCGACCAGGCGGGAGGCCAGGTTGACGGTGGGGCCGTAGATGTCACCCAGACGCGGTAGCACCCTGCCCCAGACGAAGGATACGCGAGCTTCGGGGAGCAGGGGGTCTTCGCTAATAAGTTTTGAGAGGGTCAGGGCAATACGGGCACCGTCTTCGGGGGATTCGACCAGGTACATGACTTCGTCCCCTACCGTTTTGATGATGCGCCCACCACCTACCGCAATGACTTCGGCGCAGCGCTGCTCAAAGTTCTTGACCAGGCGGGCTAGGTTCCGCTCGTTCATTTCGCGTGAGAGTGAGGTATAGGAGACCAGGTCAACGAAACCTACGCCGCGGGCTAGGGGCAGGTCGCTGTCTGCCAGGTCGGTGCTGTCCTCTTCGTCGCGCAGGGCCAGGCGCAAGATGGCCGAGTTGAGCATGCGGCGGTAGCCGTAAACGGTGATGTCTTCTAGGTCTTCAATGAGGCGCGGGAGGAGGCTCAGAAGCTCGCCGCGGGCTTCGGTGTCGGTCAGCCCGCCGTTGATAACCATATCTTCGACCAGGGCCTCGACCTGCCAGACCACCATGCGGTCCATCATCTGCCCCACCGAGCGGGTGAGGGACAGGGCAGCTTCTTCGGTCAGTTTGCCCTCTTTAATAAGGGAGGTAACCGTGGTCAGGGCCTTGCTGTCGGCGTGGGTGAAGTAGGCGTCGTCGTCGGTGAGGTTGGGCAGCCCCAGGGAACGCCAGATTTTACGGGCGGTGAGCAGGGGTACCCCGGCTTCGTCGGCCACCTCACCGCGTTTCATGCTGCGGTTTTCCCCCAGAAGAGCGCGTTCAAGTTCCAGCACACCCTGCCGGGCTTCGTCGCTACGGTAGAGCTGGCTTTGCACGCGGTTATGGTGGTGCCTGCTCCGGCTGGGTGCGGTTCCGGCCTGTTCGGCGGGGTCGCTACCGGGTGCTGACTTCTCCACTGGAGTCTTCCTTCTCTTGGTTAGTGCTGCGTGGTTCTAGAGGTAGTAAGGTCTAGGGCTGGCACGGCGAGTAGTTACCTACTTCAAGAATACCCAGTTACTGTGAGCCAGGCTACGAAATGTTCACCACCCGCTAAGCGCCATCGCCTATTCTATGCCCGCCGTCACCTTTTTTCGAACCCAAACAACCTGTTTAGGCTTATGAGACAGATATTGCGAGTTTACACTCGGTGGCGGGAGACAGACCCGCCCAGCAGAGCTCGCTGGGCCTCCTGAATCTCTCGACTGAAACGTTCAGGGTCGGGCACAGCCCGTAGCACGTGCTGCACCCCGCGGGCATGCACAGTCAGGGCGGCAGCATTGGTGAGCCCCAACAGATGCCGGTGCCCCACGCTCACCCCCTCAACTTCAGCGAGCGGAACACTGACGTCCTTACCGGGGCCCCAGCCCCGCCTAATCACCAGCCGGCCATTAGTGAGCAGGTAGCTGGTATTCACCCAGCGTGCCACCCCTCGCACGCCCAACCAGACCAGCCACAGCGCAAGAGCCAGGGCTAGGTAGCGCCAGACAGGGGCACCAAGTCCCAGGGCGGAGGCAAAGCTCCAGGCCGTCATAGCAAGAAAAAAGTAGGCCAGAGGGCGCACCAACAGCACCCCGTGGGCGCGCGTTGCGGCAAGGGTGTGTTCTGCAGGGTAGAGGTCGCCTCGTAGTTTCATCACTGGTGAGTCTATCGATGCTTCCTGAAGATTCCCCGATATTTTCCGAGTTATCTAGCGCCGTACCCCTGGGGGCGTACGTGCACCACGTCCCCCACGGTAAAGCTTCGCTCCTCGCCGCTATCTGAGCGGACGACCAGCTCCCCTTCTGCGGTCAATTCAACCCCGGTACCTCTAAAGGTCTCACCTCCGGGCAGGTGAATGGTAAGGGCAGCTCCCAGGGTGCTCATGCGCCCCCGTAGGCGGTCCAGGAGGGAGGCCCCGCCGGTAGCCGCACCCGCATCGAAGCCGGTGGCTGCAAATTCCCGGTAATAGCGGGAAAAGCTGGTCGCTAAGACCGTCAGCGCCCGATTCAAGTCAACCGGCTGCCCAGATTCCAGCAGGGCGCTGGTGGCGGTAGGGACGGGCAGATCCTCCTGAGCCAGGTTCAGGTTGAGCCCAATACCCACCACAACCGAAATCTGCCCCTCCGGTTCAATCACGAGCTGGGCCAGAATACCGCAGGCCTTACGGTTACCCAGCAGCACATCGTTAGGCCATTTAATAGAGGGGTGCAGCCCTGAGAGCTGCTCAAAAACATCGCAGGCAGCCAAGGCAGCTAAAGAGGTAAACCAGTGATACTGGTCAGGTGCAACCCTGTTAGCCGGGTTGACGTGAGGACGAACGGCAAAACTGGTTGCCAAAGCGGCACCAGCCGGGGCCACCCAGACCCTGTCCAGGCGTCCTTTCCCCGCGTTCTGGTCGGCGGTCGAGACCAGCGAGAGCTCCCCATAGCTGCGGCGCACCAGGGCATCGCCCACCAGAATCTGCCGGGCGTACTCGTTAGTTGACCCCACCGAGGGCAGAAGCTCCACCCGCTCAAATCCGCTCACATCAACCAGGTCAGCCTGAAGATGCCCCATGCGCACACTCCTTATCTCACATACTAAGTTTCGACCGCTATTCTACGGGGTCACACCCATCCTGAGCGGCCTAGCGGTGCAATACTGGAACTGTCTAACCCCTACGAAAGGTTCTACCATGACCATCTACGCTGTGCAGTACTCCTACGGCCCCGCAGACCTGCAGGCTGAGCACCGCCCCGCCCACCGCGAATACCTGGCCCAGCTCCACGAAGAAGGTAAGCTGCATGCAGCCGGCGCCTTCCTCGACGGCGCCCCCGCAGGCGCCCTCCTCATCTTCGTCGCCGAAGACCGCGACGACCTCGACCGCATTATTGCTGCCGACCCCATGAGCACCGGCGGCGTACTCACCGGCTACACCGCACGCGAATGGAACGCTGTGATTGGCAAGGTCGGCAAGTAAGCAAGAAGCACTAGAGCTGAAGCAGGCTCACAGCGAAGCTGTTGGCTCGATGGAGTGAGCGGGTGCGTCAGCACACAAGAGCGAACAGAATCCGCCGCAAGGCGGGGCATGAATCGCTGGTGATGAGCACCGAGATTCCGAGCGCGCGAGGAAAATAAATCTCGGTGCGAATCTGGCGAGCCTGCGAGCCAGCTAGCGAACCAGCGAGAGGGTCGACAGCAAGCGTGAGCCTGCTCCAGCTCCCCCGAAACACTCTTATTTAGAAAAATCGCTCAAAAATCCCAAGAATAATTGGGTGGGGCGGGGTGGCAGGTCTATAGTTGAAAAGAATGACCCTTCTCCCAGGTCACCCCACACCATTGACCCACAGCGCACGAGGCAGGCACAGCATGAGCGAGAACCCCACTACCGATGCCCCCGATTCGGCCACCACCGCCGGTAAAATCGCTGACTTCTACGCCCGCCGCGAGCAGGCCCTTGCACCCACAGGCCAGGGCCCGATTGACCGTCAGCACGAACGCGGCAAGCAGACTGCCCGCGAGCGCATTGACATGCTGCTTGACGAGGGTTCTTTTGTGGAGTTTGATGCCCTGGCTAAGCACCGAACTACGGCTTTTGGCATGGAGAAGAAAAAGCCGCTGGGTGATGGCCTGGTTTCGGGCTACGGCACCATCGACGGCCGCCTGGTTGCGGTCTATTCCCAGGATTTCACCGTCTACGGTGGTTCTCTGTCGCAGGTCAACGGCGAGAAGATTGTGAAGGTGCAGAAGTTCGCGTTGAAGAACGGCTGCCCCGTTATCGGTATTAATGACGGTGGTGGTGCCCGCATTCAGGAGGGTGTTGCTTCGCTGGCCATGTTTGCCGATATCTTCCGTATGAATGTGCGGGCCTCGGGTGTGATTCCGCAGATTTCGGTGATTATGGGCCCCTGTGCTGGTGGCGCGGCCTACTCCCCTGCTCTAACCGACTACATTGTGATGGTTGATAAGACCAGCCACATGTTTATTACCGGCCCCGATGTCATTAAGACCGTGACCGGTGAAGAGGTCGATATGGAGACCCTGGGCGGTGCCCGCCAGCATAACGCGGTGACGGGTACGTCGACCTACCTGGCTGAGGACGAAGAGGACGCCTTCGATTTCGTCCGCGAGCTCGTTGAGTTCTTGCCCTCCAACAACCTCACCGAGACCTTCCCCCTGGATCATGACCAGGACCCCGAGGTCACCGTCGATGATCTTGACCTTGACCTACTGATTCCCGATTCAGCCAATCAACCCTACGACATGCGGGCTGTGATTGAGTCGGTGGTTGATGATGGCCATTTCTTTGAGATGCAGGCCCTCTACGCCCCCAACGTAATGATTGGTTATGCCCGGGTTGAGGGTAAGACCGTGGGCATTGTGGCCAACCAGCCCATGCAGTTCGCTGGCACCCTCGACATCAATGCTTCTGAGAAGGCCGCCCGCTTCGTGCGCAACTGTGATGCCTTCAACATTCCGATTCTGACCTTTGTTGATGTGCCCGGCTTCCTGCCCGGTACCGACCAGGAGTTCAACGGCATTATCCGCCGCGGCGCCAAGCTGCTTTACGCTTACGCCGAGGCGACCGTTCCGCTGGTTACCGTGATTACCCGTAAGGCCTACGGCGGGGCCTACATTGTGATGGGCTCGAAGAAGCTGGGAGCCGATATTAACCTGGCCTGGCCCACCGCCCAGATTGGTGTGATGGGGGCCCAGGGTGCGGTCAATATTCTCTACCGGCGCGAGCTGGCCGCGGTGGCCGAAGAAGGCGGCGATGTTGAGGCTAAGCGCGCTGAACTCATTGCCAAGTACGAAGAGGAACTGCTCAACCCCTACCAGGCTGCCGAGCTGGGCTACATCGACGAGGTCATCGCCCCTTCCGAGACCCGCGTGCGCATCATTTCTTCCCTGCGGGCCCTGCGCGATAAGCGTGCAGCCTCCCCCGCCAAAAAGCACGGCAACATTCCGCTGTAAGGGGTAGGTAGAACATGGCAACTCACAATCCGCTATCTCTGCTGGGCTTCGGCAAGAAGCCGGCAGCTGCGTCCGCCCCCCTTGAAAACCAGGGGCAGGACGCCGGCGATGAGCAGGTGCCCGCGCCCGTGCTCTCGGTGGTGCGGGGCAACCCCACGGAAGAAGAACTGGCTGCGCTGACCAGCGTCGTGGTGGCGCTACAGGCCCAGGCTGATTCCCAGCAAGAGACCGCGCTGGAGATGTGGCAGCGCCGTCTCAACCATACCCAGCGCCTGGGTATGCGGCTGCGCCCCGGGCCCGGCTCCTGGAAGCGGGCCCGCCCCCAGTAGTTTTCCCACCCAGCTCCCTGTTTTCTGAGTCACAATAACCTAGAATGGGGTGTATGACACTACACCCAGATTTACCCGAAATTTTTAAGGCCGACCGTGCACAGACCGAGGTCGACCGTATAGCCAATGACTACTACGAGAAGACCCTGGAACTAGACCCGGCGGCAGCCACCATCGAGGGCCGTAAGGGACGGGAAACCGAGTACCCCGACTACTCCCCCGCCGGCACCCAGGCCGAGATCGACCTAACCCGCACTACTCTGGCAGCCCTTGAAGCCGTTGAACCGGCCGACGACATCGACCTGGTTACTATCGATGCCATGCGCGAGCGCCTGGGTCTCAAGCTCGAACTACATGAGGCAGGCCTGGGCGGCTGGGAACTCAACAACATCGCCTCCCCCGTTCAGGGTATTCGCGCCATCTTTGACCTCATGAACCGCGAAACTGCAGAAGACTGGGGGCACATCGCTGGCCGCCTGGGCAACGTCGCGGAAGCGGTTCGCGGTTATATCGAGACCCTAGAAGCCGCCCGCACCGCAGGTAAGGTAGCAGCGGTTCGCCAGGTTGATATCGTTATCGAGCAGGTAACCGCCTACGTTGCAGAGGGCGGTTTCTTCGACGCTCTGGCAAAAGAGGTAGCCGAAGCAGCCCCCGAGCACGCCGACCGTGCTACCCGGGGGGCTGCGTCCGCCAAGGAAGGCTACAGCGAACTTCTCTCCTACCTCAAAGACACCCTGCGCCCCGACGCACCCGAGGCAGATGCTGTGGGCCGCGAGCGCTATTCCCTTTACTCCCGTCAGTTTGTAGGCACCACCCTTGACCTGGAAGAGACCTACGCCTGGGGCATCGAGGAACTCGACCGCATCATCGCGGCCCAGCAGGAGGTCGCCGAAGCCATCAAGCCCGGTGCCACCATTGACGAGGCAAAAGCTCTGCTCGATGCTGACCCCAAACGTACCCTCAACGGCACCGACGAGCTCCAAGCCTGGATGCAGAAGCTTTCCGATGCCGCCGTTGGCTACCTGGCCCAAGAGCACTTCACCATCGAGGGCCCGCTGCGCAAGCTCGAGTGCATGATTGCCCCCACCCAGGAGGGCGGTATCTACTACACCGGACCGTCCGCTGATTTTGAGCGCGCCGGTCGCATGTGGTGGTCGGTGCCAGAAGGTGAAGATACCTTTGGCACCTGGCGCGAAACCTCAACCGTCTACCACGAGGGCGTGCCCGGCCACCACCTGCAGGTTGCCTACGCAACCGCTATGGCCGAGGCCCTGAACCAATGGCGCGCCAACGCCGTGTGGGTTTCGGGCCACGGCGAGGGCTGGGCCCTGTACGCTGAGCGCCTCATGGACGAGCTAGGCTACCTCTCTGACCCCGGCGACCGCATGGGCATGCTCGATGCCCAGCGCCTGCGTGCAGCCCGCGTGGTCTTCGACATCGGTCTGCACTGCGGCTTTGATATCCCCGAACGCTGGGTGACCGAACTGGGTGTAGAGCCTGGCATCTGGGATGCTGAGAAGGGCTATAAGTTCCTGGAAGCCAACCTCGATATCTCTGAGGGTCAGCGCCGCTTCGAGTTCCTGCGCTACCTGGGCTGGCCGGGCCAGGCTCCCTCCTACAAGGTGGGTGAGCGAGTCTGGCTGCAGCTGCGTGAGGACGCCCGTGCCGCCGGAATCTCTGACCGCGACTTCCACACCCGGGCCCTCAAGCTGGGCTCAGTCGGGCTTGATACCCTGCGCCGGGCACTAGCTGCCTAAGCGGCGTCAACATGAAGCGGGCCCTGCGCACCGATAGGTGCGCAGGGCCCGCTTCTCTACGAGGTGAGGGTAACTGTACGCCGGGGGTCGGGGCTTATGAACCGGTATGTAAAGCTACGACATATTTTGCTTCGGGCCACATGCAGGGCTGGTTTTTTGGGGCGCACTCTTCACTTTTAGAGCACCCCCCACTAAACTTGTGATTCAAGTTACTTCTATGTGCTTTTACAAACAGGTGAACCTCGTTCACCGCGCGTCTTGACCAGACACAACTCAAAGGAGAGACAATGACTGTTTACGCCGCACCCGGCTCAGCAGATTCCATCACTACATTCAAGTCCCGCTACGACCACTTCATCGGGGGTGAGTGGGTAGCCCCGGCCGAAGGCCAGTATTTTGAAGACATCTCCCCCGTCAACGGCAAACCCTTTGCCGAGGTCGCCCGCGGCACCGCAGCCGACATTGACAAGGCTATTGACGCAGCCTGGAAGGCCTTTGAGACCTGGGGCAAGACCTCCCCCACCGAGCGCGCCACCCTGCTGCTCAAGCTGGCCCAGATTATGGAAGATAACCTGGAATCCATCGCCGTGGCTGAGACCTGGGAGAACGGCAAGCCCGTACGTGAAACCCTGGCCGCAGATATCCCGCTGGGCGTTGACCACCTGCGCTACTTCGCGTCCGCCATTCGAACCCAAGAAGGCCGCCTGTCAGAGATTGACGAGAACACCGTGGCCTACCACTTCCACGAGCCCCTGGGCGTGGTCGGTCAGATTATCCCCTGGAACTTCCCCATCCTCATGGCCATCTGGAAGATTGCCCCGGCCCTGGCGGCGGGCAACACCATCGTACTCAAGCCCGCCGAGCAGACCCCGGTTTCAGTGCTCTACCTGGTTGACCTGTGGAAGGACGTGCTCCCCGCCGGCGTACTGAACGTTGTGAACGGCTTTGGCCCCGAGGCCGGCGCCGCCCTCTCTGGCAGCAAGCGCATCCGCAAAATTGCTTTTACCGGCGAGACCACCACCGGTTCTATCATCATGAAGGCTGCCTCCGAGAACATCATCCCGGTCACCCTGGAGCTGGGCGGCAAGTCCCCCAACGTCTTCTTTGCCGATGTTGCTGCCGAGAAGGATTCCTTCTACGACAAGGCGCTAGAAGGCTTTGCCTCCTTCGGCCTGAACCAGGGCGAGGTCTGCACCTGCCCCTCGCGTGCGCTGATTCAGAAGCCGATTCACGATTCCTTCCTCGAGGCCGGTATCGAGCGCGTGAAGGCTATGAAGCAGGGCAACCCGCTCGATACCGAGACCATGGTCGGCGCCCAGGCATCCAAGGAGCAGTGGGATAAGATTACCGGCTACCTGAAGATTGGTAAGGACGAGGGCGCGGACGTTCTCGTCGGCGGTAAGGCCTGCGAGTTAGGCGGCGACCTGGCAGATGGCTGGTACATTCAGCCGACCGTCTTTGCCGGCAGCAACGACATGCGCATCTTCCAGGAAGAGATTTTTGGCCCGGTCCTGGCTACTACCTCTTTCACTGATTTTGATGAGGCCATGCGTATTGCCAATGACACCGACTACGGCCTGGGTGCGGGCGTCTGGACTCGTGACCAGAACACCGCCTACCGGGCAGGCCGCACTATTCAGGCTGGCCGCGTGTGGATCAACAACTACCACAACTACCCGGCTCATGCCGCTTTCGGTGGCTACAAGAAGTCAGGTATCGGCCGCGAGACCCATCTGATGATGCTTGAGCACTACCAGCAGACCAAGAATATGCTGGTCAGCTACTCAGATAGGCCGATGGGGCTTTTCTAGGCCACAGGCCATGAGGGTTATCAAGACTCCCTTAGATAGCTTTGGAGGCGGCAACGGTGAATTAGGCTTTTTACCTGCCCTGACCGGCTCACCTTTCTGCCGCCTCCTTCCGCTATCCGAGTTTTGAGTAAGCCTCAGTTTTCCAAATCATCCCATGAGGCATTCACCACAATCGCAGCCATAGTGTCTGTTAGGCGACCTAAATAGCTTTCCCACAAAGAAGCATGAGAAGTATTAGCAATAAGCTTCCCTCCCCGCACAGCAGCACGAATCAAGAACTCCTCCACCTGAAGAAAACTTGGAACCCACCCATTTTCAAGCTCTTCCAATAGCCTATCGATATATCTGCCTTCCCATTCATACTCATTGATCAATGAAATGAGTACTTGCGCGTCAAAGCCTCCTCGCGCATAGCTCAAACGCATCGGGTGGCAATTATTTTCGGCAACCATAGCCAAAAAACCGGATGAAATCTGACTCCTCGAGTACTCATTCTTCCACCGAAGTTCATTTTTCCAGCGTTTCCCATTTTTATCGGCACCAATGTATACAACCTGATTCTCCTCTGTAACCCACAAATACAGATCGCCCAAGGCAGACTCTTCCTCAACGAGCTCAAGATTAAATCCAGCCTTGGCCCACCAAAGACGCAATTCATCCACACGAAGGTGTGTACCCACAACTTTCTCCTTTCAACACCCACCACTATACTCTTAACAAGTCATACCAACCAGTTAGAAAGTTGCGTGTCGTGTTCCCTCCCCCAAACCACCCCGGGCCCGCAGACCTTGGCATCACTGTCGGCCAGATTTTTTACCACTTCAACCCGCACCCCAAGCCAAGGAACCGCCGCCCCATTCCCAAAGGGCAGCTCGCCCCCTTCGCCCAAACCGGCTTCTACGTCGTCCTAGCATCCACCGTGCAAACCGTTACACTCGCCCCATCAGATGAAATTCCTACAGCGACCTAGATGCACCCGGCCTCATTCTTGGGGCAGATCCCACCAGAGAATTGGCTGGCCAGGTCCGGAGTTAAGCCAACTAAACTTCACCGCCTCCAGCCAGGGGCCAGCGTCCTGAACCTCAAAAGCCACAAGGTCACCCACCTCAGCGGTAACAGCCTCATCCACACCAATAATTTCTCGCCCGGCAACCACTAGTCCACCCACAGTAATAACCAGGGGAAGGGCCTGCCCTGGCGCTAAAGAACGAACTAAGGCCAGGTTAGAAGAGCTCACCTTCCAGACCATCCGCGAAGCATCTGTTTGGCCTGCCCGAACAGCAGCATCTTCAGACATTTCAGCTGCCATATCAAACCCATACCAGGTACGCCCCGCCGGGCCCGCAGTAGGCTGGGCATCTATTTGCCGCAAGATAACTGCCTCTTGAGCCCGAATCCCTAGCTCTGCTAGCCGCTGAACGAAGCCCGGTTTATCCCACCGTGGAGCAGAAGCGAGCTCCTCTATTCGCTCATATGGGTAATAACGTGACTTAGCACCGGTGGTGTATGCCTGCCCCAGCGCATGAGCCCGGTCCAGTATCTGCACCTGAGCCAGCGGACGGCCCACCATATCACTAACCTCTTTAAGAGAACAGAGTCGGATGTCAGAATACGCCACAAGTTATCTTTCGTTTGTTAATTTATAGGGCGACAGCCCTCGACTCTACCACCTCTGAACTTAGAGGAAGATAAACATTCCTTATAAGCCTGATGCCGAGGACGCCCGCCAAAACTAGCTCCAAGGAATAAGAAAAGGCTCTAATCTGCTAGCGATTGACTCAAGGCTCTCCTGTCCTTCTGCTATGTCCATAATGAGCCGGTAGGAGGTATCAGAATCCATCACATGCTTTAATCCGTTGATACGCAAAAAGATATTGAGGAAAATCAGCGTGGTTCGCTTGTTCCCATCAACCAGTGCGTGGTTCCGAGCTAGAGATTCGCTCTGAGCGGCAGCCGCCAGCGGAATCGTAGGGTAAACGTGAGCTCCATACACCCTCGTAATAGGTCTTTCTAAGGCCGAATCTAGCAGTCCTACATCTCGAACGTAAAAGCCCAGACGCGTTATAACCTCAATAGCAATTTCGAGTTGAATCCGCTGCATTTATGAGTCGGCTAGTCGTTCCAAAGTTTTTGCATCATGCTCAAGCGCGTAAGCGAGCCCCTCTTCTACCATGGCCCGATGCTCTCTTTCTTCCAGCATGCGACGCACACTTTCGACGATGAGGGAGTGCTTAGATAAATGCTCGCGCTCTGCTAAATCTGCAAGCTGGTGGTCTAAATCTTCAGGAAGTCGCAAGGTAAGAGCCATACACCCACAATACCAAGTTGATACCTTCAGCTCCATACCAATGTGCAGACTTGGCCCATCACAAATGTTGTGGGTTCGGGGTTCGTCAGCCCCGTTAGACTGTTACCCATGCAGAACCCCACTGAAACCCCAGCCGCAGCAGGCGAACAGCCGGTGCGGCTCGTCCTTGCCTCATCGTCCCCTGCCCGCAAAAAGCTCCTGGAGGACGCCGGCGTCCGCTTCACCGTTATGGTCAGCGATGTCGATGAGGACGCCGCCCTGCACGAAGCCCAACAGGCCGCCTATGAAGCAGGGCTGGGCGACATCACCCCGGCGCAAACCGCCCAGCTACTGGCTAAAGCAAAGGCGCAGGCGGTTGCCGCCCTCCCCGAGGCAGCAGGTGCCCTGGTGCTAGGCTGTGACTCTGTCTTTGAGCTCGATGGCCTTGCCTACGGCAAGCCCGGCAGCGCAGAGAAAGCCCTGGCCCGTATTACCGCGATGAGCGGACGCAGCGGGCAGCTCCACACGGGCCACTGGCTGGTTGATACCCGCGCTGCTTCCCCTCACCAGAGCGGCGACAAATACCCCGAGGCTAGCGAGCTGCGCACGGCCACCGTCCATTTCGACACCTTCACCGAAGAAGAAGCCCAGCGCTATGTGGCCACCGGGGAGCCCCTGTGGGTGGCTGGTTCTTTCACTATTGACGGTTTCGGTGCTGCCTTCATTCGGGGCATCGAGGGTGAATACCACACGGTGGTGGGGCTCTCCGTTCATGCCCTGCGCACAATGCTGGCCGACTTTGGTGTTTCAATCAGCGACATTTGGAAAAAATCGCGATAAATTTCAAGATACGACTTTTATGAGGCGCCGAGAGTCGGCGCCTCATAGCAATGCGTACTTGCCAGCAACGGCACGCCAGCACGGCGCATCAACCCGAGGAGCTCTTACAGTGACTGCACACAATGACCTGGCCCAGGCCTTTACCCCGGTGAAGGGTCGCCACACCGGCCCCGTCAGCAAGGTACTGATTGCCAACCGCGGTGAGATTGCCGTGCGCGTCATCCGAGCTGCCCGGGACGAAGGCATCTCAACCGTTGCCGTCTATGCAGACCCCGACCGCGAGGCCCAGCACGTGCTGCTAGCCGACGAGTCCTATGCTCTGGGCGGCACCACCGCAGCTGAGTCCTACCTGGTCATGGACAAGCTACTTGAGGTTGCCAAGCGCTCTGGCGCCGACGCCGTGCACCCCGGCTACGGCTTCCTTTCCGAGAATGCCCAGTTCGCCCAGCAGGTCATCGACGCCGGCCTGACCTGGATTGGCCCTTCCCCCGAGTCCATCAACCGCCTGGGCGACAAGGTAGCCGCCCGCCATATCGCCGAGAAGGTCGGCGCCCCGCTGGTTCCCGGCACCAAGGACCCGGTCAAAAGCGCCGCTGAGGTTGAAAAATTTGCGGACGAGTACGGCCTACCCGTTGCTATCAAGGCAGCTTTTGGCGGCGGTGGGCGCGGTATCAAGGTCGCCCGCGAACGCGAAGGTATCGGGGAGCTCTACGAGTCAGCTGTCCGCGAGGCTATCGCCGCCTTTGGCCGCGGCGAGTGCTTCATTGAGCGCTTCCTTGACTCCCCCCGCCACGTTGAAACCCAGTGCCTGGCCGACGCCCACGGCAACGTTGTAGTTGTTTCAACCCGCGACTGTTCCCTGCAGCGCCGCAACCAGAAGCTGGTAGAAGAGGCCCCTGCCCCCTACCTGACCAAGGAGCAGAACGAGCGCCTGTACGAGGCGTCCAAGGCTATCCTGCGCGAGGCAGGCTACCAGGGCGCCGGTACCTGCGAATTCCTGGTGGGTACCGACGGCACCATTTCCTTCCTTGAGGTCAACACCCGCCTACAGGTTGAGCACCCGGTCTCCGAAGAGGTCACTGGCATTGACCTGGTGCGCGAGCAGTTCCGCATCGCCCGCGGCGAAACCATCGAAGCCACCGACCCCGAGGTACGCGGCCACTCCTTCGAATTCCGCATCAACGGTGAGGACGCCGGTCGCAGCTTCATGCCCTCCCCCGGCACCGTCGAGAAGCTGGTTGTACCTACCGGCCCGGGCGTCCGCTGGGATTCCGGTGTGATCGCAGGTGATACCGTCAGCGGCAATTTTGACTCCATGATTGCTAAGCTCATCGTCACCGGCGCTACCCGCGAGCAGGCCCTGCAGCGGGCTCGCCGCGCCCTGGGCGAGCTGGTCATCGAGGGTATGCCCACCGTTGCCAACTTCCACCGCGCCGTCCTCGATGAGCCCGCTTTCGCCCCTGCACCCGGCGGTGACTTTGCTGTTCACACCCGCTGGATTGAAACCGAATTCAAGAACACCCTTCCCGCCTACGATGGTGCCCTCACCCTGGCTGAGGCCGATGAAGAGCGCCAGAAGATTACCGTTGAGGTCAACGGTAAGCGCATGGAAGTCGTCCTGCCTTCCCTGGGCGGTACCTCCGCAAAACCCGCTGCCGCATCCAAGGCCCGCAAGTCCCGCTCAAGCCGCGGGGGCGCGTCCGGCTCTACCAACAGCAATGAACTCACCAGCCCCATGCAGGGCACCATTGTTAAGGTTGCCAGCAAGGACGGCGCCAAGGTTGCCGAAGGCGATTTAATCGTTGTTCTGGAAGCCATGAAGATGGAGCAGCCCATCACCGCCCACAAGGCAGGCAAGGTCACCGGACTCAAACTCAAGGCGGGCGACACCGTCTCAGCCGGGGCAATTATCGCCACCATCAAATAAAAGCACCGCGCACGAACTAGGACAGGCCCCCTTTGCCATCAGGCAGGGGGCCTGACCTATACCCAGCACCCATGAGCTCACATAGTGGAATTGAAGTTTCACATAGAGAACGTCAGTTTTAGAGTAAAACTGTTCAACACATTCCATACACCCTCAGAGAGATCCTGTGAGCACCACAACCGCCACCCCAGCATCCTCTGCCACCGAGCAGACCGTGCCCCGCAGCCGCGTCATCCTGGCGTCGCTCATCGGCACCACCATCGAGTTCTACGACTTCTACATCTACGCCACCGCCGCCGTGGCCGTCTTCCCCGCCCTCTTCTTCACCGGCGAGGACGACACCGCCAAACTTCTGGCCTCCATGGCAACCTTCGGCGCAGCCTTCATCGCCCGCCCCATCGGCTCCATCGTCTTTGGCCACTTTGGCGATAAGGTAGGCCGCAAGGCAACCCTGGTCGGTGCGCTCCTGACCATGGGCATCGCGACCTTCCTCATCGGCCTGCTCCCCACCTACTACCAAATCGGCCTGTGGGCACCGGCCATGCTGACCATCCTGCGCTTCTGCCAGGGTCTAGGCCTGGGTGGCGAATGGTCAGGCGCAGCCCTGCTAGCCACCGAATACGCCGAAGAAGGCAAGCGCGCCCGCGCCGCCATGTGGCCCCAGCTCGGCGCCCCCTTCGGCTTCATCCTCGCCAACGGCTTCATGCTCCTGCTCACCGTCGCCATGGGCTTTACCTCCCTCGCCGCCGGCGACACCATCGACCACAACTTCCTCGTCTGGGGCTGGCGCATCCCCTTCATCGCCTCTATCGTCATGGTCGCAGTCGGCCTCTACGTGCGCTTCAAGCTCGAAGAAACCCCCGTCTTCAAACAGGCCCTCGAAAAGGACGAAAAGGTCAAGACCCCGCTCACAGAAGCCTTCAAGGTAGCCTGGTGGCCCATGATCCAGGGCGCCTTCATCATGCTCGCCACCTACGTGCTCTTCTACCTCATGACCGCCTGGATCCTCTCCTTCGGCATCGGCAAGGTAGAAAAAGGCGGCCTGGGCATCGCCTACCGCGAATTCCTGGTCATCCAGCTCATCACCATTCTCTTCTTCGCAGCCATGGTTCCGGTCTCCGGCTGGCTAGCCGACAAGTACGGACGCCGCTCCTCCCAGCTCGTCATCACCGGCGTCATCATCATCTTCGGCCTCTCCTTCGGCTTCCTCATGGACCCCTCTATCGTCGGCACCGGCGAGGACGCCAACACCGGCCGCATCGTCCTCTTCATGGCCATCGGCATGACCCTCATGGGCCTGACCTTCGGCTCCATGAGCGCCTACCTGCCAGAGCTCTTCCCCACCAACGTCCGCTACACCGCCTCAGGTATCAGCTACAACGTCGCATCCATCCTGGGTGCAGCGCTGACCCCCTACGCCGCGGTGTGGCTGAACGCCAACGGTGGTGTGGGCGCAGTCGGCCTCTACCTGGCCGGCGCGGGTCTGCTCACCCTGATCTTCATGGCGATCACCCATGAAACCCGCGACGTGGACCTGACCACTATGGCCCGCACTAAGTAGGGTAGAGCTTTAACGACACAAAGGGAGGGGGTAGCGCCCGTTCGGAGCCGACTGGCTGGGGCTGGCATGAATCGCTTGCGAGCTTGCGAGCCAGCGAGAAGGTTAGTCGGCAAGAGCGGGCGCTACCCCTCCCCTCTTTTTCATCTACTACTGCATGGTGTGCAGCTGCCGCGCGGCTTCTGAGATAGAGCCGGTCAGCGAGGGGTAGACCGTGAAGGTCTCAGCGATATCGTCGACGTGCAGCTTCTTATCAACAGCCAGCGATAGCGGGAAGATCAGCTCTGAGGCGCGGGGGCCTACCACCACACCGCCGATGACGGTTCCCGAGTGCTTGCGGGCAAAGATTTTGATGAAGCCGTCCTCTACCGCCATCATCTTGGCGCGCGGGTTGGTCGCCAGCGGTAGCATGACCATATCGGCCTGGTACTTCCCCGACTCGATTTCGCTCTGGCTCACGCCGACGGTTGCAATTTCAGGGGCCGTAAAGATGTTGGCGGCAACCTGGTGGGTGCGCAGGGGCTTGACGATGTCGCCCAGCATGTGCGAAACGGCAACGCGCCCCTGCATCGCGGCAACGGAGGCCAGCGGGTAAACCCCGGTACAGTCACCAGCTGCATAAATGTTGGGGATGTTAGTGCGAGAAACCCGGTCCACGTTAATGTGCCCCGATTCGCTGACCTCAACCCCGGCGTCCTCAAGACCCAGGTTTTCGGTGTTGGGAATCGAACCAACAGCAATCAGCACATGGGAGCCAGCCACCTTGCGCCCGTCCCCCAGGGTAACAACGACGCCGTCGCCAGCCTCGTTGTAACAGGCGGCTTCTGCGCGGGAGCGGGGCATAACGCGCACGCCCTTGCGTTCAAAAACATTTTCAAGGACGGTCGCGGCGTCCTCGTCCTCACCGGGCAGCACTCGGTCACGGGAGGAAATCAGGGTAACCCGCGAGCCCAAACCGTTATAGGCCGAGGCGAACTCTGCACCGGTCACACCGGACCCGACCACAATCAGATCTTCGGGTAGCTCTTCAAGTGAGTAGAGCTGGGTCCAGTTGAGAATGCGCTTACCGTCCGGCTTAGCGGTGGGCAGCTCCCGGGGGTGGGTACCCACCGCCAAAATAATGAACTCGGTGGTCAGGTCATAGGTCAGCCCGCTGGAATCGGTCACCTGCACGGTGTGGCGGTCCACCAGCTTGCCGCGGCCATCAATCACTTTGACGCCGCTACGTTCAAGGGTGCGTTTAATATCGTGGGACTGCTGATAAGCCAGGTCAATCAGGCGCTTATTCACCTTGGCCAGGTCAACCGAAATGGGCGGCGGTGCGTCATTATCGCCTACCGAAATAGCGAGCTCCTGGGCCTTGCCGAAGCGGTTGCGGGCGTCCGCACTGGCAATCAGGGTTTTGGAGGGCACGACGTCGGTGAGGACGGCCGAGCCGCCCATGCCCTTATCTTCGATGATAGTGACGTCGGCGCCGTGGCTTGCAGCGACCAGGGCGGCTTCATAGCCGCCGGGGCCGCCGCCGAGAATGACAATTTTGTGCGATGCGTAGTCTGTTTTGAGAGTCACCCCTTTATTGTGTCGCACATCGCACGCACGCTCAACTCTGGGCAGGTTTGGTACCGTAGAAGGGTGTTGAATGATTCAAATATTTCCGCTCTTTCCACCGCTGACCCTCACCACCCGGCACTGGTTCGTGCCCGTGAGGCCGCGGAGTTCATTGCCGAGAAAACCGGCGTCGAGAAGCACGACCTGGCGCTGACGCTGGGTTCAGGCTGGGGCGAAGCCGCCTCCCTCATTGGCGAAGCCACCCACGTGCTCTCTGCCGACCAGGTCCCCGGTTTCCACAAGGCTGCCGTCGTGGGCCACCCAGGTACCCTGACCTCTATTCTGACTGAAAACGGTAAGCGAGCCCTGGTCATTGGCTCCCGCACCCACTACTACGAAGGCCGTGGCGTTGAAGCCGTCGTCCACGGTGTGCGCACCGCAGCTGCAGCCGGCGCTGACACCATGATTCTCACCAACGGCTGCGGCGGCCTCAACCCCGCCTACTCAGCCGGGGAGCCCGTCCTGATTTCTGACCACCTGAACTTCACCTCGGCGTCCCCGCTGACCGGTGCCCACTTCGTTGACCTGACCGACCTGTACTCCCCGCGCATCCGCGAGATTGCCCGCGGCATTGACCCCTCTCTGCAGGAGGGCGTCTACATGCAGTTCCCCGGCCCCCACTACGAGACCCCGGCTGAGGTCAAGTTGGCAGGTGTGCTGGGTGCTGATTTGGTGGGCATGTCCACCGCTCTTGAAGCCATTGCCGCGCGTGCTGCGGGTCTTGAGGTCTTCGGCATCTCACTGGTGACCAACCTGGCTGCCGGTATCCAGGAGACCCCGCTGTCCCACGCCGAGGTCATCGAAGCTGGCGAAGCTGCTGGCCCCCGTATTTCCCGTCTGCTCGCAGATATTATTGCGGCCCTCTAATCACAAGGAAATCCCATGTCACTTAATACTCAGCAGCTTCTTGAGCAGGCCCGCACCTGGGCCGCTATCGACCCCGACGCTGAAACCAAAGCCCAGCTTGAGGGCATCATTGCCCAGGTTGAGGCCGGCGATGAGGCAGCAACCGCCGATTTGGCAGACCGTTTCTCTGGCACCTTACAGTTCGGCACCGCGGGTCTGCGCGCCGAACTGGGCGCTGGCCCCATGCGCATGAACCGCGTCGTCGTTCAGCGGGCTGCCCAGGGCCTGGCAGACTACGCCACCGCGCGCGCGTCCGCCGAGGGCTGGGAGAAGATTTCTGCCGTGGTGGGTTTTGACGCCCGCAAGAATTCGGACGTCTTCGCCCTCGATACCGCAGCCATCTTCACCGCCGCCGGCATTGAGGTTCACCTCATGCCCTCCGCCCTGCCCACCCCTGTGACCGCCTGGGCAACCCGCGAATACGGGGCTGAAATTGGCGTCATGGTGACCGCCTCCCACAACCCGCCCAACGACAACGGCTACAAGGTCTACCTGGGCGGAGCGGCCGTTGAGCCCGGTGCCCGCGGCGCCCAGATCATTCCTCCCTACGACGGGGAAATCGCAGCCGCTATCACCGCCGTTGAAACCCCGGTGCTAGCCGAGGACGGCTGGACGGTACTGCCCGAGAGCGTGGCTACCGACTACATCGCCCGCGTCACCCCCCTGGTCGAGCAGAAGGAGCGAGACCTCAAGATCGTGCTGACCCCCATGCACGGGGTGGGCGGTAAGACCGCTGAGGCTGTGCTGCGTCAGGCTGGCTTCACTAACGTCACCCTGGTGCCCGAGCAGGCAGAGCCCGACCCGAATTTCTCCACCGTGGCCTTCCCCAACCCCGAAGAGCCCGGCGCCCTCGACCTTGCCATGGCCCTGGCCGAGAAAGTCGATGCCGACCTGATTATCGCCAACGATCCGGACGCCGACCGCGCAGCCTTCGCCGTCAAGCGAGACGGTGCCTGGGCGATGCTGCGCGGCGACGAAACCGGTGCGATCCTAGCTACCCGGGTGCTGGCGTCCGTCACCGACACTGAAAGCGCCACCTTCGCTAACTCGATCGTCTCCTCCCGCCTGGCAGGGGCCATCGCCAAGTCCGCGGGGGTAGCCCACTACGAAACCCTCACCGGCTTCAAGTGGATTGCCCGCGTCGATAATCTGACCTTCGGCTACGAAGAAGCGCTGGGCTACTGCGTAGACCACGCCCAGGTGCGCGATAAGGACGGCATCTCAGCCGCCCTGGTCATGGCTGATTACGCCCAGGAGCTTAAGGACGCCGGTTCCTCCTTCCCCGCTCTCCTCGACGAGATTGCCACCGAGCACGGCCTCTTCGCTACCGACCAGCTCTCCGTCCGCGTCGACGACCTCGCCCAAATCCCGGTGATGATGAAACGCCTGCGCGCTCACCCGCCCGCAGAACTCGCCGAATCCCCCGTGGTGTCGGTTGAAGACCTCACCGAGGGTACTGAAACCCTGCCGCCCACCGACGGTATGCGCTACTACACCGAGGATTCCACCCGCGTGATTGTGCGCCCCTCCGGCACCGAGCCTAAGCTCAAGTGCTACCTCGAAGTGGTCGTACCGGTCAGCGGTTCAGTAGCCGACTCCCGTCAGGTTGCTAGCACCAAGCTGGCCCTGCTCAAGGCAGATATGACCGCGGCCCTGGGCCTCTAAACAAACCAAGATTTCAAGGAAGAAACACTATGGCTCTCGAACTTTCAGCAGCCGAACTGGCTGCCATGATTGACCACACCATCTTGGCCCCCTCCGCCTCAGAGGCTGACGTCCGCCGCCTCTGCGCCGAGGCCAAGCAGTACGGCTTCGCTTCCGTCTGCGCCAACCCCGTCTGGGCTCCCGTGCTGGCTGAGGAGCTGGCCGGGTCTGCGTCCGTCCCCTGCGTGGTGGTAGGCTTCCCCTTTGGTGCTTCCGCTACCGAGGTCAAGGCCTTCGAAGCCAAGACCGCCGTTGAAGCCGGTGCCCGTGAGGTCGATATGGTCATCAACATCGCCGACGCCCGCGCAGGCAAGAAGGACGCCCTGGTGGCAGATATCAAGGCTGTCGCCGATGCTACCCACGCCGGTGGTGCCCTACTTAAGGTCATTATTGAGACCTCCGAGCTGACCGATGACCAGAAGGTTCTGGCTTGCCAGGCCTCTGTTGAAGCCGGGGCCGACTTCGTCAAGACCTCCACCGGCTACTCGTCCTCCGGTGCAACCGTCGAAGACATCGCCCTGATGCGCGCCACCGTCGGCCCTGACCTGGGAGTGAAGGCCTCGGGCGGCGTCCGCACCCGCGAAGAAGCCCTCGCCATGATCGAAGCCGGTGCCACCCGCATCGGTGCTTCAAAGGGCATCGCCATCATCGGCGCCGGCGAAGCAGCAGAGGGTGGCTACTAAGCCAGGTTCTTCTCTGTCATGTGGTGCGAACCGCTGAGACAGCACCTATACTGAGTAATAAAGTACACACACGAAAAGGACTTCCCTATGTCACAGACTCAGGCCAGCGGCGCCCCCGAGCGCAACGGCACCCCCCAGTACTCAGGCACCAAGGAGCTGGGCTCAAACATCGCCCTCTTCGTTCTCTGCTTCGTGCTCCTACTGGGCTGCCTCTACACCCTAGGCATGTACCCCGAGGGTGGCTGGGGCTGGTGGACCGTAGCTGTTCTGCTCTACGGCGTCACCTTCATCATCCCCCTGTGGTTCCTGCCTTCGAAGACCAACGAAAAGGCTCGCACCAGCGGCACTGAGCTCTCACTCAAATAAAGAAACGCACGCTGTTGATAGCAAGGGGCGGCCCGCCTGTTCAGGTGGGCCGCCCCTTGTTTCTGCCTCAGATGGTACCTACCGCGTTACGAACCGGCGACGCCAGCCTCAAAAATGGCGTGAATGAACTGTTCAGTCCACTCCACCATGGCATCATCCACCAGGTCTTTACCCCCGACAGCGGACGTCTTGGGGCGGGGCACCAGAATCTGCCAGTTCTCGGTACCCGGAATCTGACGGTACTGGGCACCCGGGTACATGCGGTCTAGTCGCATCTGGCGGGACTCTGGCAGGTTATTGACCGGGAAAAAGCGCACCTTGGGGCCCATCGCCACAATTTCGCTCAGCCCCACGGCACGAGCACGGTGGCGAAGGGCAGCGATCTTGAACAGGTTTTCAACCGGGGCAGGCGGGGTGCCGTATCGGTCAGCCAGTTCCTCGCGGGCCTCTGCCAGTTCGTCAGCGGTCTGAGCCTGGGCGATTTGCCGGTAGGCAGACAGGCGCAGGCGCTCTGAACTCACGTAGTCATGCGGCATATGGGCGTTGACCGGCAGATCAACCTTAATCTCAGCGGGAGCTTCTTCCTTCTCACCATGCTGGAAGTTAGCCACGGCCTCCCCCACCAGGCGCAGGTAAAGGTCAAAGCCAACCCCGGCGATATGGCCCGACTGTTCGCCACCCAGCAGGTTACCGGCACCGCGAATTTCCAAATCCTTCATGGCCAGGCGCATACCGGATCCCAGCTCATTGTGGGTTGCCACCGCTTTCAGACGTTCGTGGGCGACCTCGGTCAGCACCTTCTCAGCCGGGTAGAGGAAGTAGGCGTAGGCACGCTCACGGCCGCGCCCCACGCGTCCGCGCAGCTGGTGGAGCTGGGACAGGCCATAATTCTGGGCCTGGTCCACAATCAGGGTGTTGGCGTTCGAAATATCCAGACCGGTTTCGACGATAGTGGTCGAGACCAGCACATCGAACTTGCGTTCCCAGAAGTCCACGATGATTTTTTCCAGGCGGGATTCGCTCATGCGCCCGTGGGCCACCGCGATGCGGGCCTCGGGGACGAGTTTTTGAATCTCGTTGGCGGTCTCTTCGATGGTTGAGACCCGGTTGTGCACCACAAAGACCTGCCCCTCGCGCATGAGTTCGCGGCGGATGGCGGCGGTAATCTGCTTGTCGGTGCGGGGCCCGACGAAGGTGAGGACGGGGTGGCGCTCCTCGGGCGGGGTGGACAGGGTGGACGTCTCGCGGATGCCGGTCAGCGACATTTCCAGGGTTCGCGGAATGGGGGTAGCGCTCATAGCCAGCACGTCCACGTTGGTGCGCATGGTCTTGAGCTTTTCCTTGTGCTCTACACCGAAGCGCTGCTCCTCGTCGATAATGACCAGGCCCAGGTCCTTCCAGTCCACCGACTCGGAGAGAATGCGGTGGGTGCCGACGACCAGGTCGACCGACCCGTTCTTAATGCCCTCAGCGATTTCAGCTGATTCCTTGGCCTTCTGGAAGCGGGAGAGCACCTTGATGGAGACCGGGAAGCCCGAGAAACGCTCGGTGAAGGTCTCGTAGTGCTGCTGGGCCAGCAGGGTGGTGGGGACGAGGACGGCCACCTGTTTGCCGTCCTGCACAGCTTTGAAGGCAGCACGTACCGCGATTTCGGTCTTGCCGTAGCCCACATCGCCAGAGATCAGGCGGTCCATGGGGATTTCACGCTCCATATCGGCCTTGACCTCGTTGATAGCCGAGAGCTGGTCGGGGGTTTCGTTGTAGGGGAAGGCTTCTTCCAGTTCCCGCTGCCAGGGGGTGTCGGGGCCGAAGGCGTGGCCACGGGAGGCCTGGCGGGCTGAGTAGAGTTTAATCAGGTCAGCAGCAATTTCCTTGACGGCCTTGCGGGCCTTTGACTTGGTCTTAGCCCAGTCGGAGCCACCCATCTTTGAGAGCACCGGGGCGTCACCGCCCACGTAGTTAGAGACCTGGTCTAGCTGGTCAGAGGGCACGAAGAGGCGGTCCTTGGGCCCGCCCCGCTTGGAGGGGGCATATTCCAGTACCAGGTATTCCTTCATGGGCTTAGGCTGCCCGGGCATGACGGTGGCCCCGGCAATGGGCCGCTGAATCAACTCAACGAACTGGCCGATACCGTGCTGTTCGTGCACCACGTAATCACCGGCTGACAGGCTCATGGGGTCAACCGCGTTCTTGCGGCGGCGCACCGGTAGCTTGCCGCTGCGCAGGTCGCGGGTGGCATAGGGGCTGGTTCGCCCCAGAATATCTGCCTCGGTCAGTAGACCCAGCTTTTCACCGTCCATCATGAAGCCGCGCCCCATGGAGGCGGTGGTCATCTCGATAATGCCCGGCTCAGGTAGACTCGTCAGGCTGTCCACGCGGGACGCCGGTATCTCGGCTTCCTGAAAAAGGTCAAGCAGGCGGGCGAGCGGGCCGGGCCCGTCGGTGACCACGGTAATCCGCCACCCGTCCTTTACCTTTTTCCCGACTTCGGTCAGCAGCTCGGTCACATTGCCCGAGTAGGTGTGGGGGGCGCGGGCAGCCAGCTGGACCGAGTCAATCCCGTCCTCAATGGCATCATCGACGCCCAGGGCTGTCATAGCCCACCAGCCAAAGCCCTTGGCGAGGGCGGTTTCTCGCAGGGCGGCAATGGTGCGGAAGCTACCGGCGCTGAGCCCATCGGGGCCGTTGGCGCCCAGGTCGATGGGGGCGTCCGTTGTGTCGGTGACAGAATCCCAGGCAGCCAGCAGGAACTCCTCGTTGGTAGCAACCAGGTCGGTTGCGCGGGAGCGTACCTTTTCCGGCTCAATAATAAGCGGCAGGGACCCCGGAGGCAGGTGATCGAGCAGGGTCACCATATCGTCCACCAGCAGGGGAATCAGGGACTCCATGCCTTCAACGTAAATACCACCGGCAATTTTTTCGAGCATGGCGGCAGCACCCGGGAAGGATCCCTTGAGGCGGGCTGCCCGGCTCATCACGCTGGGGGTAATCAGGAGTTCGCGACAGGGAGGGGCGAGCAGCTCGGCGGGGTGGTCTTTGCCGGGTAGAGTGCGCTGGTCAGCGACCGAGAACCAACGGATATTCTCGACTTCGTCCCCAAAGAATTCGATACGGGCGGGGTGGGCTGCGGTCGGTGAGAAAATATCGATAATGCCACCGCGCACGGCAAATTCTCCGCGCTTAGACACCAAATCAACGCGGGAATAGGCGGCCGATGCGAGAGATTTAATCAGGGCATCAAAGTCCTGTTCTTCGCCCACCCGCAGGGTGACCGGCTGCATTTTTTCCAGCCCAGCAACCAGGGGCTGCAGCACCGAGCGGATGGGGACCACCACGATACGAGGGGCGGACGCACCCCCCGCAGCGAGGGCACGCAAGACCGCTAGGCGCTGGCCCACGGTATCGCTTCGCGGGGAAAGGCGCTCATGGGGCAGGGTCTCCCAGGCTGGGAAGAGCTGGACCTGCCCAGGCTCTAGCACCGCCTCTAGGGCAGTGACGGTGTCCTCGGCTTCGCGGTCGGTAGCAGTGACCGCCAGCAGGACGGGCGGGGTCGGCTCGTTCTGGGCGGCAAGCTGCTGGGCTATGCCAGCAAGAAGAAAGGGCCTAGCCCCGTCAGGGGAGCCAATCAGAAATTCATCGAGGCGGGCTTTGGGGTCTGCACCTGCCTGGGTGATGATTGCGGTATAGCTGGGCTCGTGGACGAGGGCTTGGGCAAGGCCGCTCAGTGACATCTTCACTCCCCTGGGGTAAGGCCGACTGGTGCAGGCTCTATTATCCCATAGGCCCTACACCCCCGTAGCTTCATGGCTGGCAGGAACGTGAGGGGCCGAAATAATACGCGTAAAAATAACCACTGATACAGGTGTGATAAACGCCAATACTATTTTTATATAAAACTTTTCTTGTCCCCATAAGTTACTACCGAGTAACCCGGTAATTTCCCCCAGGGCTACTCACCTGCCCGCGCTCCAGAGGAGTAATATGAGATGATCGGCAAAGCCCTCTGGTAGAACCCCACTCCTTTCGCACGGAGAACCAAACAGGCTTGGCCCCAACCCACGCACCACAACTTTTAGGGACTTAATGAAACGATTAGGGATACCCCTCTCTTCTGCCCTGCGCGCACCCAGCCGGCGCGCCGGCGTCCTTGCCCTGTGTGCTAGCACCACTCTTGCCCTAGCTGCCTGTGGCTCGTCGACCGAAAACGGAGCAGCCTCAGAAAGCACATCCAGCAGTGCAGCAACCGCCGAAGCCACTAATAGTACTGGTGAAACCCTCACCGAAAACTTTGCAGGCTCCGAAGCTCTAGCCGAAGCCAGCGAAACTGCCGTAGACACCATAGAGGTGCAAACAGCAGAACAGCTCTACAGCGATGTTCAGGGAGCCCTCGCGGGTATCGAGCCGGCAAGCACATCCACCACAGCAGAAGATACCTCGGAGGAGATAACCGGCGACACCGAAAACGTCCAGGCCACCGAAAATACCATCGAAAGCTACGTTTCAGCTGAAACCACCTCACAGCTTGAAGCGGCAGCCACCGGCACAGCCCTTGACCAATACCTCGCCACAGCCACCGAGTATGCTCTTGCAGGCTGGCATGTAGAGGGCACCTCCACCGTGGTCGGCACCCCCCGTATCGCAGATGCAGACTATAAGGGGCAAGCCGCCAAAATTCTGGAAGTATGCCTGGACTCCTCCCACGTCAAGGTGCTCGATGCCAGGGGTAATACCCTTGGCGCCCCGCAGTTCACTCGCTCACTCAATATTTTTACCCTGGTAGAAGAAGGCGGGGCATGGAAAATTGCCTCCCATGACTTCCCCAATAACGCAGATTGCTAAACACCCATGAAGAAACCCTCACTATTGACTAAGATTGCTGTTGGCGTACTCACCCTGGGCGTCGGTGTCTCCCTTGCCCCTGGGGCAACTGCCTCCAACGAGTACCTAGCCGATGGCCTTACCAGCGAAACCGCAGCTGCCTCCTGCTGGGAGATTAAGCAAAAGGACCCTCAGGCGCAGTCCGGGGCCTACTGGCTTTGGACAGATCAGATGGATGCCCCAGCCCAGTTCTACTGTGACCAGGAAACCGATGGCGGTGGCTGGGTCCTGATTGGCCGTGGCCGTGAAGGCTGGAGCGAGGACTATGCCGGTAAGGGAGAGGCCCGCGAACTGGCGGCCAACCCTGATGGCACAGATGCTTTCTCTCCCGTCCAGCTCCCCTCGACCACCGTAGATGCCCTACTAGGTGGCAGAAAGGTACAGGACCTTGAAGAGGGAGTGCGCTTCTACCGGGCAAGTAACACACAAGGAACGACCTGGCAGAACATGTATGCCAAGCGTACCAAGACCGAGAACTGGTCCTGGACGCTCTCGGCCTACCACCCCTGGGAACAGGTCCGCTACGATAATGCCCCGGGAGTAGGTTTTGACCGTACCTACGCCAGCTCTGTTAACCGTATTTCCAATCACAACGACTTCTACCACGCCAACAACTTCTACGGGCGAAGCGACCAGTCCTGGAAGATTGGCTTTGCCTACGGCCGCTTCATCCAGGGTAGTGATAGCGCAACTTCCTACCTCTGGTCCCCCCGTCTGGCCGGGTACGCTATTCCCTTCACCCAGGTCTTTATCCGCCCCCGAATCACCCAGGCAGATTTGAACCTGGCCGATATTCCCGACAGCGGTACCGCAGCTAAAAGCCAGCCTGCCCTACCTTCTAGCTTCTCTTCCCGCGTCACCTGGCGCACCAGCGCTCACAGTGGCACCGGCAATACCGGCGAGCTCAACACCCGAGTTCAGGCCATCAACCAGCTGGGCGATACCGTCTACACCGGCGGCGACTTTGCCTTTGTTGAAAACGCCATCACTGGGGAGAAGGTAGAGCAGAAATTTATTGCAGGCTACAAGGTCAATACCGGCGAGCTGGTCCGCACCTTTACCCCTCAGCTCAACGGCCAGGTCAAGGCCATTGAGCCCCTGCCTAACGGCAAGCTGGCCGTAGGCGGGGAGTTCACCCAGGTCAATGGTCAGCCCTCGCGGGGCTTCGTCATCCTTGACCCTGTCACCGGTGCCACCGACACCTCCCTGGGCTGGGATATAGTAAACCGCAATGCCAGCGGTGTCTCCTTTATCAAGTCCATTACTGTTCAGGGTAACTATGTCTACATCGGTGGTAATTTCACCCATGTCAAAGGTGCCACCTCAAGCACCTACGCCTACTCTAAGAACGTAGCCCGCTTCCGCCTGAACGATAAGTCGGTGGACTGGTCCTGGCGCCCTACCACCAACGGTACCGTCAATGGCGTCTCTGCGAGCGAGGACGGTGTTGCTCTGGCTGGTTACTTCTCCACCGTCAATAACCAGCGTGCCTGGAAGCTGGCCTACCTGAACACCACCGACGGCGCCCTGGCCCAGCAGTGGGAGTGGACCCTGTCCCACCGCGCTTCTAACCCCAACCCCCGTGACGGCTTCCAGTTTGATGTGCAGGACGCCGGTACGACCGTCTGGACCGCCGGTGCAGAACACCTGGTAGCCCAGTACGACAAGGCCAACCTGAAGAACCGCCTAACCACCGCTATCACCAAGAGCGGTGGCGACTTCCAGGACCTATCGCTCGATAGCAACAACGTGCTGTACGCAGCCTGTCACTGCGGTGACTGGATCTACTCCGGGGCAAATACCTTCGACCAGCCCTGGACAGCTCCCACCTATAAAGGTGTTAACACTATCCGGCTCATTGCAGCTTTTGACGCTCAAACTGGTGAGATCCTGCCCCAGTTTAATCCCAACCTACGAGGTGCAAACGGCCACGGCATCTGGGCCTCCTTCACCGACTCCACCGGCACCCTCTGGGTAGGCGGCGACATCACCCGCTCCCTGGGCTACAACGGGGTTCAGCAGACTGTGGGTTTTGCCCGCTACGCACCTAGCGATTCAGTTGCACCTGCCACAGCCTCTAACCTGGCAGTAGTCACCGACGGCACCACCGACACGCTCACCTGGGATGGAGTCTCAGAGAGCGGCGTTACCTACCAAATTTTGCGCGACAACCGAGTCATTGCCTCTACCTCAGACACGAGCTACAAGGTGCCTGCCTCTGAAGATGCCCGCTACTTTGTACGCCTTGCAGATGCAGCCGGTAACGTCTCTGCCTCTACCCCGGTAGCTGTAGCCGCTAAGCCAGAGCCCACCCCAGAGCCCACCACCGAGGCTCCGGCGGAGCCGACAGTTGAGCCCACCGCTGAGACTCCGGCAGAACCCACTGCTGAGCCTACGGCTAGCGAGAGTGTCAAACCCATTGAGGAAATTACCGAAGAGCCCGCTCCCCCGGTAGTTGAAGAGAACCCGGCCCCGGCTGAGCCCGTAGCACCGGCTGAGCCGGTCAAGCCTGCAGACCAGCAGGTTGTAGCCTCAGGCGATACCTGGGATGTGGCCTTCTGGCTGACTAACCAGTACGATACCACCTGGCGAAATACGGACTATTCCTATGACACCGCCCGCCAGTGGTATGTTGCCCCAACCTCTATCGGCTGGGGCCAGGCTTCACTGGCAACCCGCCTACAATTCCCCTTCTACTATCAACCCATGTCTATGTTCCTACGCAAGGAACTAGAGCTAAGCCCGCAGGATCACCAGCAGCTAGTTCTTACCACCTACGCAGATGACGGAATGGCTATCTACGTCAATGGTCAGGAGGTCAGCCGCTCCAACCTGATGGCAGGTGCGGCTGCCAATACTCCAGCCCAAATATCAATGCCCTACTCACTAGCTAAGGCAAGCCCCATCACTGTGGTTGTTCCTGCCAGCCAGCTCAACCAGGGCAAGAATGTTATTGCTGTTGAGGTTCATTCCAACCGTAGGTATGGAAGCGCAACCTTCGATATGGAGGCAGTAATGCGCCAGGGGTAAGATCTGGCCCTTCCATCACTAGCTAGCCTGTGGCCTATGCTCCCCAAAAGCAGGGCCACAGGCTTTCTTAGGCTGCCTTAAGGAAGCCTGGCTGGAGAAGAGCCCCCCGGTAGGCCAGCCTGGAGGTAAGGCTAGGGAGGGGTTGTGGGCTAGTTTTCACCTATTACAGGCCTGGCCCTTCACCTAAAATTAAAGACCCGGACTTTAACACACATAGTTTAGTTAAGGAATAGCTAGAGTTTATGATGAGCACGCGCGCTGTAGCCCCTCGCGGGTTTAGGGAAACACTGAAACAGCTCAACTCTGCCCAAAAGTCTGGGGCTGGAGTGCCTGCCTATACCCGATGGGTCAACCGCCGTGTTGCCCGCATTTTCGCTGCGGCTGCGGTCAAGGTTGGCCTTGGCCCCAACGGGGTTACAGCGCTGAGCGCCAGTGTTTCTATGCTGGGTATGCTCTTGATAATTTTCTTTCCGCCTACGCCCTTGCTCGGCCTGGGAGGGGCTCTGCTCTTTGCCTTGGGCTATGCCCTGGATTCGGCGGACGGCCAGGTTGCTCGTGTGACCGGGGCGTCCTCCCCTGCCGGTGAGTGGCTTGACCATGTGGTTGATGCTATGCGCACCCCTGCCATGCATCTTACGATTCTGGTGGGCTTTATCAAATACCCGTGGGCTTTCCCCTTGACCGGTTGGCAGCTCTGGTGGCTCCCTCTTGCTTTTACTGTGCTGGTTACTGGGCATTTTATGAGCCAGATTCTGGCTGAACAGCTGCGCAATAATCGGGGTACCGCTGCCCCGGCTACCGGAGGAACCCTCCGTTCTTTCGTTAACCTACATATGGACGCCGGTACCTTCTGCTGGATTTTTATTTTCTGGGGTACCGGGCTTGGCTTTGTGCTGGTCTACGGCCTGCTCTTTGCGGCCAATGCGGCCACTGTCTTGCTCTCTATGCGTCGTAAGTTCCTTACTCTCGCTCAGCCGGCAGGTGCCTAATGCAGAGTGTATCCGTCATTATCGCGACCAACGGTAAGCGCCCCGAGTTGCTGCGCACCGCGGTAGCTTCAATTTTCGAGCAGACCTACACCGGCCCAGTTGAAGTGCTGGTGGTCTTTGACTACGTTGAGATTGACCCGCTCACCGACATCCCCGTCCCGGAAAATCGCTCCCTGCGCACTATCCTCAATACCCGCCCCCAGGGTCTAGCCGGTGGCCGTAACACCGGTATTGAGGCCGCTGCGGGCGAGATACTGGGGTTCTGCGATGACGACGACTATTGGCTGCCGACCAAGCTGGCCGACCAGTTAGAGCTCTGGCAGCGCGCCCCGCAGGCAGTTGCGATTTCTTCGGGCATCCGGGTGCGTTCCGGCGGTAAAGATATTGACCGTTTAGCTCCTGCCCGAGCCACCTTCGCTGATTTTCTCCGCTCCCGCATTACCGAGATTCATCCTTCGGCTATGCTCTACCGCCGCTCAGATTTGCTAGGACGCGTGGGGCTCGTTGACGAGGACCTTCCGGCTGCCTACGGTGAGGACTACGACCTGCTCCTGCGCGCCACTAAGTTCGGGGATATCTACTCGGTCGAAAAGCCGCTGGTCCTGATTCTCTGGGATCGTCCCTCCTTCTTTGCCGGTAAGTGGGAGAACATGGCTGCGGGTCTCACCTATCTGCTCCGCAAGTTCCCCGAGTTTGAAAGCGCCCCCAAGGGTCTAGCCCGTATCTCAGGGCAGATTGCTTTTATTCACGCTGCACTGGGGAACAAGAAGCTGGCCTTGGACTACGCGCGCGCTACCCTGCGCCGTGACCCGGCCCAGCTACGTGCCTGGGCTGCGCTGCCTGTTGCCCTGGGGCTAGTGAGCCCTTCTGCCCTGCTGGCTGCTGTCAACAAGACCGGCCGAGGCCTCTAACCCCATGGCCCTTCTTACCCCCACTCACCGCCACAACCGGTTTTTAACCGCGGTTGCCCCCACCGCCGGGGTTCCCCTACCGGCCTGGCCTATTCTGGTTCTGCTCTATGGCTTCCCCCTGGTGTGGGCTATGGGCATGATGCAGTTCGCTCCCACTTTGCTGGCTGCTGCCATGATTGTGCTCATGGTCATGCGCCGTCATGTGCTGGTGCACTCCACCATGTGGATCTGGTTTGCCCTCATGTTCTGGGGGCTCATCTGTATCGTCTCGGTCGATACCGCTTCAGAGTTCCTGGGCTGGTTCCAGCGCTACATGAATATCTTTAACGTGGGTATCTACACGCTCTACTTCTTCAATGCCCGCGAGCGCATTCCCAACCACCTTATGCTCGGTGGGCTGCTGACGATTTGGTTCACTGTGGTGATTTTGGGGTACTTGGCCTTGGCCTTCCCCGATTTCCGTCTGCCGACCCCGATGAGTTTCATTCTGCCGGGGGCCCTGCTTAATAACGAGCTGGTGAAGGACTATGTGCTTCCGCCCATGGCTGAGGTGCAGTGGCCCTGGGGGGCTGAGGTGGCTTATATCCGTCCGTCCGCGCCCTTCCCCTACGCTAACTCTTGGGGCCTGGCTTATGCCCTGCTGACCCCGGTGGTGTTTGCGGTGATGACCGGTGTGCACTCGAAGAAGATTCAGCTGGGGCTGGGTTTTGCGGTGGCCCTGTCGCTGGTGCCTGCTGTGGCTACCTCTAACCGGGGTATGTTCATTGGCCTGGGATCAGCTTTTGCCTATGTGCTCTTCCGGCTCTTACTCAAGGGGGACTGGCGGGCGCTGGGTATCGGTGCGGTACTGGGCGTTGGCGTGGTGACCTACCTGCTGGTTTCTGGTGCTGTTGGCGATATTTTGGGCCGCCAGGAGTACTCTGATTCCACCGGCGGCCGTGCCTCTCTCTACGAGCTGACCTTTGAATACACCCTGCGCTCCCCCCTGGTGGGCTACGGTACCTCGAAGATGGCCGATAGCGTGGGCGTGTCGATGGGTACCCAGGGCCAGGTCTGGGCGCTGATGTTCTGCTTTGGTTTCGTGGGCTTGGGGCTTTTTCTGCTCTATGTGGTTTCGGTTCTGATTAACACCTGGAATATCGCCTCGATTACCGGCATGTGGGTGCACTCGGTCACTGTGTCTGCTCTGGCCGTTGTTTTCTTCTACTCTTTTGACGTGATCCAGTTGACCGTCCTGATGCTGTCGGTGGCCCTGATGATGCGCTCTCGCATGTACGGGGAGGGTTTGTGATGGCTCGTTCTCTTGCTCGGAGCGGGGCTTTCTCCTCCCTCTATGTGATGTACGGTTCTGCCGCTGCTTTCCTGGCGACCCTGCTTGTTTCTAACGGGGTGGGCGAGGCTGGGGCCGGGGCCTTCTTCCAGGTCATGGCTTTCTTCGCGATTGCCACGTCTCTCTGCGTATTCGGTGCCGACACCGGCCTGGTGCGTACCATGAGTGCCCAGCGCGCTGTGGGGCGCTACTCTAGCCTGCCGCAGCTGATGCGTTTTGCTTTCGGGCCGGCCACCGTCATTGCCCTGGTGCTGGCTGTAGCCGCCCTGCTCTGGGCGCTACCGGCTGTGACCCCGAATCTGGGGGCGGACGTCCGCGCCGCAGTTCTCGTGTCAGCCCCCTTTGTGGTGGTGGCGGCCTGGATGACCCTGTGTTTTGGTGCCCTGCGCGGGCTGGGGCACACGGTTGAGTTCACCTTCTTGCAGTCAGCCCTGTTGCCGACCTTGCGCATCGGTGCGGTCTTACTGGCGGTGGCCTTCTCGGGAGCTATTGCCTACCTGGCACTTGCCTGGGCTGTGCCCCTTCTGGTGGTTTTTGTGGTGGCAGCGCTCTGGGTACGAAAATATATGCCCCAGCAGGAGGACGTGCCCAGCTACCCGGCTCGTCACCTTGCAGTTGAGCAGGTACCCCCTACCGCTGTGGCGGCTCCCGAGTCGGCCCGTTCTTTCTGGGCTTTTAGCTCGGCTCGTGGCGTATCGGCTATGGTCGAAGCGGTGCTGGAGTGGGTTGATGTGCTGCTCATCGGTCTCTTCTTGGGGCCCGCTGCTAGCGGTATCTACGGTGCTGTCAATCGCTGTGTGCGGGTGGGTGCTATGGTTGAGCACACCGCTCGGGTGGTTACCGGCCCCGATATCTCAGCGGCTATCGCTACCGGCGACCAGCCCCGGGCCCGCCAGATTTTTGTCTCAGCTACCCGTATTCTGATTGCTGTCGGCTGGCCTTTCTTCATTACGCTTGCCGCCTTTGGGCCGGTTCTCTTGGGTTTCTTCGGTGAGGGCTTTACCGCCGGTGCCCCGCTCTTCTTTATCATTGGGGCGGCGATGCTGGTGCAGATGGCGGCCGGTGGTGTGCAGTCGGTTCTGCTGATGAGCGGACGCGCCCGCTGGCAGCTCTACAACAAGCTTGCGGCTTTGCTGGTGGCGCTTGTGCTGAACCTGGCCCTCATCCCCCTCTGGGGGCTTGCTGGGGCAGCAACAGCCTGGGCTGCAGCCGTCCTCACCGACTGCGGCCTGGCTACGGCCCAGGTCTATGGCAAGCTGGGCATCCGCCCCCGTCTCACCGAGGTCCTGCCAATTATGGCTCTTGCAGCCCTTACACCGGGTGCGGGGGCAGCCGCGATTATTACCCTCTGGGGGCAGAGCTTCGTAGCTCTAGCCGTCTACGCGCTACTCCTTGTCCCCCTCTACTTAGCCCTGATTTACCGCTTCCGCCGAGCAGTCGGTCTTGAAGCTCTCGTCGCATCGATCACTCGCAAACTTCGCCGCTAGGCCCATACACTCCTAGGGAAGGAACACACATGGAACGCTCCTCACGAGCCAGAGCCAACGACCAGCAAGCTACCCCCATTTCGCTGGGGGCCGCCGTCCGCCGCATCCTGCGCCACAAAAACGTTGTGCTCATCAGCTCCCTCGTCTTCGCTGCCCTGGGTGCAGTCGCCGGCCTAGCCCTGCCCCACTCTTATGAGTCCAAGGCCGTCATCAATGTCACCCAGCCCAGCGCCAGCGCCGGTGGCCTGCGTGCTGCCCTCAACTCCATCGACATGGACACCGAAGAAGCCATCGCCTCTTCCAGGGTGGTTCTGCAGGCCGCAGCTGACGAGCTGGGTATGGACGTAGCCGACCTCAAAGACCAGGTCACCGCAGCGGGGCACTCCAATAGCACTATCCTCGATATCATCGTCAATGCCAAGGACCCCAAGGAGGCAGCAGATATCGCCAACACCGTTGCCCGCGCCTACCTGGCCCACCGCTCAGACACCCTGCGTGCCAGCCGAGAAGAGACCCGAAAGAACATCGACACTGTCTCTAACGGCATGGATAAGGCCCTCGTTGACCAGGCAATTCTGGCCCTAGAAGCAACCTCTACCGACAGCGGTACCATCATTTCAGAGGCCCAGGTGCCCGACGCCCCCTCAAACTTTAGCCTGGCACAGACCATCTTCATCGGTGGCGCTATGGGCCTGCTCATCGGCATCTTCGCAGCTTACGTTGTAGACCGCACTCACCACACCCTGGGCTACTCAGAGCGCCTCTCAGAAATCTCAGGGGCCCCCGTCTCCATCATTGCCCGTGGCAACGAAAAGGAATCAGCCACCCAGCTGTTGCGCCGTATCGGCGTAGCAGACGGCCGCCTCAAGAACGCCGATCTGCGCGGTATCACTATCTTCTCCCCCACCCCCCGCACAGCAGCCTCGATGACCTCCCTGCTCACCGGCGTCCTCACCGACAGCAACTACAGCATCGCCGACGCCGCTACCTTCAATGCCCTGGGCCTAGAGAACCTCAAGGACCACATCAAGCAGAACTCCCCCGTCATCATCGATGCCCCCGCATCTGCCTCAACCTCAAAGGTCCTGCTTGCCGCCGACCATACCCGTGTGTTGCTGCTGCCCTTTACCTCAAAGAGCACCGTCAAGAGCGCCCAGCGACTCTTTGACGAGCTCACCCCGTCCAGCTCCACCCAGGTCATCCCCGTCTACTTCGACGCACCCACCCAGAAATAAGTAGCCATGAAAGTACTCCTCACCGCAAGCGCTGGCGGCCACCTGGCCCAGCTCATTGCCCTCGATAAATTCTGGAAAGAACACGACCGTGCCTGGGCCACCTTCGAGCTGCCCGAAGTTAAAGCTGCTCTAGAGGGCGAGCGCACCTACTGGGTGCACTTCCCCACCACCCGCAACATTCCCAACGCTATTCGCAATATCGGGGTAGCCTGGCGGGTGCTCCGCAAGGAGCGGCCTGATGCGGTGGTCTCCACCGGAGCCGCGGTTGCTGTGCCCTTCTTTATCATCGCTAAGCTGCTGGGCATCAAGACCGTTTTTATCGAGGCCTACGACCGCATTACCATGCCCACCCTCAGCGGCCGCATGTGCTACCCCATGAGCGACCTCTTTGTGGTGCAGTGGGATGAGCAGAAAAAGACCTTCCCCGAAGCCGTCAATATCGGCCATATCCTTTAGGAGGCTGCCATGATAGAAATACCTCGCCCCGATGTCGCCCCGGCTAAGGCCTACGATCTGGTGGTGTCTCTGGGCACCGACCATCACCACTTTGGCCGGCTGATTCAGTGGGTTGATGCTTACCTGGCAGATCGGCCAGAGGTTACTGCCCTGGTACAGCATGGCTTCACCGCTCCTCCCCAGCATGCGGACGCCGTCGAGCGCATGCCCCGGGCCGACCTGCTCGACCTTTACCGGGCTGCCAAGGTGGTGCTGGTTCAAGGCGGCCCGGGCTCAATTCTCGATGCCCGTGAGGTCGGGGCTATTCCCCTGGCTGTGCCGCGTGTGGCTGAGTTCGATGAGGTCGTTGATAACCACCAGGTCGAGTTCTCCCGGGTCATGGAGACCCACGGTGAGGCTATCGTTGTTACCAGCCCCGAAGACCTGAGAAACAAGCTGGACGCGGCCTTTGCTGACCCCGGTTCGCTCCGGGGCACCTACCGGGTGCCCGGTAGCGACCAGGCCTCAGATAACCTCTCAGCCGAATTAGAGGCCCTGGGCACAGCCTATAACAGCGGTTTCATCCGCCGAACCGCCCAGATTATTGCCGGATTGCGCTCTCAGTAAGCAAGGCTGCTCCGCGCTTTCGCGCCCCTCAAGCACACCCCGTAGAATGGGGCACGATACCTTTATCACCGCCCCTGAAAGAGAGAGCCCATGGCTGTTCAGAGTTCAACCACTATCAACGCTTCTGTCGACAACGTCATCCGTGCCTTTGCCGATGAGAACTTCGCTCGCTTCGCCAGCGAAAAGGTCCGTATCTCCTTCGAGTCCTTCTCTGTTGATGGCGACCCCGCCGGCGCCTTCACCGCCACCACCGTGCGCGCTATCCCCGCAGACCGCATTCCCGATATGGCTAAGAAGCTCCCCGGCGTATCCAACGGTGTGACTGTTTCTCAGGTTGACCGTGTCTCAGCTCCCGCAGCAGACGGCTCCCGCACCGTAGTTTCTGAGGTGACCGTTAAGGGGATCCCCGTTACCGGTAATGCGACCCAGACCCTGACTCCCGCTGGCGAGACCACCGAGGTTAAGGTCGACGGCGAGGTTAAGTGCTCCATCCCCCTGGTTGGTAAGAAGATTGCTGCTGCCGCTGAGCCCCAGATTGGCCGTGTTTTCTCCGCCCTGGGTACCAGCGCCGAAGAGTACATCAAGGCTAACTACTAAGAGTCTCTAGATACCAAGGACGCCCCGCCCTCCGCTCCCCTTTCAAGGGGAAGGAGGGCGGGGCGTCCTTCGTTATGTCTGAGCTTCGCCCCTAGGGCAGGAAGCAGTTATGCAGCAACAGCGACAGAGCTGTTGAGGGCTTCGAGGGCCGCCCGCAGCTTGGTGCTGGAGGTGTGGGCGGTGTAGGGGAAGTAGACTACCTTCACGCCGACCTCAGCGAAGCGGTTTTCTAGGTCGATGCCGCGCGGGGTGCCCTTCCAGTCGTCGCCCTTGAAGAAAGTATTGAAGCGCACCTGCTCCCAGGTTTCGAGCTTGTCGACCACGGTTTCAGCCCGGACTTCGTCGACAAAGTCGATGTGGGAGACGATTTCCATACGTTCAGCCAGGGGAACGATGGGCTTACGGCCCTTGGTGAGTTCTAACATTTCGTCGGAGACCACTCCGGCGATGAGATAGTCACAGTTCCTCTTGGCCTGGCGCAGAATATTGAGGTGGCCGACGTGGAAAAGGTCGAAGGCGCCGGCGGCATAGCCGATGTTCATGGGTCCCCCAGGTGTGCGTGTGGGCGCGGTGCGAGCGCGCTAGTACGGGTGTGTTTGTCTTTTAACCCTACGTTAAGGTTCGGGGCAGGGTAAGGACGCAGCCGGGGGCACTTTGGGGGACACCCCAGGTCAGAGCGTGGTTGGGGGTAACAGGAAACCCACCCCCTTGTACCCGGCGGGCGGACGCTGGAGGTGGGTTCTGCGCACTGAGCTGGGATTTTATGCCGGGTTAGGCAGCTGCTTCTTTGGTGGCTTCTTCGGCTGCTACCCAGGAGAGCATGGCGCATTTCACGCGGGCTACGAACTTGGAGACGCCGGCGAAGGCGGCGGCATCGCCGAGGACTTCTTCGTCGGGCTCGATTTGGCCGCGGGAGCGGAGCATTTCGCGGAAGTCGTCGACGAGCTGCTGGAATTCCTGGGTGCTCATGCCGGGGGCCATTTCTGAGAGTACGGAGGCTGCGGCCATAGAGATGGAGCAGCCGTCGCCCTCCCAGGAGATGGAGTCGATGGTGTTCCCGTCGTCGTTGAGGATGACCCGTAGGTTGATTTCGTCGCCGCAGGTGGGGTTGTACTGGTGGTTGGTTGCGGCGCGGGTTCCGTCCGCAGGGTCGATAAGGCCCTCGCCGGAGCGCTGCTTGGAGTGTTCCAGAATGATTTGCTGGTAGAGCTGTTCAAGGCCGCTCATAGTCGGTATCCTTCTTTCACGGTGTGGTGGCTAGTTGCGCTTATCTTTAGTCGGCGTAGCCGAAGTAGCGGCGCACCTTAGCGAGTTCTTCGATGAAGCGTTCTACATCGTCGGTGGTGTTGTAGATGTAGGCGCTGGCGCGGGTTGAGGCGGTGATGCCAAGAGCCCGGTGTAGGGGCTGGGCGCAGTGGTGGCCCACGCGCACGGCGATGCCTTTTTCGTCGAGAAGCTGGCCGACGTCGTGGGGGTGCACGCCTTCGACGTGTACCGAGGTGAGTCCGGCTCGGGGCTGGCCTGCTGCCGGGCCGATGAGGCGGACGCCGGGGATTGAGCTTACGCCGTCGGCAAGGAGCTGGCCGAGCTTGGATTCCCAGGCGTGGACCTGCTCCATACCCAGGTGCTGGAGGTAGCGTACGGCTTCGGCCCAGGCTACGGCCTGGGAGACCCGCTGGGTTCCTGCCTCGAATTTGATGGGGGCGGGCATCCATTCGGCTTCGGTCATGGTCACCTTGGTGATCATGGAGCCGCCGGTGAGGAAGGGGGGCATAGCTTCAAGCAGCTCGTTTCGGCCGTAGAGGGCTCCGATACCGGTGGGAGCGAGCATCTTGTGGGCAGAGAAGGCTGCGAAGTCCACGCCGAGTTTTTTCACGTCAACGGGCATGTGGGGCACGGACTGGCAGGCATCCAGGACGGTGAGGGCCCCGACCTTTTGGGCGAGTGAGACCATGAAGTCAACGTCAGTAATAGAGCCTGCCACGTTCGAGACGTGGGTAAAGGCGAGGACGCGGGTGCGGTCGGTGACGATGGACTCGGCTGCCTCGTAGTCGATGAGGCCCTCATCGGTGACGGGGACGTAGCGTAGGGTGGCGCCGGTACGGGCTGCCAGGATCTGCCAGGGGATGACGTTGGCGTGATGTTCCTGCTCGGTGGTGACGATTTCATCGCCCTCCCCCAGCGCAAAGCGGGCGGCGGCGTCCCCACCGATTCCGGCGGATGCGTTGCCGAAGGAGTAGGTGAGCAGGTTGAGGGCTTCGGTGGCGTTGGAGGTCCAGACCAGCTCGTTTTCGGCGGCGCCGACGAAGGAGGCGACGGTGCGGCGGGCATCCTCGAAGGCGTCGGTGGCGTCGACGGCGAGGGTGTGGGCGCCGCGGTGGACGGCTGAGTTCGCGCCGAGGTAGTAGTTGCGTTCGGTGTCGAGGACCTGGAGGGGGTTTTGACTGGTGGCTCCGGTGTCGAGATAGGCCAGGGGGTGCCCGTTGACCTGGTGGCTGAGAATGGGGTAGTCCTTGCGCAGGTCGGTGACGAGTTCGTTGGTGAGCTCTGCTCCGGCGGGGGTGCGGTAGCTGCTGGCCACTGTCTTTGCCTTTCCGTTGGGTACGCCTGGTATAACGGCATGTTTTTCTAGCCTATTCCCTGGGAGGCGGGGTTGGGTAGTTAGGCTACGCTATACAGCTTTCCTACCAACCAGAAACCCCGCCGCCCGTCTTAGGAAGCTGTATGGTAGCGCTGTTGGGCAGCCAGCAGCCCCTCTTTAATTAGCATTTCGGTGGCGTCTGCTGCATTAGAAATGAGGAAGGGCAGATCCTTCTTCTCTGCGGTTGTAAAAGGCTTCAGCACAAAATCAGCGGTCTGCATCTGCCCCGGCGGGCGGCCAATACCCGTGCGTACCCGGTAGTAGTTCTTGGTGCCGAGTGCCTTGGTGATATCGCGCAGTCCGTTGTGGCCGCCCTCTCCCCCACCGATCTTCAGTTTGATCGAGTCGAAGGGAATATCGAGCTCATCGTGCACCACAATGATCTGTTCAGGGGCAATACCGTAGAACTGAGCCAGCGCAGCTACAGGACCGCCCGATACGTTCATGTAGGTCAGGGGCTTAGCCAACACGACTTTTGCGCCCCCAACACCGAGGCGTCCTTCGAGCACCTGGGCTCGTGCCTTACTGTGCTTCTTGAAGTTGCCGCCAACGGTGTTCGCCAATTCATCGAGCACCATCTGCCCGATGTTGTGACGGGTTGCTGCGTACTCGGGGCCGGGGTTACCCAGACCTACGATCAGCCATGCATCTGACATATTTTCGCCTTTCCTACGGCGCAAGAATGCGGTAAGCATACAAAAAGTGTAGCGAGTCAAGAAGGCCCGTACCGTCATTGACTACGGTACGGGCCTTATAAAGGGATGAGATAGCTATAGAGCTTACTTAGCTTCGTCTACCTGAGCGTCAGCTTCTGCGCCCTCGGGAGCGTTTTCGCCTTCTTCACCGGTCTCAGGTACGTCGAGTTCCTCGGGCTCTGAGATGTTGACAACCAGCAGTTCTACGTCTGCTACGAGGGTAACGCCGGCGGGCAGTTCAACGTCGGAAGCGTGAACGTGAGCGCCTGCTTCGCGGCCTTCGATGTTAACAACGAGAGCTTCGGGTGCCTTCAGGGCGTCTGCTTCAACGAGCAGGACGGTTTCTTCCTGGTTTGCAACGGCGCCAACGGCGGGCTCGCCTTCAACGTGTACGGGGACCTCGATTTCAACGCGCTCGCCACGCTTAACGGTCAGCAGGTCGATGTGCTGCAGTTCGGGGCGGATGGGGTGGCGCTGGATGTCCTTGATCATGGCCAGGTGTGAGTCACCTTCGATGTCCAGTTCGAGGATTGCGTTGGGGACGCGGGCTGCCAGGGTGGTTGCGTGACCGGGCAGTACGACGTGCTTGGGCTCTTCACCGTGGCCGTAGATGACGGCGGGGATGTCACCTGCCATACGGATGCGACGGGCGTAGCCCTTACCGAAGTCGGTGCGAACGGTTGCGGAAATCTTGATGGTCTCTGACATGAGGGCCATCCTTTCTATGGTTAGTTGTCGATGCGCCAAGTGGTGTAGTGAACTGGCGCCAGAAATCGCTTTCTAACCAGCCACCGTCAGTTCCGGACCTACCGGGGTTTCCCACCGGCATTCCACTGCCTTGGCTTGTGCGCTGTACTCAGCGCAACCCCTCAATTATGGCTGAGTTTGAAGGTTTAAACAAGCAAGGGCGCTGAGGTGCACGATTGTTGTGCGCCACAGCGTCCCTGCTTGATAGCGGGCACTACACGAAATAGGCCGCGAGAGCTTCTTGGTGGTTACGAGGGGTGAAACCTGCCTGAACAATCTTCGATAGGTCCATGGCTGAGTTCATCGGGCGTGGTGAGAAAACCTCGGCCTTTGCAAAGTATTCAGCGGTTGTCACAGGAGTTACCCGGTCTGCGGAATGACCTGTAGCCTCAAATACCGCTTTGGCAAGGTCAGCCCATGTCACAACTTCACCGGAGTTAGAGACATGATAAGTGCCAAACTCGCAGTTATTCTTCACCAGGTGCAGAATAGCTCCGGCGAGATCCTCGGTGAAAGTGGGGCGGCCATACTGGTCGTTCACCACTGTAGGGTTCACTCCGCGTTCAGCCAGAGACTTCATAATTTCAATAAAGTTCTTGCCATCTCCCATAACCCAGGAGGTGCGCACGATGTAGTGGCGTTTCACTGAACGAACAGCCATCTCACCGGCAGCCTTTGACTGGCCGTACACACCGAGAGGTGCCAACGGGGCGTCCTCTGCGTACTCTTCGCCTAAGGGCAGGGAGCCATCAAAAACATAATCGGTAGAAACGTGTACCAGCGGGATACCGGCTTCGTCCGCCACCCTGGCCAAAGCCGCAACGCCGGTCGCGTTGGCAGCCCAGGCGTCCGTACGTCCTTCAGGAGTCTCCGCCTGATCAACCGCGGTGTAGGCTGCCGCATTGATGATGCCGCGCAGCGAACGCCAGCGGTAGGCAGAAGCCCAGCTCTCAGGACGCGCCAGGTCAAGTTCCGCACGAGTCGCAGCGATGTAAGGGGTACCGGATGCTTCAAGCTGCTTGACCAGCTCACGCCCCAACTGCCCGTTAGCGCCAACCACCAGCAGGGGGGCAGGAGCAAGGGGCTCTACCTCAGCAAGCCGGGGGTGGTTCTTGTCCTTCTCAGAAAGCTCTGCCTGGCCCAGAGAAATCGGCCAGTCAATCGCCACGGTCTCGTCTGCAAGGTTAAGGAAGGAGTACTCCCCCTGGGCATCTGCTGACCAGTGGTCATTCACCAGGTAGGTGTAGGCGGTGTTGTCTTCCAGGGTCTGGAAAGAGTTGCCCACCCCTCGGGGAACAAAAACAGCGGTATCGGGGCCAAGCTCTACAGTGACGGTCTTACCGAATGATTCCCCGGCCCGCAGATCAACCCATGCACCAAAAATGCGACCGGTAGCTACCGAGACGTACTTGTCCCAAGGTTCCGCATGGATTCCGCGAGTAGTACCTGCTGTTGCGTTAAAGGAAATGTTGTTCTGTACGGGGCCGAAGTCGGGCAGCCCCGCAGCAACCATTTTCTCGCGCTGCCAGTTTTCTTTGAACCAGCCACGGTTATCGCCGTGCTGGGGAATATCGATAACGAGCAGGCCCGGAATATCCGTTGTATGGACAGCTAACTCTTTAGGCATTATTGGCCCGCCTTTGCGTACTTAGCTTCGACCTCAGCTTTGAGGGGCTCCCACCAGGCGCGATTGTCGGTGTACCAGGCGATAGTGTCTGCTAGGCCCGCTTCAAAGTTGGTGAATTGGGGCTCCCAACCAAGTTCTTCACGTAGGCGGGTGCCGTCGATGGCGTAGCGCAGGTCGTGGCCGGGGCGGTCAACAACGTGCTCAAAAGCGTCCTCGGGCTGACCCATGAGGCGCAGGATGGTGCGCAGAACGGTGATGTTGTTTTCTTCCCCGTTAGCGCCGATGAGGTAGGTCTCACCCATCTTGCCCTTTTCAAGGATGGTGTGGACGGCTGAAGAGTGGTCAGATGCGTGGATCCAGTCACGTACGTTCAGCCCCTCGCCGTAGAGTTTGGGCTTGATGCCAGCCAGAATATTGGTGATCTGGCGGGGAATGAACTTTTCGATGTGCTGGTAGGGACCGTAGTTATTGGAGCAGTTCGAAATTGTCGCTTCGATACCGAAGGAGCGTACCCAGGCACGAACCAGCAGGTCAGAGCCTGCCTTGGTTGAGGAGTAAGGGGAGGACGGGTTATAGGGGGTGGTTTCGGTGAACTTAGCGGGGTCGTCTAGCTCGAGATCGCCAAAGACCTCGTCTGTTGAGATATGGTGGTAGCGGGTCTTGTGCTTGCGCACAGCCTCAAGCAGGGTGAAAGTACCGATGAGGTTGGTATGGATAAAGGGGCTGGGGTCGTTCAGCGAGTTATCGTTATGTGACTCAGCTGCATAGTGGACGACAGCGTCCGCCTGCGCGACTAGGGGATCAACGACGTCCATATCGGCGATATCGCCCTTGACCAGTTCAAAACGATCAGAAGGAAGCCCTGCGAGTGACATTTCATTGGCAGCGTAGGTCATCTTATCGAGCACTACAACCTTGTGGTCGGTCTTATCTACCAGGTAGTGAACGAAGTTAGAACCGATGAAGCCGGCGCCGCCGGTAACAAGAATATTTCCCATACCTTTAACAGTAGTGGCAAATCACCCTGGTTTGAGTTTCTTATAGACCCTAAAAATGTGGTGTTCATGCCAGAATGGGGGTATGAAGGGAATTTTACTCGCAGGTGGTACTGGCTCACGCCTCCACCCCATCACACTCGGCATCAGTAAACAACTCACTCCGGTTTACGATAAACCGATGATTTACTACCCTATCTCCACGCTTATGCTCTCGGGGATTCAGGATATTCTAATCATTACTACTCCCCAGGATCAGGAGCAGTTCCAGCGTCTTCTGGGTGACGGCTCCCAGTTCGGAGTTAACTTCAGTTACCAGGTACAGCCCTCCCCCGACGGACTAGCTCAGGCCTTTATCTTGGGTGAGAACCATATCGGGAATGAAGCAGCAGCTCTGGTGTTGGGCGATAATATCTTCTACGGCCCGGGACTTGGCAACCAGTTGCGTAAATATAATGATGTGGACGGGGCAGCTGTATTTGGCTACAGGGTTGCGGACCCTACCGCCTACGGTGTCGTTGAGTTTGATGAGAATTTCAAGGCGCTCTCGATCGAAGAGAAGCCCGAAACACCCAAGAGCGATTATGCGATCCCCGGCCTATATTTCTACGACAACAATGTGGTGGAGTACGCCAAGAACATCAAGCCTTCGGCTCGCGGAGAGCTCGAAATTACTGATCTCAACCGTGTCTACCTTGAACAAGGAAAGCTCAAAGTAGAAGTACTGCCCCGCGGAACGGCTTGGCTAGATACTGGAACCTTCGATTCGCTAGCAGACGCCACAAACTTTATCCGCACTGTTCAAGCTCGCCAGGGTCTTTCAATCGGATCACCTGAAGAAATTGGTTGGCGTATGGGTTGGATTGACGATGCTCACCTTGAACAGCTGGCCCAGCCCCTCGCTAAGAGTGGCTACGGTACCTATCTGCTGAACCTGCTAGCTTAAATCTCCCTGTTTAATAAGAACATTTACCCACGACAAATATATATTCACCAGTGGTAGACTCTGAAAAGATTCATCCGCCCCCTTATTCTCACTCACCCTTAGGTAACCTATGACCATACTTGATGTAGTACGCATGTTGCGTGTGAACCTCAAAATTCTTCTAGCAGGGCTCGCAATTGGTGCCCTCTTAGGATTTGGATACTCCCTTTTACAGCCCAAGGTCTACGCCTCGACAGCTACCGGATACGTGACGGTAGGCGATGGCGCAGGTATTGGTGATGTAATCTCAGGTTCAACTGCGGCCAAAGAAAAGGCATCAGCTTATCTTGCTTTTGTTAACAGCGGACCGGTTGCAGATGAGATTGTTGCTGCTAACCCTGACCTTAATCTTACGCGTGGGCAGGTACAGGGTAATTTAACGGCAACAGTAGACGCTAATTCGGCTCTCATTCGTGTTTCTGCTACCGGAAATACACCTCAAGCTGCCCAGGCGCTAGCAAACAGCTCCTTAGAAGCTGTAGCAAAGGTAGCCAACAGTCTTGAAGGAAGCAGCACCGTACGAGTTATCCCTCTTGAAGACGCTACCGTTAGTAGTACTCCGGTAAGTCCAGATACTAAAAAATTAACTGGCATGGGAGCTACTGCTGGCTTTGCACTAGTACTAGCGGTTATATTTCTGCGCCGTACTATTGATACAAAACTGCGCACACGAGAAGATGCAACAAAAGCAACTGACGCCGGTGTTTTGGGCGTGTTGCCAATTTCTGATGAGCTTACTGAAGAAAATATTCTCCATTCCGATAGCGATCACGTTTCTCAAGAAGCTATCCGCCAAATGCGCACCAATCTACGTTTCGTAAATGTGGATAATCCCCCTAAGTCGCTAATAGTTACTTCTGCTGAGCCTGGGGAAGGTAAATCAACAGTTTCGACCTCTATTGCTAGGGCTCTGGCTGACGCAGGTGAGCCTGTCATTATTATCGATGCGGACCTTCGGCGCCCTACCATCGCGAAAAAGTTTAAAATCGACTCTAAGGTCGGCCTTACCCAGGTGCTTGCAGGCCAGGTTGAACTAGCAGACGCAGTCCGCCAGTTTGAAGATACCCAACTCTTTATTCTGCCGGCAGGCCGCATTCCCCCTAACCCCTCAGAACTTCTCGGGTCTGATAAGATGCGTCAGTTGATTACAGAGCTTTCAGGGGAGTTCACTGTAATTGTGGACGTACCTCCGGTGCTGCCTGTGACCGATGCAGCCCTCCTCTCAACTGCTGTAGATGGTGTGGTGCTAGTTGGCAGCGTAGGTAAAACCCGCAAGGAAAACCTGGCTGAAGCAGCAGCTAACCTACGCAAGGTAAGTGCTAACCTGCTAGGGGTGGTTATTAACCGCGCCCCCCGCACTGGCTTGGGTAACTCCTACTACGGTTTTGCCTATAGTTCTGCCGCTGGTTACACAAGCTACTACGGTACTGATGAAAAAGGTTCGAAGAATAAGGCAAAGAAAAAACGTGGTAAAAAATCCGATGGCTAAACTTATGTAACTATCTCGGGGGGAGGCTATGGGCCTCCCCCACTTCTCTTTTCTCACGCTCTCCCTTAAAGAAATAGGTTGACAGTGTCCACCCTCTCGAACCGCCAGAAACTTTCAGAAGGCGAGAATTTCAAAGAAATCCCGCTCAAGGTCAGAATTTTACTGAGCCACGCGCACCTCCAGAATCTTGCAGAAACAGTTGGTGCAGATCTTCTTCATATTAAGGGCTACATTTTTGGGCAAGATACTTACCCGACCACCAGAACCAGCACAGACGTAGACATCCTGGTTCGCCCGAGCCACGTTGACCGTCTTGTAGCAGCCCTTAAAAGTGCGGGGTGGGAGGTTCTTACGACCTTTGAGACAGGATCTGATTACCATCATGCCATGACTGTCTACCACCCCACCTGGGGCCTAGCAGATGTGCACCGTGCTTTTCCAGGTCTTGGATTAGACAATACTCTTACCTTTGAAAAACTCTGGCAACAGCGCCGCACCAAGTTCATAGCGCACTTCCCTTGCACTACTACCTCACTCATTGATTCACGAATTTTGGTATATATTCATGCCGCCCGTTCAACATCACCTGTCAAATCAGACGTCATCTATCTAGAAGAACTTCTAGATGAAAACGAAAAATCTGCGGTTCAGATCAGGGTAAAGGAACTTGACGCAGAGCTTGCTTACGCAGCTGCTCTGGGAACCATCGACCAGTATGCAAATCGTCGTGACTACCTGCTCTGGAAGACAGCCTCACAGAAATCCTCTGCTGTAGTGCGATGGTACGCGCGCGTTAAAGCTGCTAAGGGACCTATCGCAAAGACCAAAACTATTATTGATATTTTCACGGTTAACAGGGATCATCTTGCCATGGAGCTAGGACATGCACCCAGCCCTCGGGAAGTCAGAGAAAAATTTTTTAGCCGGTTCATAGTCTGGAAGAGGAAGGGAAAGAGTTAGTGTCAGTAATTTATCAACGTTCACCGCATACAGCTTTCGTTATGGGCATAGACCACGAAGGCGTTGAGAATGACATTTCATATGTAGCCAATTTACTAACCTCAGAGATAGCGGTCTTACAAGGCCCTAGTGCAGTTATCTGGGATATTCTTGAGTCACCCTCTGCCACCGAGGCAATTTTCGATGAAATTACTAATCTCTACGGTGTACCGCAAGAGACAGTGGCAGAAAGTGTGCTCACATTTCTAGACTCGTTAAAGGAGCGAGGTCTGGTGGTAGCCGGAACTCAGAAAGAGGAGGCTTAGAGGGCCTCTAGTTTAGTTCTGATCTCTTGGATAAATCGGTCTTCACTGAACTGTTCAACGTGCTCGCGGATTACTGTGCTAGAGAACTGTGTGGGATCAAATTTTTCCACGGCTTGTCGGATATTACCTGCACTTGGGGTCTTGATGAAGGTACCAGTGATACCATCAACAATGGTATCAAGAAAGCCACCGGCCTGAAGGGCGATGATGGGTTTACCGAAGGCCCCACCTTCTAAGGGGGTAATACCGAAGTCCTCGTGAGATACCGCAAGCAGTGCTTTGGCGTTAGCGTAGGCATACTGCATTTGCTCATCAGAAATATTTGAGGCAAAGGCAACATTATCTCCGGCCATTGTCTCTAGTTCTTCCTTCATGGGGCCAGCTCCTACAACCAGTAGGTTCTCATTAAGACCAGCAAAAGCTTTAATAGCATGTTGCACATTTTTATAGGGCAACAGCCGAGAAACAATCATAAAGTAGCCCCGGGCCATAAAGTCCTCAAGCCCAGGAATAGGCTCTTGGGCCCCCTTCTCGCTCACAGAGTAGGGAGGGAATACTATGTCTACGCGCTTTCCGTAGACATCAAAAATCCGCTGCTGGATAGTAGATGAGTTAGCGATGTAATTGGGATGGCGGTTTGCGGCTGTACGGTCCCATTGCCTGAGAAGGGGCCTCATAATCTTGAAGACAAGGGCTATCCCCTTATTAACGCGATTACCCATATATTGATCGGTCAGATAAATCCAGCGGGCCGGTGAGTGGCAGTAGATAAGGCTCTTGGCAGGTAAGTTAAAACCGTGGGCCCACCCTGTTGTTGAAACGATGGCCTTTTCTGATGGCACTTTGAGCTTGCCAGAGAAGAAGGGCAGCAGGGGCAGAGCCAGGCGGTGGTCCTTGCGAAAGAGGGGTACCCGGTTGAGGGGGGAGGTAATGATTGTGCTGTTTTTAAATTCGGGGTAGGTGCCCTCAGGGTCATAGAGAGTGGTGTAGATAGGGGCCTCTGGGAAGGCCTTGTGAAGGGCTAGCACGACGCGTTCTGCTCCCCCGCGCTGGGTGAGATAGTCGTGGGCGATTGCAATCTCTGGTATGTTTTCTTGATGTGTAAATCTTCTGCCAAATAGTTTCACTTTTACCAACTCTGTCTAGAAAATGACTTGTGCACGGGTAGGGTACTTAATTCCTGCAAAACTAGCGCTTTCTATAATAAGAGCCATACATTTTTCTGCGATGTGCTCTGGGAGTTTATCGGCTACAGAATCTATCAAAGTTCCAAACCATTGGGTGGTTTTCTCTGTACTAATTGCTGCTAATATCCGCACACAAATGCCCCAGACGCCCTTAGGATTAGGCTCTGGGAGGACATGCCTTCCATATTTCTTTACGAATATCTGCCGTGAAGATCCCGAGTGGAGAGCTCGTCTAGCTCGTCCAGCAGTAGTCGTCGCTGCTATGTAATGATTGACTTCTAGTTCAGGGGCGAGAACAAGTTTTATCCCTGCTTTATAGAGCATATAACCCATATCGACGTCTTCCCAACCATATCTGCGATAACGCTGATCATACCCCCCTATCTTCTTAAAGGTATCTGCTGACATGGAACAGTTTGCAGCCCAGTAATGCCAGATTTTGTCTCCAGATGAACTATAAGCTTCTTCGCGGAATTTTTTATCTCGATAATAACCGTATGCCCGGGCATGGGGAGTATCAGGGAATTTATTATGTACAAGCCCCATTACACCAACTTCTTTATCTTCTGCGTGGTAAGAAATATGCTGGGCGATATAATCAGATTTAACTTGGATATCATCATCACAGCGGATAATAATCTCAGCATCTGCTGAATTATAGCCAGAATTAAGCGCTGATACTCTGCCCTGATTTTCGTCAAAGACAATAAGTTCTATATTTAATTTTCCAGAATCAACATATTTCTGAACAATATCAGCAGAGCCATCAATATCCCCATCTATTACCACAATAACTTGAAAGTTTTTCTCTGTCTGCCGAGAAAGAGAGTCAAGTGGATAATGAAGCTTAGACGCGCCTCCTCTTGTTGGAATAATTACAGCAGCTTTATATTGATAATTTCCCATCCTAAACCTTTCTAAAACCAATGATTGTTCGATTTGATGCTATGCTTTGCTTGATAAGATTTTCTGTTGGGTAACTCGAACATCCAGCTAGTTTGGCGATAAAATACAGTAGCGCAAGCAAAAGGTATACATATCCCACCCACAAGACTTACCATGGCAATAATCCAGGGATCTTGAATACCTAGTTTTCCTAAACCAATCCTCAACGTTGGCGTAAACAAAAGGTGCATAAGGTATATTTGGAGAGAATAAATTCCAATTGTTTCAAGAAAACTAATACGAGCTCGTTGGCCAAGACTCCCCCAAAGAATGAAAGCCGCAACTCCAGTAAAACTGGCTAAAATTCCTAACAGTTTACTCTGTAAATTAATTTCAGGGTCCCCCAAAGTAGGAACTGTGAGGTGCTGAGACTCAAGGAGTAAAATCACGAAGAATGTGGAAATAATTAAAGCTAGGGGTAATAATATGTTTACCTTCAAATTTCCTAGCGCACTTATCCTATTTGTACCAAGAAGTGCACCCAGAACAGCAAAAATAGCTATCGAAATTCCCCTACGATAAAATTCAGGATAGTCAACGCCCCATGAAAGCCAACTAATAAATGAAATTATCACTATTGAAAATATAGCTCTATAGACGGAGCGCCAAGGCCTTAAAAATATAAGGCCAGTATAGACAATTATCATCCAGGGGAGATACCAGAGGTGAGCTAGTGGGTACACAATATTTATAACATTATTCCAGGTAGTACCACCATTAGAGAAACGAGATCCTAATACCTCAAAACTGCCCTGAATTGCAGTCCATATTATGTAAAGGTATAGAAATAGAAATATACGCTGCCTTACATAATTCCAATTCTTCCGCTTTTCCCATGCGGCTGGGATATTAAGTCCGAAGAGAAAAGCGAAAAGGGGCATATGTACTAAGTATAGTAACGTATGGAGAAATCTAAAAAATTCTGAGTTCTCTTTAGTTAAGCCAGCCTGCATCAGACCAATGTTAATATGGCCTACTACGACAGCAATAATAGCTAGCCCTCGCAAGGAGTCGAGCCAATATACTCGTGATGTTACTATCTGACGGTGGGATGACATGATTAGACTAGCTGCTCTATCACTTTCTTAACTCCGTTTTTACCAGCTTCCGGTGAAAATTTCTCGTACCAGCGCCAATAATTATCAGTGATAATTCCCTGAAGATAATCAGTAGGAGAAGTAAGATTCTGTGCCAAGTTCAGGAGCCCCAACGCTATACTCTCGACGCTTCCCTTCTCGACTATCCAGGGATAGTCTTCCCCCACAATTGATGGAAGTGCACCTGATCGAGTAATAAGAAGAGGAACTTTTGCGCTCATTGCCTCAACAGCAACTAGTCCAAAAGGCTCATCCCACTGTGAAGGCATTGCAACGCAGTCAACCTGTGCAAAAAAATCAGCTGGATCAACCCAGCCAAGAGTGATGAGATTATTGCCAAGTTTAGCCAAAGAACTATTGACTTTATCTTGCGTGCTATCACTGATAAAGCGTGCTTCGCCTCCGATAACAAGATTAAAATTTAGTGCATCCTGGCTTTGGTTAAGTTGATGTATAGCCTGAGCAAGTAAATCTGTACCTTTTATCTCAGAAACTCGGCCAAGAAATCCAACGCTTATATTTTTAGTAAGCCTGTCCTTTGGTCTCTCTGTTTTATGGATTTCAGGTACCCAGTTATATAAAACTGTGGCTCCTGGCATATTCTTTGCCATAAAATTACTTGGCACTAAAGTTTTAAGAGCTCCTCGAGCAGCTATCTTCGCTGCAAGTTTCTGCGACTTCTGAGGAAGCTGGTGGAAATGGACGATACGAGGACCCAACATAGCGGTAGCAAAAGCAGGAACTAAACCATTACACCATAACAATTCGTATTTATTCCGGCGACGCCATAGCCGAAGTTGAGCAATATATGCTTTGCGGTTATAAGCTGGTAGAGCCAGAGTCGAAAACCCCTCATCCTTCGCTGCTTCAATTAGTTCCGCAGGAAATGATGGACCGATGACAGTTACAGACTTACCTAAACTACGAAGGACACGGGCAATGCTAAGAAGCATAATCTCTCCCCCGCCTATATCACCGTTATTAGTTGCAATAAAAATATTTTTCATCTTCAGCGCTATTCCTCCCACCTAAATGTATAGTTTCCTTTTTTAGGAACCGCAGTAAGTGATAAAGCATAACCCACAGCAAAAGCCCAGGGAATAGTCAGCATTACTTCCCCCAAGCGCCAGCTACAGATTGCTAGAAAAACAGTAGCAGCTTCTGCAGTGAGATTACGTTCTGAAGTCTTAGTCTGATTGTTCTGAGGCCATACAAAGACAGCAAAGAAAGTAAGTCCCAGAACAGCTATCGCCCAGGGCCATCCTCCCTCAACTAGAAGTGTCCAGTACGAATTATGAAAATACATTAAGTCGCCGTTGGGAAGCTCAGCAAAAGCCTGCCCAAAGCCCAGTCCGTGCCAAGGAGCTGCCTCTGTTTTGGCCCAAGAAGCAGTATCAATTATCTCACGATACCAGTCTGTTCCGCTCCGGTCTCCAAAAATCGCGCTGTCTGCAAAATTTATTTGTAACCAGTCAAACAACCAGCCAAAGAAAAAACCTAGGATAATTTTCACAAAAAGATGAGCATGCTGAGCAAATAATATCCACAGAACACCCAGAATAAATCCACCCATACTGGTTCGCGAACCAGTCTCAAATAGTAAGGGAAGTGAAATGACAACAATAACAAACCGCTGCCAGGATTTAGTGAATAAACCAAAAAGAATAATCGGAATTATACCATAGTACATACCTGCAACGTTCTTATCCAGGAGCCATCCTGTCAGATTTCCGCCATAGTTATCTGGAGCTATCCCTGCATAAAACGCCAAAGCGTTGATAGCCATTCCTATTCCTAGGCCTAACATAAGAGAGCGAAAGTCAATACGTCGATCGGATATCAGGATAGCTAGAGCCACCACCACGAGTATGCGCACAACACGACGCACAGTATCGTCAAGCGTTGATTCACCCACTGTTACTGACATAAGAGCAGTAATTAACAAAGCAAAAATTAAGAGAGCGGTAAAGTGACCCAGCTTCGGTAAACGGTATTTTGCTGGCTTATTAATCCTTATTGCAATTAGTATAATTGCAATAGCCACATTCATAGGAAATTTAATAACAGGTACAGCAATACCTGCTGTTACCATTAATGCACCTAAAATAAATTCTAGAACTACGAGCGAACCAGTTCCTTGAATGGCCAGTTGGGTTTCCCGAGAGAGACCTTTCTGAAACCTGTTAATTCTCTCTTCTAAAGAATCACTTGGCTGATGAGGCATACTAGTCATTCGCTAATACCTCCCCATATTTTTGGCTAATATTCTTCGTCATTTGTGCAGTAGAATCCCACGAGAAAGCTCTATCAGATTCGCCCTGGCCCTCGTGATATGCAAGTATTTTTTCAGCAGCGGCCTCTACAACTTGCTGCCGATTTTCAGAGGTTAAAGCGGGAACCATTTCGGCAGGAGCTAGCTGCTCCGGGTTGCCACCCATAGCAGTTGCTAGCACTTTAAGCCCGCCAGCCTTAGCCTCTAATAGGGTATAAGAATTATTCTCCGCAATCGACAGCTGAACCAGGACGTCGTTGCGCCCCATGACCTCAAAGGGATCATTGAAGCCTGAAAAGTACACGTTCGATTCGATACCTAGTCGCCTGACTTGTGCCTTCAGGTCTTCCAGGCATTCGCCCTTACCGGCAATTTCAAGCTGTGCTACGGGGTCCTTCTCTAAAACCAACGCAAAGGCATCGATGAGTACATCGATTTTTTTCTCAGGGGCTAAACGCGCCATTGAAACAATGCGTAGGATACCGGGCTCCCCTGGTACTCGCTTTTCCTCGACCTTTTGAGCAACAGTATCTAAGTCGACACCATTAGGAATCACCGTCACATCTTTGGCACCCCATTTCTTGCCCATTTGTACAGAGTTGAAACGCGAAACAGCGATTTTGCCATCAGTAAACCATAGACGTACGCGGTGTACTAACTCCATTATTTTCTGCTGACGTACAGTTTCGTGGTACACGAGATCATCGACTGCGATTCCATGCTCCGTACTGATAAGCTTCGGTGCACACACTTTACGTTGCACGAGGTGCCTCGCTTTACGAGCATTCACTACGGCAACAGCAACAACATCTGCATACGCAAGATGAGTATGAACTATCGCAGGCTGAATCTCTCCAATAATACGGTCTAGAGCAAGGAATGACTTCTTAAAACCAAAGTCAGGCCCAAACTCACCGGTTCGTACATCTACACCCATGTTTTCTAGGTGCTCTGAGAGTTCACCCTCGGGGCAGAAAAAGACCAGGTTGTACCCGGGGATACCGTTACGGGCGATATCTACTAGGTGCCGGGCCACACCTGCGAAGTCTGGCACCGGCATACACAGTAGAACAGTGGGATGAGTCGATTTTATAGCCACTTTTCTAGCCTATCGAGTGCGGTGAAGAAGCCTTCACCATTGTTGACGTGCCCCTGCCAGATTTCGGGGATGAAGGAGGAGGCGGGGGTCAGTTCGCGCAGCTGCTTGCCGAGTGTTGCCCAGTCCACGTCGCCTTCACCGACCTGAACGCCTTCGCCGTCCACGCCGATACCGTCTACCAGGTGCAGGTGGATGGAGCGGGGGGCCAGCAGCTCGACGGCCTCGGAGAGCGGAATCTTGAGGAAGTTGGCCGCCAGCATGGTATGGGAGATATCCAGGCAGAGGGCGGTGTTGTAAGTATCGGAGAAGTCAGCGGTGTCCTTGGGGTCAAGGAAGAGGTTGTGGTACTGCTGACCGCCCATGAGCCAGGGGTAGGGGGGCAGGGTCTGGGCCGCGATACGTACGCCTGAGGTATCAAGCTTGGCCAGGGCCTCGCCGATGCGCTCATACTTGTCGGCGCGGGCCGACGGTGCGATGTGGCCGTCCTTGGTGAAGCCACCCATGGTAACAACCATGACCGGGTCGTCGTCCACGGTGAAGTAGCGGGTCAAATCGCGGGTGATATCGATGGTGCGCTGGACCTCTGCGATGGAACGTTCCCAAATCTCCGGGTCACGAGAGGCCAGGTCTACCAAAAAGTCACCCGCGAAGAGGTCGGGCAGGTGGGTGGTGAAGGACATGTCGAGCTTACGGTCAAAGACCTCATCGATGTTGACTTCAAGATCCTTGTAGGAGAAGTGGAACTCCAGGAAGTCAGGCTCGGCGTCCTCAATCAGGGGCTTGTAGTCGTGGTAGCGGACGGGCAGGCCCCAGGGGCGGTCAAACTTGAAGTCGCGGCGGGTCACGAGGTCGTCCTTCAGATCGCCCTCGAAGAAGAAGGTGCCTGCTTCAACCTCACGCTGCATGGTGCGGCCCAGAAGCTGGGGCAGGTAGTTGGGCTGCAGGCCGCGGCCGGGTGACTTGACCTCGACGTCCGCCTCGGTCACAACCTCACCCTTAGCGATGGTGCGGGTAGCAACCAGTGACTTAGCTAGGTTGACGCGGTTCATGAGCTCACCGGTGGAGACCTCACGGGGAGCTGAGGTACCGATAGACTCCTCTACCTCACGGATCTGCTGCACCATAGCCTTGAACTCGTCAGGCAGCAAGGAGACGGTGTGGTCATTACCTTCGAGGGTCTTATCGACGGTGAAGTGCTTTTCAATAATCCTGGCGCCGCGGGCAACGGCCGCAATCGGTACGTGGTAGCCGCGCTCGTGGCCCGAGTAACCCACCAGGCACTGACCAATTTCAGCCAGGCGGTCCATATAGGCTAGGTTGACGTCCTTGAAAGGTGCAGGGTAGGTGGACTGGCACTGCAACAGGGCGTAGGAGGCGCCCAGGGAGCGCAGAAGGTTAACCGACTCACGAATCTCTTCTTCGCGGCTCATGCCGGTAGAGACCAGCATGGGCAGGCCACGGGAAGCCATATCGCGCAGCAGTTCGTGGTTGGTCAGGTCAGCTGAAGCAACCTTGAGACCCTGAATACCATAGTCGACCAGGGCCTGGACCGAAGGGCCGTCCCAGGGGGTGCACATGATATCCATATCGTGCTGCTTGACGTGGTCAAAGACCTCGTACATCTGGTCTACAGTCAGGGAGAAGCGGGAGAGCAAATCGAGGGTGTACTGCACACCCAGGTCTTCGCCGGCTGACTTTGAGCCCTTTTGGCGGTAGAGGGCGTCCATATCGCGCAGCTGGAACTTAACGGCGTCTGCGCCAGTATCAACAGCCAGGTCAACCAGACGCTTGGCCAGGTCAACATCGCCCTGGTGGTTGTTGCCGATTTCGGCAATGATGAAAGAGGGTGAGTCTTCGGTGATTTCAGTGCGGCCGATACGCAGTACGTTCTGCTCGTCCATGGCGATAGCAACCAGGTGGCCGCGTTCGTCGACCAGGGGAAGGTGGCTAATGCCCTTGGCAAATTCACCCTGGAGCTCTGCGGGTTCTGAACCAATAGGGGCGGTCTTGACGCCCCGATTAGCTACCTCGAGGGCGCTAGTTTCGAGGGACGCAGTGGGGTTAGCGATGAGCCAGCGGCGGAAATCACCGTCTGACAGGGAGCCCTTGAGCACGCCTGATTCATTGACCAGGAAGATAATACGCTGCCCGTTGGCAGAAATCTTCTGCAGGGCGGTGAGTACCGGGTCCTCAGAGAAAACGATGTAGGGGGTGATATTACGTTCGATAATCATGGTTTTTAGCCTTCGTTTTCTTCTGATGCGAGTGTGGTGAGGAGTTGGTGTTCTGCGACGGAGAAGTCGATGGGGGCGTCAATATCTACGCCTTCAACTTCATCGAGCATGAAGAGCTCGATGTTGCCGCCGAGACGGTTGTGCAGGGTTTCGTAGAGCTCGGTCTTGGTGATGTACATGGAGCCGTTTTCACGGTAGCGGAAAGTCTCACGGGTGAGTTCCTGGCGGCGGGGGCGGGCCATGACCTCGTACTGGGCAGTCGGTGGCTCGGTGGCAGCCCAGATAAAGGGACCGATGGGGATAACGCCCACCATAGAGTCTGAGGAAGAGGCAGCGAACTGGCGGATAGCGCGGGCCAGGGTGCCGGGCAGGCGGACGGGTGAGGTCGCCTGCAGGAGCATGACGGCGTCCGGACGCTTGCCCTCCGCTGTATAGAACTCGATAGCGTGCTCAATCACCGGTTCGGTAGCGGTGGTATCTTCTGCCAGGTGAGCCGGGCGTATGAAGGGCACCTCTGCCCCGTACTGGCGGGCAATATCAGCTAGCTCAGCGTCATCGGTTGAGACCAACACATCAACCAGGTGCTCGCCTTCCAGCTCAGCCTTTGCTGCAAGGGCCTGCTCGATGGTCCAGGCAACGAGAGGTTTACCCGCAATAGGCTTGAGATTCTTGCGCGGAATTCCCTTAGACCCGCCGCGAACGGGTATCACGCATAGAACGCGCATCTATTTAAGTTTCTCCTCTAGGTATTGTGCGATTGCCTGTGCTGGAGGCATTGAAGGCACAGCCGGTGCTGGGGTGGGTGCTTCCCCCCACTCACTAAGACTGTACCTATCCCAAAACTCTCTAACCCACGCAGGCGGGCTGGGATGATAAACCCAAGCAGGGATTCCCCTAATTGCCGCTTCAAGTACCCCTGTAGAAAAAATTGATACTACAGGGTTGGTCAGCGTGTTGAGGGGCTCGCGACCTCGGTCAATCTCTATACCCATTTTGTCCCATAGAGCATGGGTAAGTACAGACAGTTTATCCTTTTCGTTAGGGTGAGGTCGGTAACGAGCCCCTGTCTCCTTACAGAATGTGTACCCTGCTTGGGCGTAGGAATAACGGGGTAGTTCAGCTCCGTGCATTTGACCTAAGAAAATAGGTTGAGCAGCCTCATCTGGAGTCTGCATAGCAGGTAGCTGCGCTGCTTCCCAAAAAAGCTGTGAACCAACCACATCATAGGTAATATCTGTACGCCCTGAAATCCAGAATTCAGCATCTGCTTGGCTAAAAGCTAGTAGATGAGTGGAAGGAGCTAGGGGGGGCGCAAACGGCGTATTAAGACCGTGCTGAGAGACTACATAGTCAGCACCTATATGGAGAGCAAGCTCGAAAGTAGCCGAACCTAAATCTAGGTAATGTCCAGCCGATAGTACGACCTGAGGGTTCAGCTGATTTAAGGCTTCGGAAAGCAAAATTTCTTCGACATACCAATCCTCACCAGGAAGATAATGAGTAATATCATTATGCGATAAGACTGTAGCTGCAACATCAGTGTAAGCAAGAGGTTCGATAAGCGCTTTGAGAGAGGTTGCTCCGATACTATCTAATGCCACTACCAATTGACTGGGTCTAGAGCCTCTACTGCTAAGGAATATACGCGAAGGAGCAGATATATGAGAAAGTTTTCCCCAAGAAGCTACTTGTTTAATCGTATGTTTGACATTGCCTATACGATTCGTAGAGCGCTGCCAAGCATACCACTGATTTAAATCTTCAGGAAATAAGAGTCCAGATTTATTCTCTATGTCCACAGACCCTCCAGTATTTTAACGCGTTGGTCAAAAGTATGCTCCGATAAAGTACGTTTCTGCCCGGCTACACGAATTGTATGCGCCCACTGAGGGTCAGCAAAAATACGCTGACAAACCTCAATTAGTTCTTCTTCAGATTCGTAGACAAGCACTTCTTTACCTGGATCGTAATAACGTTCAACTTCAACTCGATCAACGATTTGCAACCCACCCACGCCTGAAGCTTCAAAGGTACGCATTGTAAATCCGTCCTGATCTCCATGGATATTAAGCGTTGCTGGTGACCCCGCCATAACACCATACGCATGAGGTCGATCAAGGTCCCGCCCTGAGGCAATACCTGGATTCTTAAAATTACGTGTGCGGGCCATATCCCACCAGTGCCGTGACCATTGTTTACCGAACGCTTTAACAGGTATCCCAGCTTGGTGAAGCGCCAGAAGCATTGCTTCGCGGCCGGGATAGCGAGCACCAACGAATGTGATTTCTTTAACTTGGGCAGGAATGATAGCTAAATCTGTATCATAGGCCAAAGGAACTTCCGTCGCTTGATAACCATTTGCAGTTAAATCGGCAACGTCACCCGGACTATAGCTAGCAATCTTGCCCAGTAGACCAAGATCAAAATCTTTATCTGAATATCGCATCCTGCGGAACTCGTCATACATCCAGGTCACCAAACGTGCCCCAGAAGTATTAACAGCATCCCACCATGAGGAGCCCAGCTGATCGCCCTTTACTACTAGGACGATATCAGGGTTCACTTCCCGAAAGCGGGTGAGGGCCTGCTCTGTCACCAAATTTTCGAAACGAGCAGGGCGCAAGTGTTCGGGCAAATCGTGTAGCGCTTTATTCCGGAGACGTTCAAGCAAAGTACCCGGTGCATCGTACACATGGGTAATAACTTGATAGCCGCGTTTGGCCAGAGAACGCTCAATAGTTCGCCAGTACCCATGGAAAGCGGGAGAAACGAGAAAAATTTTAGGCTGAGCCATCTATTCGGCCAGTCCTCGCTCGGTAAGTTCTTCTAGTGCTGTATCCCAGGTCTCGCTTTTAGCTCCGGGGACTTCCCATGATTTAACAATGAAATCTGCAATAGACTCGCGAGCATTCCAGCGCGCTCGAGGAGCTCCCAGGGAATATGCATAAGTCATATCTGCAAGTGCATGATCAATATCCCCGGCACGTCTAATCTCAACGTGCTCGATGACAGCGTCAGACCCACCAGGGACTGCATCAATAGAGAACTGGGCTAGCTGGTCAAGGGTAATTCGTTCACCGGAGCCAAGGTTTAGGGTCCGAGGAGATTCATCGAGTGTAGGTTGATTATTTAAAGCCCAAATAATAAAATCAGCGACATCCTCCACATGAATAAAATCTCGAGTCGCGGTGCCATCACCATAAACTGATAGGTTTTTACCTTCACGCAGACGCGCCAAGAACGCTGCTAGAACACCGGTGTATGGATTGTGTAAAGCCTGCCCCGGACCGATAACATTCTGAGGACGAATAATAACAGCCGGTACCTTACCTTGGGTTACTTCTGCGATAACGTCTTCACCAACTGACTTCGTCTCGCCGTATACCGATAGAGGGGCGTGTATATCTTGCTCAGTAGTCCCACGGTTTTCAAAGCCTTCACCGTACACAGCACGGGAGCTCAGTGCAATCAGAGGGACTCCCCATTCGACAGCTTTCTCAGCGGCGTAGCGAGTACCGTCGATATTAACTCGTCGGTAGCGGTCAGTTTCATACATAGACTGAGCGGTACCAGTTTCTGCTGCAAGATGGATAATAGCTTCAGCCCGAGGTAAGTTGCTCCAAATACCTGAATCAGATACATCGCCAACGATAATCTCGCCGGGGAACTGTGCCTTTTCAGCCTCAATATTTTGATGTACCTGTTCAAGCAAACTGTCAAGTGCATAAACAGAATGATTCTGCTCAACCAGCTTACGAGCAAGTTTGAGGCCGATAAATCCAACACCACCAGTGATAAGAATTTTCATAGTTTTCCCTAATTTATTTGAGTGCGATCAATTGGTTGAGCGGGGACACCTACAACAACGGCCCCACTTTCTACGTCCTTGGTAACAACAGCTCCAGCACCAATAATTGCCCCATCGCCGATAGTTACGCCACCAAGAACGATGGCGTTCCTGCCTAGGAAGACTTTGTCGCCAATAGTAATTGGCCCACGGTGAGTTACTTCATCCAGCTTCCCGGGGACATGGACACCTGTGTTAATCATTACGTTGTCCCCGAACAAGCAATCGTTACCGATAGTCACGTCGGCTACAGCATGGATGTGTCCATGATGGCCAAGGTGAAAGTGTCTGCCTATCCTCAGCACCCCGCCGGACTCGGTCTGTAGCCATGCGCCCTCCCGGATAAGCACATCATCATCAAAATACATGTTCTCAGTACCGACAAGCTTAAGCGGAGAAATAATCTTGAGGGATTTACCAGAAGCACCTAGGGCCCGAGAGTACAGGAACTTTGAGAGTGCTGAGCCAACATGCCATCGAATAGACGGAGGTACTTCAGTTATCTTACGTGCGAAATTCATCTTCTCTAACTTACTTGCTGAAAAGCAGTCTGAATCGTGGAGAGTTCAGCTTGGCGAATCTCTCGAGGCTTGACTGCTGAGTTGCGAACTCTTCTAACTCGATTAAAGAGATAGTTTACGTGAGTCACTGCGGTTAGAGCCACTCTAAGCTTTTGTGGATGCCCCCACTTTTTTTCGTATAAGAATCGTGAGTTAGTTACCCATTGACGCCTGCGAGCAGTATCTCCTGATGAGCCGCCACCCTCATGCGCGACTGTAATATCACCTCGGAACACACGTGGTACGCCTTGCAACATCAACCGATACTGTATATCTACTTCCTCACTATTCATGAAGAAAGATTCATCCATACCTCCAACCTCATTATAGAGGGAGCGAGGCATCATGAGGCAGGCACCCATAAGCCAGTCTGGTTCTGCCCGATTACCAGCTATGCAAGCCAGATCATGGCCAACCATGCGGTGCCAGAAGCGAGTCCGGCGTAAACGTGCAGCCGGGGTGAACCATTCCCAAGCATGATGGCGAACCCGAGGGAAGGCTCGACCAACCCACTGTGATTCCCCTTCATGTCCCACAATATGTGGAGCAATTACAACCCCGCCTCCGCCAGCAAGAACTTGCTCTTCTTCTGCCGCTTTGTACATGTCGTCAATGAAGCTGCTCGGCAGCGTCAAATCGCTATTAAGAATAAGCAGCCAATTCCCTGATGCTGCTTTCACACCGCTATTAACATTTGCGCCGAATCCACCGTTATGTTGACGTCGCACGATAGTGGCCCCTTCAACGGCTGGGAAAGGAACCGGAGAATTATCATCAGAAACTATAATCTCTACCTTGTATTGAGTAGACTGACGCTGAAGGGAATTAACCAATCTCAAGGTATCGTCCGCTCCCCCGTAATGCGGAATAATAACCGATAGGTTCAACATAGTTTCCTTCCAGACTCTTGAATTTCATATAAGTATAGATTTATTGCAAGTCCCCAAATACTTAGAGGCAAAATACACAATACAATTATATGAGTCACCGAGTTATAGTTTACCAGGCCAATCCGGGGAAATAGGCCCCTGCCGATGTGTGAGCCCTTACCCAATAACGCGTTTATATCGTTAACTTGATTCAACACTACAGCCCAACTCCAAGACGAGGGGGAAGAGAACATTTAAGAACACGGTATGAAACCCAACCACCTAAAAGTCCTGAGCTCATAGCTAGTCTCGGTAACCAACCTTTGATGTTCTTTGGCTGCGTGAGTAGAATCTTCGTTCCGGCACCAAGAGTAATAAGAAAGCTTTTTACTGGCTTTCGGACACTCACAGGAGCCCGATTCCAAACCTTGTGCCGCTCTGCTAAAAGAGCTACGCTCTTTGCACGTTTATAGTACACGCTAAACGGCCGTTGTTGATTATTCGTGCGATACGCAATCGTGGTGCTTCTTTGAACTCTTAGTTCATACCCAGCCGATATCAGCCGAAAGGCTAGATCATTATCCTCGGCTCCCGGTTCCATTGTGATATCAAACCCACCAACTTCAAGCATCACACTCTTTAGGGCACCAAAACTGCAACCTGGAACTATAGGCCAAAAGGGATCCTGCTCGCTCGGCAAAGGCGATTTGTAGTCCAGAGTTTTATGGGCAACCAGGCTGAGAACGTGATCCAACCCCCGCAAGAACTCAGCTTCGTCGACAGGATCAAATCCACCAACATATACCGGGTACTCATCCAAAGACCGCTGGCAGTACCCAATATATTCAGGCGGCACAGCATCATCAGCATCAATAAAAACCAGTTTCTGCCCCGTAGCCTCCGCAATCCCCCGGTTCCGAGCATACGAGACCCCCTGGTGGTCGTTCGCCACCACAATACGCAGGTTTAGCTTCTTATCCCACCTCAGAGCGATATCTCCGGTCGAATCGGTAGAGCAATTATCAACAATAACAACTTCAAAAGGCGCGCAATCTTGCTGGCGAGACAGACTCTCCAGCTGCAGGCCCAAGGTATCAGCTGAGTTATAACAAGGAATAATAACAGAAGTATCTACCACACCTACCTCCGAACCGTCTTCAAAGTTTTAGCTATAAATACATAATCTCTGCGCACAGAAGGAAAAACCGCCAACAGCACTGCCGCAAACACCTGAACTGCAATACAAATCAAAAGATTTAGAATCAGCCCAAACTCCACATGCTGAGCCACAAAATACGTGACTCCACTAGCAAAGAAGGAAACAAAGAATATCCTATAAGAATTACGCATCAGCCCCCCCGTTTTTATACCAGTGCTCTTTCCAGCCCAGATAAGGGAAACCGGCCATTGAATGAGCGGCGCCACCACTTGACCCACTGCGGCCCCCACGGGCCCCAGTGTGAATATGCCAATGAGAACTGAGATAACTCGAAGAATTACAGAGAAACTAGTTAGCCTCAACAAGCTCCGGTTCTTATTTTTTATCATAAATAACCAGCCTGCAGTCATTGCCAGATTATTTAGCCCGCCCGCAATTGCCAGAAAGAAGAAAAAAGGAATAGCGGACTCCCACCCCTGCCCCAACACAAAAGTGATAACGAATGATGATGCAGCAGCCATACCACCAGCCAACAAGGTCAGAGGATAGGCAAGAATAATCTGACCCTGCTCTGCGTGTTTAGCAAGCTCTTCACCTGTTGACCGGCGTTTAGAGAGAGCAGAAAAAGCAACTGTGCTTAACGGAGTTCGTAGCTGATTCAACGGCGTACGGACTACCTGCCCAGCTCTATTTAGCAAACCAAGCGTCTCCGGGCCTGCCAATCTACCCAGAACAAATACATCTACCGCCCCTCCCAGATACATAAATAGGTTCGAGAACATCAGAGGGAACCCAAAATTAAAGTATGAGCGAATAGAAACTTTGCGATCATACCACCCGGGAATCCACCGTGTCTGCAGGATAAAGATGATGAGAGTAAAAATACTACCAGCAAGGTACTGGGCGAGCAGGGCCCATACTCCCCAGCCTGCTAAAGCCATGAAAATCGCAACAACAACGGCAGCTCCATTGGCAAGTATTCCATTAATAGTAATAGTTCCGAAACGCATTTCGCGCTGAAGATTTGCTGAGTACTGTATCGACATCGAACTCAGTAGAAAATTAATACTCATAACAATTGTAATGAGCACCAACCTATCTTCCTGATAAACCCATGCAATCACAGGTGACAAAAGGCAAAGAATTGCCATAATGGCGAAACCAATTAATACATTAATCCACCATAGATTAGTTTTTTCCTTTGGCGTTATTTCCTCCGCCTGAATAACAGCCGATGTTAAGCCAAAATCTTTAAAGACTTCAGCAATACCCAGAATAATGACTATCATTGCCAACAGGCCGTATTCCTCTGCACCCAGAAGGCGCGAAAGAACCATCAGTGAGACAAAATTAATCAGCAGCTTACTGACTTGGCCAATAATCATTTGTATCCCGCCGCGAGTGCTCTGCTGGGTGAGTGAAGCCATTCGTTGTTCCCCTAAATAAGAGGTAGGGTCATGTCAAACATGACCCTACCTCATCTGTATTTTCCCTAGTTAGCTCGCCCATCAAACAGGCTGGTCACAGAGCCCTCATCAAAGACTTCCTTGATAGCACGAGCTAGCAAGGGAGCGATTGACAGTACAGTCAGATTGTCGAAAGTCTGTTCCGGCTTAAGAGGCAGGGTGTTGGTCACAACAACCTCGCTGGCGCCGCAGTTAGCAAGACGCTCAGCAGCAGGATCCGAGAAAACAGCATGGGTAGCTGCAATAATGACGTCCTTAGCACCGTGTTCCTTGAGCACACGTACAGCGCCAGCGATAGTGCCACCGGTGTCAATCATGTCATCAATCAGCACGCAGGTGCGACCCGCAATATCACCCACAACGGTCTTTGAAACGGCCTGGTTAGGCACGTTGACATCTCGGGTTTTGTGTACAAAGGCTAGGGGTGCACCGCCCAGCAACTCAGCCCACTGTTCTGCGACCCTCACACGGCCGGTATCAGGTGATACAACGGTGACGTTTGAGGTATCGACCTTGCTTGCTACGTACTCGGCGAGCAGGGGGATAGCCATCAGGTGGTCAACAGGGCCATCGAAGAAGCCCTGAATCTGCGCGGTGTGAAGGTCAACGCTCATCAGACGGTGGGCACCGGCAGTCTTGTAAAGGTCTGAAATCAGGCGGGCTGAAATGGGTTCGCGGCCCTTGTGCTTCTTGTCCTGACGGGCGTAGGGGTAGAAGGGAGAGACCACGGTGATAGAACGGGCTGAGGCACGCTTGAGGGAGTCAATCATGATCAACTGTTCCATGATGGCGTCGTTAATCGGTGCCGGGTGGGACTGGATTACGAAAGCGTCCTTCCCTCGCACTGAATCCTCGAAACGGACGTAGGTTTCCCCGTTGGCGAAGGTGTAGGCGGATGAAGGAAGAACTTCGTTCCCCAGTTCCGCTGCAATCTGTTCAGCGAGTTCGGGGTGGGCGCGGCCTGAGACCAGCGCCATCTTCTTTTCGCCTGGATTCGTAATCTCAGTCATTACTGCTATTCGCTTTCCTTAACTGAGCTGGCTGATTCCGCATCCAGTGCAGCCTGGGCTGCCTCTGCGGCTTCAGTACCGGCTCGCTTTTCAATGACCCAGCGTTCGATGTTGCGCTGAGGGGCTTCGTTAATTGCCAGGGCGCCTGCGGGGACGTCCTTGCGGATGACGGTTCCAGCTCCAGAATACGCGCCATCCCCGATATGTACGGGTGCGACATACATATTATCGGACCCCATTCGGACATTGTTCCCTACGGTAGAGCGATGCTTATTCACGCCGTCGTAGTTCACAAAGACTGATGCTGCGCCGATATTTGAGTTTTCGCCGATAGTCACGTCCCCCGCATAAGAGAGGTGGGGCAGTTTTGAACCGGCGCCAATTTCAGCGTTCTTGGTTTCAACAAAGGTGCCGATCTTGCCCTTGGGGCCAAGCTTGGTACCGGGGCGCAGGTAAGCGAAGGGGCCAATGGTAGCGCCGTCAGCGATTTCTGAGTCAGAACCCTCGGTGCGGGAGATAGCCACGTTCTCCCCTACCTTGACGTTGGTCAGAGTGGTATCGGGGCCAATGACAGAGCCAGTTGCGATGTGGGTGGTGCCGCGCAGGTGGGTACCGGGCAGAATGGTTACATCGTTTTCGATGGTCACTGTAACGTCAATCCAGGTGGACTCAGGGTCAACGATAGTCACACCTGCGACCATGTGCGCGTGGGTTAGACGGTCATTGAGCTTGCGGCCCAGCTGAGCCAGCTGCACACGGTCGTTAGCGCCCTCAACTTCCCAGCGGTCTTCGATGTCTAGAGCGCTGGTGCGGTAGCCGTCTTCACGGGCGATAGAAAGGACGTCGGTGATGTACTTTTCGCCCTGGGCGTTGTTAGTGGTGACGCGGGTCAGCGAGTCGCGCAGAACCTTTGCGTCAAAAGCATAAATACCGGAGTTAATCTCGGTGATGGCAAGCTGCTCAGGGGTAGCGTCCTTGGCTTCGACGATAGCGGTTACTTCACCAGCTTCGTTGCGGACGATACGGCCGTAGGAACCGGGCTCATCGATGTGGGTTGTCAGAACAGTAACAGCGTTCTTACCTTCTTCGTGGAAGGCAATGAGTTTGCGCAGAGTCTCGGTCTTCAACAGAGGAACGTCACCATAGGTCACCACAACGGTACCTTCGACTTCTCCCGATTCGACGTCGAGCCCCAGCAGACCGACTTGAACGGCGCGCCCGGTACCGGGAATCTCGTCCTGGTCAACGATGGTGACGTCAGCATCGAAAGCAGTGACGTGAGCAGCTACCTTATCGCGCTGGTGACGCACAACAACGGCCAGGTTCTTGGGGGTAAGTTCACGAGCCACAGCTACTGCGTGCTCAACCATGGAACGACCACCGATGGGGTGCAAAACCTTGGGGGTTGCAGACTTCATACGGGTTCCAGCCCCGGCGGCTAGAACAATGACAGCGGACGGAACTGAAGCAGCGGTAGTCACCTGTGTGTACTCCTTGAGCGAGTAAGCCCCCAGAAAGGATGTGAGAAAGAGAGGGGTGTTGAGCTCCGCCACAAGGACTCGAACCTTGAATAACGGCTCCAAAGGCCGCTGTGTTGCCAATTACACCATGGCGGATTGCTGTTCACACCGAGCTCAGTTTCAGGAACCCGCGATGAACAAAACAAGATATTACCAAAGACTGAGGCTCAGAATGAAATAAGCAAGCGTGTCTGCTGGTGAGATAGCTCCAGCAGTCTCACACAACAGCCCTTGAACTGCCCGGCTAGTTACCTAGCCAGGGAATGATTTTAGTCAAGGCCAGCTCAATTTCTTCAACAGCCACTCGCGCAGCTTCGGGCCCCTTACGGTAGGGGTCAGCAATTCTATCTTCAGCAAGCGGCGCTTCATCTAGTTGCCGCATAAAGGTCACAGGGTCTACCCGGCGCCCGGCGGTGTCTTTCACCCTTGCCATCTGCTTTAGCAGGTGAACCTTGGGGCGACACTGTGGCCACTCTCTTACTAGCCAGTTAAGGTGCTCGTTTTCCATGACAAGCACCAGTGCTGACTCGGCAAGCAGGTCACCAGTAATCTGTTTGGCCTTATGATTTTTATATTCGGCGCCTCGTGACTCCAGTTCTCTATCTATATACGGGGCAACACCCGCCCCGACAACTGCACCGGTCCCAGCGCTATCAAAAACCCAATCTGATTCAGATTTAGAAAGTTGATTTGAAATATACTGGGCAGATGCACTACGAGCTATATTTCCAGTGCAGACAAATAATATCTTTCTCTTACCTAACCCAACATTGGGAATATGCAAATCTCGTCCTCCTGCTTTTTGAAAGATGGAATTTACATTAAATTTAAACATTTTGTCCTCCTATTTTTTAAATAGTTTTTCAACACTCAAAAATAGGCTTCGAACCGGCCCTTCAAATTGCGCCTTAAAAACATTAAAATAATTTACGGCAACTAATGAATTTTTCAGTTTTTCTATTGCAGATTCCAAATCATTAATTGATTTATTAACTAAATCTGGTGATGCAGATAAAGCATGTCTTCTTATATCATCAGCGGTTTGCAGCTCATCAATTTCCACTTTTCGAGTAGAAACTGCAGAGTCGAGAACTACCGATTCATAGTCGCGGAATTTATAGTCGCCCCCCGGCAAGCCCTCAGGCGGAAGGGTCCATACGACGGGCTTACCATACGAATCTGCCAGGATAACGCCGTGAAGTGATGTTGAAAAAATAACCTCACACGATTTTATTTTACTGGCAACATCTTCAGGGGAATTTTTAACATCGATATAAATCGCTTGATTTTCAATAGATTTCCAGAGATTCTTAATATAATCTTTGTCTTGATGGCTAAAATGGGGTATAAATCCTATTTTTTCAGTGCTCGCAATTTGCGTCAGCGGAAGCATCTTTGACATTAAAATTCCTGGATCCCCCAAAGCTATTTCATGCGCTGGGGCAATTTTTTTACGAGAAAGATTTCCTCGTACAGCATAAATCTTAGCATTATCTAAAAATATTTCTTGATTTTCATGCATAATTCCAGAACCCATCACGGCGCCACTATATTTTTCACCTACCATATTGAGCACCGAACCGACGCTAACTAGCTCTGCATCATCAGCTGAAACAAGCACTGGGGCAATTCCATATCTTGGCAGAAGATATTCTGTTAGCAAATCACCGAAGTTAGGTTCACGATCCCACCAAAAAGTCTTAACCATGTGCACTTCGGACCTGCTAGGAAGTACGTTCCAGTAGTATTTCAGGCGAAGCACAGACCTTTTGAGCCTGTTAAGAGGATGTGAATATTCCATTATCTTTACTTTCGGGTTAGCTGAGAAAGACTCATTTATTTGTTCTAGGGAAACACGGTAGTTACCGTCGTTGCTACCTCATATTTTACAGGTACACGGAACTTAACATACAACCGGCCAGCTATGATATATAACGTGGCACATCTACTTGGCGGCGAAGACCTGCATATTGAATTCCCTACCCGTACCATTTTTGAGGGCATCACGGTTGGCCTGAACGAAGGCGATCGCATCGGCATCGTGGGCCGTAACGGTGACGGTAAGTCGACCCTTCTCTCCCTTCTTGGTGGGCGGCTTACCCCCGATTCAGGCAAGGTCACGGTGCGCTCTGGCACCAGGATCGGCTTCCTCGATCAGGCAGATGTTCTCGATGATTCGCTCACCGTAGGCCAGGCTATCGTTGGTGATACCCCCGAATACGAGTGGGCTTCAGACTCTAAGATTCGCGACGTCATTTCGGGGCTGGTGTCGGATCTCGACTGGAAGGCGTCCGTCTCTTCCCTCTCCGGCGGCCAGCGCCGCCGCGTTGCCCTTGCCGCCTTACTCGCAGGCGACTGGGACGTCCTCATGCTCGACGAACCCACCAACCACCTCGATGTTGAAGCTATCACCTGGCTAGCCAACCATCTCAAAACCCGTTGGTCCAAGAACGCGGGTGGCCTGCTGACCGTCACCCACGACCGCTGGTTCCTCGACGAAATTTGTACCGATACCTGGGAAGTTCACGACGGCGTCGTAGAACCCTTTGAAGGCGGATACGCTGCCTACATTCTGCAGCGCGTTGAGCGCGACCGCCAGGCTGCTGCCACCGAGGCAAAACGCCAAAACCTTATGCGCAAAGAGCTCGCCTGGCTGCGCCGCGGGGCCCCTGCCCGCACCTCTAAGCCCAAGTTCCGTATTGACGCCGCTAACGCCCTGATTGCCGACGTACCGCCGGTACGCAACAAGGTGGAGCTGTCACAGATGGCGGTGTCTCGCCTGGGTAAGGACGTCGTGGATATTGAGGACGTCGATGTCAGCTACCCCGATGCCAGCACGCCCGGTGCTACCAAGGACGTGCTCAAGAAGGTTACCTGGCGCATCGCCCCGGGTGAGCGCACCGGCATCATGGGGGTCAACGGTGCAGGTAAATCAACCCTGCTAGGCCTTGTGACTGGTTCGGTAGAGCCTACCCGGGGGCGGGTTAAGCACGGTAAGACCGTAAAGGTCGCCACGCTGACCCAGCAGCTCGATGAGTTGCGCGAGGTCGAGAACGACCGGGTGTCAGACGTCATTGGGCGTAAGCGCACCTCTTATGTGGCTGGCGGTAAGGAGATGACACCGGGGCAGCTTCTGGAACGCCTAGGTTTTACATCGGCTCAGCTATCTACCCCGGTTAAAGACCTATCAGGCGGGCAGAAGCGCCGTCTTCAGCTTCTGCTGATTCTGTTGGATGAACCCAACGTCCTTATCCTGGACGAACCCTCTAACGACCTCGATACCGATATGCTGGCGGCGATGGAGGACCTTCTCGATACCTGGCCCGGCACGCTCCTGGTGGTTTCCCACGACCGCTATCTGATGGAACGTGTGACCGACCAGCAGTACGCATTGATTGACGGTACTTTTAGGCATCTGCCGGGTGGTGTTGACGAGTATCTGCAGCTTTCGATATCTACAGCTGCTGCCCCGTCAACCAAGGCTGTGGATTCTTCGCCTCTGGGTAAGCAGGACGCCGGTAGCAGCTCGGCTACGAAGGCTAGCGGGGCTGAGGTCCGCGCAGCCCAGAAGGAAATCAACCAGATTGACCGCAAGCTAGCTAAGCTGGCAGATCAAAAAGCCAAGCTGGATGAAAAGATGGCCAGCCACGACCCTTCAGATTATGAAGGTTTGGCTTCTCTCTCTGCTGAGCAGCAGGGCATTCAGGATGAGATCGATGAACTAGAAATGCGCTGGATGGAACTCAGCGAAGTAATCGCGTAAAAAGACGGGGTAGATAGAAACTATAGCTGCCCCGTCTTCGTACCGTTTATGTGTTGTAAATACGCACTACGGTAGGCCCCGAGCCGGACACGAAACTTGCAGCGGTTTCGACCTGGGCTTCGGCCTGTTCCAGTGTTTCCGCCAGTTCGGGCAACAAGGCAACAGCGGGCGCAGCCAGGTCGTTGCGCAGTAGCCCCGCGATAGCCGGCAGGCGCTTCCGCAGTGGCTGGGCCGAGGTCAGCAGGTCTAGCAGCCCCTGCGGAACCTGCAGGGTGGCGTCCGGAGCAGGGTAGCGCCCCTCAGCCCGGCCGGCGTCCAGCTCCCTAAACACCGCAGGGGTCGATAACCCAGCTGTTGAGGGCACAAACCCAAACTTCAGCGGCTCCACACCCTCAGGCACCTTGATCGGAGTGAGCTTGTCCCCCACCCCAATGCCCACGGCCAGGCCGCCCAACAGGGCGAAAGGCACATCGGCACCTAGCGGAGCGGCCAGCTCCAACAGGCGCTCAAGCGTAAGAGGCTCAGTAGCAAGACCGGCCTGCACCAGGTAATCGTTCATCGCCTTCATGGCAGCAGCAGCGTCGGCTGAACCACCGCCCATACCACCGGCAACCGGCACAGCCTTATCAATGTGAAGCTGAACGGAGACGTCCTTAGGATCCAGTCCGCGCTCCGCCAGCACCGCTGCCGCACCGCGATAGGCCAGATTAGATTCATCGAGCGGAACCACAGCCGGGTCAAAAGCCCCGGCAGCAACCTGCTCCGCAACCGGGGAGCTCTCAGCAACGCTCATCGACTGGGCGATACCCGGCTCTTGAGCCGAAGAAATCGTCACGCGCTCCAGCACATCGGTAGCGGCGTAGAGCGAGGCAACCTCGTGGTAGCCGTCCTCCCGCAGGGGCCCCACCGCAAAATACAGGTTAACCTTGCCGGGGGCGGTAGCAGAAACGCTCAGAGTCATGCGGACGCGCCCTCCCCACTCTGGTCGGCGTGGGCAGGTACCTGCCGGGCGGCTTCGGCAATCTTGATGAAATCAAAAATATCGAGCTTCTCACCGCGCAGCTGCGGGTCAATACCGGCAGCCTCAAGAACCTCACCGGCGCGGGCAGCAGAACCAGCCCAGCCAGCCAGGGCAGCCCGCAGGGTCTTACGGCGCTGGGCAAAGGCGGCATCGACAATGGCAAAGACCTCTGCACGAGGCAGATTAGACAGTAGCTCGGGGCGGCGCTTAAAAGCCACCAGGCCCGATTTAATCTTGGGGGCAGGCCAGAAAACGTTGGTACCGATCACCCCCGCCTTAGACACTTCGGCAAACCAGTTAGCCTTGACCGAGGGCACCCCGTAAATCTTTAAACCTGGCTTGGCTGAGAGGCGGTCGGCAACCTCGTCCTGAACCATGACCAGGGCGTGCTCGATGGAGGGGAAGGTGGCGAACATGTGCAGGAGCACCGGCACTGCCACGTTGTAGGGCAGGTTGGCGACCAGGGCGGACGGGGTGCGCGGCAGCTCAGTGACCTTCATGGCGTCGGAGAGCACCACGTCGATACGGTCTTCTGAGCCGGGGCGGAACTTGGCGATAGTAGCGGGCAGCTGCTCAGCCAGGGGTGGGTCGATCTCAACAGCAACCATGTCGCGGGCAGAGTCCAGAATACCCAGAGTAAGGGATCCTAGCCCCGGGCCGACCTCAACTACCGTCTCATCGGGGCTGATATCGGCGGCGGCGATGATACGACGAATCGTATTGGGATCAATCACGAAGTTCTGCCCCAGGGTCTTAGTGGGGCGGATACCGAGCTGGGCTGCCAGGTCACGAATTTCTTGGGGGCCCAACAGGGCATCGGGCGCGGGAGATTGCTGTTCAGTCACGGTCTCTAGTCTACTGTGTCTGTATATACACATAGGTTTCCTCACTCCCGGAACACCCCCGGTAGAATTACTGCTCGTACCAAGCCACCCAACCCCGGGAACCCCATGCCTGAAGCTCCTGCCGCCCACCAGCGTCCGCCCATCACCGCCCTTACCCGAGCGCTCACCAGCACACCCGCCCTGGTCACTGCCCTGGCCCTGACCCTCATCAGTGCCTACCCCTTCCTCTGGGACGAAAAAATGGTAGCCCGGGAATTCTTCGACCTACAGGTCTACTACGGTGGGGTTGCCCACTGGCTAGAAACCGGTCAGCTCTACAACTGGGCGCTGCCGCCCGAAGAAATCTACGGCTTCACCTACCCGCCCTTTGCAGCCCTAGTTTTCACCCCCTTTGTACTACTCACCAGTGCAGATACCGCAGGGCCTATATTCCTGCTACTCAACATTGCCGCACTGGTGGCCCTGGTCTACCTCTCCTGCCGGGGTATGGGGGTAGGCAAGCGCCCCGCCCTAGCTGCCGGGCTCTGGCTCACTCCCCTCCTACTCAAATTCTTCCCCATCAGCTTCAATATGGAACTGGGGCAGATCAACCTATTTTTGGTACTACTGATTCTCACCGACGTCATCTACCTCAAGAACACCCGCTGGCACGGGGTGCTGATTGCCCTCACGGCCTGCATCAAACTCACCCCGGCCATCTTCGGGTTGCTCTTCATCGCCACCCGCGATTGGAAGTCCCTGGCCCGGTTCGTGGGCACCGGCCTCGCGTCTATCCTGCTCAGCTTCGCCGTGAATTTCGAGGTAGCCCGCGAATACTTCACCGAAAAAATCTTTGAATCCTCCCGCGTGGGATCAATTACCGGGGCGCTGAACTATAACCTGCTGGGCACCTGGGCTATGCTCTTCCCCTCCTGGCTCACCGGCGTCCTCTTTGCTGTCACTGCCCTAGGGTCGGTGGTACTCACCTACCTGGCCGTGCGCAGACTGACCGGGCAAGACGCCCCCGGCACCTACCTGGGGGCGGCCTCCTGCCTTGCAGTGCTGGGGCTGCTGCTCTCCCCCATCTCCTGGACCCACCACTGGGTCTGGTTCGTCACATTCTTGGTTTTCGCGGCCCTCTACGGCTGGCGTACCGCGCACACCGGCTACCTCTACCTAGCCACCACCGGCGTGCTTGTCTTTGCCATGCCCTTTGCGGTCTGGTTTGGCGGGCACGACTGGGGCGGAAACGAGTGGCCCGAGCACCTGGCTCTCCTCCATGCCCTGCCGGTTGCCTGGGCGGTCGCCTACCTGATTCTAGGGGCTAGAAGCCCTCAATCCCCCAGCTCCCGTAAGCTGCCAGGGAGTTAGCTCGGATATCCCGGCAGAGCTCTTCCAAGCCGGCGCCCAGGTGCCCAGCCATAAAACGCACGGTGTAGTTGGTCATGTAGCTGGCATTAGGACGGCCCCGGAAGGGGTGGGGGGTCAGGAAGGGCGCGTCGGTCTCAGCCAGAATCAGCTCCCGGCGGGCTAGCCTCAGGGACTCCTGAATACCGCGGGAGTTCTTGAAGGTCACGGTGCCGGCAAAGCTCATGTACCAGCCCTGCTCGTTACAGATCTCAGCCAGGTCAGGCCCGCCGGAGTAGCAGTGGAAAATTACGGTCTCGGGTGCGCCCTCATCAAGCAAGATACGGACGACGTCCTCGTGCGCCTCGCGGTCGTGAATCTGCACGGCCTTACCGTGCTTCTTCGCCATACGGATATGGGCGCGGAAGGACTCCTCCTGGGCCTCCTTCCCCTCCTCACCGGTGCGGAAGTAGTCCAGCCCGGTCTCACCCAGGGCACGGACGCGCGAGTCAGCCGCCAGCGCATCGATAGCGGCCAGAGCAGCCTCTAGCTGGCCAGCCTCTGCCAGCTTGGGGGCCTCGTTGGGGTGCAGGGCCACGGCAGCCAGGACGCGGGGGTCAGCCTGGGCAGCGCGCACAGCATAGAGGGAACTGGGAACGTCACAGCCCACCTGCACAATTGCACCAATGCCCAGGGCTTCACCGGTATCAAGGGCATCGCGAGCGGTGACGGCAACCTCGCCATCGAGCAGGTCCATGTGGGTGTGATTATCGACGACGGCGTAGGGCAGGGGCGCGGGAGCGGGCGGGAAGACCAGGTTGCGGCGGCGTCCGTCCTCCCCCTTCTCACCGCGGCGGCGGGTGCCCTCCCCGCTGGGCTCGCCCGCGGTGTTGTAGCGGTCAGCCTGATAGGCCGGGGGCACCTCGCCCTCAAGAATCGGCTCAGGGGTTTCAAAGATGGTGGCGGTCTGCTCAGCCTCACTCGGCAGGTAGGAGGCAAAGCGCTCGGCAAGTTCGCGCAGGTCAGCGTCGGTCAGGGTATGGTCGGTACACATAGGTTTAGCTTTCTGAATCTTTGACGGCCAGGGTTGCTTGGTAGAGGTCACGCTTAGACACCCCGTGGGCTTCGGCGACCTGGGCGCAGGCAGCTTTCAGACGGACGCCACCGGCCACAAGCTCCAGGACGAGGTCGGTCAGGTTCTCTGCCTCTTCCGCCTCGGGTTCGGGGGCGCCCTCCACCACGATGGCAATTTCGCCCTTGATTTGCTTCGATTCGGCCCAGGTAATGAGCTCTTGCAGGCTACCGCGGGCAACCTCTTCGTGCAGCTTGGTCAGTTCCCGGCAGACAGCGGCCCGGCGCTCTGCCCCGAAGACCTCCGCGAAATCGTGCAGGGTCGCGGCCAGCCGGTGGGGGGACTCGTAGAAGACCATGGTGCGCTCTTCGCTAGCGAGCACGGCCAAGCGCCGGGTGCGGTCGGAGCCCTTGCGGGCGAGGAAGCCCTCAAAGGTGAAACGGCCCGAGGGTAGGCCGGAGACAGCTATAGCGGTGACGACGGCTGAGGGCCCAGGCAGGGCGGTGACGGTCAGACCGGCGTTAGCCACGGCAGCGGCTGCGACATAGCCGGGATCGGAGACAGCGGGCATACCGGCGTCCGACATGAGCAGCACGGTTTGCCCTGTTGCCACAGCCTCAACAATCTGCCCGGCGCGGTCAGCCTCGTTGTGGTCGTGGTTGACCAGCACCCGCCCCCGGGTGGTGACGCCCAGCCCAGCGGCTAGTTTACGCAGGGTGCGGCTGTCTTCAACGGCGAGGACGTCGGCGGACGCGAGCGCCTCGCGCAGGCGCGGGGAGGCATCGGCTAGGTTACCGATGGGGGTTCCGCCAAGGATGAGGGCGCCGCCTTCGGCCGGCGCAGCGGGCGTGGTGTGAGGGGAGGATTCCATAGGGTTAAACCCTACTACTTTTGCTCCCCTACAAGTAGGGACCAGATTCCTCCCGACGTCCTTGTCCACCACACATACAATCGTGACTTTTCTGGTCCATTGTTACCTGAGCGCCGCAATTCTGCTGTTCCCGTTTTTCCGTTGCATGGTGGCAAGAACTTCACGAACGATTCTCTGCGGGTGATGCACAACGGTAGACCAGTCATAGCGCAGCACATCCCACCCCGCATTTTTCAGTAATTTCTCGCGTCGCACCTCGTTGAAGAAAACCTCATCGCGGCTCTGGGCATCAAGGTATTTCACCCGCCCATCAAATTCGAGACCAATCATTTCATCTTCGTAAGCAAAGTCGAGCCGGAAGTGTTCGTTGTCAACCCAAACATCAACCTGCTGGGCGGGCAAAGGCAAAGGGCTCATGTGTAAGACCCATTTCAGTTTGCTTTCACCAGCACTCTCGCTTGAAGAACTCATGAGACCGGCAACCGTCCGCATTTTCTGAACTCCACGCCCTCTCTGGCCCCTCAAATACTCCGCGATTTCTTCAACGGTGCATGCTCCCTGATAAAGCGCTGATTCAACCGTAACTAACGCTGAGGACGGGTGCAGGTAGCGGCAACAATCAGCTAAAGTCCGCAGGCGGGTAGTGAGGTGAAATAAACCGTGCGCTGACGTTGTATCGAGAGCCATATACGAATAGTGCTTTGCGATACCTTGTGCACGCCCCCGTGAACTAGGGTGGCACTGTACATCTACCAGCTTCTGATCTACCACGGCAAAGCCGTGCAACCAGGCAGCGGTTTGGTGGGTAAAGACGGTTTGAGGGTTCTTCTTGTAAACAGCAGAAATAAAATAGGGATACTGCTGATAGTGGGGAAGCTGACGAAAATTTGACTGGGTTGTATAAACACCTGGAAGGAGACGAGCCAGCTCCCGTTGTCTAATCCGGCGAGCGATAACGCTAGAGCTCATGCCCAGCTGCTGCAGTTCCCTGTAGGTATAAACGGTTTGAAGGCTATCGAGAATATCCATGACAGCATTCTGTTGTGTATGAGCTACATTTCTAGAACTGATGTCTTCTGTGGATAGAGTTCCCCCTAGTCCCAGCACATTGAATCAAAAAATATTTTTATCTGGTCGGGTTATTACAGCGTATAAACAGATATCCACAGGGTAGCTTCACCACCTGCGGCTAGAACCCCGCCCCTTCGTAGGGACCAGAAAAATACCGAAGGTAGGTCATGACATGAAGTATTTTGGGAGAAATCTGGTCCCTACTAGATAGGACCAGAGGAAGCTGGTCCCCACGCGTCCGCGCGCACGATTCTGCTGCCCCGGGTAGCATAGCTAGGGTGACATCTAACCCAACTTCTGCCGTCCTGACCCTCAAAGACGCTTTCACCGAGTCAGCCCTCCGGGCGCGACTAGCTGTAACAGCGGCACCGCTGCCCCGCTACGGCTGGGTGGCCCCCCTGCTTGTGCTGGTGCTTGCCGGGCTCATGCGTTTTGTAAACCTGGCCAACCCTAACGCCATCGTCTTTGACGAAACCTACTACGCTAAAGACGCCTACTCCCTACTGCACTTTGGGTACGAGCGCAACTGGTCTGATACAGCCAACGAGACCTTCGTTGCCGGGGCCCCCTCAGGCATCCTTGAAACCGCCGAATATGTGGTCCACCCGCCGGTTGGTAAGTGGATGATTGCCTTCGGCATAGCAATTTTTGGGGACGAGAGCCCCTTTGGGTGGCGCTTCGCCGCAGCACTCACCGGCACCCTGTCGGTGGGTCTAGTCATGCTGGCTGGTTGGCTGCTCTTCCGCTCAGTGACAGTAGCAACCCTTGCCGGCCTGCTGATTTCTATCGACGGCCTGCACTTTGTGCAGTCCCGTTTTGCCCTGCTCGATGTCTTCCTCATGTTCTGGCTGCTGGCTACCTTCGTGGCCCTGCTGCTTGACCGCTACCAGGGAAGGCGCCAGCTTGCTGCCCGAATCGCAGCCCACGCCCGCGACCACAACGGCGCCCCCACCGACGACTTCATGCGCTATGGGCCCTGGCTAGGCTTCCGCTACTGGCGGTTCATCGCCGGTATCTGCGCGGGGCTGGCGGTCGGCGTCAAATGGAACGCCCTCTTCTTCATCGCTATCTTCGGCCTGCTCACGGTCTTCTGGGACGCCAACGCCCGCCGTATTGCCGGTATTCGTCGCTGGTATGTCGCGGGCTTCCTGCGCGATGGCGTCCTTGCCTTCTTCGCTCTCATCGGCACCGGTCTGCTCACCTACCTGGCGACCTGGACTGGCTGGTTCCTCTCAGACTCCGCCTACGACCGCAACTGGGCAGCAGAGCACCCCGGCGAAGGAGTTCTCTGGTTGCCGGAGTCTCTGCGCTCGCTGTGGGAGTACCACCGCTCTGCCTATGCCTTCCATTCGGGGCTGGATTCCCCCCACACTTACGAGTCCCCGGCCTGGCAGTGGCTGATTTTGGGTCGCCCCACCAGCTACTACTATGAATCCCCTGACCTGGGCGTGAACGGCTGTACGGTTGACTCCTGCTCCGAGGCGGTGCTGAATATCGGCAACCCGCTCATCTGGTGGTCATTTATCATCGTTGCAACCCTGTCTTTGATCATTGTGCTGCTGCGCCGCGACTGGCGTTTTGCGGCCCTTTTCGCGGTCTTTGCGGTGGGCTACTTCCCCTGGTTTGCCTACCCCGAGCGCACCATGTTCTTCTTCTACGCCCTCTCCTTCGAGCCCTACCTGATTCTTATGCTGGCAGGTCTTTTAGGTCTGGCGCTAGGACGCCCGGGCGACAGCGTACGCCGCCGCCGGGCAGGGCTACTAGTGGTCGGGCTCTTTGTGGTCTTCGCGCTGTTAGTCTCTATCTACTACTGGCCCATCTGGACGGCCCAGACCGTCCCCTACACCGAGTGGCGCGAGCGCATGTGGTTTGACGCCTGGATTTAGGGGCTTACTTGGTCAGGATTTCTTTGAGTTCCTGACGCTCTGCCCGGCGTTTGAGGGCTAGCTGCTTGCGGTAGCGGGTAGGCCAGGTGGCTGCCAGCAGGGTTGCTGTGCTGAGGAGGACGAGCAGGCCAGCTGTGACGGCGGCATCTACCCAGAACTGGGGCGGGTAGAGACGAATGAGGGTATCGTTCATGCGGAACTGCCAGTTACCCTGGGGGAAGAAGACCTGATGGAAGGTGGTGAAGAAGGCTTCCCAGCCGATAGCTCCGGCAACCCCCAGACCAATGAGCAGGGCTAGGGTCAGCCAGGCACCGGTAAAGAGGGAGGAGCGCAGGACGCCCGGGGCCCGCAGGCGCAGGGTTCGGGCTGAGAGCAGGGCCAGTACCAGCATGAGGAGGGTAAAGGCCATACTGATCAGCATGACCCGCTTGACGTCGGTCATGTGCTCAACTTCGCTGGCAAGGAAGGCAGCGTTGCCGCCGGTGGTGATATCGGCCAGGTAGGTGTGGGGGGCAAAGTTCGAGATATAGTCCAGCCCGTAAGAGCCCAGACGGAGTCTTTCTTGAGTATCGAAGCCGTAGCTATCTACGGGGAAGCCGGGGCGGTGGTATTCGAGCCAGAGGAAGGCGGGGCTGGCGACGGCACGCACGGCTAGCATGACGGTCAGCACGGGAACGGTCAGGGTGATGAGGGCCCGGCGCAGCCCCAGCAGGCTGGGCTTGTCGTCTACCGCAACTTCGCGGGCTTCGGCGCGTTCTGCAGCCGGGGTGGCTTCGGGGGCGGACGCGCTACCTTTAGGGGCTGCCACCGCGGCCAGGGGCGCGGTCCAGGGGGTGGCTTCGGAGGGAGCGTCTGCCCCGGTCTGATCTGCCGATAGACTGGTGTCCCCTACCTCGTGGACGGTAGGAGCCGGAGTCTGAATACCACGCTCAGCCCTGCGGGCTGACAGTAGGGTATCAGCCTTAGGCGGGGTGACCGCGGGGCTGAGTTTCTTCCACTCCTGGTTCTGGTCGGGCTGCTGGGCCACGGTGGGTTTCCTCCCGGGTGTCTAGGGTGCGTCTGCCTGTGTATTCTACGCGCTAGAAACCAAAAACTCCCGCCCGGGCACCGGGGGTGGTGCTAGGGCGGGAGTTTTACAGTCTGTGCCGGTCAGGCTCTGGTCTTACCAGTTACCCTTCCAGCTTGAGTCGTGGTAGTTGGCGAAGGGGATGTTCCAATCGCCGTAGCCGTCATCGGGGTTAGCCTGGGGGTAGCCGGTGTTAACGGTCTCCACCACATCGCCTACACCGAAGGTGTTATAGAAGAACTTAGCATCATCGGGCAGCATACCGATGCAGCCGTGGGAGACGTTCACACGGCCCACCGAAGACCAGGCTGAGGGCAGGGCCTGGTGCACGAACACGCCGCCGGAGGTCAGACGGGAGGTCCAGGAAGCCCAGAAGGGTTCGTAGTAGTGGGGGTCGTTTTCTTCCAGGTCAAGGGAGCCTGGGTTGAAGTAGTAGCTCTCGGCCTTTTCCATGATGACCAGCTGGCCAACAACTGAGGGCCACTCAGAGTTACCCAGGGTGATGTAGGCTTCGCGCACCAGGACATCATCAACGTACATCTTGATGGTCTTGGTGTTGTTGTCTGCAAAAGCGTAGCGCTTGTTCCAGGTCTTGAAGGTGCGGGTGGTGGTGTGGTTGCCAATCATGCCGTTGCCCACGTCAAGGCCGAAAATATCGACGGTAACGGAGATAGTGGAGTTGGTGGCCCACTTGTCTTCAGGGCGGTAGCGTACCATGTAGTCGCTGTACCAGCGGAACTTACCGGCCTGGTCGCCGCCACCCTTGATAGTAATACGCTTTTCTACCTCAGCCTTGTTCAGAATTGGCTCGGAGAAGTTGAACTGGATGACTTTACCGATGCCGTAGGTAGCGCCCTCGTCGAAGTTCATGAGGGTGTCTACCTCGTAGGCGGCTGAGACGGTAGAGAAGGTGCTTTCGCCGGTGCCAGCGGTGCCCGCGGCGTCTTCGGCTTCCCACTCGACGGTGTAATCGCTGTGAAAGAGCATGCGGTCGGTGGAGGCCCAGCTCTTGCCGTCTGCTGCCAGTTCACCGGCAAGCTCTTCGCCTTTTGCGGTGGTGACGGTGACCTTGGTGAGGGTCGAGTCAGCGGTGGTGACGGTGACGGTCTCGATGGGGTTGATTTCTACCTCGTCGAGGGCGGGGTAAACCTCTACAGTGCCAGAGAACTTGGCAGTGGGGCTGGGGGTGGCGCTTGCGGTAGCACTCGCGCTACTTGTCTCGCTGCTGGCGGTGGTGCTCTCTGAGGTGGAGCAGGCTGCCAGGGTCACGGTGCCCAGGGCTCCGACGGCTACGAAGGACCGGCGGGTAAAGGCATCTCGGTTGGCTGCATTGATGGGGTTGACCACGAACTTATCTTCCTTATGTCACGTACTGTGGGCGCGAGTGTGTTGTGTGCTCGTCAAAGTTTATCGGATGGGGGCTGTTTTTGATATAGCGGCTACAAGAAGACCCGTTGGCGGAAGGCCAACGGGTTGCGCGGGCTCAGGTTTTAGACTGGGCGCAGGGGTGGGTAGGACGCGTCCGTCTGCTCTTCTGCCGCGGGGCTGGTGGCGGGGGCGTCCAGGCGCACGACATCCCAGCCCTGGGGGGCGGTGAGTCGGTCGGCGTGGAATTCGCACAGGTCGTAGGCGTGGGGCTCCCGGTGCACCGAGAGGGGGCCGATCACAGCGGTTGACTGGGCGTAGGCGTAGGTGAGCGTGAAAATAGCCTCACGCTGGCAGGTTTGGCGTGAGCACTGGCGGGTGATTGCCATGAATCAAGCCCTTCTTTCTTAGATAGCTTGCTTGCGGAGGCGGCGGCGTTCACGCTCTGATAAGCCGCCCCAGATACCGAAGCGCTCGTCGTTTTCCATGGCGTATTCTAGGCAGGCTTCGCGGACGGGGCATTCGCTGCATACTCGCTTAGCATCGCGGGTTGATCCACCCTTTTCAGGGAAGAAGGCCTCGGGGTCAGTCTGGGCGCAGAGGGCATCTGCCTGCCAGGAGAGTTCGCCGTCGTCACCGTCTGTGCTGTAGATGCCGGCGGCCTGCTGCCAAAGGGAGAGGACGTCAGAGTCTGTGGAGAACATGTCGGTAGCTGAGCTGCTGGCAAGTGAGTTTGCGCGGCCGCGACTTTTGGGGGCTGCGGCGTTGAGCAAAGCGGTAGCCTGGTCTTCTAAGTACTGGGCAGAGTGCATAGTGTGGTACTGGGCCACATCAGGCGTGCGCCCTGCAGCGCCCTGAGGTAGGCGGCTGTGGAGGCCCATATTCTTCCCTTTCATATCCCAAACAGAGGACAGAATAAAAAATTTCCCTGCACCTAATTACACGCGTGTAACGGCCCGTTCGTCAAGCTGGGATTAAAAAAATCTTCTTCACACGAGATTCTCTCACAAAAATTTGCGTTTCTCTGTGGTATATGCATTTGCTGCGGCGGGGGCTCTCTGGCCGCGGGGCTAGCGGTGCCTTAGAGTAGGGAGCATGACAGCTTCATTTTCCCAGGTCGGTTCTTCTTTTCCGCAGTTCATGGCTCTTTTGGCTCAGCGCCAGCCCCCTGCCCTGCTCTGGTATTCGGCTCCCGGTGAGCGGATTGAGCTTTCGGGCCGGGTTTTTGACAACTGGGTTGCAAAGACCGCTAATTTTTTGGTGGATGAGTGCGAGGTTGAGCCCGGCTCCCTGCTAGCGCTCCCCCAGCGCCTGCACTGGCGGTCGCTGGTTTTGGCGGCAGCTGGCCTGCGGGTCGGGGCAACCCTGGCCTGGGGGCAGCAGGCGGGGGCGGACGTCCGCGCCGTCTTTGATACGGCAGAGCTAGAGGGGGCCGGGGCAGAGTATCTGCTGGCTGTAGCCGCCGAGCCGCTGGCGCCCCGGTTTATGGGGCAGCTACCGCCTGATGTACTTGATTATGCCGCTGAGGTGAGGTCCCACCCCGACGTCTATGTGGGCTGGACTGCCCCAGCAGCAGAGGGCCAGGCCTGGGCTGGCACCAGCTATGGCCGGCTGATGGAGCAGCTCACCGAGCGGGCTAGAGCCCTGGGTGCTGAATACGAGCCTGAGGTAGCTGCCCTCCAGGTTCCGGGGGAGCACTTCGATGCCGCCTATCTAGAGCAGGCTCTGGCCGTTATGGCTTCAGGCCGGGCAGCCCTGGTTCTCGACCCGGCAGTGACCTGGGAGCAGGAGCGTCTTAGTCGAGTTTTGGGCGACGAACGGGCCCGGTCTCTGCCTTCTCAACGATAGGCAGGGAACCGGTCATGATCTTGGTGGCTTCTTCGAGCAGCTCGGCCCGCTTTTCTTCGGCGGTCTTGTCGTCGTTGTGGCTCTTGCTCTGCGAGAAGACCCAGAATTTGTAGAGGAAGTAGCGCACGATGGTGCCCAAGATGGTGCCGATGATGGTGCCCGAGATGAAGGAGGCCCGCGGACTGGTTAGACCCAGTACGTAGACGCTAAAGAGCACACAGGAGGCCTCAACACCGATGCCGATGGCGTTGACGATGCCGAATTCGATGGCCTCGCGCACCTTGTTGCCGGTGCGTTTTTCGCGGAAGGTCCACAGGCGGTTTGCTACCCAGGAGAAGATGGTGGCGACAATACCGGCCACGACCTTGGCCTTGGCATGCCCGTCGGAGAAAATGGAGTGCATGAGCGACCAGGTCACCGCCGAGTTAATGATGAAAGCCAGGCCACCGACGCTCAGGAACTGGGCTATCTCTCGGCCGTGACTGTGCCACAGGGTCTCTAGACGCTGTTTGAGTGCGCTCATAGTTTCTCTCCCTCGTCGTATGGTGCGGGCCCCTCCCGGCGGGAACTGGTATAAGTTCGGCAGGGAACGTCTTGACGCACCGACTGAACTGGGGAGCAGGTCTTATTCTGTTCACATAGTACAGGCGCGACCCTGCTGCCATCCCGCTTACCGGGGTAGTGTTTTGCTCACAGATAGCGGAGCATTACCTGGGAGATAGCCCGGTATGGCGGTGCCTGTTCAGCATGTAGCTGGGGCTTTTACAAGCACCGTCCGCCCAGGTAGCCTAGTGACTGTGACTTACCCTATGACTGGACCCAAAATTGGTGTTGTGGGTGGCGGTCAGTTGGCGCGTATGATGGCGCCTGCCGCTACCGAGCTTGGCTTCGACCTCCGTATTCTGGCTGAGAGTGAGGACGTCTGTGCCCGCCGGGCGGTGCCATTCGCTCCGGTGGGTGACTACCACGATTACGATACGCTGGCAGCTTTTGCCCGCGAGGTTGATGTGCTCACCTTTGATCATGAGCATGTTCCCACTGATTTTCTGCAGCGGCTGATGGATGAGGGCATCAATGTTCAGCCCCGCCCCGCTGCCCTGGTCCACGCCCAGGACAAGATTGAGATGCGCAAAGCCGTTGACCGCCTGGGCCTGCCCAACCCCCGCTGGGCCGAAGTAGGCACCTTGGACGAGCTCCTGGCCTTTGGCAAGGAGGGCGGCTGGCCTGTTGTTCTGAAGACCCCGCGCGGTGGCTATGACGGCAAGGGCGTGATGGTGCTTGACGATGAGCAGGACGCCCGCGAGATGTCAGCGCCCTGGTTTGAGCAGCTGCCGGCCCGCACCGACTTTTCAGCGCTGTTAGTAGAGGAGAAGGTTCCCTTTACCCGGGAGCTCTCTGCCCTGGTAGCCCGCCGTGATTCTGGGCAGGTTAAGGCCTGGCCGGTCGCTGAGTCCATTCAGGTGAACTCGGTCTGCGACGAGGTCATTGCCCCGGCCCCCGGCATCTCCCCCGAGGTAGCAGAAGCTGCCCAGGCAGCCGCCCTTAAGGTTGCAACCGAGTTGGGCGTCACCGGCGTCATGGCCGCTGAACTCTTTGAAGTTCCCGGCTCTGAGGCGGGCTTCCTCATTAACGAATTCGCCATGCGCCCCCACAACTCCGGCCACTGGACCCAGGACGGCTCAGTCACCAGCCAGTTTGAGCAGCACCTTCGGGCCGTTGCTAACTACCCCCTGGGTAGCACCGACATCAAAGGTGAGGTTGCCCTGATGAAGAACTTCTTGGGCGGTACCAACGACGATATCTTCGGGGTCTACCCGCAGCTCATGGAAGACTACCCGGCCGCCAAGGTCCACTACTACGGCAAGGCAGTCAAACCCGGCCGCAAGATTGGGCACATCAATATGACCGGCCCCGCCGACGAGCTCCCCGCCCTCCGCCAGCAGGCCACCGCAGCAGCCTCCCTGCTCACAGACGGCCCCTCCACCCCCTAACTCCGCAGGCCCAGCCCGGCCCTACCCAGGTGGGGCGGGCGTCCGCACCACCCCTAATTTCAAGGAGCAACATGACCTCCCCCTACGACTCCAATAACCCCATTGTCGGCCTCGTGATGGGCTCAGACTCAGACTGGCCGGTCATGGAAGCAGCCGCTGAAGTTCTCGAAGAATTCGGCATCCCTTATGAGGCAGACGTGGTCTCAGCCCACCGCATGCCCGAAGACATGATTGCCTACGGGCGTGAAGCAGCAGACCGCGGCATCCGCATCATCATTGCCGGTGCCGGTGGCGCAGCCCACCTGCCCGGCATGCTGGCCTCGGTCACCCCCCTACCCGTCATCGGTGTGCCGGTCAAGCTCAAGTCCCTCGACGGCATGGACTCCCTCCTATCCATCGTGCAGATGCCTGCCGGTGTGCCCGTCGCGACCGTCTCCATCAACGGCGCCCGCAACGCCGGCCTGCTAGCCCTGCGTATGCTGGGTTCAGGCAGCGACGGCTTCGCCCGCCAGGTACGAGCCGACCTCGTAGACTTTGCCACCTCCCTGCGCCAGACCGCTATGGACAAGGGCGCAGCCCTGCGCGCCAAAATCGAAGAGCATAGGGCAGAACTCGATGAGGACGCCGCACCCCGCACCGCCCAGGTGGCACCAGCCCCAGCCCACACCGACGAGCAAGACGGCCAGCAGAAGCCCCCCTACGCTCCCTAACCCGATACCGGGCACTCCGGCCTGCCCTTTCGGCAAGTTCAGGAAGACCACCCCGGGAGCACCCAGCTTCTTTCAGTAGTGTGGTTGAGTAAATTTCAAGCTACTCAACCACACTCGGTTATTTTTCAGGCCCCACCACGCCAGGGAGGCAAACACATGTCCGGTGAGCGCAAGCGCCCACGCTCCGCGGCCCCGATCACGGGTATCAGGGGGCGAGGCCAGCACCTGGTAGACCCCACCTACACCGACCCGCTGCGGCACCCCGAAGCGGCGTCGGCCTCCGTCCGTGCCCGCCGGGCCTGGCTCCTACTCCTGCTCACCCTCTTCCTCCCGGGCTCTGCCCAGCTACTCACCGGGCGGAAAACCCTGGGCCGTCGGGCCCTGAAGATTACCTTGACCGTCTGGGGCCTTGTACTGGCCCTCCTACTGCTCTGGATGATTCGCCGCACCCTGGTACTTTCCCTAGTTACCAACACCTGGGTACTGCTACTTGCGGTCCTTGCCCTCCTCGGCCTAGCTATCGGCTGGGTCTACCTCTTCCTAGCAACCCTTCGCGCCATTCGGCCGGGCCTGCTCGAAGGCCGTTCCAAGCCCCTGGTTGCCCTGGCCCTGGTCGCCTGTATCGCCCTCACCGGCGGCGGGCTAGGCTACGCCGCCTACATCACCTGGGTGGGGCGCGGCGCCCTCGGCAACATCTTCGCCGGCGGCACCCCCATCAAGGAACAGGACGGCCGCTACAACATCCTGCTCATGGGCGGGGACGCCGGCGCCGACCGCGTAGGCCGCCGCCCCGACTCCATGACCGTGGTATCCATCGACGCCACCACCGGCCAAGCCATCACCATCTCAGTACCCCGCAACCTACAAAACGCCATCTTTGAAGACGGCTCCCCCCTCTGGGACGTCTACCCCGAAGGCTTCAACTGCGGTGATGAGTGCATCCTCAACGCCCTCTACCCCACCGTCACCGCCGACTACGCTGACCTCTACCCCGGCGCCGACGACCCCGGCGCCGAAGCAACCATGGACGCCGTCTCAGGCGTCCTCGGCATCACCGTCGAGAACTACATCCTCATCGACATGTCGGGCTTCGAACAGCTCATCGACGCCCTGGGCGGCATCACCATCGACGTAGGCGGCTACGTTCCCATCGGCGGCGGCACCAACGAAATCACCGGCCTACCCAACCCCATCGACGGCTACATCGAACCCGGTGTACAGCACCTCGACGGCTTCCACGCCCTCTGGTACGCCCGCTCCCGCGAAGGGGCCTCAGACTACGACCGTCAGGCCCGCCAGCGCTGCGTACAGGCAGCCATGCTCAAGCAGCTCGACCCCGCCAACGTACTCACCAAATTTGCAGACATCACCGCCGCAGGCGAACAGGTCATCGAAACCAACATCCCCCAAAGCGGCCTCGCAGCCCTCGGTGATGTTGCCCTCAAATCGAAAAACTACAACCTGATCCAGTTCGCAGCAGGCCCGCCCTACTTCGCCCCCCTCTTCCCCACCTACCCCGACTTTGACCAGCTCCACGCCGCAGTCCAGCAGGTCATTGCAGATTCCGCCTCAGGTATCCAACCCACCATCGCAACTGAAGCTGCCACGGACACCAGCTCGGGAACGTCCACGCCCTCCGGCCTAGACATCATCGAGACCGCCGCCTACCGCGCGCAGCTCACCGCAGAGCTCAGCGAGAACGGTACCTGCTCCGTCCCCTAACCCCCACGACCTACAGCAAAACGGTAAGCTGGTGCCCATGAGTACAATCCTGCAGTCAGATATTTGGGCCCAGCTCCAAGAAGCCAACGGCCACCGGGTCTTCCGCGGCGAAGGCGAGGGCTGGCGCTACATGGCCACCCTCGAAGGCGGCTCCACCGGCCGTTACCTCTACGCCCCCTACGGGCCCGAGGCCGACAACGCCGCTGCCTTCGACGCCGCCATCGCAGATATGAAGCGCGTAGCAGCCGACAACAAGTGCTGGTTCATCCGCGTTGAGCCCATCAATGACGCAATCTGGGGTTCCCAGAGCGGCGAAGCCTTCCTCGCAGCCCGCGGATTCACCCTCTCACCCCGCCAGGTGCAGCCCTCGCACACTCAGATGATTGATCTCACCCAATCTGAAGATCAGATTCTGAAAGACATGAAATCGACCAACCGCAACCTGCACCGCAACATCCACAAGAAGGGCGTAACCTTCGAAAAGTCCCAGAACCCCGCAGATATCAAGATTCTGCTCAAGTACCTCGACGAAACCGCCGGCCGCGCAGGCTTCAACCGCCAGCAGGACGACTACCTCACCCGCGTCGCCCAGGTACTCATGCCAGCAGACGCCGCGGCCCTCTTCATCGCCAAGGTAGACGGCGAGCCTATCGGAGCCTCCCTCACCTACGACTCAGACGACACCCGCGTCTACGCCCACGCAGCAACCTCCTTTGCCCACAGGAAACTTCAGGTAGGTAACCCCCTGCTCTCCACCATCATCCTGGACGCCAAAGAAAAGGGCCTGACCCACATGGACCTCTTCGGCATCGCCCCCAACGACGACCCCAACCACGAATGGGCTGGCTTCACCAAGTTCAAGAAGTCCTTCGGCGGCACCTCGGTAGCCTACCCCGGCACCTGGGACCTGCCCGTCTCAACCGCTGGCTACAAGGCCTACCAGGGCATCCGCGCAGGCCGCGAAACCCTAGCTCAGGGCATCCGCGCAGGCCGCGAAGCCCTAGCTCAGGGCATCCGCGCAGGCTGCGAAGCCCTAGCCCAGGGCAAGAAGTTCGCCACCGGCACCCTGCTTCCCAAGGCCAAGGACGCTGCCGGTAAGGTTCGCGCGCGTATCGGTAAATAAGATTGAGCAGGTCTTCCCTTCGCCGACTAACCTTCTTGGGCTCGCGCTGGGCGCTCGCCCAATTCATGCCAGCCCCAGCCAGTCGGCTTTCGGGAAGACCTGCTCAATCTCTAGTATCCGAACCTAAATCTGCTCTAGAGCTCTAACGGTTCATCGTCCCGGCAATCATTGCCGAGTAGCGGGAGAGCTTATGCTCAGCCTCAATCAGGCGCACGGTGCCTGACTTAGAACGCATGACCAGGGACTGGGTGGTGACGGTGTCGCGGCCGTAACGCACACCGCGCAGGAGCTTACCGTCGGTGATGCCGGTTGCGGCGAAGAAGCAGTTATCGGTAGTGACCAGTTCATCGGTAGTCAGCACGGCCTCCAGGTCATGGCCAGCGTCCAGGGCCTTCTGGCGTTCAGCGTCATCGATAGGAGCAAGGCGACCCTGAATAATACCGCCGGTGGCCTTGATAGCGCAGGCAGCCACAATACCCTCAGGGGTGCCGCCGGTGCCCATCATCAAATCCACGCCGGTGCCCTCACGGCAGGCGGCAATAGCGCCAGCCACATCGCCATCGAGAATCATGCGGGTGCGAGCGCCAGTTGCGCGAATCTCTTCAACGAGCTTAGCGTGGCGGGGACGATCCAGCACGCAGACAGTGAGCTGGTTAATACTGGTACCCTTAGCTTTAGCGACCAGGTGCAGGTTCTGCTTGACCGGCAGGCGCAAATCGACCAGGTCAGCTGCCTCGGGGCCGGTAACCAGCTTCTCCATGTAGAAGACAGCGGAAGGGTCAAACATGGTGCCGCCTTCAGCCACCGCAATGACGGAGAGCGCGTTATCCATGCCCAAAGCGGTTAGGCGGGTACCGTCGATAGGGTCAACAGCAACATCGAACCTAGCCCCTGAGCCGTCGCCCACCTGCTCCCCGTTGAAGAGCATGGGGGCCTCGTCCTTCTCACCCTCACCAATCACCACGGTGCCGTTAAAGTGAACGGTCTTGAGGCGGGCGCGCATGGCATCGACAGCAGCACCATCGGCCATGTTCTTATCGCCCGCACCCACCAGCGGGCCCGAGGCAATAGCGGCAGCCTCGGTTGCGCGCACCAGTTCCAGCGCCAGGTTACGATCTTCGTTGCTTACGTTTGACATGACTCACCTTCGAGTAGCTTCTAACAGTGCTAGCTGGCTCCCTGCGCGGGGCGCTCAGCCTCCACCCTCTAGACTACTCGCTTCCCCGCCGTGTTACGGGCCGGGGCGCCCCTACTTGACACAGATGACGCCGGCAATTCTCGCTCGCAAGTGGCACGGGGCGCCCCTTTTAGACCAGAATAGAAGGCGTGACTTCATCGACTAACCCCAGCAACCAGCCCCTACCCCAGGCGTCCGCCCCTGAAGCCCAGGCCCCGGACGCCACCGAGCAGGTAGTCCCGCAAATTACCGAAAAGCAGGCTGCCCGCATCAATGCGCCCGCCCGCAATATGGTGATTTCGATGATCGTCATGGTGCTCTTGTTACTGCCGGTTATCTGGCTGATGCCGCAGCCCAACAAAAACCCCTACCGACCCACCGTTGACCTCCCCGTGATTGCCTACGAGGCCAGCGCCCAGGCAGGCTACCCGGTTGCAGCCGCCGAACAGGAAGGCTGGCACTACAACTACGCCCGCTGGAACACCGGCCAGGCAGACGGCATCAACTACTGGTCCACCGGCCAGGTCACCCCCTCCAACGACTTCATCGAGCTCATTCAGGCCACCAACACCAACCCCACCTGGCTTGCCCAGACCGTAGGGCAGGCCGTGCCCGAGGCTACAGTTCAGGCCGGGGGCGTGGACTGGGACGTGCGCTCTCTCGTGGACGCTGACGACAAGAGCAAGGTCACCACTTTCTATATCGGTGAGGTGGACGGTACCACCGTCATCCTCAAGGGCGAGGCCGAGGCCGCCGAGTTCCAGGCCCTGGCTGAAGCTACTGTCGCCTACATGGCAGCCCCCTCATCCACTGCCTCCCCCACCCCCTCAAGCGGAATCCAGTAAGCCGCCCACCGGCGTCCTTACAAAAATGTAATTCGCCTTACACAGGCTTTTAGGTGGGCAGGTTGCTAGGTTAAACCTAAACCGCTGCGAAAGGACGCCCGCCGTGAGCACTATCGAAACCCCCATCCAGGCCTGGGAACGCCTTGTCGAAGGCAACGCCCGCTTTGTGGAGGGCAACCGTTCCCACCCCCATCAGGACGCCGCCCGCCGCGCTGAACTGGTAGCTGGCCAATACCCCTTCGCGGCAATTTTCGGTTGTGGTGACTCCCGCCTGGCAGCAGAAATCATTTTCGACCTCGGCCTGGGCGACGCCTTTGTGGTACGAACCGCCGGGCAGGTGCTGGACGACGCCGTCCTCGGCTCCCTGGAATACGCCAGCGGTGAGCTCAAGACCCCGCTCATTATGGTGCTGGGCCACGACTCCTGTGGCGCTATCACCGCCACCCACCAGGCCTTCGTCTCGGGCAACATGCCCGGTGGCTTCATCCGCAACCTGGTCGAAGGAATCCTTCCCTCAGTCATCTCAACCGACTTGCCTGAGGGCGCCTCTATCAACGACATGGTCATTGAACATACCCGCCAGACAGCGGCCCGCATTGCCGAACAGTCCGGGATTATCCGGGAAGGCATCGAAGACGGCACCCTGGCCGTCATCGGCGTCTTCTACCACCTGGCCGACGGCAAGGCCGACCTGGTCTATTCGTCCTCACCGCTCATTACCGTCTAAAACCGCCCTCTGCCCTGGTGGCACGTTCCTCGGGCAGGCAGCCTGCTAGCACGTCATTTTTAGCGCCCAATGCGACAGCCGTCACGGGGGCGTATTAGACTAGCTGGTATGGCAGAAAACACTGAATACCGCATTGAACACGACACCATGGGTGAGGTCCGCGTACCCGTAGATGCCCTCTACCGCGCCCAGACCCAGCGTGCCGTTGAAAACTTCCCCATCTCTGGCCAGACACTGGAGTCTGCCCACATTCGCGCCCTGGCCCTCATCAAGAAGGCAGCAGCGAGCGCCAATGAGGAGCTGGGTGTTCTTGATGCCACCCGCGCCGCCGCTATCCGCGATGCTGCAGATAAGGTAGCTGCTGGTGACTACGATGAGCACTTCCCCATCGATGTCTTCCAGACCGGCTCTGGCACATCATCGAACATGAACACCAACGAGGTTCTGGCGACCCTGGCTAACCGGGCCCTGGAAGGTCAGGACGTTGAGGTTCACCCCAATGACCATGTGAACGCCTCTCAGTCTTCTAACGATGTCTTCCCCACCTCCGTGCATGTGGCCGCGACCGAGGCCCTGCTCAAGGACCTGGTCCCGGCGCTGGAATACCTGGCCGAGTCACTGGAGCGCAAGGCTGTGGAGTTCAAAGACGTTGTCAAGTCCGGCCGCACCCACCTGATGGACGCCACCCCCGTAACCCTGGGCCAGGAGTTCTCGGGCTACGCAGCCCAGGTACGCTACGGTGTTGAGCGCATCCACGCCTCCCTGCCCCGTGTTGCCGAAGTCCCCCTGGGCGGCACCGCGGTTGGTACCGGCATCAACACCCCCGAGGGCTTCTCTGCACGCGTCATTGAGCTGCTAGCTGAGGAAACCGGCCTGCCCCTGACCGAGGCCCGCAACCACTTTGAGGCCCAGGCCAACCGTGACGGCCTGATTGAGGCCTCCAGCCAGCTGCGTAATATCGCCTACTCCTTCATGAAGATCAACAACGATATTCGCTGGATGGGTTCAGGCCCCAACACCGGTCTGGGCGAGCTGCATATTCCCGACCTGCAGCCCGGCTCATCGATTATGCCCGGCAAGGTCAACCCCGTGATTTGTGAAGCAGCCATTATGGTCTGCGCCCAGGTCATCGGCAACGACACCACCATCGCCCTGTCCTCCACCAACGGTGCCTTCGAGCTGAACGTGGGTATCCCGGTTATGGCTGCCAACCTGCTGCAGTCCATCCGCCTGCTGGCCAACACCTCCCGTGTGATGGCTGACAAGATGATTGATGGCCTGGAGGCCAACGTGGAGCGTGCTCGCTTCCTGGCTGAGGCCTCCCCCTCAACTGTGACCCCCATGAACAAGCTGATTGGCTACGAGGCAGCGGCCAAGATTGCCAAGTACTCGGTGGCCAACAAGACCACCGTGCGCGAGGCCGTCATCGCCCTGGGCTATGTTGAGCGAGGCGAGGTCACCGAGGCCCAGCTCGATGAGGCCCTGGACGTCACCAAGATGCTGGGTAACTTCTAAACCTACTAAGGTTCAGGCGCTATGCGGCGCTCGGACGCACAAAGGGTGGGCTCCCCTTTTAGGGGAGCCCACCCTTATTCTGTTTCATTACAGAAATTTAGTCTGCACGAAGAATCAGGGCATCGCCCTGGCCTCCACCACCGCACAGGGCAACAGCCGCGTAGGTAGCATCGGGGCTCTGGCTGAGGGCGTGAGCAGCATGAACCACCAGGCGGGCGCCGGATGCTCCCACCGGATGCCCCAGAGCGATAGCACCACCGTGGGGGTTGACCTTCTGCAGGTCAAGACCGAGTTCACGGGCAGAGACCGCAGAGACCGCAGCAAAAGCCTCGTTGATTTCCACATGGTCTAGGTCGGCCGCCGTTAGCCCGGCCTTGTCGAGAGCGGCGGCGATAGCGCGGGAGGGCTGATAGTGCAGCACATTCTCGGGGCCAGCGGTATTAGCCCAGGCGAGGACGGTCGCCAGTGGCTTGATTCCGTTCGCTTCAGCAAATTCGCGACTTGAGAGCACCAGAGCCGCTGCCCCGTCAGAGAGCGGGGAGGCATTCCCGGCAGTAATCGTGCCGCCCTGCTCAAAAGCGGGCGGCAGTTGGGCGAGCACCTCAGCCGCGGTTCCCTCGCGCACGCCCTCGTCGGCTCTGACCTCGGTGACCTGCCCCTTGCGTCCTTTCACCTGCACCGGGGCAATTTCGGCATCAAAGAGCCCTGCGGACGCCGCGGCGTGAGCCCGCTGGTGGGAAGCGGCCGCGATGGCATCCTGCTCCTGGCGGGCCACCTCAAAACGGGCGTTAGACCCCTCAGTCAGCACACCCATCGACTCCCCGCTCTGGGCATCGGTGAGGGCATCACGCTCAACAGCATCGAGCACGCCGGTAGCGCCGAAGACTCGCCCCGAGCGGAAATCTGGCAACAAGAAAGGGGCACGAGACATGGACTCCTGGCCGCCCGCCACAGCGACCTGGACCTCGCCCGAGCGAATCAGCCGGGCGGCATCTATCACCGCGCGCAGACCCGAGAGGCAAACGCTATTGACCGTCACTGCCGGGGTAGCTAGAGGAATACCGGCAGCACGTGCGGTCTGCTTGGCGGGGTTCTGCCCCGCCCCGGCCTGTACTACCTGGCCAAAGATCACAGCTTCAACCTGTTCAGGGGCTAGAGTACTGGCCTTAAGCGCCTGGGTCAGGGCGCAGGTACCCAGCTCAACAGCACTCAATGATGAAAGGGCACCCATAATCTTGCCCTGGGGGGTGCGGGCAGCACCGATAATGACAACGTCCTTGTTGTGGGTCTGCATGTTTCTTCCTTCTGCAGCAGCATCGCTGCACCGGCTATCTCATGATGTTCTTAGAGACTAGCCCCCGACGCTGTGTCGGTCAAGACTAGACCGGTTAGAAGACGCTGCTCACACGCTTGAAGCCTGTAATAGGTGGCTTATTTTTCCCTCACAGCCGCCCAGTGAGTAGGCTTAAGGAATGGAACCATCACCCCGTAACCACACCTTCTGGTCTTTTATTGACCGGGTTGGCGAGAATCTTGCCGACCAGAACGATGTACCCGTCAATGTTGACGCAACCTTGCTTTCCATGTCGCTGAACCGCGCGGCCGTGGCTATTACCCACGATTTTGAGTCGAAGGTGCACCGCCCTGCCGGTAGCTCCTGGGCAGCCTACCGGGTGCTTTTTGCCCTTTGGCATTCCGGGGCGACCTCGGCTAGTTCCCTGGCCAATATCACCGGCATGACCAGGGCCGCTGTCTCAAACATCAGCAAGCCCCTAGAGGCCAAGGGCTTGATTGCCAAGGCTAAGGACCCCGAGGACGGGCGTGGCACCCTTGTAGAGCTCACCCCCGCCGGTACCAACTTCGTCAGCTCTATCTTTGCCCAGCAGAACCAGCTTGAAACCGTATGGGCCGAGAAACTGACCCCCGTTGAGCGCACCATGCTGGTTGAGCTTCTGCGCAAGCTCTCAGCCGAAGTCTAGCTACCGCGCTTCTAGATCGAACCGGGCGCCGCTCTGCCAGTGCAGGGCGGCGTCGATTCTATCGAGCATGCGTTCGCTACAGTAGTCGGCGAGTTTCTCCACCGGAACCCACTGCACCTGGCTCGACTCTTCATCATTCACCCGTGCCTGCCCCGAGACATAGCGGCAGTAGAAGGTATGATCCAGAAACTGGCAGCGGTCCCCGTTGTCGAAGGTCATGGGCGGGTCGGCTTTCAGCTGGGCAAAGCCCACCACCTCGATGATGACGCCCGCTTCTTCTTCAGCTTCGCGCAGGCAGGTCAGGGCGGGGTTCTCGCCGGGGTCGACGATGCCGGTCACCGGCGTCCACGCCCCGGTATCGCTGCGACGTACCAACAAAATATCGCCGTTATCCCGCTGAATCACGGCAGTAGCGCCCGAAAGCCAGAGCATGTCGGAGCCAATTTTGGCACGCAGGTCTGTAATAAATTGTGGGGTAGGCATATTTTCCTTTCGTGGGCAGGCACCCGGTGCGGACGCTCGAAGGCAGCAGGCGCGCAAGGCCAGCTAGGTTGCGGGAAAGAGTAGGGCAACAGTGGTGCCGAGAAGCATGAAGGGGCCAAAAGCTATGTGGGTGTGGCCTGTAGCCCGACGAGTCAGTATGAGCACAAGGGAATACAAGCCGCCGGTGAGAAAAATAAGCAGGTTGCCCCAGAGCAGGTTCAGAGGCGAGACGTGGGCAAGCAAAAGACCTAGAACTCCTGCCAGTTTTACGTCCCCCAGGCCTAGCGCCCCGCGGGATGCCAGGCGCATGAGTGCATAAAAGCCAAACATCACCGCTGCCCCGTAGGCAATCTGTCGCGTCTGAGCAAAGGGATCGGGGGCCACCAGCACGATGGCCCCGAAAAGAGGTAGGCCCACCAGGGCATAGAGTGGTAGAACGATACGGTCGGGCAGGCGGTGCTCGCGCACATCAATAACCCACAGCCGGGCTGCTGCCACTAGGTAGCACACCAGCACCCAGGCCAAAAGTAGGGCAGCCAAGGCCGCCTGCCAGCGTCCGCCCAGCCCTTCTACCGCTAGGCTATATATCTGTTCGAGCATAGCCGCCCCGGCTAGCCTTAGGCACCGAACCGGCGCTGACGCTGAGCATAATCGCGCAGGGCCCGCAAGAAATCAACCCGGCGGAAATCAGGCCACAGGGCCTCGCAGAAATAAAACTCGGAGTAGGCCGACTGCCAGGTCATAAAGCCCGAAAGGCGCTGCTCCCCCGAGGTCCGGATCAGTAGGTCCGGGTCGGGCATACCGCTGGTGTAGAGATGGCGGGAAATATCGTCGCTGGTCAGACTTGAAGCGAGTTCTTCAAGGCTCCGTCCGGATGCTGCCGCCTCACGCAGGAGGCCGCGCACGGCGTCCGTAATCTCCTGACGCCCGCCATACCCAACAGCGATATTCACCTGCAACCCACTGACCGCCGCCGTTTCTTCAACAGCTACCTCAAAGGCAGACCGCAGACTCGCTGGCAGGGATTCCAGCTGACCCACCGGGCGAACCCGGGCCAGGCCGCTGGCGGTCAGACGCCCCACAAACCCCTCAATCACCTCAACCAGGTCATTCAGCTCATCGCTACTGCGCTTCAGATTCTCGGTAGACAGCATGTAGAGGGTCACCATCGGAATTTTCAATTCCGTGCACCAGCTCAGAAACTCAATGATGCGGGCAGCACCGGCCTCGTGGCCGTGCTTGGTGCTCTCCCCCAGCAGGGCAGCCCAGCGGCGGTTACCATCGACCAGCACACCGATGTGCTGAGGCAGTTTCTCCGCTGGAATCGCAGAAATCAGGGACCGCTCATACACCGTGTACAGTGGCTGCGGTAGCTTCATGTGCTGCTCCTGGTTGTGGGGTGGCAGGTTGTCTTTACCATACTCATTCTACCTGCAAGGCGAGCTCGGGCAGGCCCCTGCTCTCCTCTGCGCAGGTGGGCGGATGCCCCGCCCCAGCTTCCTGCCCGTCAGTTCAGCTTCTAGCTACCCCTAGACCGCACTTATTTTGACCTGCCATACTAAATATATGGCTTCACGTGTTTATCGCTCCCAGACCTCCGGTTCATCAGCCGCACCCCACCAGGGCGTGCTTGAACGGCTGACCGACGTGCAGCGTGAAATCATCGATTTCTACCGCGAGAACGGCAAACCCCTACTCCGCGGCTGGATTCATGCAGGCTTTGCACCCGTAGCCTTTGTCGCCGGCATCGTGCTCATTGCTCTCTCCGGCGGAGGGATCGTCGGCGTCGGCTGCGCCATTTTTGCTCTCACCGGCGTCCTGCTCTTTGGCATCTCGGGTATTTACCACCGCGGTTTCTGGTCAGCCAGAGCCCGTATGCTCCTCAAGCGGCTCGACCACGCCAATATCACCCTGCTCATCGCGGGCACCTATACCCCGGTGGCTCTGACCCTCCTTGAGGGCACCCAGCAGGCTATCCTGCTCTGGAGCATCTGGGGCTGTGCCCTCTCCGTCACCCTCTTCAGGGTCTTCTGGACCGGAGCCCCCCGCTGGCTCTACACCCCCATCTACGTTGTCATGGGCCTGATGGCGGTCTTCTACCTGGGCGACTTCTGGCAGGTCTCCCCCGTCGCCACCGTCCTCATCGCCACCGGCGGAGCCAGCTACATCATCGGAGCCATCTTCTACGGCACCAAACGCCCCGCTATGGCCCCGCAGGTCTTCGGCTTCCACGAGCTCTTCCACGTCTTTACCGTGCTCGGCTTTATCCAGCACTACATCGCCGTGATGTTCTGCATCTTCCTCTAGAGCGAACCAACAGCCCCTATACCTCAAGGACGCCGCACCCGGCCGGGTACGGCGTCCTTATTTTCTCTTTCCTCAAGAACCTAGTGGGGGCGGCGCAGATGATCCTGAGCTACCACGGCCTCATCGCGCACGGTGGCGTGCACAGGCTCCTCGGTTTTCCCCTGGGCCGCGGCCTCAGCAGCCGCCCGTTCCTCAGCCTCACGGGCAATAGCGTATTCGCTACGGTAGCGCAGACGGCGAGCGCGCCGGGTCAAGTCGAGCCCCAGCAGGACGATAGCCACGGCCAGGCAGAAGGTGACGATGAAGCCCACGATGCCGGGTGAACCGCGGAAGGACCCGTCGGGGTTGACCGTGGTAATAACGGTGGGGGTCGCTTCGGCTGCAAGAATCGTAAGTGATGGAGGGATCAGGGCTGACACGGTGACGGCTTCCTCTGGTCTTGGGTGCGGGGCTTTATCTGGGCGCTGGCCTAGCTGGGCATGTAGTCCCCATTGTACGCGGTGGGGCTGATCCTTTCCTGGCTTTAGGAATGGTAGTCGATGCCGGTGGAGAAGCAGGTTTCGGGCAGTTCGCTCTCAACCCGGCTTTGGGCCAGTACGTAATCTTCGAAGGGCCAGATTTTACGCTGGACCTCGGGGGAAACAGCGAAGAAGAGGGAGTCGGGAGCTACCTGGGAGCGGTGGGCAAGCAGGGCCGCGTCGCGCTTTTCGAAGTAGTCTGCTGAAGAGATGCGGGTGGTGGTCTGGTGGCGGGAGACCGGTGGACGGTGGCCCTCAATGTCTTCTTCCATCGATACGGCAACCCACTGGGCGAAGGGGGATTCGAGACCGGCGCCTTCGAGGTAGCTGTGGAAGGCCATGACTCGGTCAAAGTTGAAGGCGCGGTCGTAGTAGATTTTTGAGACCTGCCAGGGCTTGCCGGTGCCGGGGTAGGCGTCCGCGTCCCCCGCCTTCTCAAAAGCCTCCACAGAGACCCGGTGGGTCATGATGTGGTCGGGGTGGGGGTAGCCGCCGATTTCGTCGTAGGTGAGGATGACGTGGGGCTTGAAATCACGCACCAGGCGCACGAGCGGGGCGGACGCCTGCTCAAGCGGCAGGCTGGCGAAGGAACCGTAGGGCAGCGGGGGCAGGGGGTCGCCCTCGGGCAGGCCCGAATCGACGAAACCGATCCAGCGGTGCTCAATACCGAGAACCTCAGCTGCCTGCTTCATTTCGGCACGGCGGACACCCGCCAGGTCGCGGTGGGCGGCGGGGTTGCTGTTGACTGCCTCGTTGAGGATATCGCCGCGCTCGCCACCGGTCATTGATGCCACCATGACGCGGGCCCCGCGGGCCACGTAGGCTGCCATGCTTGAGGCGCCCTTAGACGACTCATCATCGGGGTGGGCGTGGACCGCCAGAATACGCAGGCCGGTGTAGTCGTCCTTTAGCGGCGCTAGCAGGGAGGGGTCAAAACCGGGTGCGGGTGATTCAGTGTTGCTCATGCAAAACTCCATTAGTGCGAAGGTAGCTCGAGTAATGTTTGGGGTATCGTAAATGAGGAAGGAACCCGCATTCAAAGACACTGGTCAATTCTACCTGGCGTGGTGGGGCTCCTCGTTTTCTCTATTACCCCGTATGAAAGGTGTGGGCTTGATGACCGCCCCTGACCTATCTGCTCGTTACGGCACCGCCCGCCAGCGTCGGGCCCTGCCCCAGTGGTTCTGGTATGCGCTGGCCCTGGTAGCGGTACTTGTGGGGGGCGCCTTTGTGTTCTGGGTGCAGGCTGACTCCAGCGACGAACCCACCGGCCGCGACGTTGGCTTTACCCTGACCAGCGCCGACGAAGTCTCAGTAACCTTTGAGGTCAGCAAACGGGCCGAAGATACCGCGGTCTGCGCGGTCAAGGCCCTCAACACCTCGGGTGCCCCCGTCGGCTGGAAAGAAGTCGCGATTGGCCCCTACGCCGATGAAAACGGCAACGGTATTTCGGTACAGACCGTGCAGTTCAGGGTACTGGGCGAAGCAACCACAGCCACCGTCGATAGCTGCTGGAAGGTTAACTAGCTCCCTTTCTCTCTAGGGGTAAAGTTAGGGAGCTTACCCCGCCTATGGGTAGACTAGGCTCACGACTGACCTTTTACACGGGGCACTCCGCTCCGTCCGCATCCACGGTCCCCCAGCTGCACCGGCTGCGGGGCCTTGCTTACAAGGAGTAAACACATGGCAGAAAACGAAGGCGCATGGCTCACTCAGGAGGCCTACGACAAGCTCAAGGCTGAGCTTGAGCACCTCTCAGGCCCCTACCGTCAGGAAATCATCGACCGTATCTCAGCAGCCCGCGACGAAGGCGACCTGAAGGAAAACGGCGGCTACCACGCAGCCCGCGAAGAGCAGGGCAAGAACGAGGGCCGTATCAAGCAGCTGCAGCACCTGCTCGAAACTGCCCAGGTCTCAGAGAAGCCCGCAGCCGACGACGGCGTGGTTGAGCCCGGTATGGTCGTTGAAGCGAACATCGCGGGCAAGACCATGACCTTCCTGCTCGGCTCCCGCGAGGTGGCCGACACCCTGGTCGGCGGCACCGACCTGCAGGTCTTCTCTGAGAAGTCCCCCATGGGCGCCGCTATCAATGGCCACAAGGTAGGCGACGAGCTCTCCTACGAAGCCCCCAACGGTAAGCAGATCCCCGTCAAGATCATCTCAGCTAAGCCCTTCCAGGGCTAAAGCCCGTCGGAGGCAGATAGACCGAAGCCCGGGCGTCCTTCCCCTTCTGTAGGGGCGGACGCCCGGGCTTCGGTTTGCTTTCACACAGTAGTTAGTAGTGCGGCAGGCATGCCTCTGCCTGCGACCCTCTTGGCCGGTTCGCTGCGCGAACTAGCCAATTCATGCCAGCCCCAGGCCAGCAGGCTCCCGGCATGCCTGGCCGCACACTGCTGTGTTTAGTAAACCACGATCGGCTTATAGCCCTCAGCTTCTAGGGCCGCAATGACTTCCTGGCAGTGCTCTACGCCCTTGGTTTCCATATCGATGGTGATGGAGACGTCGCCCATGGAGAGGGCGCCGCCCAGGCGGGTATGATCCACGCCGGTGACGTTGGCGTCGTGCTCCGAGATGATGCGGGAGATGGTGGTGAGCTCACCGGGGCGGTCATTGAGCATGAGCTTGATGGTCATGTAACGGCCCGCAGCCGACAGGCCTCGCTGAATCACCTTGAGCATGAGCATGGGGTCGATGTTGCCGCCCGAGAGCAGGCAGACCGTGGTGCCCAGGTCGCCGTACTTTTCTTTGAGGGAGCCGCTCATCAGCGCCGCTACCGAGACCGAGCCAGCCGGTTCAACGACCAGCTTGTTGCGTTCCATCAGGAAGATGAGGGCACGGGCGATTTCGTCTTCAGAGACGGTGTGCACGTCGTCCACCAGGTTCTTGATGATGGTGAAGGGGAGCTGGCCGGGGCGGCCCACCGCGATACCGTCGGCGATGGTGGAGACCTTTTTCAGGGGCACCAGGGCATCTGCCGCGAGAGAGGGTGGGTAGGCTGCCGCGTGCTCGGCCTGGACGCCAATGATGCGGATTTTCTTACCCAGCTTTTCTTCCAGCGAGCGCACCGCAATGGAGAGCCCAGCCAGCAGGCCGCCGCCGCCGACGCCCACCAAGATGGTGTCAACGTCCGGGACCTGTTCCAGGATTTCTAGGCCCAGGGTACCCTGGCCAGCGATGATGTCTTTGTTATCGAAGGGGTGCACAAAAACAGCGCCGTTTTTTTCGGCGTAGCGCTTAGCTTCTGCCAGGGCTTCGTCCACGTTCACGCCGTGTAGTACGACCTCGGCCCCGTGGCTGCGAGTCGCTGCGATCTTAGGCAGGGCCGCGCCCTGGGGCATGTAGATGCGGGCGGCAATACCCAGGCGGGAAGCTGCCAGCGCCACACCCTGGGCGTGGTTACCTGCCGATGCTGCCACCACGCCCACGGCCTTTTCAGCCTCAGTGAGCCTAGCCATGCGCACGTAGGCGCCGCGTACCTTGAAGGAGCCAGAGCGCTGCAGGTTCTCACATTTGAGGAAGACCTCAGAGCCAATCTGCTCGCTCAGGGCGCGTGAGTGAGCCACGGGGGTGCGCTCAATGACGCCATCGAGCAGGCGGGCTGCGTCTTCAATCTGCTCTAGGCTCACGGGGAGCTCTAGCGGGGCAGATGCTTGCATCGTTACCTCGTCTTGTCTTATTTCTGGGAGCCGTTATTGATGGCTTCGAGAGCATCTTCGTCGGCCTTTTCGGCTTCCTTGATGCGCTCTAGGCGTTCCTTGACCTTCTCAGCGATAGCCTTTTTCTCACGTCGGCGTTGTTCGTGCGGGTAAAGGAACTCTTCTTCACGAATATCGGGGTCGTGTTCCCACTCGCGGCCGGCTAGGTATCTGATAACGGTATTGACCACAGCCAGAACGGGTACAGCAAAGAGAGCGCCGATGATTCCGTAAAGCATGGAGCCGGCAGCTACCACGATGACAACGGCCAGGGGGTGCAGGGCTACAGCCTTGCCCATGACCAGGGGCTGTAGTATGTGGGACTCAATCTGCTGCACCACCAGCACCATAGCCAGCATAATCAGTGCGTTAACCAGGCCGTTAGCTACCAGGGCCAGCAGGACGGCGATAACGCCGGTCAGCAGTGCGCCCACCACGGGGATGAAGGAGCCCAGGAAGACCAGGACGCCCAGGGGCAGGGCCAGTGGGACACCCAGAAAAAAGGCGGAAAGACCGATACCTACGGCGTCAACCGCTGCGACAAAGACCTGAACCCGCACGTAGGAGACCAGGGACTTCCAGCCGCGACGGCCAGCACCGTTCACAGCTCGGCGGGCGTTACGGGGGAAGAGCTTGACGATAAAGAGCCAAATCTTCTCGCCTTCCATGAGGAAGAAGATCAGGGTAAAGAGTACAATCACCATACCGGTACCGATGTCAGCGGCGGTAGAACCAACGCTAGCTACGCCGTTGAGGATGCTAGACGTATTATCCTGCAAGGTGGTGACTAGCTGGTTGATGTACTGGTCAATCTTGTCTGCCCCCAGGTCGATGGGCAGGTTGTTAAGCATGGCAACAATCTGGTTCCAGCCCTCAGCCACCTGATCTGAGAGGGATGAGAAGCCTGCAGTGAGCTGCTGGCCGACCAGGGCGAGCAGGCCCACAACAGCCGCGATAAGACCGATTTCGGTAATCGCAGTGGCAATGCCGGCGTGAATACGGTTACGGCGGAGAAAGTAAACAACCGGCGACATCAGGCCGGCTAGCAGGGCCGCGATCATAAGCGAAATGACAATGAGGGAGATCTTAGCCAGTGTCCAGTAGAGGGCTGCGGCTGCAAAGCCCACAATCATCAGACGCCAGGACCATGCTGCTGCAGTCTGTAGGGCGAAGGGCACCTGACGGTCAGATGCGGCCTGCCTGGCAGGGGGTTCAGGAATAGTGACACTCATATCTTCTATTTTCCCATACTTCCTTACTATCTGTCCCGCGCTAGCTCCTATCCCAGGCACAAGCGTGACGAAACTCGCCCGGGGCGGAAGCACAGTTGCTTCTGCCCCGGGCGAGGTTTCTATCTCTAACGCTTTAGGAAGAGTCTAGGTTTTAGTCGTCGACCATAGCGCGAACGTAGTAGAGAACACGCAGAATCTCGACGTAGAGCCAGACCAGTGAAGCAATCAGACCGAAGGCGATGCGCCACGATTCACGCTCGGGCATGCCCATCTTGATAGCCTCACTCGCGTTGGTGAAGTCCAGCAGAAGAGCATAGGTAGCCAGCAGGACGGCGAGGAGACCGACAATCAGGCCCAGGGGGATGCCCATAATCGAGATATCGCCGCGCATTTCGAAGTCAAAGAAGGCAGAGCTCACGATGTTTACCAGGCAGAACACCAGGTAAGAGATAGTTGCAATCATGAAGAAGCGGGTCATCTTGGGGGTTGCCCGCACCTTTCCGGAGCTGTAGAGCGCCAGGATAGTGGCAAACACAATGATGGTTGCCGTGACCGCCTGAAGCACGATACCGGGGTAGACAGCCTCAAACATAAGGGAAAAACCGCCCAGCAGCAGGCCTTCCATCAAGGAATAAATCATCACCAGGGCAGGTGAGACCTTCTTCCTCAGGGCGTTAACGAAGCCCAGCACCAGGCCGCCGATGAAACCGACGAACATGAGGATGGGCATGTACCAGGAGAGAACAGCACCCACCACGACCAGACCCAGGTTCAGGCCGGTCTTCATGATGATGTCGTTGATGGTGATGCGGTTGGTATCGACGGGGCCAGCGGTACCGGCGTTGTACATGTCGTTGAGCTGGCCAGCTGATACCTGCTGGTTCTCGTAGCCGTAGGGGGCCTGCTGGCTGTAGCTGCCCTGCTGGTAGTTACCCTGCTGGTAGGTACCGTAGGGGCTCTGGGGCTGCTGGCCATAGGGGTTGGCGGTGGTGGTGCCGCCAGCACCGAACTGCCCGAAGCGGGGGTCGCCAGCGGGCTTGGTCATGTTGTTGATTAGGGGGTTACCTGCCACGGCTGTTGTCTCCTAGTGGTAATAAGTAGTCGTGGTAAAAGTCTTGTACTCTACCCTACCGAATCTTGGCCGGCTTTTCTTCCCGTTTTTCTCAGGGCGTGAGCGGCTGGGATTAGGCGGTGAGTTCGGCTTCGAGGAAGTCGAGGACGGCCCCGTCGTTGTTGGAGCCAATGGTTAGGTCTGTGACCGGAGCGAGGGCCGGGTCGGAGTGCTCCATAGCGATAGCGCGCCCGGCGTAGCGGAACATTTCAAGGTCGTTGCCAGAGTCGCCAAAGGCCGTGGTCTGTTCGGCGTTCAGCCCCAGGTGCTCAGCTAGCCAGGCCAGGCCGTGGCCCTTGTGGTTGCCGTCCAGAATCAGGTCGATAGCCCCGAAACCGCTGGAGGTCGCTGCGATTCCTTCAGGTAGAGCATCGTGCAGTTTTTCGATGGTCTCGTAGATTCCCTCATCGGGGTCGGCGTTGAGGGCGATCTTGACGATAGTTTCGGTGATGGTAGTGGGGTCGTCGATGGCCTCTACGTTGGGGTAAAAAGGACGAATCGCGGTGATAGGGTTTTCCGGGTCCCAGCCAGGCAGGTCAATGCCAACTTTGGTGACCTGTTCGTGCACGCGTCCGGCGATGGTCGCTAGCCGGTCAGTCGGCACGTAGGAATAGTGGCGGGAGGAGAGAATAATGCCCAGGGCTGGGAAGTTCTCGAGAGCCGCCAGAGCCTGGTTTACCAGTTCGGGGCTAAAGCCCCACAGGGCTAAGTCGATGCCCTGGTTATGAATAATGGCACCGTTCTCTGCGATGTAGTACAGATTCTTGTGGTGTTCATGACCGGCCAGGTATTCCTCGATTTTTGGCATCTGGTTGCCGGTTGCTACCGCCAGGTAGGAGCCCTGTTCAGCTAGCAGGGTCAGGACGCGGTCCAGCTGCTCGTGCTTGTAGGTTTTGTGGTCGGTGAGCAGGGTTCCATCGAGGTCAACAGCGTAGAGATGAGGTGTCTTCATAGCTTCTACTCTATCGAAAACCCCAGGGGTCACAGCTACCGCCCCGGTGGCGTCCTTTTCCCGAGCCGAGAAGTTCACCCTACTCGTTCTCTCTTGACCCTATAGATTATCTCGGGGTCAAGAGAAAAAGAATGGGGCGGTATAACTGGCTAAAATCGCCACATCGGTGGCGAATTTTGAACGCCAGGCTACAAAACAAAATGGCATGTCTGCGCTACGCGCACCATGACATGCCATATGTTTTGTAGCCCCACCGGGACTCGAACCCGGAACACAAGGATTTTAAGTCCTCTGCCTCTGCCAATTGGGCTATAGGGCCTTGAGCGGGCGCCCGCCGGGCCTTACCCGACGAGCGCTTTCGCTTATACCTTTATACCAGAAAAGTTCCTAGAGCTTTGCCTTGGTCTTTTCGGGTGCGGTGCCGGTAGCCTGCTGGAAGGCGCGGCGGGGTGAACGCTGGTGACGGATTGATGAGGTGTCGCGACCGAAGATCTGGTTGAGTGCCCAGGTTGCCATGACGCGTGCGGTGCGTTCGGTGGTGGGGATAGCGGTGCCGTGGTAGCCGCGGTGCATGAGCCAGGCGATGGGGCCACCAATGGTCTTGCCCTTGAAGTTAGCTACGCCCTTCCACAGGCCCAGGCCAGCGACGACGCCGATGGTCTCGTGGTAGTAGTCGGTCAGTGCTTCGCCGCGGCGCTTGGCCAGCAGGTTTTCTGCCAGCTTGAGGGCCTGGCGGGAGGCGTGCTGAGCGTTAGGGACGCAGAAACCACCGACACCGCCACCGGAGAGATCGGGTACAGCTGCGTTGTCGCCTGCTGCCCAGGCGTCCTCGATGATGCCCTCATCGCCTGCAACGCGCAGGTCGGCCTGTACGCGGACGCGGCCGCGCTCGTCGATGGGGAAGTCGGTGTCCTTGAGCATGGGGGACGCTGCAACGCCGGCGGTCCAGATCAGGGTGTCGGTGTCGAGTTCACCGGCGGGTGACTTGTCACCCATGTTGATCAGCTGCAGGTGGCCGTCGGTGGCGTCGGAGAGTGAGGTATTGAGCAGGACCTCGATGCCGCGGGCGCGTAGTTCAGCGACAACCTTTTCGGCGCGGTCTGCGGGGACCTCGGGCATGATGCGGGGGGCTGCTTCGACCATGACGAAGCGCAGGTCTGAGATGCGCAGGCGGTCGTTGCGGTTGACGGCTTCGCGGGCCATGTCTTCAAGTTCGGAGATGGTTTCGACGCCTGCGAAACCGCCGCCGACGATGACGAAGGTGAGGGCGCGGCGACGCTCGTCCTCGTCGGTGGTGAGGGAGGCGATTTCGATACGCTCGAGTACCCAGTTGCGCACGGAGACTGCTTCTTCAACGGTCTTCATGCCGATGGCAACCTCGGCGAGGCCGGGGATGGGGAAGGCACGGGTGACGGCGCCTGCGCCCAGGACGATTTCGTCGTAGGTCAGCTCGAAGGTTTCACCGGCGTTGATGGGTTCGATGGTTGCAGTCTTGGTGGCGTGGTTGACTGCTACGACGCGGCCGCCGATGATTTCTGAGTCGCGCAGGTGCTGGCGCAGGGGTACGGTGGCGTTGCGGCCTTCCATGGAGCCTGCAGCTACTTCGGGGAGGAAGGGCTGGTAGGTCATGTAGGGGTTGGGGTCGACAACGGTGACGACGCCGCCGGACTCCTTGATGACCTTCTGGATCTTCTTTGCGACGGTGAAGCCGACGTAGCCGCCGCCGACGATGAGGACGCGGGGGCGGTCCTGTGCAATCTTGTTGAATGCCATGCGAGTTAACTTCCTGTTGGTGTAGTGCCGGTGTTCCGGCAAAAAGTCTCCATGCTTATATTGCCACTTTTGCGGGGTTTAAGCATAGTTTTGGGCGGTGTATTTGCTGTGAGCGTTTCTTGCCCTGCCGGTGTCTAGCCTTTCAGAGCGGGGTGAAGATTTGATGAAGGCTAGATGAGGTGGGAGCGGGCTAGCGGCGACGGCTGCGTTTGATGATGTTGGTGAGCTGGTGGATGGAGCCGAAGGTGATGATTCCGACCCAGAGGGCGAAGGCGGCGAGCACGATGAAGGGCAGGATGCCGGAGTCTTCAACGGGGCGGACGGGCGTGGGGGCGGCTGCTTCTGTGATGGTTTCGCCAGCCTGGTGCACGGGGGTCTCGCTGGCGCTGGGTGTGACTGAGGCGGTGTTTTTGCGGTGGACGCTGATCCAGTCGCTCATGGAACCGAGCGGGTTGGTGTCGGTGTCGTCCGGGGTAGAGCTGGCCAGGGCGGCTTTGGGGTTGATAATGCCGTAGCCGTAGAGGGCATCGCGCCCGTCCGCTCCGGCGTCATCGCTGGATTCGATAATGCGCTGAATCACCTGGTTGCCGGTCAGGTCGGGGTATTTTTCCATGATGAGGGCGGCAAGGCCTGCAACGATAGGGGCGGCGGCTGAGGTGCCTGACCAGGTGGCGTACTTGTTGTTGGGGATGGCCCCGATCATGGACTCGCTGGGGGCTGAGACAGCGATAGAAATCCCCTGCGAGGACGAGGACCAGGAGTCCTGCTTGTTCTTATCGACGCCGCCAACGGTGAGCACCCCGGGCATGGTGGCAGGTGCCCCCACCTGGGTGAGACCGGCACCGCGGTTGCCGGCAGAGGCGATGATAATGACGCCCTTTTCTTCGGCGTAGGCAAAGGCAGAGTCCCAAGATTCGGGCCAGCTGGTTTTGTCGGAGCCCACAGACAGGTTGATGATATCTGCCCCGTGATCGACGGCGTAGCGCACGGCATCCGGAATCTGCTCGTCGACCGAGCGGGTAGTGGCGCTGGTGGTACCGAGCTCTAGGGAAATAGGCAAAATGGTGGCATCGGGTGCTACGCCGATCATGCCTGCGGACTCCCCGGGTTCACCGGAATTGGCGGGGGTGGTGCCGTCATTGTGGCCATGGCCTGCGATGACAGAGGCAACCAGGGTGCCGTGTTCGGGCTCAACACCCAGGCCCTTCCAGCCCTTATTCTTGGTGGTTCCGGTCGAGGCGTCGTAGCCGCTCACCACGTTACCGGTGAGGTCTTGGTGGGTGCCGTCCACACCGGTGTCGATGACGGCGACGGTAACGCCCTTGCCGGTGGTTTCGCTCCACAGGTCGGTAAAGCCGTACTGGGTGAGCCAGTACTCGCGGGCACGGATTGAGTCGCCCTTGGGGGTAGCGATGGTGGGTACCGAGGCCAGGGCGCTGGGGCTGGCGCTGGCACTAGCCGAGGGGCTCGCTGTAGTGGCTCGGGCAGGGAGCACGCCGAGCGCCAGGGCGGTGGCTAGAGCCAGGCTGCTGGCGAGCAGGGCGGTGCCGGTGGGGAGTCGCCGAAAGGCCATGGGCGGCTCCTAGCGGCTGGCGCGTTCGGCAACCGACAGGGCCAGACCGTCGAGGATGTCTTTTTCTGAGGCAATAGCGCTGGTGACCGCTCCCCCGGTGAGGGCGCCGATGCGCTCGACGATACGGGCCCAGACAACCGACCCTGCGGGGATGACGTCCACCCGGCCCTCGTGCATGTAGGGCAGGGCGGCGCGTTCGGCGCTGGTCATAGCGACCATGTCGGCAGCGGCCCGGGAGATGTCCTTGATGGCGATTTCGGCACAGTCGATTTTTTCGGGGTCGTAGGCGTCAAGCCCCATCACGTGGGCTGCCACGGTGGTGACGGTTCCCGCCACGCCCACGACGCGGCGGGCCGCCGATAGGTCAACGGAGGCACTTGCGGTTGCAATTGCCCGGTCGGTATCTGCAATGACGCGGGAAACCTGGGTGACGTTGGCGGGGTCGGAGCTAATATGGCGTTCGGTCATACGCACGCAGCCGATATCGACCGAGCGGGCTGCGGCCAGGCCGTCCTTGTTCCCCATCACGAACTCGGTGGAGCCGCCGCCCAGGTCAATCACCAGGGTCATCTCGTCGGTATTACCCACCGACGAAACAGCACCTGCAAAGGACAGTTCTGCCTCTTCCCGGCCGGTAATGACTTCGGGTTCTACCCCCAGAATCTCGCGGATTCCGTCGATGAAAATCTGGCGGTTGCCCGCGTCGCGGGTGGCGCTGGTGGCGGCAAAGCGCACCTGCTCTACCCCGTATTCGCGCAGAAGTTCAGTGTATTCACGGGCCGCTGCGAACGTGCGCTCCAGGGATTCTTTGGCGAGCCAGCCGGTGGCGTCCACGCCCTTGCCCAGGCGCACAATCTTCATGCGACGCTCAAGGTCGGTGAGCACAAAGCCGTGGTCGGTGGCTTCGGCCTCGGCGATGAGCAGGCGAATTGAGTTGGTTCCGCAGTCGATAGCGCCAACGCGCATGGTTACTCCCGGTGACTCGTAGGGCAGGTTTAGGTAGGGTGGGGCGGACGCCGGTGGACGGCTAGTCGCGCCAGGCGGGGTCGCAGTGGCAGGTTTCGGGGGTCCACCACTCAGCAATGAGGTCGAGAGTTGCATCCCCGTAGGGGTTGATGCCGCGGCCAACGGCCAGGGTGTGGCCGAGCACGGCGTGCAGGCATTTGACGCGGGTGGGCATGCCCCCGGCTGAAACGCCCTCAATTTCGGGTACTTCTTCTAGACCGGCCTTGACGCGAATACGTTCGCGCTCTGCCAGGTAGTTCTCGTGGGCTCCCCGATAGGCGGCTGCCTTGCTTTCGTCGTCGGTGACTTCATCGGTCATCTCGTACATGGCGCCTTCCGCTTCGAGGCGGGAGGCTGCGGCGGTGATGACGGGGTGAGCCAGGTAGAAGGTGGTGGGGAAAGGTGAACCGTTGGCCAGGCGCGGGGCGGTGGCGGCTACCAGGGGGTTGCCGCAGACGCAGCGGGCCGGGATTTCCACAACATCGCGCACGGTGCGCCCCAGCTGGGCTGAGAGCACTTTCAGATCAAGCTCGGTGGGGGTGAGGGTTTCGGCGGTGACGCCGAAGCCGTGGGGCTGGTGGTCGGTGCTCGCGGGTGTGGTCATGGTGTCCTTAGAAGATGGTGCTGGTTTCTCTAGTCTACCGGCGCTAACGGTTGGTGGCGGTAGCGCTAGAGCTAGCTGAGGGGCTAGCGCTAGGACCGCTTGAGGTGCCGAGGCGCGGGCTACTGACGGAGGTGTCTTCGGCTGCCAGCTGCAGGGAGCCCCAGAGTTTGGTGGTCCAGGAATCTTCTGGGGCAGTTTTAGCGGCTGCACTGGTGTCGTCCGCTAGTTCGCTGGTGGAGTCCACCCCTACCACCAGGTAGGGGGTCTCCCCCGGTTGTACGTAGAAGAGACGACTACGGGCCTGTTGCTTGACGTAGTTGTCATCCTGCCACCAGCTGACCTGGGCGTTCAGTGAGTCCTGCTCGGCTTGCAGGGCAGCGATGCTGGCCTTGGCGTCATTGATTTCGTTTTGCTGGCGGATGAAGGAGGTCAGCGGGGTGTAGACCGACAGGGCGATAATCACCAGCACGATGGCGAAGGTGATGAAGTGCCCGCTAAAGGAGTGGGCGGCTACCGGGGTGCCCAGTTCCTGCGAGGGGGTTTCTGCGGTGGTCTCGGCGTGCAGGGGTTTAGCTGCCCGGGCGCGGCGGGGTTTGGCCTGCTTTTCCCGAGAGGGGGCGGACGCCGGCTTCCCCAGGCCGAAGCCAAAAAAGGCTGCGATGGGGTTGGGTTTCTTACCCGGTGTGCGTGCCATAAGTGTTCTTCCTGCCCTCTCGTCCGTGATTTTCCTATTTTACCGCCTGAACTGGGCACCCGCTGACGGTTCCTGCCTTCGCCCTTAAAGGGCAGTGCCCCGGCCAGGGGTAACCTGGCCGGGGCACGGGCGTCCTTACTCTCTTACCTTAGAGAGGGGGCAGACTACTTTGCGAAGCGGGGGAAAGCGCCCTTGCCTGCGTAAACAGCCTGATCGCCGAGCTCTTCCTCGATGCGCAGCAGCTGGTTGTACTTAGCAACACGCTCGGAGCGGGCGGGAGCACCGGTCTTGATTTGACCAGCGTTGGTAGCAACAGCCAGGTCAGCGATGGTGACGTCCTCGGTCTCACCCGAGCGGTGTGAAACCATGCAACGGTACTCATTGCGCTGAGCCATGCTCATAGCGTCGAAGGTCTCGGTCAGTGAACCAATCTGGTTTACCTTCACGAGCAGGGCGTTAGCAGCGCCACCCTCGATGCCCTGAGCCAGACGCTCGGGGTTGGTCACGAAGAGGTCGTCGCCAACGATCTGAACCTTGTCGCCGATTTCGGCGGTGAGGGTCTTGTAGCCCTCCCAGTCGTTCTCGTCCAGGGGGTCCTCGATAGAAACGAGGGGGTACTTAGCAACCAGGTCAGCGTAGTAGGCAGACATTTCAGCTGCGGACTTCTTCTGGCCTTCGAAGTCGTAGGCACCGTCGTTGTAGAACTCAGAAGAAGCGACGTCCAGAGCCAGGGCGATTTCTTCACCGGGCTTGTAGCCGGCCTTCTCGATAGCCTCGATGATCAGGTCAAGAGCTGCAGCGTTGGAGTCGAGGTTGGGAGCGAAGCCACCCTCGTCGCCCAGACCGGTGGACAGGCCGCGGTCGTGCAGAACGCTCTTGAGGGCGTGGTAAACCTCAACGCCAGCCTGCAGGGCAGCGGAGAAGGTGTCGAAGCCGATGGGGGCGATCATGAATTCCTGGATGTCAACGTTGGAGTCAGCGTGTGAGCCACCGTTGAGGATGTTCATCATGGGAACGGGCAGGACATGAGCGTTGGGGCCGCCCAGGTACTTGTAGAGGGGCAGGTCTGAGGACTCAGCTGCAGCCTTAGCAACGGCCATGGAAACACCGAGGATAGCGTTTGCGCCGAGCTTGCCCTTGTTGTTGGTGCCGTCCAGGGCGATCATGGCTGCGTCGACAGCGCGCTGGTCGGTTGCGTCGATGCCGATAACCTCTTCAGCGATTTCTTCAATCACTGCAGAGACAGCGCCGAGAACGCCCTTGCCCAGGTAAACAGCCTTGTCGCCGTCGCGGCGCTCTACGGCTTCCCACTCACCGGTGGATGCGCCTGAGGGAACTGCTGCACGGCCAAAAGCGCCGTCTTCGAGCAGAACCTCAACCTCAACGGTGGGGTTGCCGCGTGAGTCAAGAATCTGACGAGCGTGAACTGCGGTAATCAAAGCCATGAAAATGCTCCTTGAAGGATGAGAAATGAAAATGGCTATATAGCGCTACAGCCGGTTGCTGATCGGGTCTTTTAGCCCGTGCGCGTTTATGCCCCCAGTCTACCAAAAAACCCACATAAGCACACAGGAATTCAACATTTCCAACGGTTTTCTTCAGCACTTCTGAGGTTTTGTGGGATTCTGACCAACGGGTCACAACTACCTTATGGGGGGGGTGCTGGTGGGGTGGCGTATTAGCCCTTGCACATAGGTCCGCAAGGCCCGTTCTGCACCGAGCCCGGCTGTGCGGGTAGAGGCTGCCAGCTTGTAGAGGTAGGCGCCCAGCTCCTGCTCGTTGGCGAAGGCTGGAAGCTGCCCACCGGCGTCCGCGCCTGTAAGGTCAGCCCCGGCGGTCTCAGCTCTCTCCGCGACCTTAGCGGCGAGGGCGAGCGCGGGCAGGGCTGGCGGGAGCCCGTCAAAGGGGCCGGTGCGTTCGGGTTTTTCGGCTTTTTTGAGCTGATCCCAGGCGTCGTAGATGTCGGCGGCGCTAAGCTTTTCCCTGCCCCGGTCGGTGGACGCGAAGACGTGGGGGTTGCGGCGCACCAGTTTGGCAGCGAGCCCGTCGATGACATCCTGCATGGTGAAGCCGCCCTGCGCGGCCGGGGTTTCGGCGGCCATGGTGGCGTGGAAGATGACGTTGAGCAGCACATCCCCCAATTCTTCGCACAGCAGGGGCAGGTTGACCCCGCCGGGGGCTTCAACGGCTTCGGCGACCTCGTAGGTTTCTTCGATGAGGTAGTGCATGATGGACGCGTGGGTTTGGGCTAACGTCCAGGCGCAGCCGTCGGGGCTGCGGAGGGTCTGCATAAGCTCCATCAGGTGCTCGAAGCTGCCCCCAAGGTCACCGGGTTCTGGTGCTGGGCCGGGGTGTTCTTGTCTTGGCCGGGTCATGCGCCGCGCTGCTCTTCCTGGTCGCCGTCTGCCCGGCCGGGCTCTTCGAGGGCCAGCTGCCCGTAGGCGCTCTGGACGCTAGTGAGCAGGGCCTGTTTTTCGTCGAAGGAGCAGAAGGCTCCGTTGATGGCGTTGTAGGTGACTTCAAAGAATTCGGGTAGACCAAAGCCCTGGTGGGTGGCGAGTTCGGCGAATTCCCGGGTCATGCTGGTGGCGCTCATGAGGCGATTATCGGGGTTGATGGTGACCGCGAACCCGGCCTGTAGGAGCAGGGCCGCCGGGTGCTCTTCGTGGCTGAGGGCCGGTTCAAAGGCCTTCTTCTGCCCCACGTTGCTGGCTTTTTCGGCAGCGTCGGTCTGCAGGTTGGAGCAGGGGCAGGTTTCAAGCACGATACGGCGGTTTTTGACGGCTTCGGCAACCTCGCCCAGCTGCAGGACGGTCTGGCTGGGGTCTGCCCCGGGCATCAGTGAGCCGTCGGGGTCGATCTCTGCCAGGGTACGGGCTGTGATGTCTTCGGTGATGCGGACGCCGTGACCCAGTCGCAGGGCCCGGCCGGTGACCAGGGCTTCGCGGATAGAGGCCAGGCCGAAGGCTTCACCGGCGTGGAGGGTGACGGGCAGGAAGTGCTCGGCAGCAAGGTTCAGGGCTTCGGCGCACAGGGCTGTGGGGTAGCCGTCCTCGGGCCCGGCCAGGTCGAAGCCCACCACACCCAGGGCCCGGTAGGCTAGGGCGGTTTTGACAACCTCCAGGGAGTTGTTTTGGTGGCGCATGGCGCACAGAATCTGGTTGACCAGGATGCGTCCGCCGGCCCGAGCTACCTGCTCCATGCCGTCCATGAGCCCGTCGGCGACCGCTTCAACGGCCTGGGCCATGGTCAGCCCGCCGCGCAGGTGCAGTTCGGGGGCCCAGCGCACCTCGCCGTAGATAACGCCATCGGCGGCCAGGGTCAGTACGTGCTCGCGGGCAACCCGGCGCAGGTTATCTGCGGTTTGCATGACGGCTACGGTGTGCTCAAAGGTTTCTAGGTAGCGGGCCAGGGAGCGGGAGTCTGCTGCCTGCTTGAACCACTCCCCCAGTTCCTGCGGGTCAGTCGCGGGCAGGGTGTGGCCCACCTGGTCAGCTAACTCGATAAGGGTCTCGGGCAGCAGGCCACCGTCGAGGTGGTCGTGCAGGCAGACTTTGGGAAGTTTCTGTAGCCAGGTCAGGGTGGGTGCGGGTGCGGTCATGCGGGAAAGGTTCTTTCAGTAGTGGCCCGCCCCGAAAAGGCCGGGGCTCTTTCGGGGCGGGTGCGTCAGGTGAGAGGTGAGCGGGCCTAGAAGGTCCAGGAGGCCAGGGCCTCGCTCATGTGGGCCGGGATGTTCTCACCGGTGCGGGGGAACATACGCAGCTCTTCAACGTACTGCTGGGCGGGCAGGTGCTCGGGGTAGCGCACGAAGGCTTCTTCATCGGCGTAGTCGAAGGAGGCCTCGACCGGGGTGCCGGGGGTGAAGCGGATGTTAATGGCCAGGGGTGAGCCGTGGCCTTCCTTGTAGGAGTCGGCCTTGAGCTGCAGAATCGCCAGGGTCTCTTCGGGGATCAGGTCGAAGGTGCGCACCTGCTCCCAGAAGCCGTTGCGGCGCACGTGGGTAAGGGCATCGTAGTAGGACCCCAGGGTACGCACGCGGATGAGCACGGTGGACACATCGCGGGCAGTACCCTCTGCCCCGAACAGAGCCTCATAGGCGGGGGCAAAGCGGGAGACAACCTCGGCTTCGGTCAGCACCAGGTTGCCGCTGGCCTTCTTGGTGGCAGAAGGCTTGGGCTGGCTGTGCTCGGCGTAGGAGGGAGCGATATCGACGCTGGTGCCGGTCATGGGGGCATCCAGGGTCGGGGCGGACGCGGGCATGCTGCGGGCCTGGGCCGGTGCAGCGGAGGTCTGGGGCTGGTCATCGGCTTCGAATTCGCTGTCGTCCAGGTGGGTGGGTAGCTGGTGGGCGTCATTCTCGTCGGCTGCAGCTACTTCTTCTGCCGGGGCGGCATCTTCGACGGGCGCTGCTTCTTCTGCCGCGGGGGCCTCTTCCTGCACAGGCTCTACAGCCGCTTCTTCAGCGATGTCTAAGGCTTTCTCAGCGGGGCTTTCTACCTTCTCCGCTTCGCTCTGGTCAGCTTTCTCCTGCGCGGCCTTCTCCTGGGCCAGGCGGGCCGAGATACGGCTCATGCGGTCCTCGGCCTGGGCTGCTGTTTCCCCCTGCCCTGCGGCAACCGGGGCGGGGGCAGCGTCCTTACCCTGCTGGGCCTCACCGGTCTGCTCAGCCCCACCGATCTGCCCAGCTTCACCAGCCTGCTGAGCCTGGGCAGCACCCATATCCAGGGCGTAGTTGAGGTTGTAGGTCTTGCTAGTGGCGGTGTTCATGAAAGAAACCTGCACAGCCGCATCGCTGCCGATAGCGGGATTAACCACGATCAGAGCACGGTTCCAGGCACCGCGCTCGCTCTTTTCTTCCTCAACGTAGAGGTCAGCAACGGCCTGGAACCACTCGCTACCGGGGGTGACCAGACCAGATTCAACTTCTTGGCCGCGCTGGTAGAGGGTGTACTTCATGTCGTTGGCGTTCTGGGTCAGGTTCAGGGTCACCTGGCCCTCTGCCGTGGCACGCATGAGCTTGACAACGGCCTTGAGACCCTCGCCTGCGCCCAGGCCTGTGGGGGCAGGGGCAGCCTCAGCGGCTGTGGGGGTATGTGCCTGTTCGGCGTCGATACCGGGTGCCAGAACATCCCGCTGGGCGGTGGTTTGGGCGGTGTCGAGGGCGGCGGTTTGGGCGGTGTTCTGTGCGGGGGCAGGTGCCTGAGTTTTCTTGCGGCTAAATAGGCCCACGGTTCTTCTCTTTTCTTGCAGGGTCGAGGGGAGGTTTTAAGCGTTGATTCTATCCAGAATCAGGTCGGTAGGGGTGTAATCGTCTCCGATAGTCCAGGCGTCCTTGAGGGATTCCAGGGCTCGTTCAAAGCGTTCGGGAGTGTCGGTCATCAGGGTCATCAGGGGCTGACCTGCGGTGACGCTGTCGCCGGGCTTGGCGTGCAGGTTGATACCCGCTGCCAGCTGCACGGCGTCTTCTTTGCGGGCTCGGCCTGCACCCAGACGCCAGGACGCCACACCCACGGCCAGGGCGTCCAGGCGGGTTAGGGTGCCGCTTGCGTTAGCGTAGACGGTGTGGGTTTCGCGGGCCTGCGGCAGGGCTGCATCGGGGTCCCCACCCTGGGCGGAAATCATCTCGCGCCACTTGTCCATGGCGCGGCCGTCCGCAAGAGCCTCGGCGGGGTCGGCATCGACGCCGGAGTTTTTGAGCATAACGCGGGCCAGCTCGACGGTCAGTTCGACAATATCGGCGGGTCCGCCACCAGCGAGCACCTCAACGGATTCTGCCACCTCGTTGGCATTGCCAACGGCCAGGCCCAGGGGGGTGTCCATGGTGGTGAGCAGGGCACTGGTTTTAACGCCGGCCCCCTGCCCCAGCTCAACCATGACCTCTGCCAGCTCGCGGGCGCGTGCGGCGTCCTTCATAAAGGCGCCGGAACCGACCTTGACGTCGAGCACCAGGGAGTCGGTACCTTCGGCGATTTTCTTGCTCATGATGGACGAGGCAATGAGCGGGATTGCCTCGACAGTGGAGGTGGTGTCGCGCAGGGCGTAGAGCTTCTTGTCGGCGGGGGCCAGGCCGGTACCTGCGGCTGAGATAACAGCACCGACGGTACCGAGAATATCGAGGGTTTTTTCGTTGGAAATGTTAGCCTGCCAACCGGGAATAGCTTCGAGCTTGTCGAGGGTACCCCCGGTGTGGCCCAGGCCGCGGCCTGAGAGCTGGGGCACGGCCACGTTGTAGACGGCGACCAGCGGGGCCAGGGGCAGGGTGATTTTGTCGCCGACGCCGCCGGTGGAATGCTTGTCTGCGGTGGCACGCTTTTTGTCGGGGCCGATGATGGATGAGAAGTCCATGCGCTCGCCGGAGCGGATCATGGCGTCGGTCCAGCGGGCAATCTCTTCGCGGTTCATGCCGTTGAGGAAGATGGCCATGGCCAGGGCGCTCATCTGCTCGTCGGCTACGACGCCGCGGGTGTAGGCGTCGATGACCCAGTCGATCTGGTCGTTGGTGAGGGTTCCGTGGTCGCGTTTGGTGCGGATAATGTCTACGGCGTCGAAAGCTTCGGTGCTCAAGCACTCACCTTCCCGGCAGGGCGCAGCTTCGCTTCCCTGCCCTGTTGTGTCGTATTGTTCGGGCGTCTCTTCCAGTATGCCAGTTTGCGCCGGGGCATGGCCTGAGCAAAGCGGTCAGTGAACGGGAAAGATAAGGACGTTAGGGGGCAGCTAGGCGGTCGGGGCCGAAAGCGTCGGGCAGCATCTGCTCGATGGAGAGCACTCCGCTGGTGGAGCGCAGGAGCATGCCGGGGGTGCTGTGTTCGTAGAGCAGCTGGCGGCAGCGGCCGCAGGGCATCAGGGCGTTACCGTCCTTATCGACACAGGCAAAGGCCGCGAGCTTGCCACCGCCGGTGCGGAAGAGCTCGGAAATGAGGGAGCATTCGGCACAGAGGGTAATCCCATAGGAGGCGTTTTCGATGTTAGCGCCGGTAATCAGGCGCCCGTCGGTGGTTAGGGCTGCGGCCCCCACCGCGAAGTTGGAGTAGGGCGAGTAGGAGTTCTCCAGGGCTGCGGTGGCGGCAGCGGTGAGCTGGTCCCAGTCAATGTCTTGCGTAGTCATTGGTATCTTTCTTTGTTTTTCTACAGGTATGGGGAGGCGGAGACGGATGCCCCTTTACCGACTAACCTTCTCGCAGGCTCGCAGAGCTCGCACGCGATTCATGTAGCCTCGCAGGCTCGGCTAATTCGCAGGGATTTCTGTTTCGCTTCGCGGAAAACCCTACTCATCCCAGCCAGTCGGCTGCCGGGGCGTCCGCCTCCACCTCCCTACTCAGGTCCAACAATGTTAAGACGGCAGTGGCCGCCCCTTGCTGTGCAAGCGGGGCGGCCACGCGTCCGTCCGGACCTACTCCTTGATGTAGGGCTTGCCCACTGCGGCGGGGCCGCGGGAGCGCCCCACCAGACCGGCTACCGCGAAGATGGTGACCAGGTAGGGCAGCATGGCGAGCAGTTCGGTGGGCACCCTGGTGCCCAGGATGGAGAGGACGAACTGCAGGTTGAGGGAGAAGCCGAAGAGGAGGGCGGCGGAGAGGGCTCCGATGGGAGTCCAGCGGCCGAAGATGAGGGCGGCGAGGGCGATGTAGCCCTGGCCTGCGGTCATGTCGGAGTTGAAGGAGGAGACGGAGACCAGGGTGAAGAAGGCGCCGCCCATACCGGCTACGGCACCGGCCAGCAGCACGTTGGTGGCGCGTAGGCGGTTGACGTTGACGCCCAGGGTGTCGGCGGCCTTAGGGTGTTCTCCGACGGCGCGGGTGCGTAGGCCCCAGCGGGTCTTGTTGAGGGCGAACCAGATGACGGCTACCACGATGTACATGAGGTAGACCAGTACGTTCTGGTTGAAGAGGACGGGGCCCAGAACAGGGATCTCGGAGAGGCCGGGGATAGCGAAGGCCGGCAGCTTGGGCGCAGAGTTGAGGGTAGCGGCGTTGGCCTCAAGGACACGGGCATAAAGGAAGCCGGTGAGGCCTGAGACCAGAACGTTGACCACGACACCCACGATGACCTGGTCCACCAGGTACTTGATGGAGAAGAGGGCCAACAGGGCAGAGACGAGCATACCGCCAACCATAGCTGCGATGAGGCCGGCCCAGGGACTATCGGTAGTAGAGCCAACGATGACGGCGGAGAAGGCGCCCAGCAGGAGCTGGCCTTCGATGGCGATGTTGACGATGCCGGAGCGCTCGCAGAGCAGGCCGCCCATGGAGCCGAAGATCATGGGGATGGAGAGCAGCACGGCGCCGTTGAGTAGGGAGACCAGGGAGAGTTCCGGCTTAGCAGTGGAACCGATCGCCCAGATGAGTAGGCCAGAGGCGAAGGAGAACCAGAAGAGGGGCGCTACCCAGCGGCCCGGGGCCTTACCGGCGTTGGTGGTCACCAGGGCGTAGCCTGCGAGGGCCAGCATGACGATGGAGGCTACCCAGCCGTAGATCTGGGGGTTGATGTTCAGGGGTTCGGCGGAGAACCAGCTGACGCCGTCGCTGATGCCTAGGCTGATGGTGCTCTTAGGGGCGCGCAGGGCGATGAGCAGGGTGCCGATAATGGAGAGTACCCCGTAGATGATGGGGTTCTTCCAGTTTTTGACGACCAGCTTTTCTTCTGAAGTGCTGGCGGTGGTTTCGGGAGTTGCAGTGACGCTCATGGTTATGCCTCCACGGCCTTCTTCTTAGCTGACTTCTTTTTCTTGGGCTTGCCGGTGGGGTCGGGCAGGTGGAATAGGGAACGGACGAGCGGGGGCGCTGCGATGAAGAGGACGATAAGAGCCTGGAGCACCAGAACAATATCGATGTCAGTACCGGTGGCGACCTGCATGGTAACACCGCCTGCACGGAAGGCGCCGAAGAGGATCGCCGCGAAGAAGGTGCCCCAGGGGGTGGAGCGTCCGAGCAGGGCTACGGTGATGGCGTCGAAGCCCAGTGAGCCGGCGATGCCGATAGTGATAATTTTTTCGGTACCGGATACCTGGGCGGTGCCGGCCAGGCCTGCTAGGGCACCGGAGATAGCCATAACGATGATGTAGCCGGAGGATACGGAGATACCTGCAGTACGGGCTGCATTGGGGTTGGCGCCGACTGCGCGTAGGCGGAAGCCGATGGTGGATCGGTTCAGGAGCCAGCTGACAAAGATGACGGCCAGGATAGCAACGATGAAGCCCAGGTGGAGGCGGAAGGGGTTACCCAGGAGGAGGGGGAAGACTGCGCTCTCGGGGAGGGAATCAGAGATGGGGTTGGAGCTACCGGCTGCCTGCAGGACAGGGATTTTAAGTAGGTAGGTGAGCAGGTTAGCGGCGATGTAGTTCATCATGATGGACAGGATGACTTCGTGGGCTCCGGTCTTAGCCTTGAGGACGCCGATAATACCGCCCCAGATGGCGCCGCCGATGATACCGCCAAGGATGACCAGGGGAATCATGACGGGCAGGGGCAGGCCAGCGTTGAGGCCGACCCAACCTGAAACGATAGCGCCAAGGATGATCTGGCCCTGGGCACCAATGTTGAAGAGGCCTGCTCGGAAGGAGAGGGCTACTGCTAGGCCCGCAAAGATGAGCGGGGTGGCCATGGTGAGGGTTTCGGTGATGGGGCGAATCTGCTGGGCGAAGCTTCTACCGTTGGGGTTGTAGATAGCACCCTGGAGCAGGGCCACGTAGGCTTCGTAGGCTGCGCTGAAACCTGCGCTGATGGTATCCATGGGGCGGGCGAAGAAGTAGGTCGCTGCCTTCTGGGTGGCAGGGTCGGTCGCTGCAATGAGCAGGCCACCGACGATAAAGGCTGCCAGGGCTGCGCCGATGGAGAGGCCGACACTGCCACCTGCAATGCGGGCGAAGGTTGAGGGCTTCTCGGTGGCTACCAGCTGGGAGGGGACGTCCTGGGGCGGGGTTTTGACTGCCGTATCGGCAGCGAGGGCAGGGTCTACCTGCGGGGTTGCGGGCTTATGCTCGCTCATTCTCTTCTCCTTCTGCCCAGGGGGTCTCGGGGGTAGTTGCCAGGTGCTTGGTGTGGGAAGCGCTGGGGGCTTCTTCTTCGTGTTCTGCGGCTGCTGCGAGGGCTTCTTCGTAGGTGGCTCCTGCCATCATCTGGCCGAGCACGGAGCGGGGCGTGCTGGGCGGGACGATGCCCATGAGTTCGCCGTGGAAGAAGACGGCGATGCGGTCAGCTAGTCCGTAAACCTCGTCGAGTTCGGTGGAGACGATGATGACGGGCACGCCCTTGTCTCGTTCTTCGACGATGCGCTTGTGGATGAACTCGATGGAGCCGACGTCGACGCCGCGGGTGGGCTGGGAAGCGACGAAGAGTTCGAGCGGGCGGGAAAGTTCACGAGCTACAACAATCTTCTGCTGGTTACCGCCGGATAAAGTCGAGGCGGTGTGCTCCTTGGAGCCCATGCGGATGTCGAACTCGGTTCCTGCCCGGTCGGCATTAGCTGAGATCTTGGCCCGGTTGAGGGTGCCTGCCGATGAGAAGTCTTTGGTGTCAAAGAGGTCGAGGATTAGGTTCTCTGAGATAGAGAAGGATCCGACGAGGCCGTCCTTGCTGCGGTCTTCGGGCACGAAGCCGACACCGGTACGCAGGACCTGCTTGGTGGTCATGCCCAGCAGCTCGGTGCCGTTGAGCTTCATAGAGCCGGTGGCTTTGGGGTGCAGACCGATAATAGATTCTGCTAGTTCAGTCTGGCCGTTACCCTGCACACCGGCAACGGCGAGAATTTCGCCGCCGTGCACGGTGAAACTGACGTCCTTGAGCAGGGGTACGCCGTTCTCTGCAACCAGGGTGAGGTTTTCAACGGCAAAAGTCTGGTCGTTGGTCTGGGCGGCGTCCTTCTCAACGGTCAGCTGCACGGCCTTACCCACCATGAGCGAGGCTAGTTCGGTGGTCGACATGGAGGAATCAGCATGGCCCACGACCTTGCCGCGACGGATGACGGTGATGTCATCCGAAATTTCACGGACTTCGCGGAGCTTGTGGGAGATGAAGAGCAGGGACTTGCCGTCCTTGCGGAGCTGGTCCATGATACCCAGCAGCTGGTCTGTTTCTGCCGGGGTAAGCACGGCAGTGGGCTCGTCAAGAATAAGAATTTCGGCATCACGGACAAGGGCCTTGATGATTTCAACGCGCTGCTGCACACCAACGGGCAGGTCTTCAACGATGGCGTCGGGGTCAACCGCAAAACCGTAGCGGTCAGAAATCTCACGAATCTTACGGCGGGTGGTCTCAAGGTCGAGGGTACCGCCCTTGAGAGATTCAGAACCCAGAGCCACATTCTCGGCGACGGTGAAAACAGGTACCAGCATAAAGTGCTGGTGTACCATACCGATGCCTGCTGCCATAGCGTCTGAGGGGCCAGAGAACTCAACCGGCTGGTCATCGATGAACAGCTGACCTTCGGTAGGCCGGTACAGACCGAAGATAACGTTCATGAGAGTGGACTTACCTGCACCGTTTTCGCCCAGTAGACAGTGTACTGTGCCGGGGCGGACCACAAGGTCGATGCTGTCGTTCGCGGTAAAGTCACCGAAACGTTTGGTGACCTTGCGCAGTTCGAGTTTCATGGGGTGGCTTTCTGTGTGAGAACCGGACGCACGCTACGGCCCGGTGGAGGCTGCAGAGTGAAGGAGTGTTTGTGCCTAGTTTAGCGGTTTAGGCCCCTACCCTAAAGGCTGTCTGCAAGAGCAGGACCGCTTGCCAGACAAACGGCTCACACCTCTCGTTTCGAGGGTGTGAGCCGTTGTGAGTAGCCTGCGGCTAACCTAGCTGTTTAGGCGGTGGGGGTACCTGCGGTTTCGACCTTGATGGCACCTGAGATGATGTCTTCCTTGATCTTATCGAGCTCAGCCTTGGCCTCGTCTGAGACTGCTGATTCGAAGCTGTGGAAGGGGGCCAGGCCAACGCCGTCGTTCTCCAGGGTGCCAATGTAGGCGTCGGAGGTGAAGTTGCCGTCCAGGTCAGCCTTGATGGTTTCGGTAACTGCGGTATCCATCTTCTTGAGGATAGAAGTCAGGATGATATCAGCGTAATCGGGGTTGGTTTCAACGCCGTCAGCGTCAACCCAAACAACAGAGGCAGGGTTTTCGGGGTTAGTAGCGTTGTATTCCTTAACAGCTTCAAGGGTACCGGAACCTACGGGGCCAGCTACGGGCAGGATGATGTCTGCGCCCTGATCGAGGAAGTTCTGGGTGTTAACCTTGCCCTTTGAGGCGTCCTCGAAGTCACCGGTGAAGGTACCTGACTGGCTCTCGGTGTTCCAGCCGAGTACCTCAACGTTGGCGCCCTTCTGCTCGTTGTAGTAGGCAACGCCCTGAGCAAAACCGTCCATGAAGATAGTCACGGTGGGGTATTCAGCGCCGCCGTAGGTTGCAACCTTACCGGTCTTGGTCTGGGCAGCGGCCAGGTAGCCTGCCTGGAAGGCAGCCTGGGCGGTGTCGAATACGATGGGGCGGACGTTGTCGAGCTCGATAGAGTTATCGTCAACGATGGTGAAGTGCGTGTCGGGGTTCTGGGTAGCTACTTCCTGAGTAGTCTTAGCCAGGTTGAAGCCAACGGTGATGGTCAGGTTGCAGCCTGACTGAACCATCTGGTTAACGTTGGGGCCGTAGTCGGTATCTGAGGCTGACTGAGCTTCCTTGTACTCGATGCCGTATTCGGCGACAGCGTCCTTCAGACCCTTGTAGGAGTTCTGGTTGAAGGACTTGTCGTTGAAGCCACCGAAGTCAGAAACGATGCAACCCAGGTAGTCGCTGTTCTCGCTAGAAGATGCGGATGATTCTTCGGGGGCAGCACCACATGCTGACAGCAGCAGGGCTGAGACACCCAGGATAGAGCCGGTGGATGCAACGTGCTTACGTGAGAAAGCCATGAAGGTCCTTTTCGTACGGCCCTGAAAGCGAACGGCGCATAGTTTACGCCAACTGTGTGTGAAGGTGCTTTCAGAGAAAATTTTGCGTAACACAACACATCTTAGTGTGATTCAGCTTCCCATTCACCCCCGATTTACCTTAAAAAACGTGAAGCGCACAACACGCCCCTGCTGTTTAATCACACTGCTTGGGCGTTTAAGCTAATCACAGAGGGTAGGAGGCCACCCCGGATAGCAGAGGCGGGCGCCCTGCCCTCTCAAAAATTTTCTAAAAAAGTTACCAGCCGGTAACCTACTGGAGGTTAGCTGCGAGACAGCTCCGAGCGGATAGCCCGCAGCGCGGTCGCCGCCATGACCTGCACTCCGTACTCGATCGCGCGCTCGTCCGGCGCGTAGTCGCCCCGGTGCAGATCGTAGGTCACCCCACCGGGCACTCGGGTACCCAAACGAATCAGGGCGCCGGGAACCTCCTGGAGCATCCAGGCGAAATCTTCCCCGCCCATGGACTGCTCCACCAGCACCACGGAATCCTCCCCCAGTTCCGCGCGGGAGGCCGCCTCAACCATGGCAACCTCATCTTCGGTATTGACGGACGGCGGAACCCCCCGGTAGTGCTCAAGCTCAACCTCTACGTTGTAGGGGGCAGCAATCTGGTCGACCACCTCATCGAGCATGGCACCGGCCTGCTTCCAGACGTCCGCATCCAGGCAGCGCATGGTACCCGCCAAGAAAGCGGTAGACGGAATAGCGTTAGGAGCTACCCCCGCCTCAACCTGCCCCCAGGCAACCAGCACGCCGGAGCGGACGTCCGTCTTGCGCGAGAGCACAGCAGGTACGTTAATCGCGATTTGGGAGAGAGCGTAGATGACGTCCTCGGTCAGGTGCGGGCGGGAGGTATGACCGCCGCGGCCCTTAAGAGTGATTTTGATGGTGTCGGAGGCGCTCGTGATAGCACCGATGCGGGTACCAATTTTGCCCACGTCAACCTTGGGTTCGCAGTGCAGGGCAAAGGCGCGGGGCACACCCTCAAGGATGCCCTGGGCAATGACGTCCACGGCCCCGCCGGGCAGCTGTTCCTCAGCCGGCTGGAAAATAATACGCACAGTGCCGCCCAGGGGAAGCTCCTGGTGAAGGCGGTGCAGGGCAATAGCAACCCCCAGCATGACGGTCTGGTGAATATCGTGACCGCAGGCATGCATGACGCCATCGACCTGAGAAGCGTAGGGCAGGTCAGTTTCCTCCTGAATAGGCAGGGCATCGATATCGGCGCGCAGGGCAGCGGCCATCGGGCCAGAACCTACATCAACATAGCAACCGGTTCCCTTCAAATGCTTGGGTGCCAGCCCCGCCTCGGTGAGGGTACGGAAAATACGCTCGGTCGTCTTGTTCTCAAGGTAGGACAGCTCAGGGTTCTGATGCACCTGACGGCGGAAATCTATGAGTTCAGGCAGTAGCGACTGAACGGAGTCTTTAAAACTACGGCTGGCAGGGTGCAAACCCAAGATACCGTCAGTAATATGTAGAGAAACCATAACTACCAGTTTAACTATTTAGCCTATCAAGCCGCCGTTGTTTACCCTATATTTCATTATAATTCAAGAAGCTAGACCCAGTTCATCCCTGTGATTTCCACCACAGAGGGCCTTGGGAAGCAAACAACACCTCTCTATTTTTACCTGACCAGGCCAGGCCACTTGAAACAAGTCACTTAAATAGTGTGTGTTAATATGGGGCTTTTGCACAGTTCTTCTAAGATTTTTCAGTAGAATCGAGTAGAGTCATCTCAAAAATTAGGGAACGGCTCCTCTTAGATGTAAGATTTTTCAAAAGATAAGGTACTTCTTCTTATGCCCGCATCGGTTTCACGCCGTAATTTGGCTAAAGGCGCTGCCTGGGCCGCCCCTGCAGTTCTTGCTACCTCAGCGATTCCCGCCTACGCCGCCTCCACTAGCCCCTATGGATCTATTTGTAGTCTCTTTTTCGGCAAAGGCAATGTAAACTCTCAGACCACCTCAATTTACCTCAATGTCGTAAGCAGTAGTGGCATGATTTACGCAGGTCAGACCGTCACATGGACTTTCAATGCCAGTAGCGCAACTGTACCCGGAGTAAATTACCCCTCCGATGGATCTTGGACTCTTACCACTTCACCGGCTAAGGGCACCAGAGCCAGCACCTTTACCGTTACTTTGACAGCAAACCAAGATATCTCTGTCGATAGGGTTAACTGCCAGGCTCGCCTTATCTGGGATGGGAGTGCCTCTGCTGGCTCTTCAAACATCACCCCCAAGAGCACCGTTACCGTTGCTTCTTCCAGTGATTTAGGGTCCTACAGCTCCAAGATTACTATCCCTCAGCGTTATGGCACTTCGGTTAATGATACTCGTCGCACCCCCCTGCGCATCGAAGGTCAGTGCTACCCCACGATCCAGTGGTCCAACCTGGGTAACTCCACCAACTACAACAAGGATACGGTCCTCTACTTCAACGGTAATGGCCCCATCCTGCCGGACTCTAACGCCGGCAACGACCAGAAGATTACCAGCGGCACCTGCTAGCTAAGTGAAGTCTTCCTGGTCGGGGTTCCCCTCCTTGCTGGAGGGGGACTTCTTTTTTTAAAAAATAAGCAAGGGGCGGGGCAGATACCAGATGGTACTGCCCCGCCCCTGCCTGTTGAGACTTACCTGACTTCCTCAGCTAGCGAGTAGCCGGGTCACTGATGTGCATACTACCTACCCTGTATGTCACCTTAGAGCGAGCGAGCCAAAATAGCTTGCTTGACCTCGGCAATCGCCTTGGTGATCTCAATACCGCGGGGGCAGGCCTCAGTACAGTTGAAGGTGGTGCGGCAGCGCCAGACGCCTTCCTTATCGTTGAGAATCTCAAGACGCATATCACCGGCGTCATCGCGAGAGTCAAAGATGAAGCGGTGGGCGTTGACGATAGCTGCGGGGCCGAAGTACTGGCCGTCAGTCCAGAAAACGGGGCAGGACGAGGTACAGGCAGCGCAGAGGATGCACTTGGTGGTGTCGTCAAAGCGGGCGCGGTCCTCCTGGGACTGGTAGCGCTCGCGCTCCGGCTCGTGGGTGTCGTTGACCAGGAAGGGCATAATCTCGCGGTATGCCTGGAAGAAGGGTTCCATGTCTACGATGAGGTCCTTCTCGCAGGGCAGACCCTTGATGGGCTCAACGGTGATGGGCTTAGACAGGTCAAGGTCCTTGAGCAGGGTCTTGCAGGCCAGGCGGTTACGGCCATTGATGCGCATGGCATCGGAGCCGCAGATACCGTGAGCACAGGAGCGACGGAAGGATAGCGATCCGTCAATCTCCCACTTGATCTTGTGCAGGGCATCGAGCACACGGTCGGTGCCGTACATGGTCAGCTTAAATTCGTCCCAGTGGGCTTCTGCTGACTCTTCGGGGTTGTAGCGGCGAACCTGCACAGTCACGTCGAAGGTGGGAATAGCGCCCGCTTCGCCTGACTCAGACTTCAGCTCAACCTTGGATTCGGGTTCACGTGCTTCAAAATCAGCCATTTTAGTACTTACGCTCCATCGGTTCGTAGCGGGTGAAGGTCACGGGCTTGGTGTCGAAGCGCAGGCCCTTGATGCCTTCCATCTCGGCGTTCTCATCGAGGTAGACCATTGAGTGCTTCATGAAGTTGGCATCGTCGCGGTCGGGGTAGTCTTCGCGGAAGTGACCGCCGCGGGACTCCTTGCGGTGCAGGGCAGCCACAGACATGACCTTGGCCAGCTCCAGCAGGAAGCCCAGCTCGACAGCTTCAAGCAGGTCGAGGTTGAAGCGCTTGCCCTTGTCCTGAATCTGGATGTTCTTGTAACGCTCTTCGAGCTCAACAATCTTGTTGACGGCGTTGTGGATGGTTGCCTCGGTGCGGAAAACCTGCATGTCGGCGTCCATGACGTCCTGCAGTTCCTTGCGCAGCTGGCCTACCTTTTCGGTGCCTTCGCCATTGCGAATCTGGTTGAGCAGTTCCAAGGTGGCATCGGCTGCGTCATCGGGGATGGGCAGGAAGTCAGCTGAGGCTGCGTATTCTGCCGCGTAGATACCGGCGCGCTTACCGAAGACGTTGATGTCGAGCAGGGAGTTGGTACCCAGGCGGTTGGAGCCGTGCACCGATACGCAGGCGACCTCACCGGCAGCGTACAGGCCGGGGATGATGTCCTCAGAGTTAGAGTGGACCTCTGCTTTGATGTTGGTGGGGATGCCACCCATAGCGTAGTGGGCGGTAGGGAAGACAGGAACGGGCTCGGTGTAGGGTTCAACGCCCAGGTAGGTGCGAGCGAACTCGGTGATGTCAGGGAGCTTCTCGTCAATGTGAGAGGGCTCGAGGTGGGTGAGATCCAGAAGGACGTAGTCCTTGTTGGGGCCACAGCCTCGGCCTTCACGAACCTCATTGGCCATGGAGCGAGCCACGATGTCGCGGGGGGCCAAGTCCTTAATGGTGGGGGCGTAACGTTCCATGAAGCGTTCGCCGTCGGAGTTACGCAGAATACCGCCTTCACCGCGGGCAGCCTCAGAGACCAGAATACCCAGGCCAGCAAGACCGGTGGGGTGGAACTGCACGAACTCCATGTCTTCCAGCGGAATACCGTTGCGCAGGGCAATTGCCATGCCGTCACCGGTTAGGGTGTGGGCGTTGGAGGTGGTCTTGAAAATCTTGCCACAGCCGCCGGAGGCGAAGATAACGCTCTTGGCCTGGAAGACGTGGACGTCGCCGGTAGCCAGGTCGTAGGAGACAACACCTGCGGGGCGGCGGACGCCGTCCTCGTCTTCGACCATAACCAGGTCGAGCACGTAGTACTCGTTGTAGAACTCTACGTTGTGCTTGACGCAGTTCTGGTAGAGGGTCTGCAGAATCATGTGGCCGGTGCGGTCTGCTGCGTAACAGGCGCGGCGTACAGGAGCCTTACCGTGGTCGCGGGTGTGGCCGCCAAAGCGGCGCTGGTCAATACGGCCCTCAGGAGTGCGGTTGAAGGGAAGGCCCATCTTCTCAAGATCGAGAACGGCATCGATGGCTTCTTTTGCCATGACCTCAGCTGAGTCCTGGTCTACCAGGTAGTCGCCACCCTTGATGGTGTCAAAGGTATGCCACTCCCAGTTGTCCTCTTCAACGTTAGCCAGAGCCGCACACATGCCGCCCTGGGCAGCACCGGTGTGGGAGCGGGTGGGGTAGAGCTTGGTGAGCACAGCGGTGCGGACGCGCTGGCCAGCTTCGATAGCGGCTCGCATGCCTGCGCCGCCTGCGCCGATGATAACGACGTCGTACTTATGTACCTGCATTGTGTGAATGCTTCTTTCTAAAATCTAGAGCGCCAATAGCTTACGGGGCGGTGCAGAAGGAGGGCAGAAGGTCTGCGGCTGCACCGGCGGGGCAGGGATCAAAGGTGAAGATAACCAGGGTGCCCAGAAGAATCACGAAAGCGGTGGCAAGGAAGAGGGCTACCTTCAGGGCAAAGCGCACGCCGTCCTTTTCTGCGTAATCGTCGATGATGACGCGGATGCCGTTAGCGCCGTGCAGCATAGCCAGCCACAGGAGCAGAAGATCCCAGACCTGCCAGAAGGGGTTAGCCAGCTTACCGCCGACAAAACCGAAGTCGATGCGGTGTACGCCTTCGCCCATCATGAGGTTGACGAAGAGGTGACCGAAAATCAGGATGACCAGCAGAACACCAGAGACACGCATGTAGAGCCAGGCGAACATCTCGAAGTTGTTGCGCTTGGACGAGGCCCGGTTGTATTTGACACCCGAAACGGTGTTGTCGCGGCTACGGGGAACCGAAATCTTGGTTTTCAGAGGAGTTGCCATGTCTTAGTGACCCCCAAAGACGAGCATGAAGTGACGGACGAGGAAGGGAACCATGACGACGGCCCAGAGCACCAGGACGCCCCAGAGCATAGCCTTCTGGTTCTTGGCGCCGTTCTTCCAGAAGTCCACCAGGATAATGCGGATACCGTTAAAGGCGTGGTAGACGATGGCTGCTACCAGCACAGCTTCACCCAGACCCATGATGGGGTTCTTGTAGATGTGCATGACGGCGTTGTAGGCCTCGGGAGAGACGCGGACGACGGCGGTATCAAGCACGTGAACCAGCAAGAAGAAGAAAATGGCGATACCGGTAATGCGGTGGGCAACCCACGACCACATACCCTCACGGCCGCGATACAGCGTGCCCTTGGATGTATTCGGCACTGAATAACCTCCTGTGTGATGCGAGGCGACACACCGATAGGTTGAGCCTATCTGTGCACCCACGCAACATACGTATTGTGTGTTCTACTCAACAGCAAGATTAGCAGGTTTTAGGGCTGCTTACTTACACCGTGTCACCATCTCTTGACCCCGCTTTTCCGGGAAATAGGCAAGGTTTTAATGCCCTTAAGCCAGCTATCGGCGTTATCATGCGGAAGCCGCCGTGAAGTTTTTCGTCAAAAGTGACCGGCGCCGTACAGTTTAAGGAAAAGATTTCATCATTATGACTTCAATTCTGGGTACACTGTAGAAACGATGAGAACACCACTTGAACGGTTCTACCCCCTCATTCCGGCCGGCGGCGTAGGCTCCCGCCTATGGCCCCTCTCTCGCGCCGTAGAACCTAAATTTTTGCTTGACCTGACCGGGACAGGTTCGTCCCTTCTTCGTGCTACCTACGATCGCTTGGTTGACCTGGCAGCTGACGGCGTCCTTGTCGTTACCGGCCAGGCCCACGCCAACGCCGTTACCCAGCAGCTCTCAGAGCTACGCGTGTCTGACCTGGTACTCGAACCCTCACCCCGCGACTCCGCTGCCGCCATTGGCCTGGCCTGCGCTATTCTGCACGAGCGCGACCCCGAGGCCATCATCGGCTCCTTCGCCGCTGACCACATCATCAGCCCGGTCGAAGAGTTCCAGGCCGTAGTGCGCGAGGCCGTACACGCCGCAGCCTCCGGCAAGATTGTCACCATCGGTATCGAGCCCACCGAGCCTTCCACCGCTTTTGGCTACATCAAGGCAACCCAGAATCTGGGCCTGGAAGATGCCCCCAGCGTCCTTGCCGTTGAGCAGTTCGTCGAAAAGCCCAACGAGGCCACCGCAACCGAGTACGTAGCCAGCGGTGACTACACCTGGAACGCCGGCATGTTCGTGGCCCCTGCCGCCCTCATGCTGCAGCACCTTGAAGCCAATGAGCCGGAACTCTACGCCGGCATCATGGAAATTGCCCGCGCCTGGGATACCCCCGCCCGCGAGGCCTGCATGAACCGCCTCTGGGAGACCCTACCCAAGACCGCCATCGACTATGCAGTAGCTGAACCCGCAGCGGCCGCCGGTGACGTAGCTATGGTTCCCGGTCGTTTCAGCTGGGACGACGTAGGCGACTTTGACGCCGTAGCCCGCCTCAACATCGAAAAGAGCGGCGACGACCTCTTCGTGCTGGGCGATAAGTCCAGCGTCATCAGCGAAGAATCCACCGGTATCGTCGTCAACAACACCGGCCGCAAGATTTCGGTCATCGGTATCGAAGATGTTGTTATCGTTGACACCGCAGATGCCCTGCTTGTCACCGTACGCGACGACGCCCAGAGCGTGAAGAACACCGTCAACACCCTGAAAGAACTGGGCCAGGACAACCTGCTCTAGCCCACCAAAGTTACCTAAAGGCCCACACCGCTTTCCCGGTGCGGGCCTTTTTGACACTCACATTATGCAAATGATTCTCATTTAGTTTAGACTGGTGGGCATGCATAACACCTCTCGTCCTCTTTTCACTCTTATCAGCACCACCCTCGCCCTTGCTCTTGCCGGTTGCGGGGCAGCGTCCGCGCCCTCCAGCACCGCAAGCAGCGACCAGGCCAGCGCCACCGCAACCGCAGAAGGCGCAGCCATCACCGAAGCCTCCGCCCCCTCAGCCCGCATCGCCCTGACCTACGACGGCGGAATCATGATTGTGGACGGCAAGACCTTTGAAGTCATCGAAACCATTGACAAAGAAGGCTTCCTGCGCCTGCAGCCCGCAGGCGACAACCGCCACCTGGTCGTAGCAGATGGCTCCTCCTACACCATGCTCGACATGGGCGCCTGGGCCCAGGCCCACGGCGACCACAGCCACTACTACACCACCACCCCCACCCTCACCTCCCTGTCCTTCGCAGCGGACGGCACCGGCCACGTCATCACCGACTACGGCCGCACAGCCATGTTCGCCGACAAGAGCGGCACCATCGAGGTCTACTCCCCCGCTGACCTAACCGGTGCAGACCAGTACACCGCAAGCAGCATCAGCACCGAAACCATCACCCTGCCCAACGCCCACCACGGCCTGGCCATCCCCCTCGAGAACAACCAGTACCTGGTATCGGTCGGCACCGAGGACGCCCGCACCGGCGCCGCCGTCATCAATGCAGACGGCTCAGTTGTCACCGAAAGCCTCAACTGCCCCGGCATTCACGGCGAAGCCATTGCCGCTCATGACACCTTTACCGTTGGCTGCCAGGACGGCGCCCTCATCTACGCAGACGGCACTTTCACCAAGATCACCAACCCCGAAGACCCCTACTCCCGCTCCGGCAACCAGGCCGGCTCAGCTGATTCAGCTATCGTACTTGCCGACTACAAAACCGACCAGGACGCCAAACTCGAACGCCCCGAACAGTTCGCCCTGATCAACACCATCACCAAGGAACGCACTAAGATCGCCCTACCCGAAGGCGTCTCCTATACCTTCCGTTCACTAGCCCGCGGCCCCGAAGGCTCCCACCTGCTACTGACTACCGACGGCAAGCTCCGCTTCTGGGCTGAAGACGGCACCGAGCTGGGCTCCGTGGACATCATGGACTCCTGGACCGAATCAGAAATCTGGCAGGACCCCCGCCCCGCCATCTGGGTTGACGGCGAAACCGCCTACGTCACCGACCCCGCCACCAAGAAGCTACACGTTGTATCTCTAGCAAAGATTGCGGACGGCACCGCCGAGGTATTTGCCAGCATTGACCTGCCCGAGGTACCCAATGAAATCAACGGTATCTCCCGCACCGCTGAACTGGTCACCACCACCGAAGTGGACTCTGACCACTAGCGTTTTATCGATAAAGCTTATTCATAAGCGATTCCGCAGGCTCACGCTGGATGGAGCCCAGCAGATTCCGAGCGCGCGAGGAAACAAATCTGCGGGCGGAATAGGCGCAAGCCTGACCCTCACGCCCCGCCTAGCGGCGGATTCTGTTCACTCTTGCGTGCTATCGCACCCGCTCACTTCATCCGAGCCAGCAGCTTCGCTGTGAGCCTGCTCCACCGATCTTTATGAATAAGCTTCTATTGTTTAAAGGCGCACTGTTCCCAGCTGCTGCCAGCTGCCTGCGCTGAATCGGTAGACCGTCAGCCGGTCGATGGTGAAATTCGAAAGCTCAGGCGGAAGGCTCGCAAAGTCCTGCAAGGACGCCGCCAGGGCAGGGGCCGGGGCATGGTTGGCTAGGGTGAGGTGCGGCTCATAGGGAAAAGGTGACACCGACTCCCCCACCACTTTTTGGCAGGCTGCATGAATTAGGGTGAGCCTATCTGCCCCGGCGACCACGGGGAGGTAGGTTACGGGGGTAACCGGCTCAAAGGTTGCAGCCGGGCCCAGGCCCACCTGCACGGGGCCGATGCCGGTGACTGCCTGCTCAATGGAGCGCAGGGGGTCGCCGCCGGCGTCCTCGCTAATCAAAATCGTAATGTGGCAGCTGTCAGCAACGGGGCCTACCAGGCCCTGGCTCGCCCGCCAGCTGACCAGGCGCGCAGACACCACCGCAGGTACCTCGGCAACGATGCTGAGATACCTGCGGTCGGGGTCTATGGTCGGTGAAGAAGCCACCAGGTGAGGTCGTCTAACTCTTAGAGGGCGGGCAGGAAGCCTACCGCGTCATAGACATTCTTCACGGTCACAGAGGCAATCTCACGGGCCTTACCGGCGCCGATGGCCAGCAGGCGGTCGAGCTCCGCCGGGTCGTCCATGAGTTCCAGGGCATGCTCACGAATAGGCGATAGCTCCTCAACCACAATCTCGGCCAGGTCAACCTTGAGGTGGCCGTACATCTTGCCCTCGTATTCAGCGACGATGTCGTCAATGGCCTTACCCGTCACTGCCGAGTAGATAGACAGCAGGTTAGAAACACCGGGCTTGTTCTCACGGTCATAGGTGATCTCGCTACCGGCGTCGGTGACTGCGCCCTTAATCTTCTTGGCGGTCTTCTTGGGGTCATCGAGCAACCAGATAATACCCTTATCGGTGGTCGCTGACTTGCTCATCTTGGAGTCCGGAGTCTGCAGATCGTAAATCTTGGCAGTCTCTTTGAGAATGACCGGCTCAGGCACCACGAAGGTATCGCCAAAGCGGGAATTGAAGCGCTGGGCCAGGTTGCGGGTCAGCTCCAGGTGCTGGCGCTGATCCTCACCCACCGGCACCACGTCGGCCTGGTAGAGCAGGATATCTGCCGCCATAAGGACGGGGTAGGTGAAGAGCCCCACCGAAGCGTTATCGGTACCCTGCTTAGCTGCCTTGTCCTTGAACTGGGTCATGCGGGCAGCTTCACCGTAACCGGTCATGCAGTTGAGTACCCAGGCCAGCTGGGCATGCTCAGGCACATGCGACTGGACGAAGAGCGGGGTCTTCTCGGGGTCGATACCGGCTGCTATGTACTGGGCCGCGGTCTTGCGGGTGCGCTCCAGCAGAACCGCCGGGTCCTGGGGCACGGTAATCGAGTGCATATCGGGAATGAAGTAGAGACACTCATGGTCTTTCTGCAGGTCAACCCAGTTATTGACCGCACCGATGTAGTTACCCAGGTGCATGGAATCCGCGGACGGCTGGGCGCCCGAGAAAGCACGCGGCGCACCGGTTGCCGCGTTGGGAATCTTAGCCTTGATGTTTTCTTCGAGGGTGGTCTGCTGTGACTTGCTCACGGGGCGTCCTTCGCTGTGTTTAGGCCCCTTCACGGGCCAGTTCCATACCGTTCTTAGCGGTGAAGTTAATGGTGTCGATAGCGCGATCAATCATGTCGCGGGAGTTTTCATCGTTGACCTCAAGCTGCTCGGCAATCACCTTTGACTGCACCAGGCAAATCTGGAAAGAGTGGGCGAGCTTCTCGGTGTGCACATCAGACTCGTACTCGGCGCGCTTCACGGCGTGCTCCTCGTAGGCCTTGCGCTGGGCAACCAGGGTACGGTTGACGTTTACCAGGAGGTAGGCTGCGATACCCAGCCAGGCTGCGATAATACCGGCCAGAATCCACCCCAGCACCGACTCTTCGCGGGCTGACTGGATAATAGCCCAGGCCAGCAGGGCAACGAGAATTGCCATACCGATACCCGCCCCCACGAGGACGACCTTGGTGTTCTGCTCTTGTGCTGTTTTTTCTGAACCGTTCGACTGCATGACCTCTATTATGTCAAAGGAAGCCAGGCCGCGCTGTATCGCAGGCCCAACTTAAGCGTAAAGTGGGGTACATGATGCCCTCATCACGTGAAACGAAGTACCAGCAGGTCGCCAGGCTCATCGAAGAGCGCTATATCTGCCCGGCTGATGAGAACATGCCCCTGCCCACAGAACGGCAGCTGCAGGATATCTTCTCCGTCTCACGCGACACCGTCCGCCGGGCCTTACGGGAACTAGCTGACGCCGGACTTATCTACCATGTGCAGGGGTCAGGCACCTATGTTGCCCCGCGCAAGCACCCGATGCGAGCCCCGTCCTTGCGCTCTTTCACAGACGATATGGCAGCGCGCGGCCACCGCCCCCACTCCCTCACCCTCACCTGCCACCTCATCGAGGCGCCGCTGGCGGTTCAGCGCGATTTGAATCTGGACGCCGGTGCCAAGGTGATTCAGATTCAGCGGCTGCGGCAGGCGGACGGCTCCCCTATCGCTCTTGAAACCGCCCACTTCCTGCCCGAGGCCTTTTCCCATGTGGAGCCCGAATTATCTGCCTCGCTCGATGCCCAGATGCGGGCGTCCGGCTTCCAGGTAGAAACCGCAACCGTACGGGTGGTAGCAACCAACCTGACCCAGGCAGAAGCAGCCCAGCTGGGGGTTCCCCTGGGGGCAGCCGCTCTGCGCGTTGAAAAAGTGGGCTACACCGTGCGCGGCCTGCCCGTGGAAAGCACCCAAACCCTCTACCGAGGCGACCGCTACGACTTTGAGATAGAGGTTAAGAGGTAGTTCTTTTTCCATGAGTGCACACGAGAATCGCCGAGTGCATACGCTCTTGGTAGGCACTCGGCGATTCTCGTGGACACTTAGGCTTAGACAGCCTGGCGTTCTGCAGTTTCTACCACGTTGACCAGCAGCATAGCGCGGGTCATGGGGCCCACGCCACCGGGGTTGGGTGAGTACCAGCTGGCCTTAGCAGCGGCCTCGGGGGAGATATCGCCGGTTAGCTTCTTCTTGCCGGTCTCGGGGTCCTCAATACGGGAGACACCGACATCGAGCAGGATAGCGCCGTCCTTGATCTGGTCAGCTTTCACGGCATGGGCAACACCCACGGCAGCCACGATGATATCGGCATCGCGCAGGGCTGCGCTGACGTCCTCAGTGCCGGTGTGCACCAGGGTGGCGGTGGAGTTGACGTCCTTGCGGGTCAGCAGCAGGCCCAAGGGGCGGCCCACGGTAATACCGCGGCCCAACACAGCGACCTTCTTACCCTTCCACGAAATACCGTGGCGTTCCACCAGCTCAATCACACCGTTAGGGGTGCAGGGCAGGGGCGAGTTCAGGGGTTCGCCCACATTGAGGACGAGGCGGCCCAGGTTCATGGGGTGCAGGCCGTCGGCGTCCTTCTCGGGGGAAATCTTCTCAAGAACTCGATTGGTATCGATGTGCTTGGGCAGGGGCAGCTGAACGATATAGCCGGTGCAGGCCGGGTCGTTGTTCAGCTTTTCGAGCTCGCCTTCAAGCTCTTCCTGGCTGATGGTCTCGGGCAGCTCCACCTTGATAGAGGCAATGCCAACCTCGGCGCAGTCACGGTGCTTACCGCCCACGTAGGAGCGGGAGGCTGGGTCATCGCCTACCAGTACGGTCGCCAGACCGGGGGTAACGCCCTTTTCTTTCAGGGTAGCTACGCGCTCGGCGAGCTCGCTCTTAATCTGGGCGGCGGTAGCGGTACCGTCAAGAATCTGCGGCATGTTTACCACTCCTCGATACCGGAGTAGAGGGGGAACTTCTCGCACAGGGCGGTGACCCGCTCGCGCTGGGCTGCGACGTCGACGCCGGGCTTGAGGGTTTCAGCGATGATATCGGCGACCTCGGTGAAGGCTTCAGCATCGAAGCCGCGGGTTGCCAGGGCAGGGGTGCCGATGCGCAGGCCGGAAGTGACCATGGGCGGACGAGGGTCGTTGGGCACTGCGTTACGGTTGACGGTGATACCGGCTTCGTGCAGCAGGTCTTCTGCCTCACGGCCGTTAATTTCGGCGTCGCGCAGGTCGACCAGGACCAGGTGAACATCGGTGCCACCGGAGATGACCTTAACGCCGCTCTCTGCCATGTCGGCCTGGTTCAGGCGGTCAGCCAGAATCTTGGCACCTTCGAGGGTGCGGGCCTGACGGTCCTTGAACATGTCGGAAGCAGCAATCTTAAAGGCGGTAGCCTTACCGGCGATAGCGTGCATGAGGGGGCCGCCCTGCTGGCCGGGGAAGACAGCCGAGTCGATCTTCTTCTTCAGGTCTTCAACACACATGATGAAGCCGGAGCGGGGGCCTGCCAGGGTCTTGTGGACGGTGGAGGACACCACGTGGGCGTGGGGGACGGGGTTGGGGTGCAGGCCAGCTGCTACCAGGCCAGCGAAGTGGGCCATATCGACCCAGAGGTAGGCACCGATTTCATCGGCGATGGCGCGGAAGGCAGCGAAATCCAGCTGACGGGTGTAGGCCGACCAACCGGCAATAATGACCTTGGGCTTCTCGGCCAGGGCCAGCTCGCGAACCTCGTCCATGTTCACGCGGCCGGTTTCTTCGTCCACGCCGTAGGCAACAACTTCGTAGAGCTTGCCCGAGACGTTGAGCTTCATACCGTGGGTCAGGTGACCACCGTGGGCCAGGGACAGGCCCATGATCTTGTCACCGGGAGTCAGCAGGGCGTGCATGACGGCGTTGTTGGCCTGGGCCCCGGAGTGGGGCTGCACGTTGGCGTGGTCGGCACCGAAAAGGGCCTTGGCACGGTCGATAGCCAGCTGCTCCACCACGTCAACAAACTCGCAGCCGCCGTAGTAGCGGCGGCCGGGGTAACCTTCGGCGTACTTGTTAGTCAGAACAGAGCCCTGAGCTTCAAGCACAGCGCGGGGGGCGAAGTTCTCTGAAGCAATCATTTCGAGGGTGTTCTGCTGACGTTCCTGCTCGTGCTGGATAGCTTCAGCGACCTCGGGGTCTACCTGGGACAGGGGCAGGTTGGTGACGTTGGGTGAAAGGTTGGTCATGCCACTTCCTTGAGTATGGTGGATCAGTTTCTTCTGCTTATCTGTACGAGGGGATACAGAAGATCACGTGATGCTTTAACCGAGCGGCGCGTGTGAGCGCACTCTACTTTTAAGTGTATGTGACCTAGCTAGCGAGAGCCCGCTACCCCGGCAAATTTGAGACAATTTTCAGGTTTTTACCCTCCCCGCTTTTAAGCTGCGCGGACGCCGGTGAGCTGCTCACCGGCGTCCGCGCAGGAAAAAGGGAGGCTAGGCCTGCCGCAAAATTCCACAAACTCCCAGGGCAGCTCATCGCTGCGCGCCTCACGCTGAGAGAGGTCTCCCCGGGCAGCCTCAACAAGCTCGGCACGACGGGAACGCAGATACTCTTCACTGACTTTCGGCGCCCTCCCATTTTAAAGCACTACGGCCCGCCGCCTACCCCGGCAAACCCCGCCATAGGTGCCCTTTCTTGCTACACTAAAGGGCGAACCAGCGGCACTACCCCACCCACCGTAGCTGCCCAGCGAGTGCCCCTGCAGCCGCACCTGCTCACGGGGAACCCCCACTCGTCTACACCACCGCACAGCATTAGGGAAGAGGCACCGTTACATGGCGAATAACGCCAAGTCACGCCGTCAAGAGCGTATTGAAAAGCAGAAGAAGAACAGCCGCAAGTGGATTGCAACCGGCGCTGCAGCCGTCATTTTGCTCTGTGGCGGCGCTATTGCGTACACCAATATCACCGGCGATAAGCAGCCCTCCACCACCAGCGGCCAGACCGTTCCGGCTGCCTGCTCAACTACCCAGGCCGTCACCGTGGCCACCACCGAGCCTATGGCAGCAGCGCTGAAGGCTATGCTCGTGGACGAGGACACCTGTATCACCCTCGACATCACCACCGATAAGACCGCCAGTGATGTGCTCACCGAGTCAACCAGCGGTACGGCAACCACCAACCTCTGGATTCCCGATTCCACCACCCGCGCCGAGCTGGCCATGAGCGAAGCTAACACCGGTCTGACTCCCCTTGCGGAGTCCCTTGCCCAGACCCCCGGCGTCATCGTGTCAGAAGATAACACCAGCTACGGCACCTGGCTCGAAGCCCTCAAGGCTGAAGGCACCGTCAGCATGGGTGACCCCAAGGAAGACTCCGGAGCTTTCGCAGCCCTGCTCGGTGGTATCTCTGAGGCGTCAGCGGGTACCGTCAGCCTTGAGGACCTCACCAGCGGCACCGCCCTGCGTGCTCAGAGCATCGGCGTAACCGAGGCGGCCCAGAGCGCCACAGAGCTGCTGACCGCTGTGGATAATGGCACCAAGGACGCCGCAATCGTTACCGAGGCTGACTACGCAGCCTATGCTTCAGCCCACGCAGATTCCGGGCTGACCGCAACTGTGCCCGGCGACGGCTCTTTTGCCCTCAACTACCCCCTCTACCAGGCGTCCTCCAGCAATAACACCACTATCGATGAGGCTGCCCAGCAGATTATCAACTTCATGGGTAGTGAGGACGGCAAGCAGGCCCTGGCAGCTGCTGGCTTGCGCGCGGCGGACGGCCAGGAGCTAGAAGGCGACTACAGCGTCGGTAGTTTTACGGCGCTGGCTCCCAGCAACCAGGATGTGCTCACCCAGGTGTGGACCTCCTACTCCCTGCAGTCTGCGCCGCTGAACGCTCTGGTAGTGCTCGATGCGTCAGGTTCTATGCTGCTGCCGGTAGCTGGTACCGACAAGTCCCGGATGGATATCACCGTTGAGTCGGTGCTGGCAGGTTCCCAGCTCTTCCCGGCCCGCGATTCTATGGGCCTGTGGAAGTTCTCCCGTGACCTCACCCTGCCTGACGGTTCTGTTTCTGACTACCAGGAGCTGGTACCCGTGCGCGGCTTTGAAGAAACTGTAGACGGGAAAACCCAGCGGGTGCTCCTGCAGGAGGCTGGCTCGGGTATCGCCGCGACCATTGACCCCAACGGCTTCACTGCCCTTTACGACACCACCCTGGCTGCCTTCCGCTCGGCCAAGGAAAACTATGCCTACGGTTCGGTGAACGCAGTGATCGTGCTGACCGACGGTGAAAACCACGACGATAATTCCATTAGTCAGGAAGAACTGATTTCTACCATTCAGGCGGAGCAGGACCCGGCTAACCCGGTCTTCATCATCATGATTGGCGTCTCTGAGGACGCGGATATGAACGCCCTGACCACTATCGCCCAGGGCGTCGGCGGCGAGGCCCATATGGCGTCCGCCCCCACCGATGTGCAGCGCATCTTCGCTGAAGCCCTCACCGGCATCTCGGACGCAGCCGCGCAGCAGTAGGGTTCTTCCCGCATCACGGTAAAAGTCCGCCCCTTCCGTACGTGGAGGGGCGGACTTTTTACTGCGAATTACTAGTTCTATCAGCGGCGGAGCGAAGTCCTTCTTCCATCGAGCGAAGCTTAGTGGAAGAAGTGACGAGCTCCGGTGAAGTACATAGTCACTCCCGCTTCCTTGGCGGCAGCGATGACTTCTTCATCGCGGATGGAGCCGCCGGGCTGCACGACTGCGCGGACGCCGGCGTCCAGGAGTACCTGGAGGCCGTCGGCGAAGGGGAAGAAGGCGTCTGAGGCAGCTACGGAGCCGCGGGCGCGTTCTGCACCTTCTGCGAGGGTGTTGGCGCGTTCGACGGAGAGGCGGCAGGAGTCTACGCGGTTGACCTGGCCCATGCCGATGCCAACGGCAGCTCCGTCCTTGGCGAGCAGGATGGCATTGGATTTGGCGGCGCGTAGGGCCTTCCAGGCGAATTCGAGGTCGGCGAGGGTGGCTTCGTCGGCGGCGTCACCGGCGACGAGCTGCCAGTTTTCGACCTTGTCACCGTCAGCGTGCAGGCGGTCGGCGTCTTGGAAGAGGGCGCCGCCGGAGACTTGGCGGTATTCGATGGTGTCGCGGGCGAAGCCTTCGGGCAGCTGGAGGATGCGCAGGTTCTTCTTGGTCTGCAGGATTTCCAGGGCTTTGGGGGCGTAGGAGGGGGCGATGATGACTTCGGTGAAGATTCCCTTGACGGTTTCTGCCATGGCTGCGGTGACTTCGCGGTTGGCTGCGATGACGCCGCCGTAGGCTGAGAGGGGGTCGCAGGCGTGGGCCTTGGCGTGGGCGTCGGCGATGGGGTCGGCTGCGTCTGCTGCGCCGATGGCGATGCCGCAGGGGTTGTTGTGCTTGATGATGGCGACGGCGGGTTCGTCGAAGTCGTAGGCGGCGCGTAGGGCAGCGTCGCCGTCGACGTAGTTGTTGTAGCTCATGGCCTTGCCGCCGAGCAGTTCTGCCTGGGCGATGCCGGGGGTTGCGGCGGGGTCGACGTAGAGGGCACCTGCCTGGTGGGGGTTTTCGCCGTAGCGCAGGGATTCGGAGCGTTCGAAGGCGAGTCCGGCGAAGGGGGGCCAGTAGTTGGCGTCTTCGTCCTGTTCGAACTGGGCTGCGGTCCAGGTGGCGACGGCGGTGTCGTAGGCGGCGGTGTGGGCGAAGGCGGCGGACGCCAGGCGGCGGCGTTCTGCCAGATTGAAGCCACCTGCCTTGGCGGCTTCAACAACCTGGCCGTACTTGGCTGGGTCGACGACGATGGCTACGGCGTCGTGGTTCTTGGCTGCTGCGCGCACCATGGAGGGGCCGCCGATGTCGATTTTTTCGATGATGGCGTCCTGGTCTGCGCCGGAGGCTACGGTCTCAACGAAGGGGTAGAGGTTGACGACGACCAGGTCAAAGGCCTCAATCTTCATGTCTTTGAGGGTATCGATGTGTTCCTGCTTGCGGCGGTCTGCCAGGATGCCGGCGTGGACGCGGGGGTGCAGGGTCTTGACGCGGCCTTCGAGGCATTCGGGGAAGCCGGTGATGTCGGAGACTTCTGTGACGGGGACGCCGGCTGCGGCGATAGTGGAGGCGGTTGAACCGGTGGAGACGATAGCGACGCCGGCTTCGTGTAGGCCCTTTGCTAGGTTTTCGAGGCCGGTCTTGTCGTAGACAGAGATGAGGGCACGCTTGAGCGGTACGCGGTCGAGCTCAATGAGACTCACAGATTAACTCCGTTTCTTGTGCTGCCGGGTTGGGCCGGGTCAGCAGGTGGTTACGTGGGTGTGAGTCGTTTTGGTAAGGAGCCCCGACCCTAGGCCCAGCCCCGTGGTGCGGGGCTAAACTTGTGGGTTAGGCGGGTTCGCCGTTGAGGTCTTGGGCTAAGCGGGCGATGGTTTTGACCAGGAGCACTCGCTCTTTAACCTTGATACGCTCGTGCAGGGTTTCTTCGGTGTCGTCATCGAGGACGTCGACGGCGACTTGGGCCAGGATGGGGCCGGTGTCGATGCCGGAATCGACTAGGTGCACTGTGGTCCCGGTGACTTTGACCCCGTGGGCAAGGGCGTCGCGCACGCCGTGGGCTCCTGGGAAGGACGGTAGCAGGGCGGGGTGGGTGTTGATAATGCGGTTTTTGAAGCGGTCAACGAGCTGGGCGTCGACGATGCGCATGAAGCCGGCGAAGATGATGTAGTCGGCGCCGTAGCTGGCGATTTTTTCTTCCAGGGCGCGGTTCCAGGCTTCGCGGGTGTCGTAGCTGGCAGGTTCTACGAGGAAGGTCTCGATTCCGGCTGCCTCTGCTCGTTCGATTCCCGGGCAGGGCTTGTCGGCGCCCACGGCCAGAACCGTGGTGTTCAGGTCGCCGGCCGCTACGGAGTCAAGGATGGACTGTAAATTTGTGCCCGATCCGGACACCATCACCACAATGCGCATACAGAAAAGTTTATCGCATGCGAGCGCCAACACACTGCCGCGTTTTCATGCTGAGACGCCAGTAGTGTGCGCTGTGCGAGGCAGGTGGCAGGGCGCGGTAAGGTGGTAGGTATGTCTGACACCGTGCGTCCTTCTGCCCAGCTGCCTTCTGATCGTGTGCTTGAGAATATCAAGGTGTGGTCCCGCCTGTCGTTTTTGGCGATGGTTGCTACGGTGGCTAGCACCTCCTACCCGGGCTGGTTCGCCGCGGTAACAGCTGCTCTGGCGGTGCTGACCTTCACTCTTGCCACGGTGACCCTGGTGAAAATGGTGGGGGCTAAGTTTCCCGCTTTTTCGGTGGTGCTCATGGTCATGGTGATGCTCTGGTCGCTCTTTTTGGGCTTCGCCGCGCTGGTTCAGCTAATTTTTGTGGACGCCGCCATCGCCTATGCGGAGTGCCTGCAACAGGCTGTGACCCTGAGCCGCCAGCAGCAGTGCACCTCGCAAATGAGCGACGGCCTGCTGCAGCAGCTCATGGGGCAGTAGCTGGGATTATTCCTTGCCTGTACCTTCTGCTAGCTCTTCAAGGCGTTTTTGGCGGCGGGCACGCAGGGACTTAGGACGCTTCACCACGGGATGGAGGGGCACAGCGGGTTCTTCAGCTTCAGTCTCGGGTGCAGCCTCTGCTTCTGCTTCGCTAGATGCGGTATCTTCAGCTTCGTTTTCAGGCGCTACTTCCTCAGCTTCAGGAGCAGCTTCATCGCTCTTGGCGGCGTCCGGCTGGTCAGCCCCAGCCTTTTCTGCCTTACGCTCGGCGCGGGCCGCCGCCTTCTGGGCCTTGGCCTCGGCGCGGGCTGTGCGCTTCTGTTCGCGGGTGGGCTTGGCTTGGGCAAATCGCTCTAGTTCACCGGAGGTGTCGCGCACCAGCAGGTGGGCAAGGCCCAGCCCCAGCATGGCACCGGCCGTCAGCAGCACGGCAGAGAAGGCCCCAAAGATGAGGGGGTGCGGGCCGATAGCCGTGAAGCGGCCCAGCCCCAGTGACCCGTTAGCGGCCCAACCCAGTAAGGTGGTCAGCAGGAAGGTCGGCAGCAGGGTCAGGACGGCAAGCCCCAGGGTAGAAAGGGGCCAGGACAGCCAGCGGAAGCGAATCTTGAGGGAAAGCCACTCGTCAAAGTGGTTTTCGCCTTCGCGGAAGAACCACCAGCCGCCCAGGGCACCGGCGGCTAGGGGGACGGCAAGGGCCAGGTAGCCCCAGGGTTCGGACGCGTGCGGCAGCGCCCCCAGCACCGGGAGGGAGGGCATGACCCCCACGTGGGTGCCGGTCAGGTCAACGGAGGTAGCGGTGCCCAGGGCAAAGCCCGCGCCGGAGCTCCACGCCATGGAGTAGACCACCAGGTTCACGAGCAGACCCAGCTGCAGCAGGGTTAGGGCTAGGTCGCCGACGGCACCAGCATGCAGGGTCTGATAAAGGGAGACGACGTTGTCCCAGTGCCAGAAGAGGGCGACGACCAGTAGCAGGGCACCACCGGCCACAAAGGCCAGTACGCTCACCAGGGCCGCCCTCAGCAGGGCCCAGATATAGGAGCCTGCCCAGCGGGAATACTGGCTGAATTTTTTCACCCAGTCGGCCGCGTTCACACCGATCATGGCGGCTAGCGAGCGCGATTCGGCGTACCCGCCCGAGATAATGCCCAGGGCAGCGACCCAGAGGGGGACCAGGGCGGCGAGGACGGGTGAGGTGGAGAAGAAGTCATTGGTGGATAGCAGGCTCACCCCGGCGCCCACGAAGGCGTAGGCGAGAAGACCACCGGCCAGGGGCTGCCAGAACTGGCCCTCGTAGCTGGCGCGGGCCAGGCGGCGGCCGGAGCGGTAGCAGAGGGCTAGGGGGATCAGGGTGAGGCCAAGGGGTACCAGGCTCATGGTTCCGGTCACCGCTGAGAAGACCCCCTGCTCGGGGATATTCATGTTCAGGGGAACGCCGTGAACCAGTAGCCACAGGTGCCCGGCCACAGAGACAGCACCGGCTAGGGTACCGCTACTGTTGAAGCCGTTGGTGTACCAGACCGCCACCAGTAGCAGGACGACGGTGAGGTAGGAGGCCAGCGCCACGAGGGCAAGTTCAACTGAGCCCTGTAGCCACAGGGGCATGGGGAGGGAACGTTTGGGGTGAGCGGTGGTATTCATCGTCTTTCATCATGTCATGTTTCTCTGTTGTGTGCCTGATGGCGCTGGTATACAGGGTAAGAGTGCGGTGAAGATAACCGGCCCAGCTCGCCCGGCAGTAGAGTGGGAGCCATGAGCAGTGAAACTTCGTATGTGATGATTACCGGCACTTCGGCAGGTATTGGCGCCGAGTTCACCGGCCAGTATCTAACAGCCGGGTACGCCTGGTGCTCACCGCCCGGCGGGCCAAGATGCTAGAAGACCTAGCAGGCCAGCTGCGCGACAGATTCTCGGTAGACATTGGTAGACATTGAGGTAATCCCTGCCGATTTGCTGGTGGAGCAGGACGTCGCCCGCCTGGCTGAGCGCCTACAGCAGGTTGAACAGCCCGTTGAGATACTGGTCAATAACGCGGGTTTTGGGCTCGGCAAGAGCTTTGATGCAGCACCCGTAGAACACCACCTAGACCAGGTCGACGTACTGGCCAGGGTTCCGCTCCAGCTCATGCACACGGCAATTGTTGCCATGCTGCCGCGCGGGCGGGGCCGCATTATTAACGTTTCCTCGGTGGCAGCCTTTACCCCCGTGGCAGCCGCGATAGCGAGAACGCGAGACTATTAGAACCTTAATAAGTTAGTACCCCAGTTTTTGTGCAGTTACCCCAGATAAAAACCGGGGTAACTGCACAAAAACCGGGGTACTTAGAAATTTTCGGGTTAGTCTTCCCAGGGGTCCACCGCCGGAACGCCCCAGGACTTATAAATCTCGGCCTTGCTCGAAATAATCTCAAGCTGGTGGACGGTCGCGGTGGCAGCCATCAGGCCCTCAAGGGCTGCTGTGGCGAGGGGGGCGGGGCGCTGCCCACCCACCAGGTGGAGGTGCTTCTCGGCGTGACGTCCGGCCCACTCCAGTGATACCTTCGCGTCGACTTCTAGTACGTGAGAGTCGAAGCGGTCCATGAGCTCAGCGAGCCAGCGTTCGGTTTCAGGGTAGGGGTAAAGCCCCTTGAGTTCACCGAGGCTGAGCACCGAGATGTACATGGTGCGGTAGGAGCGGCGGCGCAGGCAGTTCACTACCTGCGGGTGTGGGGTGGCCTTGCGGATCTCAGCAAGGACATCGGAATCGAGAAGCAGACCTACCTGGCTCATGCAGCTTTCAGAACACCGTACTCAGTTGCAGGGATACCGCTGGGGTTGGGGGCCAGCAGGAAGTTGAGGAATTCGCTGCGCTCGTTGGAGATGCGGGTGTAGTCCTGGATGCTCATTGCGGTGTAGCCGCCGCGGGCGGGTACAGAGGCAGCAGAGATGTTCTTCTGAACGGTGATGTGAGGACGGTGGGCGTGAGGTCGAGCGTTTGACATGCCGTCATTGCGCGTAAAGTGCGCGTTCCTTTCGAAGCTTGCTCTTGCCTGCACCAAACAGCGCCGAAATGCGCGATGCAGACCGCTTCGTCATCCGAGCCACCCGTGAACATGGGGTTGGCGTTCAACCAAAGTCGGAGCTTGACAGTTGAATCTCTTGAAGCTGGTAAAAGCATAACCTGTTGTTAGCGGTTCTGTAAACACCGGTCTCAGAAATTTTTCTTACTGTGACCAACCAGCCCTTAGGCGCTGTGGGTAAGGCGGTGCGATACGCTAGAAAACTAGGTATTTGCTCTGTTGTGAAGGTGTGCCTGTGTCTACTTCTTTCCCTGAAATCCCGGTGACAGCCCCCGCCATTATTCGGCAGGTGGGCTCTGGTGCCTACACCCGGGGGCAGCGGTATATGCGGGAGGGTAACGTTATCCGTTACACCTATGACGAGCAGGCGCGGGTGCTGGAGGGGCAGGTGGCTGGCTCTGGTTCTGCTCCCTACACCGCGCGGGTAGCTTTCCCCGCGGAGGTCACCACGGGCTCCTATGCTTTTTCGGCGACCTGCTCCTGCCCGGTGGCTCACAACTGCAAGCACGCGGTGGCTCTGATGCTGACCGCCATCGACCGTACGGCCAAGGCCAAGCGGGCTATGACGGCGTCCTCAAGTACCTGGAAGACTACAGCAAGCACCGACGAGAAGGTGCAGGAAATCCTGGAGATGGCCGATACCGTGGGCCTGCAGCGGGCTGCGGATCTGCTGCGGGAACACCGGGGCGAGCAGGCGAATACCGGTACCGAGGAGCAGGCGGACGCCGGTGCTCGGGCTGGGCAGTCCCTGCCGGCTTGGCGGCGGTCCCTGGCCCATTCTCTTGCTGCCCGCCCCAGCTACGATAACCGCAACCACCGGGTGACCGGTGCCCTTGATGTGCGTCTGGTGGTGCCCGGTAAGTACGGGTGGACTAAGAACATCGGGGCGCCCCGTGCGTCGCTTGAAGCCCGGCCCCTGATGATGGGGGCCCGCGGCAAGTGGATTAAGGGCGGTTTGAGCTGGGAGAAGTTTTCGGGTTCTGCTGCCGGTTCGGCGGGAACCGGCCTGCTCCCTGAGCACGCGGCCTGGTTCAATGAGTTTTACGCGGTGATTCGGGGCTCCCAGTCCATCTATTCCTCCCACCGTGACTGGGCTTCTATCTCGAATGTGGATTCTTCCCTGCTCTGGCAGATGCTGGAATCTGCTAGTGAGGTGGGTCTGTCTATCCTCTTAGACGGCAAAGAAACCGGCTTGACTATCGCGAGCGCTCCCCAGGTTGAACTGGCCCTTGAACCGGTACCCGAGCGGGGGTCCTCCGCCGATGCCCTGTGCCTGACTCCCCTGCTCCGCTGGGGGGCCTACACTCTGCCCGCTAGTTTTACCCACAAGCTGGGCAATAACCGGCAGGGCTTTATCGCCCTGGGCGGGGCGGCCCAGGAAACCTATGTGAAGGCTGCGACCGCTGCCCGCTGGAGTTCCACACTGCCCTCAGCTCTGGCCCAGGCTGAGGACGTAACGCCCGCGGACCGCCCCTCCTGGCTCACCGCCGACTCCGAACTGGTGCTCATTCCCTTAGCTGAGCCGCTGGATGCGGTTGCCGAGTCCCTCATTTCCGGGAAGCCGGTCACCGTGCCTGCTGCCGACGTCCCCGCCTTCTTTGCCGACTACTACCCTGCCCTCACCCGGGCGCTGCCCATCTCAACGAGCAGCGAAGAGCTTGAGCTGCCGGCCGTCCGCATGCCAACCCTGGTGCTGAGCATTGCTTTTGACGAGCCGGGCCCGCCCTTCACCGCCCATACCGCCTGGCACTGGGAGTACCCGGTCAACCCCACCGGCGACGACAGTGACTTTCTTAGGCTCGATGCTTTGGGCTACCCCGGCGAAGACCGGGCCGATGTGCGCGATACCGCCCACGAGTACCGGGTGCTCAAAGAGGTCAAAAAGATTCGCCCCGGTGTGCCCTTCACCCGCCACTACACCGAGGACTGGGGTACCCGCACCCTGCTCGAAACCTATGTGCCCGACTACGAGCAGATTGAGGGTGTACGGGTCGATATCAGGGGCCCAAAACCTGAGTTCCGTGAGCTTGACGAAGCCCCCGAAATTATCGTGACGGTGGACGACACCCGCCGCCGTGACTGGTTCGGGCTGGGCGTCGCTATCAAGGCCGGGGACTGGCATGTGGCCTTCTCAGAGGTCATTGCTGCCCTGGCCAAGGGCCAAACCCACCTGCTCCTGGGCAACGGCCAATACTTTGCCCTTGACCGGCCCGAATTCATGAAATTACAAGAGCTGCTGCGCGAAGCCGCCCAGCTCACCGATAAAACCGGGCCGCTCGAAATCAACCGCCACCAGGTAGGCCTGTGGGAGGAACTCGAAGAGCTCGCCGCCACAACCCAGACTGTAGCCGCCTGGGACGAGCAGGTTTCGGCCCTGCTCAACCTCGATGACCGCTCCCCCGCCGAGGTGCCCACCGGCTTACAGGCCACCCTGCGCCCCTACCAGGTGGAGGGCTACCAGTGGCTAGCCTTCCTCTGGGAGCACGGCTTAGGCGGCGTACTGGCCGACGACATGGGCCTGGGAAAGACCCTGCAAACTATCGCCCTCTTCCTGCACGCCCAAGAAAAGAGGCAGGACGCCACCGGTCAGCTAGACACAGCAGCGCAACCGGATGAGGCAGAAGCCGGGGCGGACGCGTCCGCCCCCTTCCTGGTGGTAGCCCCCACCTCAGTGGTGCCCAACTGGGTACGGGAAATCAAACGCTTTGCCCCTTCCCTACAGGTTGTCGGCGTTGAAGAGTCAGTACGGAAATCTAAGCAGCGCCTGGCCGATACCGTGGCCTCGGCCGACGTGGTGGTGACCAGCTACGCCCTCTTCCGTATCGACGAAGAACACTACTTTGACCTAGGTAGCCAGCAGCCCTTCGAGGGGCTGGTGCTCGATGAAGCCCAGTTCGTCAAAAATGCTAAGACCAAGGCCCACCAGGCCGCCCGCGAGCTGCCTGCCCGCGTCAAGATTGCGGTAACTGGTACCCCCATGGAAAACAACCTTATGGAACTGTGGTCCATGTTCTCCATCGCCGCCCCCGGTCTCTTCCCTTCCGCCCGCGCTTTCAAGGATATCTACGCCACCCCCATCGAATCCGGCGAAGAAACCAAGGCCCTGGGTAGGCTGCGCCGCCGTATCCGTCCGCTCATGAAGCGCCGCACCAAGGACCTGGTGGCTGCCGACCTGCCTGAGAAGACCGATATGCGCATCGATGTGCCCCTGGCCCCGGCCCACCGCCGGGCCTACGATACCCACCTACAGCGCGAGCGCCAGAAGATCCTGGGCCTGCTGGAAGACATCGACAAGAACCGCTTCACCATCTTCCAGTCCCTCACCACCCTGCGCCGCCTAGCGCTGGATGCAACCCTGATTGACGCCGAGCGCTACGCCGGGGTGGAGTCGTCCAAGCTGGACTATCTGGAGCAGAATCTGCCCGAAATTATCCACGACGGCCACCGGGCCCTGATTTTCAGCCAGTTCACCGGCTACCTCAAGAAGGTCGCAGGTAGGCTCTCTGACATGGGGATTCCCTTCCTCTACCTGGACGGATCCACCCGCAACCGCGGGGAGCTGCTCGAAGAGTTCGAGTCGGGTACCGCCCCCGTCTTCCTGATCTCCCTGAAGGCAGGCGGCTTCGGTCTGAACCTGACCAGCGCCGACTACTGCTTCATCATGGACCCCTGGTGGAACCCGGCTGCCGAACAGCAGGCCGTTGACCGTGTGCACCGCATCGGGCAAACCAAGAACGTCATGGTCTACCGCCTGGTCTCAGCGGGCACCATCGAAGAGAAGGTCATGGAACTCAAAGAATCCAAGGCGGCCCTCTTCGACGCGGTGGTCGATGAGGGGGCCTTCTTTGCCTCCCAGCTCACCGCCGCCCAGATACGCGACCTGCTAGCTGCCCCTGAACCGGACGCCGGGCAGGGCACCGCCCCAGAAAAGATAGGAGATTAACCGTGGGCAAGATTCTCATGGACTTCACCCCGCTCACCTACTCCCCCGACTTCAGACGCATCTGGCTCGGTGGGCTCTTCTCAACCATCGGCTTTGCCATCACCAGCGTGGCAATCGCCCTCGAAATTTACGCGCTCACAGGCTCCGCCGGGGCCGTGGGTCTGGTGGGTCTGGTATCAGTAGTGCCCTTGGTCATCGGCGGGCTCTGCGGTGGCGTGATCGCCGACCGCTACGACCGCCGCAAGGTCGCCCTCACAGCAACCCTCAGCATGTGGGGCGTCACCGTACTCATCGCCCTGCACGCCTGGCTCAGCATCCATAGTGTGGCGGTACTCTACGCCCTCATCGCCGCAGAATCCCTGCTCCAACCCATCAACCAGTCAGCCCGCGGGGCCATTATTCCCCGTCTCATCAAGCCCCGCCTGCTCCCGGCAGCCAACACCCTCATGATGTCGGTGGGCACCCTGGGCATGAGCGCCGGGCCCCTGATTGGCGGCCTGCTCGTAGCCTCCGTCGGCTACCAGCTCACCTACTCCATCAATGTTTTCGCGATGACCGTTGGCATCTGGGCCCTCTACCGGCTCCCAGCCATGCTCCCGGAGCAGAGCGGGGCGGCGCGTCCGTCCGTCCTGACCTCAATCCGTGAGGGGCTGGGGTTCGTACGGCGCAACACGGTCGTGGGTATGACCTTTGTGGTGGACCTACTCGGTATGTTCTTCGCCCAGGCCCGCCCGCTCATCCCGGCGCTCGCTGCCCTGACCTTCGGCGGCGGTGAAGCCGGGGCTGGCCTGCTGCTAGCTGCCGGCCCCGTAGGTACCCTGATCGGGGTGTCCTTCTCTGGCTTCCTCAAGGACGTCCGCCGCCAGGGGCGCTTCCTCACCCTCAGCTACACCGGATGGGGGCTCGGCTTTATCGCCTTCGGGCTCATCACCTGGGCTTATGAGGGGCGCCTGCCCAGCGCCTCCATCACCGAAAACCTGCTGCCGCTCAGCTTTGCTTTTGCGGCCCTGGTTTTCATGGGCTGGGCAGACGCCCTGGGATCGGTCTACCGTTCCACCATTATTCAGGTAACAACCCCCGACGCCCTACGCGGACGCCTACAGGGGCTCTTCATCATCACGGCTGCGGGCGGCCCCAACCTGGGCATGGCCTTTGTGGGCGGTGCCGCCGAGCTGGTGGGAGCCCCCTTAGCTGCGGTTATCGGCGGAACCCTGGTGATGGTCACCATCGCCCTAGCAACGCTGGCGGCACCTGCCCTCTGGCGCTATGTGCCCGAGCCTATCCCCGAAACACGGCAGCAGCCTATCGTTGACTCCTAGAAGTCGATATCTGCTGGGTCGGGGCCGATGCGGCCTTCGGCTGATGAGAGCGCGTCAATCTTTGAAACCTCATCGCCGGTCAGAGCCACCTTGAGGGACTCGAAGTTAGAGACAATACGCTCAGGGGTTACTGACTTGGGAATAGCAACGATGCCGTGGGCTCGGTGCCAAGCCAGCACAACCTGGGCGGGGGTGGCGTCATGAGCCTTGGCAATTTCGCCAATCACGGGGTTATCCAGCAGGTCGGAGCGGTTGCCCAGGGGGCTCCATGCCTGGGTGACAATGCCAAGTTCTGCGTGGACCTCGCGCAGGTTTTCCTGGGCGAAGTAGGGGTGCAGCTCAATCTGGTGGATAGCGGGCACAACACCGGTTTCAGCGACGATTTCACGCAGCTGCGCTTCGGGGAAGTTGGAGACGCCGATGGACTTGGCCTTACCCTGCTTCTGCAGTTCGATGAAGGCCTTCCAGGTCTCGGTGTAGAGGCCCTGGGAGGGCTTAGCCCAGTGAATCAGCAGCAGGTCCACGTAGTCGGTGCCCAGGCGCTTCGGCAGCGGCCAGAGCCTGCTCGTAGCCCTGGTCGTCATTCCAGATCTTGGTGGTGAGGAAGACGTCCTCGCGAGCTACCCCGGAGTCAGCGATTGCCTTGCCGGTGCCCTCTTCGTTGCCGTAGATTTTGGCGGTGTCGATGTGGCGGTAGCCGGCTTCAAGAGCCAGGCCGACAACCTTTTCGGCGGTGTCGTTTTCTACCTGCCAGACACCGTAGCCCAGCTGGGGGATGCGGTTACCGTCGTTAAAGGTGAGACGGGGTGACTCAGTCATGGTCTTTCCTTTCGCGTATGCGCGGTCGCACCCCACTCTAGTCTTCCTCGCTCTTAGCCCCTAGCCTGTTCGGTAGGGGTGAACGTGCGCCGGTCGCTGTATTCGGGGGCTCCAGGCTTTGGTGAGGACGCCGCGGGCTGAGTTTTCTGCCCGCACCCCGCCCTGCCGCTCTGACTAGCGGCGCCGGCGTCCGCTCGTCTTGCGGGCCTTAGGTTCTGGCTCTTCGAGGAGCAGGGAGAGGGAGATGCGTTTGCGGGCGGGGTCGGCTTCGACCACACGGACCTGCACAATGTCGCCGGATTTGACGATGGTGTGGGGGTCGGAGACGAACTCGCGGCTCATCTGCGAGACGTGCACCAGGCCGTCCTGGTGCACGCCGATGTCGACGAAGGCGCCGAAGGCCGCGACGTTGGAGACGGTTCCTTCAAGAATCAGGCCGGGGGCAAGGTCGGCGATCGTTTCGATGCCTTCTTCGAAGCGGGCGGTGCGGAAGGTGGGGCGGGGGTCGCGGCCGGGGGCAGAAAGTTCGGTGATGATGTCGGTGATGGTGGGGATGCCGACGGTGGCTGTGGTGAAGTCACGCGGGTTGAGGGCAGCGAGGGCGTCTGCGCTGACTTTGCCCTGGGTGAAGCCGCCGGCTGCGGCCACAATCTTGCGGGCAAGGTCGTAGGATTCGGGGTGTACGCCCGAGGCGTCCAGGGGTTCACTGCCGTCGGTGATGCGAACGAAGCCGGCTGCCTGCTCGAAGGCCTTTGGGCCGAGGCGGGGCACCTTGAGCAGGTCGGTGCGGCGGGTGAAGGGGCCGTGCTCGGTGCGGTAGGCAACGATATTTTCGGCGATGGTCTTGTTGAAGCCCGCCACCCGGGCAAGAAGAGCCGGGGAGGCTGAGTTGACGAGTACGCCCACAGCGTTGACGGAGTCTTCGACCACACCGTCGAGGGCGCGGGTGAGGGCGGCCGGGGAAACGTCGTGCTGGTACTGGCCGACGCCGATGGATTGGGGTTCGATTTTGACCAGTTCGGCCAGGGGGTCTTGCAGGCGGCGGGCGATAGAGACCGCACCGCGCAGGGAGACGTCCATGCCGGGTAGTTCGCGACTGGCCAGTTCTGAGGCTGAGTAGACGGAGGCTCCCGCTTCGGAGACCACCACTTTTTCAAGACCCCGGTAGCCGTTAGCCGCGCACTGTTTGATGAGGTCGCTGGCAAGTTTGTCGGTTTCACGGCTGGCAGTTCCGTTACCGATGGCTACGAGCTCTACCCTGTGGGCCTGCACCAGCTGGGTAAGGGTATCGAGGGAAGCCTGCCACTGGTTTCGGGGGGCGTGGGGGTAGATGACGTCGGTGGCCAGCACCTGGCCGGTCTGCCCGATAACAGCGACCTTAACGCCGGTGCGCAGGCCGGGGTCGAGCCCGAGGGTGGTGCGGGAGCCAGCGGGTGCTGCCAGCAGCACATCGCGCAGGTTCGAGGCGAAGACGGCGATGGCGTCCTTTTCCGCCTGTTCAAAGAGGGAGGTTCGGGCTTCCGCGGCGAGGCGGGGTAGTAGGCGCTGGCGCCAGGCGATGCGCACGGTCTTGGCCAGCCAGCCGACGACCATGGTTTCGTCGGATACCATGTTGAGCACCTGGGCCCCGATCCCCAGGGCTTCGGCCACGGTGCGTTCATACCAGCTGCGCTCCCGGTCGTATTCTTCGGCCAGGATTTCGGCGGCTTCGCGGGCGGCACCCTTGAGGGAGGACTTGGCCGGGGGCAGCACGTCCACATCGAAGCTGACCTTAACGGCGCCTTCTTTTTCGGCGCGGAGCAGGGCCAGTACCCGGTGGGAGGGGATGCGGCGGATTTCTTCGTTGAACTCGAAGTAGTCGCTGAACTTGACCCCGGCGTCCTGCTGGCCGGGAATCAGGCGGGAGGTGATGACGCCGCGGCGCACAAAACGCTGGCGGAGAGTTTCGGCCAGGGCAGGGTCGGTCATGGCCTGCTCAATCAAGATGGCCCGGGCCCCGTCTAGGGCGTCGTCGACCGAGGCCACGGTCGCCTCAACGGTGCCGGGTTCGGCATCGGCCAGTTCGGGTTCGACGTAGGCGTCAGCGATATCGGTGGTGAGGGCAAAGGGAACTTCAAGCAGGTCTTCAACCAAGGACTCCAGCCCGGCCTCACGGGCAAGAAAGGCCCGGGTCTTGCGCTTGGTCTTGTGGGGGGTGTAGAGCGCTTCGAGCTCGTTTTTAGTCGGGGCGGACGCCAGCGCGGCGGCCAGCTCGTCGGTGAGCAAGGCGCGTTCGTGGAGGGTCTGCATAATGGCTGCCCGGCGCTCTTCGAGTTCCCGCAGGTAATGCAGGCGTTCGGCCAGGGTACGCAGTTGGGCATCGTCCAGCCCACCGGTGGCTTCCTTACGGTAGCGGGCGATGAAGGGCACGGTGGCCCCGTCATCGAGTAGGGCTACGGCTGAGCGCACCTGGTTGGCCCGGGCGCCGAGTTCTACAGCGATACGTTCCTCAAGAGGAGGAAGAGGGGTTTGGGAGTCTGCTAGCGCGCCTGCATGTGTCATAGTTTCTAGTTTCTCATACCGGTTTTACTACCGGGATTAGCAGGGCAGACCGGCCAGGGGCGCACTCCAGCCGCCCAAGGCCCCCAAGCCGGGGCCGGGCGTCCGGTCATCTGCGTGTAATAGTTAGGCTTGCGGTGGTCAGAGAGGAGGAGCACCCCTTAAAGTGGTGCTACAGGGTATTCTTGGGATTGGTCTAGACAGGCCTACCCCCAAACTTTTTCACCCCAAACGCAATCTTGTATGACCTTTGCTTTGGAGAACCACCGTGCCAGATGCAACTAACCTTACCTACACAGAGTTCTGCGAACGCTACGATTCTCTGTTGAACGGTCTCGCGCGCATGGGCTGGGCCTCCTCTGAAGCTGTACACCGCGCGTCCGTGCTCTACCCCGATATCGACCGCGACCTGCTGGACCAGGCCGTTCATTCCGGCCGCTGGCTCTTTGGCGGCAGTCAGGGGCAGACCCACTCAAACGTACTCATGGCCTCGGCTATCTGGTACGCGGTAGCTGTCAGTTTTGATTTTGAGCCCGACTACGAATACGCGGCGGTGGGCCTCGACCCGACCATCATCCAGGATCTTCCGCGCATGCTTGAGTCCTTTGCGGTGCCAGCTGAGGCAATTGCCGGAATTGTCGGGCGTATCGGTGCGGCCCTCAAGTACATGGCGGAACACCCCTACACCGAGCTCGAAGAGCAAGCCTACGACGACTTCCTCGCCAACCTGCCGCAGGAGATTGCCCATATCTCTCGCGGGGATTTCTCCTGGCCCCCGTCCCGGGCGCTTATTGAGGACCGTCTGGGGAATCGTTCCTGGTCCAAGGCCCTGCTCAAGGTGGGGGCCTGTCCGCCGGATGCTGAGGGGCAGGGAATTAAACTCGAGGCCCACAGCCTGAGCGAGCGCACCTTCCGTAATACCCTGGGCGAGTTCCTGAATTACTGTATTCGCTACGACCGTAAGCCTTCGGTGCTGCTCTACGGCAGCTGGGCTGAAGACCCTGCCCGGAGCGGACGCGTGCCCCGCCTGGGCGCGGTTCGGGCCAAGTACGGTTCCTGGCACCTGGCCCTGCAGGCTGGCCGTCAGATGCTTAACGATGCCCTGGCTATGGGGGGATCACTGGCCCTACCCGCCAGGTCTGTCGCCCAGCCCCCCGTGGACCCCGCTGAGCCTCTCAATATCGAAGATATCCAGGCCCAGGGCATCGGTGTGGTGCGACCCAAGCCCCTGAGCGATAGCGAGCGCTCTGCCCGCGCCTGGCAGGGGCTGATATCGGTGATGGAACAGCGCCTGGAGGAGCTGCCCTGGAGCCTTTCCCTACGCATGTACTACATCTCGCCCGAGGTAGTGGCCACTGGAGACTACACCAACTACGTCAGTATTCTGCGCTCCCCTGCCGGGTACTTCTGTGAACTGACATCGCCTGAAGAGTTTGACCTGATTGAGGTAGAGCTCGATACGGATTTTCTGGAGGCAGCAGGCTGGAGGGCGCCCGCGGCAGGCGGACGCTGGACCCGCAACTTCCTGTCAGTCAAGGACGCTGCGCACGGCATTATTGAGGCCATGCGCGAGGGTATGGGCTGTGACCACTCTGATTACTTCCAGTCGGATGACCCCACAGGTAGCCCCGCGGCCAGTGTCGCCCACCCCAGCACCGGGTCTATCCCCATGGTGCCGGTGACCGGCAGCGGCTATGTGGTGATGGAAGATTTTGACTAGAACGCCCAGCTTACGGGGCTAGAATAGGTGGCCTATGAGCACCTCCCGTAAGCGCCGTCCCGCGCCCCGTCTTTCCTCGCCCAGTGACCGCCAGATTCGTGCGGGCGTCCGTTGTGTAGCGGATTTGCCCCGGGGCCTGCGGCGGGCGCTAGCCCTTCTGCTGGTTGCGGTGTTGCTGGTGGGCGGTGGGCTCTGGCTGCGGTCGCACCAGTGGAGTGTGCGGTCTGCGCTCGATAGCCTGCTCAACCCTACGGGTACAGCTGTGAGTACCGGGTTTGCGGGTTCGGGGGTGCATGCCTATTCCACCGCGAGCGAGGTACTTGCTACCCTCACCGTCGCTGAGCCTTACGCCCAGACCCGCTACAAGCGGGATGCCTACGGGGACCCCTGGGCTGATGTTGACCGTAACGGCTGCGACCAGCGCAACGATATTCTCACCCGCGACCTGACCAATCTCGATATTGCGAGTAACTGCTATGTGCTCTCGGGGAACCTGCTAGACCCTTACACAGCTGAGAGCATTGATTTTACGCGCGGCCCTAAGACCAGTGAGGCTGTGCCGATTGACCACGTAGTGGCGCTCTCGAACGCCTGGGTTTCTGGGGCCTGGAAGTGGAGCGCAGACCAGCGCCTCCTGCTCGCGAACGACCCGCTCAACCTACAGGCGGCGGGGCAGGCAGCGAATACCGAGAAGTCCGATAAGAGCGCGGACGCCTGGCTCCCCCAGCCCGGCTACCGCTGCGAATATGTGGCACGGCAGATATCGGTAAAAGCTGCCTACCAGCTCACCGTTACAAGCGCTGAAAAGCGGGCTATGCAGGGCGTCCTCGCGACATGCCCTGACCAGCCCGCTTACAGGTCCAGCTTCGCTGGCTAGTTGTTCTTAGCCTTCTGCTCGGCGCGGGCAGTGAGGGTCTGGCCGCGGTTCTTGCGGTAGACCAACCACCAGCCGGCACCCAGCAGGGCGTACCAGACCGGCATGGCAATCAGGGCCTGGCGGGTGTCTTCGTACATAAAGAGCAGCACGATGACGCCCGCGAAGAAGGCCAGGACGGCGTAGCAGGTAAAGATGCCACCGGGCAGCTTGTAGACGGATGCCTCGTGGAGTTGCGGGCGGGTCTTGCGGTACTTGAGGTAAGCAATCATAATCAGCGACCAGGTAACAACGGTCAGCACCGAAGCTACGGTGGTCACCAGGGTGAAGGCCGCGATGAGGGAGTCACCCGAGTAGAGCAGGATCAGACCCGAGAAAAGCAGCACGGTGGTCAGGAAGAGGCCGTTACGGGGCACGCCCTTCTTCGAGAGCTTGCCAAAGATAGCGGGGGCGCTACCGCTTTGAGCCAGGCCGTAGATCATGCGGGAGGTTGAGAAGATACCCGAGTTAGCGGACGAGGTCGCACTGGTAAGCACCACGAAGTTCACCAGGTGGGCGGCAAAGCCCAGGCCTGCCAGGGTGAACATTTCAACAAAGGGGCTCTGGTTTGGGTCGATGTTGCGCCAGGGGGTGACCATGAGAATCACGGCCAGGGTCAGCACGTAGAAGATGATAATGCGGGCCGGTACCGCGTTGATGGCGCGGGGCAGGGTCTTAGTGGGGTCCTTGGTTTCAGCTGCGGTGGTGCCAATCAGTTCAGCGCCCAGGAAGGCAAAGATACCGATCTGGAAGGCCGCGAAGAAGCCGCTTGCCCCCATGGGGAAGAAGCCGCCGTCGTTCCAGAGGTTTGCAACGGAGGCCTTATCACCGTTAGGAGAGGTAAAGCCAGCGATGACCATGACCAGGCCCACGATGATAAGAAGGACGATTGCCACAATCTTGATGAGGGCAAACCAGAACTCGATTTCGCCGAAGTTCTTCACACTGGGTAGGTTCAGAGACAGCAGCAGGCCGATCAGGCAGAGAGCCGGAATCCAGGCCGGAAGGTCGGGCCACCAGAAGTGGACGTAGCTGGTGATAGCGATAATATCTGCGACACCAATAACGACCCAGGTAAACCAGTAGGACCAGCCCATCAGGAAGCCAGCGCTGGAGCCCAACAGGTCGGTGATGAAATCGTTGAAGGTCTTGTAGTTGAGGTTTGACAGTAGCAGCTCACCCATGGCGCGGAGCACCAGGAAGATCACGGCGCCGATGATGGCGTAGACCAGCAGCAGGGATGGGCCTGCCAGTGAGATGGTCTTGCCCGAGCCCATAAAGAGGCCAGTGCCGATAGCGCCACCAATGGCGATGAGCTGGATGTGACGGTTCGAAAGACCGCGCTGCAGGCCTTCTGCCGCCTGCGGTTCAGGTGTGTGCTCTGCTGTAGCCATGAGCGCCCCCTTAGATAGAGTCAAAGACCTGCCGGGAACGAACACGGCCCCTCTTCTGCGGGGAGAGCAGGGATTGCGCGCCTTTCCAGACCGGATATTTTGTTATAGTTCAGGTCAAGTGTAGTCCTTCTAGCAGGGGTGTTTTTCCGCGCAGGGTTGCCCTGGGCGTCCCACCCGTCCGCTCTCTCCCGCTGTTCAAACCGCCACCACCGCACTAGAATGTTTACACGGAAACAAAAATTTTCTCGGGTTTCCTGCAACCTAAGACCTCTACGAACAGGATTTCTTATGCCCAAGCTTTCAAATGCAGCCCTCCGCCTGACCACCGGCGCCCTGATTCTTAACTCAGGTATCGGCAAGCTCTCCATGGACGAGGCCACCTACGGCTACCTCAAGGGCATGGCATCAGCCGGCGTTCCCCAGGTAGCCAAGCTCTCCGACAAGCAGTTCGGCAAGGCCCTTGCCGTCAGTGAAACCGCCCTGGGCGCAGCCCTGCTGACCCCTTTCGTTTCCCCCAAGCTGGCAGGCCTGGGCCTGACCGCTTTCTCAGGTGGCCTGCTGAGCATGTACTTCGGTATTGATTCCATGACTGAAAAGGACGGCATCCGCCCCACCCAGGAAGGCACCGCCATGGCGAAGGACGTCGTCCTGCTCGGCGCAGGCCTGGCCCTGCTCTTCTCCAGCAAGAAAAAGTAGACCCACGTCTCTTTTGCCTCACGGCCTCCTCCTCCAGGGGGAGGCCGTTTTCTGTCCCCCATAAGCCAGCAGAAATCAGGCTAATCATCAGCCTTATGATAAATTAACGAGGGCTAGACAGCAGAGAAAGAAGAGGTTAGAAGAGTGGGCACCCTGCAAGAAACACTCGAGGCAGCCAGTAGCTTCATCTGGGGCCCCTTCCTCCTCCTCCCCCTTCTCATCGGTACCGGCGTCTTCTTAACCGCCCGCCTCGGCCTCATCCAGCTGAGGCTCTTCACCAAGGCCATGAGCCTGCAATTCGGGCGCCGCTCCCGACAAGAAGGGGCCAAGGGCGAAATATCCTCCTTCCAGGCCATGAGCACAGCCCTCGGCGCCACCGTAGGCACCGGTAACATCGTTGGCGTTGCCCTCTCCCTCAGCATCGGCGGGCCCGGTACCCTCTTCTGGATGTGGGTCACCGCCATTTTCGGCATGGCCTCAAAATACGCCGAATGCTTCCTCGGCGTCCGCTTCCGCCACCGAGACAAGATGGGCGAGCTCACCGGCGGCCCCCAGGCATACCTGCAGCGAGGCATCCCCAACCGCTTCGGAAAATTCCTCGCCACCATGTTTGCCATCTGCTGTGTCTTCGCCTGCTTCGGCGTCGGCAACATGACCCAGGCAAACGCCATCTCAGCTAACCTAGAGCACTCCTTCAATATTCCGCCTTACCTCACCGCAGGCGTCCTCACCCTAGGAACAGCGGCAGCCCTACTCGGCGGCATCAAAACCGTCTCAAAGATCACGGCCCTGTGCGTACCCCTCATGATTCTGCTCTACCTGGGATTTGGAGCCTATATCGTGGCTATCAACGCCCCTATGCTCCCAGAGGCCTTTGCCATGATTATGCGAGGTGCCTTCACGGGTGAGGGTGCCCTGGGCGGAACTGTCGGCGCCGGAATGATTTTTGCCCTGCAGGTCGGTGCCCAGCGTTCTCTTTTCTCTAACGAGTCGGGCATGGGCACCGCAGCTATTCCAGCGGCCGTAGCCACCACCTCCCATCCCGTCCACCAGGGGCTAGCGTCCATGACTCAGACCTTTGTCGATACCGTCGTGGTGATTTCAATGACGGGGTTTATTCTGCTTACAACGGGCGCCTGGCGGGGCGATGCCCCGGCCACATCAACCTCGATTGCCTTTGCCTCCGGCCTACCCGGTGATTGGGGCGGCTACGTTGTCACCTTCTGCCTAGTGCTCCTGGGCTACTCCACGGTGCTCGGTTGGTCCTACTACGGTGAACGCGCCCTGGAGTCCTTGGGTGGGGGTGCCAAAGCCATCCTGGGCTATCGCATGATTTTTGCCCTAGTCTGCGGGCTAGGAGCTATCGCACCGCTGACCCTGGTTTTCACATTCTCCGATATCATGAACGGGCTCATGGCCATTCCCAATCTGATTGGCCTACTACTGCTCTCCGGTCTTGTAGCCCGCGAAACCAAGAAATACCTCACCCACGACCCCAACTTTGAAGCGACCGTCGATAACATCGATAGCTTCATGTACGGGCACCTGGGCGGCCTGGACGCGCAAATCGACCACGAGGTTGATCTTTCCCAAAAGAACCCGGCTCTAGAACACCCCGATACCACCAGCCTCAAAATCATCACCGAAAAAATGCTGGCCGATGATGCTGCCCAGAGCTCCCAGCCCCAGGTCTACGACGTCACCCTCGAAGAGGTCAACACCGGCAGCATTCCCCTACAGACCGGCTCCCTGCCCATCATTCAGCAGGCAAAGCCCACTTTTGGCACCCCCACCGATCCGCGAGCCATCGACAACTCGGCCAGTAGCTCAAAATAATTTTCGTATCCATCACATAAGTTTGACCCGTGAAGTAGTACAGGTGGTTTTTAAACATCGCGCAAGGTAAGCGCACCCAAAATACCGCTAATCTAAAAAATCATAGGATTTAGTCGTACAAGTGAGGTACCAGCTTCAGCTGGTGCCTCACTTTTGTATAGGTCCCTGACTTTTGTATAGGTCCCTGCACTATTCTTTTAGCAAACGGTAAAGATTTATAATGATGTATCCCTACCGGCGGCACTTAGCGTTTCCGTGCGCGCCGGTTTATTTGTTTCAACCTCACAAGGAGAGTTATGGAAACCACTAAGCAGAAGCAGGATTTGGCGGCTAAGGCCGAGCGCGCAGCAGCAGGTGAGGACCTGACCGCCCCCGTCCCTGAGCAGTTCCACCGCCAGCCCTACTCGTTCGTCCGCCGCGGTGACCGCCTGACCGCCCGCCGTCAGAAGGCCTGGGATACCTACGCCCCCACCCATGTGCTTGACCTGCCCCGCAAGATTAGCGACACTTCGGTCGCTGAGGGTGCAGTCTTTGACCAGCAGGCCCTGTACGGACGCACCGATGCCCCTCTCGTTGTTGAAATCGGCTCCGGCCTGGGCGAGGCTATCGTCAACCGTGCCACCCAGGTACCCGAGGCTAACTTCCTGGCCGTTGAGGTCTACACCCCCGGCATCGCCGACCTGCTCCTGAAGATGGGTCAGGCCGGGGTCGAGAACGTGCGTGTAGCCCAGGCCAACGCCCCCGAGCTGCTCGATAACCTGCTCGAAGAGTCTTCTGTTGATGAGCTCTGGGTCTTCTTCCCCGACCCCTGGCACAAGGCTCGCCATCACAAGCGTCGTCTAGTCTCCCCTGCCTTTGCAGACAAGGTAGCCCGGGTTCTCAAGCCCGGTGGTGTCTGGCGCCTGGCCACCGACTGGGAAGAATATGCCCTTGTCATGCGTGAGGTACTTGATGCCCACCCCGAGTTCACCAACGCCCACGCCGGTGAAAACACCACCGATGAAGACCCTGTTGGCGGCTGGGCCCCTCGTTGGGACGGACGCGTGGTCACCAGTTTCGAACGCAAGGCAGGTGAGGCGGGCCGCCGGGCCCACGACCTGACCTACATTCGTCGGTAAAAATCCGTTAGCTGTGTAAAAAAGGCGGGTACCCGAACACACCTTAGGTGTGCGGGTACCCGCCTCTTTTATAGGTAGGGGGTCTTCTTACTGCCCCGTTTTCTCGTAGGAGTCAATCGCTCCGGGGTGCCCCTGCATAAAGGCGTCGATCTCGGCCTTAGATGCGGTGAGCTTGGGGTCGTTGGCCAGGTAGTACTTGGTCTCTCGAACGATTAGCCCCGACATGAGGAGCAGGCCAATCAGGTTGGGAATAGCCATGAGCCCGTTGGCAATGTCTGAGAAGGTCCAGGCCACGGTCAGCTCCATGGTGCAACCGAAGTAGACAATCACCGCGAAGAAAAGGCGGTAGGGGGTAACGCCGCGGCGTCCAAAGAGGCGCTCGATGTTGCGTTCGCCGTAGTAGGCCCAGCCCAGAATGGTGGAGTAGGCAAACATGACCAGGCCGATAGTCACAATCCAGCTTCCTGCGGGGCCGATCACCGAGGCGAAGGCCTGGCTGGTCATCACGGAAGCAGACATTTGCTCGCCGGTTGCGGGGTCGCTGGCGTGCCAGATACCGGTGACAACCAGCACCAGGCCGGTGCAGGAGACCACGATGATGGTGTCGATGAAGGTCTGGGTCATCGATACCATGCCCTGGCGCACCGGGTGGGTGGTCTGGGCAGCTGACGCGGCGATAGCGGCAGAGCCCATGCCGGATTCGTTGGAGAAAATACCTCGGGCCACGCCGTACTGTACGGCGTACATGAGGGTGGAACCCACAAAGCCGCCGACCGCTGAGGAGCCGGTGAAGGCGTCCGAAAAAATCTGGCCGAAGGCCGCGGGCAGGTCAGCGGCGTGCACGCTCAGAATATAGAGGGCCCCGCCCACATAGAAGAGAATCATAACCGGCACGAAGGCACTGGTCACCCGCCCGATAGATTTAATACCGCCCATCAGCACGAAGAGGGTGATGAAGGCCAGCACGATGCCGGTGAGGGCAGCGGGCAGGTGGAAGGTGTCTTCAAGGTTGTGGGCAATGGAGTTACCCTGGGCGGTATTACCGATGCCGAAGGACGCCAGCACGGCGGCTACCGCGAAGAAGAGGGCTAGGAATTTGCCCAGGGGGCCTTTGATACCGCGCTGGAGGTAGTACTGGGGGCCGCCCGAGACTTCTCCCTTGGCGTCTGTGGTGCGGTAGCGTACGCCGAGGAAGGCTTCGGAGTACTTGGAGGCCATACCGAAAATAGCGGTGACCCACATCCAGAAGAGGGCGCCGGGGCCGCCGATGGAAATCGCGGTGGCAACGCCGACGATATTACCGGTGCCCACCGTCGCAGCTAGGGCGGTGGTGAGGGACTGGAACTGGGAGATGTCGCCGCCGGTGGCACCGTCGTCCGTGCGTTCAAAGAAGGCTAGACGGTTAGCGACAAATAGTTTGGTGAGCTGGATAAAGCCCAGCCGCACCGTCAGGTAGATACCGGTGCCAAGAAGCAGCGGTATCAGCACAAAAGGCCCCCAGATGAGGGAGCTCATAGCGCTCAAGACATCTTGAAAGGTCATGTGGTGTCCTTGATACAGGTCGCTGCGGGCGAGGGAGCACCGCAGCTGCGTGATGATTAAGGACGCCCCGCCGCAAGCCTGTGCAGTGCGGTGGGGCGTCCTTCAACTATAGCGAGTCAAGAACAGGAAAACCTATATCGTCTTATCCTGTGTACCTGTTGACTAGACGGTATTCTCTACCCCTTACTGGCGGCGTCCTTACTGTTCCTTGGCCAGCAGTTCACGCACGCGCGGCATCACCTTGGTGCCATAGAGCTCAATCGAGCTCATGGAGTGCTCGTGGGCTAGGGCTCCGTTGGAGAACTTAAGATCAAAGCGGTTGATGCCCAGCTTTTGAACGGTATCGGCAATTTTTTGTGCGACGGTTTCGGGCGAACCTACATACAGGGCGCCGTGTTCAATTTCGTGCTCAAATTCGCGCTCCCCTGCCGGGCCCCAGCCTCGCTCGGCACGGCCGTTACCTTATCAACGCTGGGCAGGCTGGGGCGCAGGTCGGGGGCGGTACTGCTGCTTCGCGCAGCTGGCAACCATCGTTACAGTCAGGGTCTAGGGGTCGGGGTTAGCGCGGCCGGTAGAGCACCACGGACTGGGAGGTCTGGCGGGCCGCCGGACGCTTGCCCCGGGCCAGGTGCACAGCCCCACCTGAGGTTCCAGCAGCAAAGACACGGGAGCCTTCCTGCAAACGGTTACGGAGGGTCTCATTCTCAGCCTGCACTTCGGTTATACGGGCCCGCAGGGCCTCCACCTGGTTCTCAAGCTGCATAATGCGCTTAATACCCTCAAGGGAGACGCCGGACCGGGAAAGCTCCTGAATCTCCTGGAGTTTCTGCACATCGCGCTTGGAGTAGCGGCGGGCCCGCCCCGGTGCACGCTGGGGCTGCACCAGCCCTAGCCGGTCGTACTGGCGCAGGGTCTGCGGGTGCATACCAGCCAATTCGGCAGCTACAGAAATAACGAAGACCGGGCGGTCAGATTCGAAAGCCATTCTTAGTCACCAGCTTTCCTCAGCAGGTCCTCACGGGGGTTGGCCTGAGGCGCAACCTCGAAGAAGGCGTCGAGAGCTGCCTCAGCTTCAGGTGTGAGGTTGGTGGGCAGCTGCAGCTCAGGGATGACGAGCATATCGCCGGTGCCCTTCTTGGTCACGAAGCCGCGGCCCTTAGCACGCAGCTTACGCCCGGCCGGTGAACCGGCTGCCAGGCGGAGTTTGACACTCCCGCCATCGAGGGTGGGGGCTTCAATGACGCCGCCCTTAACGGCTTCTTCCAGGGTGACGGGCACGTGCACGAGCAGGTTATCGCCCTCGCGGTCAAAGACGGGGTTAGAGTCTACGCGGACGGTGACAATCAGGTCCCCTGCTCCACCGGCACCGGGGTGCCCCTTGCCTCGGGCACGGATTTTCTGGCCGTCCTTGACGCCGCGCGGCAGTCGAACCTGGGTCTGGGAGCCACCGGGGCGGAACACCGAGACCTCAGCGCCGTCGTAGGCCTGCTGGATGGTGATGCGGGCGCTGGTGGTTGCGTCCTCACCCTTAGGCGCGGGAGCAGAGAAACCACCGCCGGGGAAGCCACCCGCACCGCCTGGGAAACTGCCGGCGGAGCGTCCGGCCCCACCAAAGCCAGCACCGCCGCCGAACATGCCGCCCAGCAGATCTTCAATGTTGATGCCGGCACCTCCGCTGGTGGAATAGGTAAAGTTACCGTTACCGGGGAACCCACCCGGGAAGCCGCCGCCAGCCCCGCCGAAGCCGGCAGCACCGTACTTGCGGATCTGGTCGTACTCTTCCTTCTGCTTTGGGTCTGAAAGCACGTCGTAGGCCTCTGAGACCTCCTTGAACTTCTTCTCAGCAGCCTCGTCGCCGGGGTTCTGGTCGGGGTGGTACTTGCGGGCCAGCTTGCGGTAGGCCTTCTTGATATCTGCCTCGGAGGAATCCTCGGCTACGCCTAGTACCTTATAAAAATCTTGATGGAGCCAGTTTTCGCTCGCCATATGCCTCTCCTTCCGAGGTAGATCTTGTGTCTTTTAGGGTGGTAGAACTGGGCGGGCACCCAGCCTGACGTATCAGGCCGGGTGCCCGCCCGCGTCCGTTATTCTGCGACCGCTACGGCTACCTGGGCGGTGCGGACCACGCGGTCCTTCACCTTGTAACCGTTGCGAAGAACCATGGAGATTGAATCGGGCTCAACCTCGCTGGTGGGCTGCTGCAGGACAGCCTCGTGAACCTGGGGGTTGAAGGGTTCGCCGACTTCGCCAAAGCGCTCTAGGCCCTGCTTGGTCAGGGTCTCTTCGAGCTTGTTAGCGATGGCGGCGAAGGGGCCTTCTTCAAGGTCGCCGTGCTTGCGGGCGGCATCGATATCGTCAATGACGGGCAGCAGGGCGGCAACCAGGTCGGCGATGACGAAATCGCGCAGCTGGTCTTTTTCCTTGGCGGTGCGGTTCTTGTAGTTGGTGAACTCGGCCTGAAGGCGGCGCAGATCTTCAAGACGTTCGGCGGCCAGGGCCGCGTCAGCGCTCTCAGCTGCCTCTGCACTTTCGCCGGCCTCGGCTGCGGCAGATTCCTCATCTGCCGCAGCGTCAGCAGCTACACCTTCGGGCTCGGGGTGACCTTCGGCTGCCGGGGCGGCGAAGGCGTCCTCCAGAGGGTCGGTGCCCTCGGGCTGGTTGCCTACGGGCTCGTTGGTGTTCTCAGCCATGATTAGTTCTTCTTCTCGTCTTCTTCATCGATTACTTCGGCGTCAACGACGTCGTCGTCCTCAGCCTTGGTGCCCTCACCGGCTGCGGCATCTGCCTGAGCCTGGGCGTAGAGGGCCTCGCCCAGCTTGGTCTGAGATGCCTGCAGCTTCTCGAAAGCGGCCTTGACGGCGTCATCATCTTCACCTTCAAGGGCAGCCTTCAAGGCGTCAACGTCGGCCTGAACCTCGGTCTTGACGTCCTCGGGCAGCTTGTCGTCGTTGTCCTTGATGAGCTTCTCGATGGAGTAGGCGGTATTCTCAGCAGCGTTGCGGGTCTCAGCTGCCTCGCGGCGGGCCTTGTCCTGCTCGGCGTGAGCCTCGGCGTCCTTGACCATACGGTCAATATCTTCCTTAGAGAGGGAGGTGCCGCCGGTAATGGTCATGGACTGCTCAGTACCGGTGCCCTTGTCCTTAGCTGAGACGTGCACGATACCGTTAGCGTCGATGTCGAAGGTAACTTCGATCTGGGGGACGCCGCGGGGGGCGGGGGCGATGCCGGTCAGTTCGAAGGTGCCCAGGTTCTTGTTATCGCGGGTGAACTCGCGCTCGCCCTGGAAGACCTGAATCGACACTGAGGGCTGGTTGTCTTCAGCGGTGGTGAAGGTTTCGGAACGCTTGGTGGGGATCGCGGTGTTACGCTCGATCAGCTTGGTCATCACGCCGCCCTTGGTCTCGATGCCGAGGGAGAGGGGGGTGACGTCGATGAGCAGAACGTCCTTGCGCTCGCCCTTCAGGACGCCTGCCTGCAGGGCTGCGCCCATGGCAACGACCTCGTCGGGGTTAACACCCTTGTTGGGCTCGCGACCACCGGAGAGTTCCTTGACGACCTCGGTGACGGCGGGCATACGGGTTGAGCCACCGACCAGCACGATGTGGGCGATGTCTGAAACCTTGACACCTGCTTCAGCGATAACGTCGTTGAAGGGCTTCTTGGTGCGCTCGATCAGGTCTGCGGTCATGTCCTGGAACTTGGCGCGGGTCAGCTTTTCATCCAGGTGGATGGGGCCCTCGGGGGTGACGGACAGGTACTGCAGGGAGATGTTGGTGGAGGTTGCAGACGACAGTTCCTTCTTGGCCTGTTCTGCTGCTTCACGCAGGCGCTGCAGGGCAATCTTGTCCTTGGAGAGGTCGGCGCCGGTCTTGGACTTGACCTGCTCCAGCAGCCAGTCGACGATGCGCTGGTCCCAGTCGTCGCCGCCCAGGCGGTTGTCGCCGGAGGTTGCGCGTACCTGGATGGTGGAGAAGCCGTCTTCGTCCTTGCCAACTTCGAGCAGGGAGACGTCGAAGGTACCGCCACCGAGGTCGAAGACCAGAATCAGTTCGTCTTCGTTGCCCTTGTCGAGGCCGTAGGCTAGGGCCGCCGCGGTGGGTTCGTTGACGATACGCAGGACGTTGAGGCCCGCAATTTCGCCGGCTTCCTTGGTGGCCTGACGCTCGGCGTCGTTGAAGT
>DHKFJ23503__coassemble_554_pt1 | contig 121524 bp, 117 predicted proteins | sample DHKFJ23503__metabat2_high_PE_042 | metagenome-assembled genome bin DHKFJ23503
GGCATGTTCCAAATTTTCCCATCTACTCAAACGGAACAAAACCTGGGGCACTTCATTACGCTTGGTTGCTGTCGGGGTTGGATCTTCCATGTTCAGCTGTTGAAGCAGATCACCAATCTCGCTTCCAGTCAGACCATCTGAAGTATCGGCAAGGACTGCGGCAAGCTCCTGTAACACGGCATAGGACCATGGTTGCTCATATACTGGTTTCGTCATTTCGCCTTCAAAGTTAGGTGTTGCAGAACCGGAAGTAATATCGGTTGCTGATTCGCCTACCATCAGTCCATTGAATCGCAGGCCATTTACGAGCACAGTAGGTGGAGTGACACCCCAATACCGGGGTTACCCAGGTAGATTCCCGATTCTGGAAAAAGTATCTCATCTAAATAACGATGCAAGCAATCAAGTACGGGGGGGGGACAGCTTATCTAGCTGTATTTGCTCGTTGCTTTCAACCGCAAAAAGGAAAGCCACCTTTATTGTCTATCGTGTGGCCTAGAGGTGGGCTTTAGAGGTCGGCAACATAGATACTCTCGGCCTGAGCTAGGGCAGATTCTTTAAAAAGGGGGTTCCTCATCGCTCTGGTAATAACCAAATCGACGTCTCTGTGGGTGATTGCTTGTAGCTCCTCTTTGAGCCCACAAAAATCTTCAAAAATGTCATCACGCTGGGGCAGAAAATCAACTAAGAAGTCCAAATCACTCTCTTCTGTGAAGCCCTCAGCGACTGCAGACCCAAAAAGCGAAAGCCGAGCAACTCCATGTCGGGTAGCTGCCTCCCGAATCGCCTCAGCATCAAAATCCACTAGTATTGTCATGCTCTTAGTATCGCACGATGCTCTGTAACAAGGGAATAACGTCTGAGCTTGTCCTATAGACAAAAACCTCCCGGACCTGTTTCGCACAGGTCCGGGAGGTTTTACAAGCTCAAACCAATCAGAGACTAGACAGTAAAACTGAACTAGATTACATCAGAACATTAGTCACATGGCCTCTGCCTCAGCAGGGTCAATCTCATACCAGTGCTTCGGATTCCGCTTGCATTCGAGAGCGGGGGAACGCTCAGTTATCTCTCGCCGTTTCTTGCTGTTCGTATAGATGTAGTCTATCCACTTCGTCGGCTTGTTGTAGTAACGCATTTTACCGCCGCATTGGGGGCATCGACCGACACGAACCTTCTCCAACGTGATTCGTCGGCCGACGCCGCTCAGCGCCCAGCCCAGGAACAGCGGTTTCCGCAATTGCAACTCAGCAAGATGACGAAGGGCTATGACAGCAATCAGAAGGAAGAAAAGCAAGATGAAAAGCCAAATCCACCAGATCTGATCGGAATTTGATGCTGGGGCATTGAGCCCTGTGTTGAAGAAACTCAACACAGGTTGCAGCATCTTCCACAGCGGGAAAACACCTGCCAATCCCAGCGCTAATCCCAGCCATGACAGAACTCCCTGTGTGAACGGGCTTCGCCATTTCGGTACAGCCTCATACGTGGCCGATACAGGGGAACTCAGGACAGGGCTAACCACCACGTCACGCCCAGCTATATAGAGGTCTCCGCCAATGTCCCCGCCACCGGTATTTACAGCATGCCCAAACCCGCTGTTGACTGGGGATCCGCATTCTCCACAAAATTTATTCTGTGGATCTACCGAATATCCGCACTTATAACAGTTCACCTTGAATCACCTTATTCTTAGGGCTTCAAGTCGCTAGACGTTAAATCTAAACTCCACCACGTCGCCGTCCTGCATGATGTAGTCCTTGCCTTCCATGCGGACCTTGCCGCGGGCCTTAGCCTCGGCCATAGAACCGGCGTCGTCCAGGTCAGAGAAGGAAACAACTTCGGCCTTGATGAAGCCGCGCTCAAAGTCGGTGTGGATGACGCCGGCAGCCTGGGGGGCGGTGTCGCCCTTGGTGATGGTCCAGGCTCGGGTTTCCTTGGGGCCTGCGGTCAGGTAGGTCTGTAGGCCCAGGGTAGAGAAGCCAACGCGGGCTAGCTGGTCCAGGCCGGACTCGTCCTGGCCGCTCATCTCCAGCATTTCGCGGGCCTCTTCTTCAGAGAGCTCAACCATGTCGGCCTCAAGCTTGGCGTCTAGGAAGACGGCCTCAGCGGGGGCGACCATGGCGCGCAGTTCGGCCTGCTTTTCCTCAGAGGCGAGGACGCCCTCATCCGAGTTAAAGACGTAGATGAAGGGCTTGGAGGTGAGCAGGTTCAGCTCCTTGAGCATAGCCATGTCAATCTTGGCTTCTTCGTACTTAGAGATCAGGGTGTCGCCCTGTTCTAGTACGGCCTGGGCCTTCTTGTATTCCTCAAGCTGGGCGGGGTCGCCCTTCTTGATTTTGACGGCCTTTTCCAGGCGGGGAATAGCGTTTTCCAGGGTCTGCAGGTCAGCCAGCACCAGCTCGGTGTTGATGGTTTCCATGTCGCTGGCGGGGTCTACCTTGCCGTCGACGTGGATGACGTCGGGGTCATCGAAGGCGCGGACGACCTGGGCGATGGCGTGGGCCTCGCGGATATTCGCGAGGAACTGGTTACCCAGACCTTCACCCTCGGAGGCGCCGCGAACGATACCGGCGATATCGACGAAGGAGACGGTCGCGGGCAGGATGCGCTCGGAACCGTAGATTTCGGCCAGGCGAGCCAGGCGCTCATCGGGCAGGTTGACGACGCCTACGTTGGGTTCGATGGTCGCGAAGGGGTAGTTCGCTGCCAGGATGTTGTTTTTGGTCAGTGCGTTAAAGAGGGTCGACTTGCCGACGTTGGGCAGACCCACAATTCCAATAGTTAAAGCCACGGTTTCTAGTTTACAGGGGTGAGTCAAGCGAGCGCGGGAGCATTAGTGAAGCCCTGCACGCGGTGCGGACGCCCGGCCCCAGCGGGTAGGTCAGGCAGCTTCCGCCCACCCACCTCTTGTTACATAGAGCACAGTATTTTATGCTAGTCAACATGACAGTAGCGCAGTTTTCACCTCAGGACATCACAATTCGCCCCATCAACCTTGACTCCGATGCCGATATGGAGCAGCTCAATGCCCTCGATTCTGCCTGCGATGAAAAGCTCTACGGCTACCCCTCCACCACAACCATTGAAGAGAGGCGGGCCATTCTTGGCCCCTCCAGCTACCATGAAAAACACCGCTGGGTGGCAGAGGTTCAGGGGCAGATACTCGGTATTGCGCTGGTGTCGCTCCCCCTGAAAGAGAATCTGGACGGCTTACACTTCCTTCTCGCTGTCCATCCCGAGGCTGAAGGGCAGGGCCTGGAAGAGGCCCTCACCCACCACGCCCTGGCCGAGGCTATCAAGCCCAGCGGACGCACCCACATCACCTACTACGGCTTTCTCATGCAGAATGACAGCAAGGACGACCCTGCCCTACCCATCAACAGGGTTGCGGCCCTTCTGGGCCTAGAACCTAAGAATTCTGCTATCACGAGAATCGCTCCCCTGCCGATTCCCGCTGACCTCGCGCAGGCGGCTAAGGGCAAGACAATAGCCGACCCCGCCTACACCTTTGAGGTCTGGGACAACCACATTCCTGAACAGTATTTAGACTCGGCAGCCGCCGCCTACCACCAGCTGGAAGCAGACGAACCCACAGGTGAGGCCCAGCAGGTCGCCGCGGACTTCACCCCGGAGCGCCTGCGCGAGATGGAGGCCCGAGCTCACGCTGCAGGTGACGGTCTCATCTATGCTGCCGCCCTGCACCAGGGTACGGTTGCGGCCCTCACAGCACTGAGCTACCCCACCCACCCGGGCAATGCCTCAGCCTGGCAGGAATCTACAGTTGTCATGCCAGAGCACCGCGGTCTTGGCCTCTCCCGCACCCTCAAGGTTCTGAGCCATACCCGCCTACCGGCGTCCGCGCCCCACATTCGGCAGATTATTACCATGAACTCGGCCGTCAACCCGGCCATGATTAGAGTTAATGAGGAGCTGGGATACCGACCTGTCTGGGAAGAAGTCTGCTACCAGAACTAGTGGCTAGCCCTGCCCAGGTTGAGCACCAGCACCCCGGCAACGATCAGAGAGATGCCCACCACCTTGACCAGGGTGATGGGCTCCCCGAGAAAGACCGCACCGATGGCAACGATAGCCGCGGTGCCCAGCCCCGACCAGAGGGCGTAGGCGACCCCTACCGGGATATCCCGCACCGCCAAGGCCAGCATGAAAAAGGCAAAACCGTAGCCTGCCAGGCACCCCAGCGTAAACCACAGTTTGGTGAACCCCTCGGTGTATTTCAGCAGGGTGGTGGCAATGAGCTCCGAGCCAATGGCGAGCGCGAGGAAAAGGTAGGGCATAGGCTCATTCTGCATGGCTCGTACAAAAAAGGCTAGAATAATAAGTACACGTATCTCACAACGATGTGAATCTAGGAGTTTTTGTATGTCTCACAAGGGCAGCCACGAATATACCGATGTCTCCACCGCAGCCATAGAAATGGGCGACGCCGCCACCAGAGCGCCGGGGTGGAACCGCACAGACACAGCATAGACCGTCAGCCTCTTCGGAACCGCCGTCGGCGCGGGTATCCTCTTTCTCCCCATCAACGCGGGCTCCGGTGGTGTCTGGCCCCTGCTGGCCGCAACCATTCTGATTTGGCCCATGACCTTCCTCGCCCACCGAGGGCTATCCCGCATGGTCTCCGCCAGCTCCAAACAAACCGCAGATATCACCGAGGTCGCCGAAGAGTTCTTCGGCCGAGGCTTCGGCAAGATTTTTACCCTGCTCTACTTCCTCTCCATCTACCCCATTCTGCTTATTTACGGCGTCAGTATCACTTCGGTCCGGACGGACTCGCTGAAGCCCGCGCCTCCAACCTCCCCATCCTCTCCTACCTGGCCAACGAATTCGACGCCCCCTTCATCAACTGGCTCGGCCCCATCGTAGCCATCGCTGCCATCGTCTCCTCCTACTTCGGCCACTGGCTCGGCGGGCACGAAGGAGCAGCGGGTATCGTCCGTAAAAACTTCGACCCCGAGAAAAAACGCATCAGCGACAAGGCCCTCAACGCAGCAATCAACGTCTTCATCGTTGTCACCGTCTGGGTCGCAGCCGTGCTGAACCCCAGCGTCCTCTCCCTCATCGAATCACTGGTAGGCCCCGTCATGGCCCTGGTACTCTTCATCGTGCCCATGTGGGCCATCCACAAGGTACCGGCCCTAGCCCCCTACCGCGGCAAACTCTCCAACATCTTCGTGGTGATCTCAGGCGTCGCAGCCTTCTCCGCCGTTGTCTAAGGCCTCATCCCCAGCTAGCCAGTTCCACAAGAAAAGGCCCCCGGATGGGGGCCTTTTCTTCTGGGCACGCCAGAAATGCGCTTCGCGATTTTACCGTGTCGGCTTCGCGCCTCGTCCTCCCAATCGCATCGCGGGCTCACCCGAATCATTCTTCAGGGCCGCGCGGAGCTCCTTGGGCAGCGAGAAGAGAATATCTTCCTTGGCGGTCTCAAACTTCTCAACGTCAACGTAACCGTAGTCTGCCAGCAGACGCAGCACGTCCTGCACCAGCACCTCGGGTACAGAAGCGCCAGAGGTCAAACCCACGGTGGTCACACCCTCAAACCAGGCCTCATCAACCTCGTTGGCGTAGTCCACCAGGTAGGCCTGCTTAGCGCCGTATTCCAGGGCGACTTCCTTCAGGCGCACAGAATTCGACGAGTTGGTCGAACCCACCACAATCACCAGGTCAGCCTTCGGAGCGATCTCCTTGATAGCGCCCTGACGGTTAGAGGTCGCATAGCAGATGTCGTCGGAGGGCGGGTCCTGCAGAGTGGGGAAACGTTCGCGCAAGCGGGCAACGGTTTCCAGGGTTTCGTCTACAGACAGGGTGGTCTGCGAAATCCATACGACCTTCTCGGGGTCGCGCACGGTTACCTGATCAACCTCGTCAGGTGAGTTCACAATCTGAATGTGGTCGGGGGCTTCGCCAGCGGTCCCCTCAACCTCTTCGTGGCCGGTGTGGCCAATGAGCAGGATATCGTAGTCCTGCTTGGCAAAGCGCACAGCCTCGCGGTGCACCTTGGAAACCAACGGGCAGGTAGCGTCAATGGTGTTGAGCTGACGCTCTTCCGCTGAGGCCACAACAGCCGGTGACACGCCGTGGGCAGAGAAGACGGTGACGGCGCCCTCGGGGACCTCCTCCACCTCGTCCACAAAAATTGCGCCCTGAGCTTCGAGGGTTTCAACCACGTGGCGGTTGTGCACAATCTGCTTGCGCACGTAGACGGGAGCCCCGTAGTGGTCTAGGGCCTTTTCCACGGCGATGACGGCGCGGTCAACGCCGGCGCAGTAGCCGCGGGGCGCTGCTAGGAGCACCTTCTTGTCGCCGGTGGGGGCGGCTGCCTCAACTTCTTCGCGGGTCCTACGCACGCGGGGTACGGTGGGCAGACCCAGTTCAATGGTCTTCTCTTGGGTAGACATAGTCTCTATCCTACGTGGTTCTAGCGGGTGCGTGCAGTGGCTTCTCTCGCAGTCAGCCCCGTGATTGCTGTAAGAAGAGCAAGAAGTGTCAGTACCGCCCCCGCAATCAGCAGGTTGAGGGCCAGGCCGTTGTGGTAGCTGGCGAAAGATGCGGTGATAGTTTCAGACAGTTTTTGCAGGAATAGGACGGCCGCGTTGCTAGCCGGCAGCTGTATCCCGGCGGTGAGGGAGGCACCGCCACCCAGGAGGCCAGCGACCCAGAGTAGGGCTGCTGCGCTGAAGGCGATGAAAGCTAGGTAGGCGAAGCGGTTGCGGGGCCAGAGTAGGAATCCGAGCAGGGCGGATACGCCGCTAACCACCAGTAGGGGCTGCCAGAGGGAGGCCAGCCATATCAGGGTGTTGATAGTGGAATTGATAGGCCAGATGTTCTGCCCCGTCTCCAGGGTGATGGTACGGCCGGGCAGGCTTGCGGTATCAACACCAAAGCCGGTTGCCGACTGCACAGAGGCCCCGGCCTGGTCGTAGAGGGCAGAAAGGTCAAGCACCGCCGGGCGGCTTTCACCCGAGAAGTTATAGGCGTGGGTATCTGAAATAACCTGGGCCCACAGCTGGGGGTAAGCATCGGAAGTCACCAGCGAGCTGGTAGCCCCGTCGACCAGGGTGTAGGTCTGGTCATAGAGCCAGTTCTGCACTCCCCCGTACCAGGCGGTGGAGTTCCCGTCGCCCAGGTAGGTTTCGATAGCGGGTGAGGCCATGATGTCGTCAGTGACGGCGCTTGCCAGACTGGTTTGGAAGTCCTGATCATAGGCGAGGGACTCGGTCATCGCCGCAAAGTTTTCGGTATCTACCAGGGTGGTTTGTGCCCAGTAGGCTGTAGCTGCGGTTAGCCCGGTAGCCAGTGTAAGGAGGGCTAGCAGAACGCAGAGAAAGCGCCTGGCCAGGCTAAAGGCCGGACGGCGGCGCTGGCGTTGAGGCGCCCGTGGGGGCGCGTAGGACGCCACCGGGGCGGACGCCGCCCCCTGCATCTGTGCTTCAGACAGGTGGGCGCCCTGGGCATAGTGAGCCGAGGCCGGCTCTGCATAGGGGTGGGCGTAGGCTGCCTGGGCTGCTTCTTGGGCGCGCTGATTTTCGGCCTGAACGTAGGGGTTCGTCCAGTTGCCGTCGCCGTGGTCTTCTGTGCTCTTGCGGGTACCCGTCATGCTTGCATGGTAGCCGGTCTTACTGGGTATTTGCTTGAGTTCCTATTTTTTCTCGGCTCAATGCTTAAAGTGTCAGCCAGCGGTGGTAGAAGTAGGTGTATGAACAGTTTTGGTGATTCTGCACCCGGTCATCTGACGCTGGCGCAGCTACAGGCCCAGCAACAGCAGCAGGCCCAGGGCGCACCCCGGCAACTAGCGGAACGCGCTGGCCAGACCAGCGTCGATAATCCCTGGCCCCTACATGTGCTGTCAAATAAGATGCACGAGTATATTGCCCGTTGCGTACCGACCTGGGTGGAGGGGCAGATTATTGAGCTCAACCACCGCGGCAGGGTTTCTTACGTGACGCTGCGCGATATTGAGCAGGAGGTCTCAGTCTCGGTGACGGTCTGGGGCTCAGAGATGGCTAAGGTGCAGGGCCAACTGGAGCGGGGCTCTCGGGTGGTTTTGCAGCTCAAGCCTGATTTCTGGGTGAAGACCGGCCGCCTATCGATGCAGGGCTCTAACATCAAGCCGGTGGGTGCGGGTTCTATGCTGGAGCTCATTGAGCAGCTGCGTGCCAAGCTACAGACTGAGGGCCTTTTTAGTCCCGAGCGTAAGAAGCCCCTGCCCTTGCTCCCCCGCCGGGTGGGTTTAATTACCGGCCGTGATTCGGACGCTATGAAGGACGTCATCCGTAATGCCTCCCTACGCTGGCCCGCCGTTGATTTTGAGGTGCGGGAGGTTGCGGTGCAGGGTGTGAACGCGGTTGCCCAGGTGACCGCTGCGCTGGCTGAGCTTGATAGCCGGGATGACATCGATGTGATTGTGATTGCCCGCGGTGGCGGCTCCTTTGAAGACCTGTTGCCTTTCTCTGAGGAGGCAATGATTCGGGCCGTTGCAGCGGCGCACACTCCGGTCGTATCGGCTATTGGCCACGAGGCTGATTCCCCTCTGATGGACCACGCAGCAGATCTGCGGGCTTCGACCCCTACCGATGCTGGTAAGCGGATTGTTCCGGACGTCCGTGAGGAGCGGGAGCTCTTCGCATCGGCCCGCTACCAGCTGGGGCGAGCTGTAGAGCAGCTGGTGTCTGCTGAGCGTTACGGTCTAGCCCAGGTGCGGTCCCGTCCGGTTCTAGCCAATCCGGGCTCAGCCCTACTGGCTAGGTCAGAGGATATTGAGCGGCTGCGGGCGAGGGCTTCGAGCGCGGCCGTCCACCGTCTTGCCAGGGACCGTGATCTTATTAGCCAGCTACGGGCGCGGGTTACGGCTCTGTCGCCCCAGCAGACCCTGGAGCGCGGCTATGCGGTGATGCAGGACGCCTCCGGCCAGTTGGTACGCGATGCCCGCAACCTGCACGAAGGGCAAAACATTAGTGTGCGTGCGGCAGCCGGCGCTGTGGACGCAACCGTTACCGCCGTGCACGAGAAAAACCACTAGAACCTGGTCAGATGCCAGGTCAAGGAAAGGAAACCTATGAGCAACACCATCGAATTTAAGACCGAGCTGAATGCCACTCCGGTTGAGCAGCTGACCTACGAGCAGGCCCGTGAAGAGCTCCTGCAGGTTGTAGCCCGCATGGAGTCCGGTGCGAGCACGCTTGAAGAGTCTATTGCCCTGTGGGAGCGCGGCGAGGCCCTTGCCCAGCGCTGCGAAGCCTGGCTCGACGGCGCCCAGGCGACCCTGGACGCCGCCCGCCAGAACCAGGCGTCCTAGTTCTGCTTGTAGTCAGCCAGGAAGTTGCCCAGACGCTCCAGGGCATCGGCCAGGGTGCGGGTGTCGGGAAGGAAGACCAGGCGGAAGTGGTCGGGTTCTGACCAGTTGAAGGCCGTGCCGTGGCTCAGCAGAATCTTCTGTTCCCGTAGCAGATCGAGCATGAACTGCTCATCGCTGGTGATATTGAACTTATCGATATCGAGCTTGGGGAAGAGATAGAGGGCGCCCTCAGCCTGTTTCACGGTCACGCCGTCCATTTCACTGAGCATCTTATAGGACAGGTCCCGTTGCTCTTTCAGGCGTCCACCGGGCTGAATCAGGTCGTTGATGGACTGATAGCCGCCCAGGGCGGTCTGTACGGCGTGCTGGGCGGGCACGTTAGCGCACAGGCGCATATTAGCTAGCAGGTTGATACCTTCGATGAAGGGGGCAGCCGCAAGCTTGGGCCCCGAAATAGCCAACCAGCCAGCACGGTAGCCGCAGACCCGGTATGCCTTGGAAAGACCCGAGAAGGTTAGGGTGAGTACGTCGTCGCCTGCCAGAGCTGCCACGTGGGTCATCTGGGCGCCGTCGTAGAGAATCTTCTCGTAGATTTCGTCAGCAAAAATCACCAGCTCGTGTTCCCGTGCCAGGTCAACAATCTGCTGGAGTACCTGGGGCGTATAAACAGCACCGGTGGGGTTATTGGGGTTAATGACCACAATGCCGCGGGTGTTGGGGGTAATTTTTGACCTGATGTCCTCGATATCGGGCAGCCAGCCATCCTCTTCATCGCAGAGGTAGTGCACCGGCTTGCCGCCTGCAAGCTGGGTGGCAGCCGTCCACAGGGGGTAGTCGGGGCTGGGCACCAGAATCTCGTCCCCATTATCGAGCAGGGCCTGCAGGGTCATAGGAATCAGCTCCGAGACACCGTTACCCAGGTAGACGTCGTCGGTAGTGATATTCATGATGCCCTCGTTCTGGTAATACTGCACAATGGCGGTACGGGCAGAGTAGAGGCCACGGGAATCAGAGTAGCCCTGGGTGTAGGGTAGGTGCTCGATGATATCCATCATGATGGTTTCAGGCGCTTCAAAGCCGAAGGGCGCCGGGTTACCGATATTGAGCTTGAGAATACGGTGACCGCGCGCTTCCATACGCTGGGCTTCTTCTAGAATGGGCCCGCGAATATCGTAGAGAACGTTTTGAAGTTTTTTTGATTGCTTGAATGCCATGAGATTTAGATTACCCTTTCATGCGGGTCAACCAGAAATGGGCGGCGTCGGTTTCTGAGACGGGGTTATCGCCGCTCGTGAGCGTATTGAGGCGCACCAGGGAATCGGTGTCGAGGTGAGCGGAGACATCGTTGATGATGTCCTTGACCTGCTGGGGCAGCTCCCCGGCACGGGTGACGGGCACGATGTTTTGCGCGAGCTGGGTGCGCTCGGGGTCCTCAAGTAGCACGAGGTTATTAGCCGGGATTTCTGCGCTGGCTGAGTACATGTAGCTCATGCTGGTTGCGCCGGTGATGAGCTCCTGGGCCTGATCTGACCGGCTATCAGCGGTCTTGCTGGCTCCCGGGGTGCAGCTGTAGTGAGTGCTCAGCGAGGTAGCACCGCTAGGGTTGGTGGCATAGCTTTCGGGGGCAACCAGGCTCAGCTCAGTGCAGACCTGCCCCAGGTCGCTCATGGTCTCCAGACCGTAGCGCTGGGCAGTAGCCCGGGTGACCACGTAGCCATACCGGTTGGTAGCACTCGAGGGCGAGAGCACCTCAGCGGTATCGGGTAGGGCACGGTCAACGTAGCTGACGATGTCGTTGCTGCTGAGACCGCGCACGTTCAGCGAGGTAGCGCTGGGGCTGGGCGTAGCAGTAAGACTTGGTGTAGCGGTAGGGCTGGAATCAGCGGATGCACCCGCAGGAGCTTCTGCGCTCCCAGTTGGGTCTGGCGCGGGGCTGGTGTCTGCCGCGGTGCTAGCCCGCTCTTCTTCGATAATGGTGGGGCTAACCGCTCCGTTATCGGTGAGGTAAAGCAGCAGGTCGCCAGACAAATCAGGAGTAATATGCACAAGCTTCTCTCCCGGGCCGGTTGCAGTAGGGCTGGCTGTAGCGGTGGCAGCGGTGTCTATCCCCATACTGGCGAAGTAGGCTGGGCGGCTATCGTCGGTCTCAACCACCTCAACGGTGTAACCCGCTTCTTGCAGGGCAGCCTGGTAGATATAAGCTGCGTGTCGGGTCTCCGCCGTCAGCCCGGTACCGATACGCAGGGTAGCGGTCGTGGCGGGGCTAGTCGAGACAGTTGTGTTGCTGCCGGTCGTTGAGCTGCCACAGCCGCTCAGCAGAAGGCCGGTGGCCGCAGCGAGAGCAACCAGCTGGGCGCGGTAGCCCCGTGTTCGCGGGCGTGCTTTTTCCTTAGCCGCTTCCCTAGTCATGCGAACCCTCCCGGTACTTACCTGCCAGCTCACTGGCGTCCGCGTACCCTAAGAGGCATGCGGCCTCGTCCACCAGGGAGTAGTAGAAATGCTGGTCTAGTTCAGCCAGCGGAACCCACTCTGCCAGGTCGGTCGATCCGCCGACCTCGGCAGTAAGCTCCCCGCCGGTGACGTGGGCAGTGTAGATGGTGCGCAGGGCGCAGAAAGGACGGGTTGCCCCGGCTTCGGGCTCAAAGTAGGCCGCGTGCACCCCCAGCAGGCGGTCGAGTTCCACCCGGTAACCGGTTTCTTCAAAGACTTCGCGCACGGCAGTATCATGGGGCTGTTCGCCGGGGTCCATGCCGCCACCGGGTAGGGTCCAGCCGGGGCGGTAACCGGGAATATGCGGTACCCAGCGGGAGAGCAGAATCTTGCCGTCCTCAATCACCACGGCGTAAGCGGCCGGGCGGGTATCCATCACCAGGGGCATCTCTTCTTCCTTTGTTTGTCTCTGAAAAACCAGTCTATTGCACCCTTGCCTCAGATGCGCTGCCCTAGCGTTCGCGGGCAGCTGGCATACCCGTTTTCTTCAGACAAAGACGATAGGCTCGTAGGTATGACAGTAACCGGGATTTTAGCAGCAGAAACAACGCCCCTTGAAGAAAGCGCTGAGGCCGCCGGAACCGTAATGGCCAGGCTGGCCAGCCTAGATTTTTGGCTGGGAGCGCCTCTGCGCATACTCATCATTATCTTCCTCGGGTTCGTCTTGCACGGCCTGGTACGCGTAGTCATTCGCCAGGTCACCGACTCTATCGCCCGCGGCACCCGCAACCGGGTGGTTGCAGCAGAAGAGAAAAAGGGCGGCAAAACTAGCCGGTGGAAGGCCGATACGTCACTGGCGAGCGCCCGCCAGTCCCAGCGAGCGCAGACCGTTGGCTCGGTGCTCCGGTCGGTCTCGTCGATTGTGATTTGGACGATCATGATCGTCATGATTATCGCCGAGCTGGGCTTCAATATTGCCCCCGTCATTGCCTCAGCCGGTGTGGTGGGTGTTGCCCTTTCGTTCGGGGCTCAGTCTCTCGTTAAAGACTTCCTCTCGGGTATCTTCATCGTGGCCGAAGACCAGCTGGGCATCGGTGACTGGGTCAACCTGGGTGAGGCCGAGGGCGAGGTAGAGGCAGTGGGTCTGCGCACCACCCAGGTGCGTGATACGGCAGGAACCCTCTGGCACGTGCGCAACGGTGAGATTCTGCGTGTGGGCAACTCTTCCCAGGGCTGGGCCCGCACCATCATCGACCTGCCCATTCCCTACGATGCCGATATTGACGAGATGGCGAGCTTCCTCATGACCTCAATTCAAAAAGCCATCAAGCTACCCGGTATCAAAGAGAACATCTCGGGCAAGCCTCAGTACCTGGGCGTGCAGTCTGTGACCGGTGAATCAGTGGTACTGCGTCTGACAGTCAAGACCGCCCCCTCCGAGCAGTTCGCGGTGGGGCGTAAGCTCCGGGAAGAGCTCAAGAAGGCTATGGATCAGCGAGGCATTCGTATTCCGCTGGCTAACCAGTCGGTGATTCACAGCGAGACGCACGAGGAGCGCTCCGTGGTTTCCTCTTCTACCCAGAAAGCAGAAGAAAAGACCGACCAGAAAGGCTAGCTGTCGGTAGACCCTCAGCGCAGCTTGTTATTTAGCGTTTTTTGCCCCGGGAGCCCCGGCCTGAGCCCTTAGCGCTCCCCTTGCCACCCTTTTGGGCTTGGTACTGACGCAGGTTGCCGTTCTTCTGGGCGTTCCGCTTCTTGCGGTCTTCAGCCTCACGGCGCTTATTGGCAGCCGCCCGCTTCCGCTTGGCCTCTTCCTTCTCGCGCCGCTGCTTCTCCAGGGCTACCTCGCGACTATCGCTACCGCGCTGAGAGGCAGCGGTGCGGCCGCGGGTAATCCCCACGAAGTCCTGGATTACCTGCTCGCGGGCGTCCTCACGCACCTCCCGCTTCCACACCAGCAGAACCGGGTACTCGCCCAGTCCCTCAACCGGGCGGTAGGTCAGGTCTTTGCGGTGGTAAAAACGGGCTACAGACATAGGTACGACCAACAGGCCCAGCCCGGCAGCCACCAGCTCAATCGCGTCGGCCCGGTGCCGCATCTGGGGCAGCGGACGCGGGTTCTCGGCTCGGTAGTCGGCGGAAAGCTCGCGCCACTCGGGTACCTCATCGGGGCTCTGGAGCAAAAATTCTTCGACCAGCTCGGCAACCGGAACGGTCTCGAGCACCGTCAGCAGGTGATCCTTAGGGAGTACCACCACCGGGGTCTCCCGGTAGAGTTCAATCGCGTGGTAGCGCTTCTTATCGCGGGCTTCGGGCTCGTCCTCAGCGCGCACCAGCGCCATATCCGCAAAAGCATCGAGCGAAGCAAGGCCCTGCCCCTCAGCTAGGGCTACATCGGTCAGAGGAGCCAGCGCCGAATAGCGCTCCCGCCACCGGGTAAACCACTTACCGGGCATAACCCCGGGAACGAACCCCACACAGAGACCGGGCACCTGCCCCACCTGCTCATAACGGGCGGTCTGGTCATCAACCAGCAGGTCGGGGTGGGCAAGAATCAGCTCGCTCAGGGTCATAGCTTGGTGTCTTTCGGTAGTCGCAGCATGGAACGTTTCCTGTCCCGGATTTTTACGGTGATAATGACGACCGCCAGCAGGGCCAGCACCAGGGCGGCTACCTGCGGGTTCTCAAGCCAAAGCCAGACAACCGACATGCCAACCGTTGCGTAGATGGTACCCCACATAAAAGTACCCACCAGCATGGCTGGAATCCAGCGGGACAGGGGCATACGGGTAAAGCCGGTAGTCAAAATAACCGCAGTTTGAAAGCCCACCGTCAAGAAACAGGCGGGAACAGCCAGCACACCCCAGCGATTCACAAAATACTGAGCCCGGCGGTAGAGGGGATGATCCATCAGGTGCTGTATCTTCTCAAAGCGAGAGCCCCCAGCCTGAGCTAACCAGCCCAGAGAAAAGACGAGGGAGGTACGCACAATACCCACCACCCACATAAAGCCGATGGCGCCAACCCAGTGCAAACTTTCAAGCCATTCCCTCACCCCACCAGTCTAGCCTGTTCTCAGAGTCTGGCATGGTGGCGTCCGCCCCTCTTCCGCAAGGAATGCTCCCCTCTTCTCGCAGTGACAAGGTAAAACAAACCCTTTTTTAGGTTTACCTATCTCAAAAAATAGGTTAACCAAAAAAATTTCACCAAAGACTAGCCAGAGTGCACACAATTAGGTTATATTTTTATTACCAAATAGCCGCAAGGCCCTGTGGGAGGGCCGGCTAGGCGGTACAAAGAAGACTTTTCTTCCTGTGTGTGATGCAGCTAGAGGCACCTGATTGAGGTGCCTCTAGCTTTTTAAAGAGGGTCAGCTACGAAGCTGCAGGGCTCACGGGCAGATTTAGGTGAGCTTGATACCTTTTACTTTTTTGAGGGTCCGAGGCAGGGCGTCAAAGGCAGTCATACGCAGGCCCATAGCCAGTAGCTCCGAGCGGCCCAGCAGGTAGCCAACTACAAAGGGGTCAAGCCCCAGCTCGTTGGCCTGCGCACACAGACCTGAAAGCCAATCCCCCATCGTCAGTTCATCGGTCAGCTCACCCAGTTCTGCCTGAACAGCCTTAGCCCGCGCCACCAGCTCGGTCTGCGGCCCTGTCAGAGGAAGCCCGGCATCAGCGGCGGCAAAGAGACAGTAGCGCACCGCCTTAGCTGCCTTACGCACATCGTGTAGGCCCTCATCAAAGGCAGTGCCCGCCGCAAAATCAGTAGCCTGCTCTGGCCAGGTAGCCACAGCCCGCTCCCCCTGCTTGACCAGGTTCTTCCGCAAACGCTTAGCCACCTTGTTCACGTAGTTCTCGCTATTGAGGGGGAGCTCCACCGCCAGGGTCACATCGGCAAGTAAGGATTCGAGGGCCAGCTGAAGTTCCAGCCTCCCAGCAGAGGCCAGGTAGCGGCGGGCCTGGGCGGCTGCGTCCACCTGCTGGTGCTCCATGACCGCACCGAAGGCAGCGGCTGCGCTCTCCCCCAGCACCGGGTGGGCCTGCAAGACCTGCTGGGCCATAGGGTGCACAAGCTCGCCGTTACGGTGCATTTCTAGCTGGCGGGCATAGGTTTTCAGCCCCTGCATCATGTCTTCCAGGGCCGGAGCAAACCCGCTGCGTGCATAGGGCAGGGCCATGTACTTCAGCACGCTCCGCAGCTGACGGGCAACAATGCGCCCCTGGTGGGTGGCATCGGGGGCTCCCGCTGCCACCAGTAAATCAGCCTGGGCAAGCCGTTGGGTGTGAGAGGCAAGCACCCGGGTAAGTAGCTCAGCAGAGCTCGGCACCGGGGAAAAACCAGCTGCCAGAGCCTTCTTTTTCTTTTTCGCCACCTTCTTACCCTGCCCCTGAGCTTTGCCGCCCATTCGCCGGGCCTCAAATTCAGCGTCCTGACCCAGGGCCCGGGCAATCTTAGCCGGTGACTGCGAGGGCACAGCCCCGACAGCCTGCAGCTGGCGAGCAACGTCCGCAAAGAGCGCCTCTGTGAGCTTACGATTCTGGGCGGTCTGCCCCAGAAGCTCTACCTCCCACTCGTGCCAGGCCCGTTCCTGGCCGGTGGCATAGTCAAGTGCCTGCACCCGGTCATCACAAATCTCAGCTAGCTGCTCCCCGGCCCTACCGAGAATCACGGTACGGGTCCGCTGGGTTTTCAAAGAAACCCGAGGCTCCAGCTCCTCTCCGAGGGCTGGCACCTGCACGAACTTCCTCACCGCAGCGGGCATAGCAGAGCGGTGAGATAGCAGGTCAAAGGTCACCTCATGGCGCTGGCCAGCAGCGTCGAATTTGATGTGCCAGCCCTGGTCGTAGCCACCCAAGCGGCGGCGCAGAGCTACCTTATTCTGCCCCAGGTTGCCAGAGGGGGTGTCGTAGTAGGTGGCATCAAGCTGCTCGGTTATAGGTTCACTGACACTCCACCGCTTAAAGCTCCACTCCACCGAGGGAACCTCACTGTTCACATCGGCAAGCTCAAATTTCTGCTCAATTTCCAGGTGGTGGGTAGCCATACGGTTAGCCTTCCTCAGAATATCGTGGGACGGTGTGGTCCTGCCCATCAAACAGAATACCCAGCTTCGCGGCCTCTCAGGGTGAGGCTACGGCTGGGCATCTATTCTTTGAAAAAAATTCATCTTCGCCTAGGCGCGGCGACGCTTCAGCACATCATCAAGGTTGAGGCTTGCTGCCTCGGCCAGGGTCTGGGTCTGGGCCTTCGGGGCTGCTTCAGTCTCAAACGGAGCGGGAGCTTCCCTGCGCACGGTCTCTGCCTCAAGGTAGGTAGGCAGGGGCACCTCGATGACCTGCCAGCGGGTGTCGGGCAGGGCCTCGTCCATGCGTAGGCGGGCGGGCTTTTGCTGGGTAGCGGCCTCGCCGTCAGCAACGGGGGCGGGTGCAGCTATCACCGGGTGATGCTGGGTTTTTGCTCGGCGGAGGGCCTTAGCCGCGTGGCTGACCGGCATCTGCTGGCGGGCACGGGCAGGACGCTCGGGGGCAGGCTTCAGCTCGACAGTAGAGACGGTAGCTGCCGGGCGACCCTGCTGGCTGCTGGGTGCGTGAGAGGCGTCTGAGGGGGCAGAAGGACGCCGCTGGACCTGGCGCTGTTCAACAGCCAGTACGGTGCGGGCCCGTCTACGGTCGCGGTCACGCAGGGCCAGCACCCGTAAGGTAGCCAGGCAGGCCAGGCTCGCTAGCAAGAAGAGGAGAGGAAGAAGCGGGGCTGCTCCACCGGTGAGAGACAAAACCCCCATGACCAGGCTGGCCAGCACAAAGGCAAGGGCTAAACCGAACACAGCCAGACGGGTGGGCTTCAGCCGAAAAGCCGGGGCGGTTTCGGTCGCGGTCCGAGCCGGAGGGGCAGAGGGCGCACGACAAGCCTCTGCCTCACTGGCGTGGCTCTCAACGATATCGGCAACGAACTTCTCAGCCCCGATGCTGGTCACAGAATCTGACTTACGGCGGCGCACAACGAGCCCAAGGCCAACCAGCACGCATACCAGCAAAATAAGGCCTGAACCACTTAGGAAGTCCATCACTGCCCCCGTTCTTTATCCCTGTGACACAAATATCTAGTTCATTCTACCCCAGCTCCCTCAAACAGAGCAGGGCTATGAGACAAGAACTGGGTACCTTCCTTATAGAAGGTACCCAGTTCTTCTGCTTCCAGGCTGCTCGCTACCAACCGGTTCAGGGCCTCCCTTAGCCCCGCGTCCGCCTAGCAGTAGCATCAGGGCTTACAGCTCGGCTGCGAATTCCTTAATCCAGGTACGCAGCTCAGGGCCCAAATCATCGCGCTCAGCAGCGAGAATGACGTTGGCCTTGAGGTAGGAGAGCTTGTCGCCGGTGTCGAAACGGCGGCCCCTGAAAACCACGCCGTAGACGCCTTCACCCTCACCTCTGCCCTGAGCCAGAGTCTGCAGGGCGTCGGTCAGCTGGATTTCATCGCCGCGGCCCGGTGCGGTATTTTCCAGCACCTCAAAGACCTTGGGGGAAAGAACATAGCGGCCGATGACGGCCAGGTTTGAGGGAGCGTCCTCAACAGCGGGCTTTTCGACCAGGCCGGTGACCTTAACGAAGCCGTCCTCACCCTCAACAGCCTGCACTGCAGCACAACCGTAAGCAGAAATCTGCTCTTCGGGAACCTCCATCAGGGCCACGACAGAGCCGCCGGTCTTCTGCTGGACAGCAACCATGGCAGAGAGCAGGTCTTCTTTTTCGTCAATCAGGTCATCACCCAGCAGAACAGCGAAGGGCTCATTGCCAACGTGAACCTTGCCGCGCAGTACAGCGTGGCCCAGCCCCTTGGGGTCGCCCTGGCGGACGTAGTGGATCTCACCCAGGTCGTTGGAGTCTTCAACGCTCTTGAGCAGGGCGTCCTTGCCCTGGTCAGCAAGCTGCTGTTCCAGACCGGGTACACGGTCAAAGTGGTCCTCTAGGGCACGCTTGTTGCGGCCGGTAATCATCAGAACGTCGTTCAAGCCAGCTCGAATGGCTTCTTCGACAACGTACTGAATCGCGGGGCGGTCCACCACGGGCAGCATCTCCTTAGGAGTGGCCTTGGTTGCAGGAAGGAAGCGAGTGCCGAGACCTGCGGCAGGAATCACAGCCTTGGTCACGGAGAATGATTTATTTTCAGTCATACGTCCCAGAATACCTAAATAATAGAGTTTGCTCCTATTTACGACCCATCAACGGTAAATTGTGACTAGATTCAGCTAACACTTCTTCAGGAGGGCACCCGTGAGCTCTAGTAGGTCAGCAAGCACCGCCCAGGCTAAGGACTTCGCCCGCAGCTACCTGCGCAGACGCCGAACCCACAATCCGTCACAACAGACAACGGCTCAGGGCTTTGAGCGCACCCTAGCTCCCCTCTGGCAAGTCCACCCTGCAGGTAGCACTCTTGCCGCCTTCCTTCCCCTTCCCACTGAGCCTCCCCTTCTGCCAGCCCTAACCCAGACAGTAGCTGAGGGGTATCGGGTGCTGGTGCCGGTCGTCCGCCCCCGGCGTCAGCTGGCCTGGGTAGAGTGGCAGCCGCAGGCAGAACACACTATCAATGCACTGGGTATCGTGGAGCCGGTGGGCGAGCGTCACGGGGCTGAGGCCTTTATCCAGGCAGACCTTCGTCTGGTACCTGCCCTTGCCTACGATCTGGCAGGGCGGCGGCTAGGGCAGGGTGGTGGCTACTATGACCGGCTTTTTGAGCAGCTTGGCCCTCTGGCGCAAGCCCCCTCTACCGTAGGGGTGGTGTTTGAGCGGGAAATTCTCGACGGCCTACCTGCAGATAGCTGGGATGCCAGGCTTCGGTTTGTGGCAACGGAGAAGACCGTGCACCACCTGGGTAATTGAGGTCGAGCCGCCAGAACAGAGTAGAATAACCCCCAGATTTATCACCTATTTGATGGAGTTATCCGTGCCTGTTTACGTTTACCAGTGCAAGAACTGCGGCCATGTGTTTGAGCAGCACCAGTCGTTCTCGGACGACGCGCTCAAGACCTGCCCCGAATGCGGCCAGGACACCCTACGCAAGAAGTTCGGCCAGGTCGGTGTGGTTTTCAAGGGCTCTGGTTTCTACGCCAACGATAAGGGCAAATAAGCCCAGAGACGTTCAGGGGCTGCCTGCCACGGTATGTGGCAGGCAGCCCCTTCTTTTTACTGCCCGTAGTGGGGTGGGCGCTGTTCCTTGAGCCAGGTTGCGCGGGCGTCCTCCCCCTCGGTGGGCGGGGCGGACGCACGTGAGTCGGCGAGCCCTGCCAGTTTGGGTTCGGTGCCGGTGAAGGCTGATCCGCCGGTGGCCCGGCGGTGGCCGCGCCGTTTTTTGGGTACAGGGCTGTAGCCGGGGCCAGGGGTTTCAGCCCCTGCCCCTGCTGGCTCAGCGCCTGATGGCTTACTCATTGCGCCCCAGCCCCAGGTAGCTTCCAATCCGGCGGACCAGGGTTTCGGGGTCTGAGAAGACCTCGATAGTCCAGCAGGTCATGTGGTTCCAGCCGGTACGGGCCAGGAGCTCAGGAATCAGGCGGGAGCGTTCGCGCACGCTCATGGCAGCGTAGGCGTCTGAACCGTCAGAAACAACGGCCAGGGGCACCCTCACCGGGGTGGTACGGTCGAGGTCCTGCACCATGGTGCGGGCCCGGGGGCTAGCCGTTGCTCCGGCCAGCAGGGATTCTTCCTCGCTCGTTGCGATCAACGAAATCAGGGGAACGGCCGATTCGTGCAGGGTGACCCTGTGCTGGTCCAGGCGGCGCACCAGGTCGTTGAGCAGCCAGTCGCCCATGTCGATGGCTTCTAGATGGTCGTTGGTGAGGAACTCGTTGACCGGTAGCTTGTCGGTGATGGGCTTGGTCAGTTCCTGAGCAGCACGGGCTTCCTGCTCACGGCGGTAGGCCAGCAGCAGGCGGTAGATATCGAAGGCCCCGTATTCTAGGCGCTGGGGGTCTAGGTCTTCGGGGGTCACGCAGGTGACCAGGCGGGTGAGGTGGCGGGCACGGGTGGTGGCAAGCACGAAGCTTTCACGGCCATTGCGCTCGGAAAGGTGCCCGAAGTGGTGGGCCGCCCCCTGGGCTGTTTTGCCGGCGCCAAGGGCAAAGATAATGACGTCCCGTTCCATGTCGACGGCGCGGGAGACATCAACGACGCGGAAGGATTCGTCCCCAGCTGCGAAGTAGGGGGCGAATTGGGGGTAGCGCGTCAGCAGCTGGCGGACGGCCTCAGCGATACGCTGGGCGTGACGGGCTGTGGTAGTAACTACTGCCAGGGTCTGATGGGGGCTGCGGTAGGCGTGCTCGATAGCCATCTCGGCTACCCGCTGCACCTCAAGGCTGGGTGAATCAAGGGCAGCGTTGTCGGAGACCCGCCCGGTGACGTCCACATATTCCACGGTGAGAGCCGGGGTGCCGTCAGTAATCTCTTCACCCCAGGGGTAGCTGGTGAGAGCCCCATCGTAGAAGTGTTCGTTGAGGTAGGCAAAGAGGGCGGGGTCTACGGCTCGGTTCACGGTGGCTAGGGAACGTGCGGGCAGGACCTTGGCTAGGGCCTCGAAGGTGCTGACCAGTTTTTGGTTCTTAATGACCGGCGCGTTCTGGGCTACCGCAGAGACCATGAAGGGTGAGGGGAAGCCGCTGTGGGGGTCACCCAGGGCAATGACCTGCTCTGCCCGGATGAGGGCAGGTAGGTTAGCTGCCAGCGGAGTGGATTCGGCATCGAGCAGAATCGCTGCGTCAAAGCGCATGCCGGTGGGCACCTTGCCTGAGAGGGCGAAGGGACTGGTAATCCACAGGGGTAGCAAGGTGGTTGCCATGGTGGGGGCATGGGTCAGCACCTGCTGGAGGTTGAACTCGTGGCTCTTGAGCTGGCTGCGCAGGAAGGCCGCTTCATGCTCGTATTCGTGAATGCGGGCGCGCCAGGTATCGGCTACGCGGGCATGCAGGCGGGCAGGGGCTGACGCCAGGTGCGAGTAGTCTGCCCGGCGGAAGCGGGTTTCAAGGTCGCGCAGGGTGTCAGCGCTCAGAATCTCAAGTTCTTGAGAGGCCAGCATCATTTCAAGGGCGGTCTGCCACCAGGCAAGTTCTAGTTCGGCAGCTACAGCGCCGCTTTCGAGCTGGCGTTCGTAGAAGTCGTCGAGGAGTTCGCCCAAGCCCTGGTCGCTCAGTTCCCGGGTGAGGCGGACGCGCTCGGGCAGGGTGTGCAGGAGCCATTCGTCGTCGATGAGGGCGGCAAGCCTCTCTTCGAGCTGCTTGAGGGGGGTGGCTGAGAAGCGGGTGCCCGCTGCAGAATCTTCCAGCACGATAGCTAGCCCCGTGAATTCTTCAAGCAGGGCGGTATAGCGGGCCCGCAGGTCGGCGAGGTTCTCGGGGATGGTGGGGACGCGTTCGTCCTTAGCCAGGCCAATCCATTCTTCGCGCTGGCCCTGAACGATAAAGAGGTTCTCGTGCAGGTCTGAGATATTGACGCCGGGCACGATGTATTCTTTGGCGGCACGGCGCAGGCGGGAGCGCTGGATGCTCGACATGTCGATGCCGTGCTCTCGTCGCCAGGTTCCACTCGCGGTGGCGGCAATCAGGTCGGTGACAGGTCGGTCGAAGATATCGGGGCTGAAGCGGGTGAGGGTATCAGCGATACGTTCGAGCAGGTCAAGCTGGGTTCCCCAGTCGTCCATACTGGTGGCAGGCTTCAAGCCGGTTTCGTCGGCCATGAGGGCCATGCCCGCTGACACTTCGTTCAGGGAAGTACGCAGGCTCTTGACCAGGGCGTGGGCGGCTTCGGTGTCTTCTGAGCTGGTGAGCTTCGCCCGGTGCCAGGCTGAGGCCCGTGTTGAGGGGCGGAAACCGCCGAGATCAGCTAGACGCTGGAGCTTGTGGACAGTCTCTGTGCGGCGGGTCAGCCCGTCCATGGTGGTGCGGGCTAGACGTACCTGGGTAGAGGGCGCCGGGTCCTGGGCAGTAAGAGCTGCCAGGGTTTGAAGGGCATCGTAGACAGAGCACCCCCAGCGAGATTCAGTGAACCGCAACGATTCGGTGTGGCCGCGCAGCTTGGAACGGGTTTCTACCAGTTCCCGGTGGATATCGGTGACGTTGGGGGCGGGCGCCTTCTCATCGCGCACGATCGCTGAGATGAACTCCTGCCGGTAGGCCTCTGAGTCCCGTTCGGTCAGCAAATCGAAGGTGAGGTCGGTGAGGTGGGTGCGCTCCAGCAGGCGGTTGAAGTCCTTGAGGGTGGAACGTTTCTCCCCCACCACCAGCACAGATTTCCCCTGGTGAATCAGGGCCGCGGCGATGTTAGCTGCGGTGCCGAGCTGGTCGGTACCGGGAGCGGTAGTCACAGCCAGGGAGTGCCCAAGGTGGGCCAGGTCAACGATGTCCTGCCCGCTGGCGTCCGCGTCCACCACCAGCATGTCGGTGTCAGGGTCGCGGCTATCAAGGGGTTCGCGGGTGTTGTGAATCGGGGCAATAAAGGGCTGCTCCAGCGGGTTGAGCTTGAGCTGGGCAATATCGCGGACGAGCGGGGTATGGGCGGTTGCCGGTAGCTCCCCGGTGCTTTCCTTGAGATCTGCGAAGGTCGAAATGAAGTAGGTGGAGCGAATCGTCATCCCCGGCACTGCCCCGGTCGTAGCCCGCATGCGCTCAATGACCGGTTCGGGGTCTAGCTTGCGCATGGAGTTAGCCAGCTGGGCAACGTCCATGGTACCCAGGTCGATGCCGTACTCTTTCTTAATCTGCCGCACCATGGCGGGGTTGAGCTGGGCAGGGCCGGTCAGCTGGATCTCGAAGTCATCGCTAGTGGGGTGGGGAGTGATAGCAAGAGGAGCCATCAGGATAGGGGCGATAAAGCGCTTCTCCCCTACCATTCCGTCCTCGCGCACATCGCGTGAAAGCCAGGAGGCTGTACCCGCTACGAAGTAGCCCGCGTCCAGCCCGTGGCCGGTCGCCAGCTCAAAGATTTTGGTGCGCAGGGCACGGGCAGCCACCATACCGGCTTCAAGTTTGTCCTTGTCACGCAAGATAGTAGAGAGGCGGGTCTTTCTGCCCATAAACATCTGGGCAACACCCGAGGAGTTGGCGTCGGTGAGGTCGATGTGCACGTAGTCGACCTGGTTGAAGTCCAGCATGGCATCGGGGCCGGTGTAGGTTTCCATCTGCTCGGCCCAGGCTTCAAGGCCAGCCTGCACCTGAGCTGTTACCTGTTCATCAGCAGCAGAGTCGGGGGCTTCCTGCGGGGCCTGCGCATGGCCCTGGGACCAGGGGGCACTACCGGCGCCGGCAGTGCGCTCGTTAGCGGTTTCAGGGTCTACCTGCTCGTTCACTGAATCTACTCTAACTTTCTGCACGTGTTAACTTCCCTACCATCATAGAGGTTTCAGGCCCATAGCACAGATTCGCGGGCCCTATAGGAAGGCCCCGTTCCGAAGGAACAGGGCCGGTGAGGTTGCTTTAGCCGGTAGCCAGCTTGACGTAGGCCAGCAGGGTAACCAAAGATAGCAGACCGAGCAGGGCCATACCCGCAAGAATCACCCAGCGTAGGCGGGGAGCAAAGGGCTCACGAGGAGCGTCCCAGAGGGATCGGGTGTAGAAGTAGCTCAGTAGGAACCCAGGGATGTTGCCGGTCAGGAGCTGCTGGGCTACCGCAAACATGCCAAAAGTGCGCTCGGTGCTTTCATTTTCGGTTTCTGCTGCCCGGAGCAGACCCACCATCATTAGCGACATACAGCTCACGATGAAGGCAAGGGCGATAGCCGGCTCGTTAAGCATTTCGCGAAAGTCGACGTTTTCTCCACGCGATACCGCGAACTGGTAGAAAAAGAAAATGAAGGGACTGATTAACCAGTACCAGAAGAGGAAGGTGCGGAGGCGCTGGGTGTCGCGCAGGGCGTAGAGCAGGGCGTTCATGAATTCTTTTCTTGGGTATCGATGTACTGGATATATTGGCGCACCGTGTAGTCCAGCAGGACGGTCAGGGCGACAAAGGAGTAGTAGGGTTCCTTGGCGCTGAGGGTAACGGTGGGCGTGGACTCGTAGTGCAGTGAAAAATCTGCGGCAGCAGAGATGGTGTTAACGCCCAGTGCTGTAATGGCGATCATGGGAATCTTGCGGGCCGCCAGGGCACGTACGGTGGGCAGGGCGCTTTCGGTTTCACCCGAGAGCGAGGCAATAATGACGAGGTCATCAGGCTTCATCACCCCGATGCTCCCGCGGAATTCGCTGGAGGCCGGGATAACGTGGGTGAATTTACCGCAGGCCAGCATAGACTTCGAGAACTCTTGAATCGCGGTGCGCTGGGCAAAGCCGGTGCCATAGCAGTAGATGGTACGAGCCGATTCAATTTTTTTCAGAATCGGTTCGAAATCGACATTCGTCAGCCCCTCGTAGGTTTTGAGAATATCGGCACGGCCGCTTTCTAGAAAATCCCTGTTGGGGGCAGCAGCGTCAGAGAGAGAATTTTTCACGAAAAACTTCAGTTCAGCAAAACCAGAGAAGCCTAGCTTCTTCGTCAGGCGGATAATGCTGGACGTTGAGGTAAAGGTCTTGTGGGCCAGAGCGCTAATGGTTGAGTCGGCAACGAACTGCTCGTTGTTGAGCATGAAGGCGAGTATCTCGCGCTCGGTGTCGCTGAGGCGGTTCTGGTGCGCGTTGACGAGTTCCTGTAAATCCACAAAGGGCTCCTGAAGTTTTGCGGTTCACTGCAATTCTATACAGTATAGGCGCTAAAACATCAGGAGCCCTATGCTAGGTCTTTGGTAGTAGGTGACTACTTACCAGCGTTGACCATTTCTTCGAACTTGTCGCGGACCTGGGGCACGTCCATACCGACGATGACCTGCAGGGCCTTGCCCTTGTTGACCAGGCCGAGTGCGCCAGATGACTTAAAGTCAGCTTCGGTAGCGACCAGTGAGGGGTCATCTACTGAGACGCGCAGGCGGGTGGCGCAGTTGTTCACATCGGTGATGTTGGCGGGGCCACCGAGCAGAGCCAGGAAGTCGGTTGCGCGCTGGGTGTAGGGGTCTGATGCTACTGCGGTTGCAGTACCAGCAGCTGCACCTGCGGCAGCAGCACCTTCAGCACCGAGGGTGCCATTCTTCTTAGCTTCCTTGTAGTCGGCCTTGGTGTAGAGCTTGGTTTCGCCACCGTCTACTTCGCGACCGGGGGTCTTGAAGTCGAACTTGAGGATCAGGAAGCGGAAGACGACGAAGTAAATTAGGGTGAAGCACAGACCGATACCGATCTGAGTGAGAACCATACCTGAGTGGTTGGGCCACATGGGGATCCAGTTCTGGAAGAGGAAGTCAATCAGACCGCCACCCATGTTACCGACAACGCCGAAGCCGTACATGGTAGCTGCCATGGTTGCGGCCAGGACTGCGTGTACTGCGAACAGCGGGGGTGCCAGGAAGAGGAAGGTGAATTCGAGGGGCTCGGTGATACCGATCAGGATTGCGGTGAGGCAGACGGGGATCAGCAGGGCCAGGGTTTCCTTGCGCTTTTCGGGGCGAGCAGTGGTGTAGAAGGCTGCTGCGATACCGAGGGGGGCGAAGACCTTGGAGTTACCGTGCAGGGCGAAGCCGCCACCGGGGAAGAGCTCCTTGACGGGGGTGGTTGATGTTGCGAAGGTTTCGAGGTTAGCAACCCAGTACTTGGTGATGCCGTCCGGAACAACGGCAGGACCGAAGACGAAGGGGGTGTAGATGAAGTGGTGCAGGCCGGTGGGGATCAGGATGCGCTCAAGGAAGGTGTAGAGCCATACGCCGAAGACGCCGGATGAGATGAAGAAGCCCTGCAGGGAGCCGATGCCGGTCTGGATGGTGGGCCAGATAGCGACGAAGGCGAGCGCGACGGGCATCATCAGGAAGAATCCCAGGCCGTAGACGAACTGGGTGCCCTGGAAGATACCGAGGAAGTCGGGCAGCTTGGTGTTGAAGTAGCGGTTGTGCAGCCATACAACGATAGCGGAGATGATGATGGCGCCAAAGATGCCGGTGTCGAGGGTCTTGATGCCCGCGATCATTTTCAGACCGGTACCTGCTGCGCCTTCGGAGAGGTCAACGCTGTAGTCAACGCCGAACTTGTCGCCCCAGATGCTGAGGATAGAGGCAACGAAGTAGTTGAAGGTCAGGTAGATCATGCCTGCTTCGAGCACGGCACGGGCCTGGGCGGTCTTAGCCAGAGCGATGGGAAGACCCAGAACAAAGAGGAGTTCCATCTGGTTGAAGACGGTCCATGCGCCTGATTCCCAAACGGACCAGAAGTTGTACCAGCCGGTACCTTCTGCGGCGATGCTGCCCAGAAGCTGCTCGTTCTTGCAGATAATGGCGATACCCACTGCAAGACCGGCGAATGCAAAGATGAGGACGGGGGCCAACATGGCCGAGCCGAACCTCTGAATCTTCTCCATCATCGGATAAGAACCTTTCGTGTATAGGTGGGGCTCGCCGTCCGCTTGCTGCGTTGGTGTGTGCGGAGCGCCACCCGTGTGATTACTAGGCCTATCTAACCATTCTTTGGGAGCCCGCGAGAGTGATTTGGGGTACTTTGGCATTAATGCCGTGAACTGGCACGTTTTTCGGGAGCGGGTAAAAGTGCCGTGGCTCGGGAGCCGGGTTTGTTGGGGGCAAACAGGCTGGGCCCGCCTAGGATGGGTAGCCGTAGGTTTCCCTTCTTCACCCGCGAAAGTGACGCTTGTCCTCAATGAAATTATTAACTCTGAACACCCACAGCTGGCTTGAGGTGCACCAGATTCCCAAGATTTTTGAGTTGGCTCAGTTTATTGTGCGGGAGCAGGTTGATGTGGTTGCCCTACAGGAGGTCAACCAGTTTGTGAAGTCCCCCGCGGTGGATGCCCCGCTGGGCTTTGCCGGGGGTGCTGACCGACCCGTCCGCCAGGATAACTATGCCCTGTTGCTCAACCAGTTTTTGGAGCAGCTGGGTTCTCCCTACCACTGGGCCTGGTCGGTGTCTCATCTAGGCTTTGACCGCTATGACGAGGGTGTCGCTCTTTTGACCCGGCTGCCCTTTGAGCGCTGTGAGCTGGTTGATCTTTCGCCGGCATATACGGATCAGGACGTCGCCCGGCGGGTTGCTGTGGCAGTTCAGCTGGGTGAGGAGTTCGGTGGCGCCTGGGTTGCGAGCGCCCATATGAGCTGGTGGAAGCTCGGTGAGGTAGCCCTCTTTGCTGATGAGTTCACCCAGCTAGAGGGGCAGATGAAGCAGCTCGCTAACGGTGCTCCCGTGATTCTTGCCGGCGATTTTAATAATGCGGCTCAGGTGCAGGGTGAAGGTTATGACCTGATGCAGGAGCGGGGCTGGATCGATACCTATACGGTAGCTGAGCAGGTGACCGGTGAGTTTACCGTTCACAAGGCCATTCATGGCTGGGATAATCTTACCCAGGCCCTGCGTATCGACCTTGTGCTGACCGACCGGCCCACGCGCGTCCGCACCCACGAGGTCGTCTTCCCCGACACCGACGAAACCGCAATTTCAGACCACTCCGGTCTGCTAGTAACCCTCGATATCTAGCCAAACCGCAAAGGAGCACATCATGGCAGTCGAAACCCAGTGGTGGCAAGAACCCGTTGTCTACCAGATTTACCCGCGGTCCTTTAACGACTCTAACGGCGACGGCATCGGCGACCTTCCCGGTATCACCGAGAAAATCCCCTACCTGGCCAAGCTCGGGGTGGACGTCATCTGGCTCTCCCCCATCTATAAGTCCCCCAACGACGATAACGGCTACGACATCAGCGACTACCGAGCCATCATGGACGAGTTCGGCACCATGGCAGACTTTGATAAGCTCCTTGAAACCGCTCACGCAGCCGGCATCAAGATCATGATGGACCTGGTCGTCAACCACACCTCCGACGAGCACGACTGGTTCGTGCAGGCAAAGAGCAGCAGGGAGAACCCCTACCGCGACTACTACATCTGGAAGGACCCGGCGGGCTTTACCGAGGACGGCACCCCGATTCCGCCCAACAACTGGGTCGCAGCTTTCTCCCCCTCCGTCTGGGAATGGGAGCCTGCCACCGAGCAGTTCTACCTGCACCTCTTTTCGACCAAGCAGCCCGACCTCAACTGGGAAAACCCTGTCGTGCGCAACGAGGTCTACGACCTCATGCGCTTCTGGCTCGATAAAGGCGTCGATGGCTTCCGCATGGACGTCATCAACCTGATCTCCAAGGACCCGGCCTACCCCGATGACCCCCAGGTAGCAGCCGGGGGCGGCACCGACTCCATCACCATGGCAGCCAACGGCCCCCGCGTGCACGAGTACCTGGCAGAGATGAACCGCGAGGTGCTCTCCCACTACCCCGTCATTACCGTGGGCGAGGCCCCCGGCGTCACCACCGCCGACGGCCTGCTCTACACCGGCTTTGACCGCGGCGAACTCCAGACCCTCTTCCAGTTCGAGCACATGGACGTGGACGCCAACCCCAACCCGGCTCTGGGCAAGTGGAACGACGAGCGTTTCGATCTGCGCGACCTCAAGCGGATTCTCACCAAGTGGCAGGTTGACCTGGCTGGTAAGGGCTGGAACGCCAACTACTGGAACAACCACGATCAGCCCCGCGCTGTCTCCCGTTTCGGTAACGATTCTGCTGAGTACCGGGTGGTCTCAGCCAAAATGCTGGGCACCGTGCTACACGGTATGGCAGGTACCCCCTACATCTACCAGGGCGAAGAGCTGGGCATGACCAACGTCTTCTTCACTGACCTGGCCGACTACAACGACCTGGAAATCCACGACCACTACGCCAAGCTGGTCGGCTCCGGTGCGGTCGACCACGACACCATGCTGCGCTACATCTCAGCCTCCGGCCGCGATAACGCCCGCACTCCCATGCAGTGGACGGCCGGTGAGCAGGCAGGCTTCACCAGTGGCACCCCCTGGCTCAAGCTCAACCCCCGCTACACCGAAATTAACGCTGAGGCAGCCCTTGCCGATGAACGATCGGTTTTCTACCACTACCGCGACCTCATCAATCTGCGCCATGCCCACCCCATCATGGTCAACGGCACCTACGAGCTCATTGACTCTGCCGAGGCACCCGCCACCGAGGATGCCGAGGTCTACGCCTACCTGCGCCAGGGAACCGGCCCCACCGAGCACCAAACCCTGCTGGTCGTGGCCAACTTTACCGACGGCGTCCTCACCCGCACCTTTACCGAACCACACGGTACGCGTACCCTGCTCAGCAGCAACTACACCGACGACGCAGGCGCAACCTTGCGCCCCTACGAAGCAAAAATTTACCTTTACGAAAGGGACTAAACCATGGCAGATAATTCAGGAAAGACCTGGTGGAAGGAAGCGGTCGTCTACCAGATTTGGCCGCGCAGCTTCAACGACTCCAACGGCGACGGCATTGGCGATATCCCCGGTATCACCGCCCGCCTGCCCTACCTGGCAGACCTTGGCATCAACGTCATCTGGCTCTCCCCCGTCTTCGCCTCCCCCAACGACGACATGGGCTACGACATCAGCGACTACCGAGCCATCATGCCCGAGTTCGGCACCATGGACGACTTCGATCAGATGCTCGAAACCGCCCACTCCCTCGGCATCAAAATCCTGATGGACCTGGTCGTCAACCACTCCTCAGACGAGCACGAATGGTTCGAAAAGGCCCGCGCCTCGCGCGATAACGACTACCGCGACTACTACATCTGGCGGGACTCATCGGGAGTCGATGAGGACGGCAAGCCCCTGCCCCCGAATAACTGGGGCAGCGAGTTCGGTGGCCCGGCCTGGGAATACGACGAAACCACCGACCAGTGGTACCTGCACATGTTCTCCCGCAAGCAGCCCGACCTCAACTGGGAGAACCCCAAGGTTCGCCAGGAAATCTTTGACCTGGTCACCTTCTGGCTCGATAAGGGCGTCGACGGCTTCCGCCTGGACGCCATCAACATCATCTCCAAGCCCGAGGGCCTGCCCGATGACCCCAGTGTCGACCCCGAGAAGCACTCCTCGTCTATTCCGTTCGTGATTGAAAACGGCACCAAGGTGCACGAGTGGATGCACGAGCTCAACATGGAAACCTTCGACAAGTACGACTGCATGACCGTGGGCGAGATGAGCGCCACCGGCCCCGATGAAGCCGTCCGGTTCTCCGGTTTCACCACCGATGAGTTGCACATGATCTTCCACTTTGAGCACATGGGCCTGGACTCTGACCCTGAGGCCGGCATGGGCAAGTGGTCCCGCAAGCCCGTTGAGCTGACCGAGATGAAGCAGATTCTCAATACCTGGCAGACCGAGCTGGACGGCAAGGCCTGGGGTTCGCTCTACTGGAACAACCACGACCAGCCCCGCCTTATCTCCCGCTTCGGCAACGATTCACCCGAATACCGGGAGCTCTCCGGCAAGATGCTGGCGACCGTGCTGCACGGTATGCAGGGCACCCCCTACATCTACCAGGGCGAAGAGTTCGGCATGACCAACGTGCAGTTCGACTCGATCGAGGACTACAAGGACCTCGACTCCATCAACTTCTACACCGACATGGTCACCGAGCACGACCGCATGAGCGCCGACGAGGCCATGGACCTGATTTACGCCAAGGGCCGCGACAACGCCCGCACCCCCGTGCAGTGGAGCGCGGACGCCGGTGCCGGCTTTACCACCGGCACCCCCTGGATCGGGCTCAACGAGAACTACACCGAGATCAACGCGGCCGAAGCGGTCAACCGAGAAGATTCCCTGTGGCGCTACTACCAACAGCTGGTAGCCCTGCGCCGCGGTGAGCTCAAGGAGCTGCTGGTCTACGCCTCCTTTGTGCCCCTGGACCCCGAAGATTCTGAGGTCTACGCCTATGAGCGCCACGGGGACGGCGAGAAGCTGCTGGTCGTCGCTAACTTTACTGACGGCGTCCTGACCCGCTCCTACCAGGTGCTGGAGGGAGCGGACGCCCAGGTGGTGCTGTCCAACTACGCGGACGCCGCCGAGCAGTCTGATGGGGCTGAGCTGACCCTACGCCCCTACGAGGCCCGAATCTACCGTATCGCCGCCTAACCCCGTTGCCCGCCCAAGGGGGCCGCTCGCGAAGCTATGGAATTCTACGCTGAGGTCTTCGGCGGCGAACTCCAGCTGGCAACCTTCAAGGACTTCCAGGCCCCCGTCACCCCCGAGCAGGAAAACCTGGTCATGCACGCCGAACTCATCACCGAGCACGGCTTCAACCTACGTGTCTCTGACGGCGCGGCCCTCTCAGAAGCCCCTGCCCAGACCACCACCAACATGGAAGCCTCCCTCATCGGCCCCACCGAGGACGTCGACACCGCCCGCCCCTGGTTCGCCAAGCTTTCCGACGGCGCAACCAACATCCTGCCCCTCACCGCAGCCCCCCCTGGGGCGCCACCTTCGGCTCCCTCACCGACAAGTACGGCATCGCCTGGATGTTCAATCAACTTCGGCGGCTAAATCCTAACCCGCCACACAAGAATAGCCCCCGTCCCCTCCCACCAGGGAGAAGACGGGGGCTGTTGCTACTTGAGATATATTCGGGGGTTACCGAGGCTTATTCATAAGGGGTTCCGCAGGCTCACGCTCGCTGCCGACCCTCTCGCCTGGTTCGCTTCGCTCGCAAGGCGATTCACGCCAGCCACCGAGCCATCAGCTTCGCTGTGATTCTGCTACGCCACCCCATTCTGAATAACCCTCGTAGTCTAGTTGGAGAGGGTGGGTATGCGCCCCCTTATGAATAAGCCTCAATCTTTACTATTCTGGTATTAAATAACCTCTTTCTATACCCTTATTCAGGCTTGCCTCCCAAGGTTCCGTCAAATACTCATAAATATCCTTCACAAGCTTATAGACAGGGTCGAAGAAAATTGGATTTCGATCCGAATTTTCACCAAATGTGTATTTTCGATCCTTGTTTTTCTGCTTGCGAAGTATGAATATTTGATCAACTTTATACTTTTTAAAATTGATGTCATTTGATATTTTTACATATTCCGCAACAATGTAATATCTAGCATTTGGATTCACAGCTTTCAATTGCTCTGCAGCATTAGATGCACCTTCCAGCATTGTTTTATCAATATAAGTTTTACATTCAATTGCTACTGCTGGAATATCAAAATTAACTGTAACCGATTCTGAAGATCCCTTAACATTAAAGTCTGCATCAACAGCTGCACCAATAATAAAATCATGGTCTTTTTGCTCTACATGCACCTCCGGCTTTTCAACTAAATCCTGGAAGCTTTCAGCCGAAAAATACATCCCTTTATAAGATTTGGATTTTCCAACCACAGTTTCTTGGTTGAATGATTTTGAAATATCTCTAAATAGGTAGTAGATGAATTCCTCTAGCGTAGATGAATGAAGGTTTGAACGCGAATCAAAAGTCAGTGCATATTTTTCCTGATTGATAAAGTTACGGTATTCATTGAATGCTTTCACCCTCCATCTGACAGTGTCCTTAAGCAAATCTTCATCCAGTAGACTTATAGGACTAACAAGGGAATCGTTAAACTGCCTCCAATTTACATAAATTTTCGCAACTTCGCAGAGAGCTTGCCTTGACCGTGGATCGCTAAAGTCTTTGCTTTTAAAATATTTATGACTTATATTGCGACCATGAATTCGAAAAGGTTCCATTTCATTCATAAATTGCTGCATAAATCCATCTAGGATGTCTTCAACGCTATTAGGCATTCAAAACCTCTATTACTTCTTTTGCGATTAATTTCGCCAATTTTGGCGGCACCGCATTTCCAATTTGGTTGTATTGGCAAAGGAAAAGCTCGTTTTCACGACCTTCCCTTGAAAGCAATTTCCGACTTACGACTGTAGGTTTTCCGTAAAACCTGTACCAGTCAGGAAAACTTTGAATTCTTGCCCCTTCTCGAGGAGTGAAATTCCTATCAAGAACAGGATGTATAAAATTTGCATAGAAAGAAGCAGCAATTGTATGGCAAGGTTCATCGCCTTTCATGCGACGATTATTTTGTCCAAAAAAACTTCCAACTTCGCCGTTTCCATTACGTTTGCGTGGGCGTAAGTTTTCAGGTATATCCTCAAATTTCACACCTACAGGCATATGCTTGAAACGCTCCACGGTTTTTTCAGAGTGGTTCATTGCCTTATGGTTGAAAACTTTTTCAGACCCTTGCCGCATTTCAATCTGATAATTATTTTCAGCCAAAAATTGGTACTCCATTACTTCCGCCCCCTCTCGGGCATGTATTAGAGGAAGGTCAGAAATTGCATCAAGGGTTGTTATAGGGGGGAGCAAATCTTGATTTAACAAATCACTACCGTCATCAAATTTTCTATGGGTTGGAGCCGGAAAATTTGGGTGATTACTGTTTTTGCTTGCAATCACAAATAAACGTTTTCTATTTTGCGGAACCCCAAACTCGGAAGCATTCAATACATCAAAGGTGACTTGATAACCTAATTTGATAAATTCGTTATTGATAACATTAATAACTGATTCACCGTTACTCATTTTGGCTTTTAGAAGATTCGGAACATTTTCCATTATCACAATCTTTGGAGAAAGAATATCTACAAAGCGCAGAAAATCTTTGAACAATGAGTTTCGAGGGTCTTTCGGATCGCCAGCATTCCTATTTGCGATGGAAAAACCTTGGCAGGGGGGACCCCCAATAATTACATCTACATTGTAATCAGAAAACCGATCTCGAATATCTTGATTAGAAACCTGTGTGATATCTTCAGTATAAACAGTTGTGTTTTGATGATTATTTCTTAACGTTTGGCTTGCCCACTGATCTATTTCAACCGCAGCTACTACGTCAGCTCCAGCCTGTTCAAAGCCCAGGCTAAATCCGCCTGCACCAGCAAATAAATCTAGAACTTTAACGGAGTTTTTCATATCTACCACATTCTACTGAAATAGAGTGGGGCAACAATACATCAAGTCGCCCCACTCTAATCTAACCACTTATTAATTTATTTAGCTACTACTAAACAATCAAAAGAAAGATTACTCCCATTCAATCGTTCCCGGCGGCTTAGAAGTCACGTCAAGAACCACTCGGTTCACCTCAGCAACCTCATTCGTAATCCGGTTAGAAATCTTCGCCAACAGGTCATAGGGCAGGCGTGACCAGTCAGCAGTCATCGCATCCTCAGACGACACCGGGCGCAGCACAATCGGGTGACCGTAGGTGCGGCCATCACCCTGCACGCCAACGGAGCGGACGTCCGCCAGCAGCACCACGGGGCACTGCCAGATTTCCTCGTCCATTCCTGCTGCGGTCAGCTCCTCGCGCACAATCAGGTCAGCGGCCCGCAGGATATCCAGGTTATGCTTTGTGACCTCACCAATTACGCGAATACCCAGGCCGGGGCCGGGGAAAGGCTGACGGGCAACAATCTTCTCAGGAACACCCAGCTCACGGCCAATGGCGCGAACCTCGTCCTTGAAGAGGGTACGCAGAGGCTCAACCAGCTCAAACTGCAGGTCATCAGGCAGGCCGCCCACATTGTGGTGGGACTTGATGTTCGCAGCGCCCTCGCCACCGCCAGATTCAACAACATCGGGGTAAAGGGTACCCTGCACCAGGAACTTGATATCGGTACCTTCAGCACCGGCCTCTTCAATCAGCTTGCGCTGGGCAGCTTCGAAGGAGCGGATGAACTCGCGGCCGATAGCCTTACGCTTAGCTTCGGGCTCGGTGATACCGGCCAGGGCGTCCAGGAAGCGCTCTGACTCGTCGATGGTCACAACCTTGATACCCATGGTTGAAGCGTAGTCCTGCTCAACCTGTTCGCGTTCGCCCTCACGCAGCAGACCGTGGTCGATGAAGAAGCAGGTGAGCTGATCGCCCACAGCCTTGTGAACCAGGGCTGCGGCAACAGATGAGTCAACGCCACCGGACAGGGCGCAGATGACCTGGTCATCGCCAACCTGCTCGCGGATCTTAGCAACCTGCTCTTCGATGATGTTGCCGGTTGACCAGGTCTTCTTCAGACCCGCTACGTTGAAGAGGAAGTTCTCCAGGGCAACCTGGCCGTAGTCGGAGTGCTTAACCTCGGGGTGCCACTGCACGCCACCAAACTTGCGCTTCTCATCGACGAAGGCTGCAACGGCTGCACCGGGGGTCTGGGCCAGCACCTCAAAACCTGCGGGAGCTTCAGAGACAGAATCGCCGTGGCTCATCCAGACGTTCTGGGTCTTGGGGGTACCGGTCAGGAAGGAAGAGTTCTCTGCACAGACCACGGCGTCGGTTGCACCGTATTCGCGCAGGCCGGTCTTAGCGACGGTACCGCCGAGGGTCTGGGCCATGACCTGGAAGCCGTAGCAGATACCGAAGACGGGTACGCCAGCCTCAAACATGGCGATGTCGCCCTTGGGGGCGCCGTCCTCGTATACGGATGAGGGGCCGCCAGACAGAATAATTGCAGCCGGGTTCTTGGCGAGCATCTTCTCGGTGGGCATGGTGTGAGGAACCAGCTCCGAGTAGACACCAGCCTCACGCACGCGGCGCGCGATGAGCTGCGCGTACTGGGCGCCGTAGTCAACGACCAGCACGGGGCGCTCTTCGAGCTCCTCGATGGGGTTGTGGGTAGTCACAGGTATATACCTTTTCGGTTGGGGTTGAAGGGTAATCCTTGGGTTCTATTCTAGTGCAGGGAATCGCTAGACCTAGTAACGTTTGGTAGCCTGCGGGTTAGCATCGAGCAGGGCCAGGGTTTCTGCATAGATGCGGCGCTCCACGATGAAGGACAGGAAGGGCACCACACCGCCCAGGGCCATGACGATCATCTGGGGTAGGGCCCAGCGCATGAGCAGCCAGAGACGGAAGCAGGAGAAGAGGTAGACGACGTAGAACCAGCCGTGAATGATTAGAATCCAGGTGGAAATGTTCAGGCCCCCGTGCAGGTTGCCGGTCTCGAGGTTGAGCCAGCCCAGAGCCACGGTTTCCCCGGTCTGGGCGTCGACGCCACCGGCGATTAGGTCGTAGCCGACGATGTAGCGGCTAATCATTTCAGCAACGAGGAGCAGCAGGAAGGTACCTGAAATCCAGGCGCACCACTTGTAGAAGGTGAGGGCCCCACGAATTTGGGATTCGGTTCCGCCGAACTTCTTGCGCACGGTAAAGCCGCCGGCTGCATTCGTTTCGGTAGTTCCCGCGGCGAGGGTAACTTTCTTACCGTCGGTGCGGTGGGTGGGGCGCGGGGTGGGGTTCTCGCTCACAGCTGGTTTCTCCCTTAGCTGGTATGGGTGGTCTGTTCGGTGGTGGGCGGACGCCGGCGGTCAGCTTGCCCTTTAGCGGGAGGGCGGGGCGGGGGCGTCCGGAATATCATCAAAGTAGTAGTAGGCCTGATCTGCCGGGTCCCAGTAGTAGGGGCGGCCGGTGGCCTCATCAACCCAGTATTCACCCTCATACTCGAAGTAGAGGGTGGGGTCGGTGCTCTTTTGAACCGAGTCTTTAAGCAGACGGTACCAGAGGTAGAGGGCGAAGCCCGCAAAGACCAGCCATTCAAGGGCGTAGAAGATGTTGAGCCAGTCAACGGTTTCGTCGGTGACCTGGTCAGCGCGGATAGGCTGAAGGGTGCCGCTACTATCAAGCAAGGTCGCGGTATCGGCGATGGTGCCCTGGGCGGTGAGCGGGGTAGCTCCACTGCTTTCGGAGTCGAGGGTCAAGATACCGCTGAAGAGGGCAGCGTTCCAGACATTGGTCAGGTAAGAGGAGTTGGCGGAGGCAAGCACCCGGTCCTTCCCGCGGTTCTCTTCGCTGACGTCCTTGCTGGTGAGCGGAGCGTCGTTACCCACAACTCGCCCGGCGATGGTCACGGTGCCGGTGGGCTCAGCGGGGATCTCCGCGGTGGGGGTCCAGGCACGGGCTACCACGATACCGCGGGGCCCCTCTCCCAGGCTGGTGCTGACCTGCTGACTATCATCGGGCACAAAGAGGCTGACCAGCCAGTAGCCTCCAGCCCCGTCTTTGAGCTTGTTCTCTACCAGGTAGGTGGAGCCCTGCACGTAGCTGCCGGTAGCTTCCACAACTGTATCGGCCTCGGTCATGCTCAGCGGGTCGTGGGGCTGGAGAATCTGACTATAGGGGCGCACCACATCCTTAGCCGGGTCTGCGGTGACCTGCCCCAGGGTGGAAGCATTGATTTGCCATTTGCTGAGCATCACAAAACCGCTAGCCAGCGCCAGCACCAGGAGCAGGCCAAGGAGCCAGCGGGGGGTCAGGGCGGTTTTTAGCACATTTGCTCTTTTCAGCGTGAGATGGGCGGACGACAGCAGGTCAGCCCCGCGCGTCTAGCAAGCTAGGTGCACGGGGCCGGGGCATCATCTACTTGACGTAGGGGGTGACGTTGACGTCGATGCGTTGGAAGGACTTGAGGTCGGTGTAGCCGCAGGTTGCCAGTGCTCGCTTAAGGGCGCCCACCAGGTTAGCGCTACCGTCGGTGTGGGCTGAGGGGCCGTAAAGCACCTCTTCCAGGGAGCCTACAGTGCCCTGGTAGGTGCGGATACCGCGGGGGAAGTCAGCTGAGTGGGCTTCGTTGCCCCAGTACCAGCCGGCGCCGGGGGCCTCGGCTGCGCGGGCCAGGGGCGCACCGATCATGACGGCGTCCGCACCCATCGCCAGTGCCTTGACCATGTCGCCGGAGCGGCCCAGGGAGCCGTCCGCAATCACGTGCACATAGCGGCCCCCGGACTCATCCAGGTAGTCAGAACGCGCAGCAGCGACATCGGAAATCGCGGTGGCCATGGCAGCCTGGATGCCCAGGCCGCGGCGGGTGGTGAGGGCAGCTCCGCCGCCGAAACCTACCAGCACACCGGCAGCGCCGGTACGCATCAGGTGCATAGCCGGGGTGTAACCGGTCACGCCACCGACCATGACGGGGACGTCGAGTTCGTAGATGAACTTCTTGAGATCAAGGGGCTCGCGGCGGGATGAAACGTGCTGGGCAGAGACCGCGGCACCGCGAATGACGAAGAGATCAACGCCAGCCTTGACCACGGTCTGGTAGAACTCCTGGGTGTTCTGGGGGGTCAGTGAACCGGCGACGATGACGCCCGAGTCACGGATTTCTGCCAGGCGGGCAGTGATCAGCTCAGCTTTGATGGGCTCAGCGTAGATTTCCTGCATGCGGCGGGTGGCGGCGGGCGCGTCGTCAGCGGGCAGGGTGTTGATTTCGTCGAGCAGGGGCTGGGGGTCCTCGTAGCGGCTCCACAGGCCTTCAAGGTTGAGGACGCCGAGCCCACCAAGCTTGCCCAGGGCAATGGCAGTGGCCGGTGACATCACAGAGTCCATGGGGGCACCGATGATGGGGGTGTCGAACTTGAACGCGTCAATCTGCCAGCTAAGGTTCACATCGTGGGCATCGCGGGTACGGCGGGTAGGTACCAGGGCGATTTCATCGAGTGAGTAGGTGCGGCGAGCGCGCTTGGACATACCAATCTGGATGTCGGTCATGGATTTTCCTTTCACCGGTGGCAGGCCGGTTGGTGCAACGAGCGTGGTAACGTTCGGAAGCCCCGGCCCCTCACCGCAGGGGCGAGAGAACCGGGGCCGGTCGCTACAGTTTAGCGACGGTAGTTGGGGGCCTCGACGGTCATGGTGATGTCGTGGGGGTGTGATTCCTTCAGACCGGCTGAAGTAATGCGCACGAACTGGCCCTTGTTCTTGAGCTCTTCAACGGTGTGGGCACCGACGTAGAACATGGTCTGACGCAGACCGCCTTCCAGCTGGTGCAGTACTGAGGACAGGGGGCCGCGGTAGGGTACCTGCCCCTCGATGCCCTCGGGAATCAGCTTCTCTTCGGAGGACACATCGGCCTGGAAGTAGCGGTCCTTAGAGAAGGACTTCTTGCCGCCGCGGGACTGCATAGCCCCCAGGGAGCCCATGCCGCGGTAGGCCTTGAACTGCTTACCGTTGACGAAGATGAGGTCGCCGGGTGATTCAGCGGTACCTGCCAGCAGGGAGCCCAGCATCACCGAATCCGCACCCGCCACCAGGGCCTTGCCGATTTCACCGGAGTGCTGCATGCCGCCGTCCGCAATCAGGGGAACGCCAGCGGGGATAGCAGCCTTAGCCGACTCATTGATAGCGGTAATCTGGGGTACGCCAACACCGGCGATAATGCGGGTGGTGCAGATGGAACCGGGGCCAACACCGACCTTGACTGCGTCGGCACCGGCGTCGATGATAGCCTGGGCGCCAGCGCGGGTAGCAGCCTGGCCACCCACAACATCAACGTGGGCTGCGGCGGGGTCCTTCTTCAGGCGGGCAATCATATCGAGCACGCCCTGGGAGTGGCCGTTAGCGGTATCAACGAAGAGGGCATCAACGCCTGCCTCTACCAGGGTCATGGCGCGCTCGTAGCCGTCGCCGAAGAAGCCGATAGCAGCGCCAACGCGCAGGCGACCGTCCTCGTCCTTGGTGGCGCGGGGGTACTGCTCGCTCTTGGTGAAGTCCTTGACGGTAATCAGGCCGGTCAGCTTGCCTGCGTCATCGATCAGGGGCAGCTTCTCAATCTTGTTTTCTGCCAGCAGGGCGAAGGCTTCGTCCTTGCTCATGCCCTCGTGGCCGGTAATGAGCGGCATCTTGGTCATGATGTCGCGCACGCGGGTGGTCTCAAAGGTGGACTCGGGCAGGTAGCGGGTGTCGCGGTTGGTGATGATACCGACCAGTACGTTGTTCTCGTCCACAACGGGAAGGCCCGAAACCTTGTAGTGGCCGCACAGGGCATCGAGCTCGGCGATGGTGGCGTCGGGGCCAACGGTCACGGGGTTGGTAATCATGCCCGATTCGCTGCGCTTAACGCGATCGACGTGGTCGGCCTGGTCAGCGATGGAAAGGTTACGGTGGATCACGCCCATACCGCCCAGGCGAGCCATGGCGATAGCCAGGGCTGACTCGGTCACGGTGTCCATTGCTGCCGAGATAATTGGTGAGGCGATGGAGATGCGCTTGGTCAGGCGGGTGGTGGTGTCTGCATCTGACGGGATGACGTCGGTGTTGCCGGGCAGGAGCAGCACGTCATCGTAGGTGAGGCCGGTGAAGCCGAAGGGGTCTTCGCTCAGTGCAGTGGGAGTAGTCATGAAGGGTTCGCTACCTTTCGAGAGTGTTCAGGCGGGCGCTTAGCGACACTGGTTTTAATCTTAGTCGGGTTAGCCCCGATGTGCGAGCGTAGGGCCCGGGCGGCTAACTGTCGTTTGCTCACATCACGGGTTTTATCCCTGTTCGTACTGAGTGCAACCCCTCCCCTGCCGTTTCTATTCCGCTGCCTCGTAGGGGGAACTCCCGGCCGGTACTACGTGGCTATGTGCCTGTGAACTAGCATCGGCTTTGCCCAGGGCTTCGAGCAGGCGCGGGTCGAAGTAGGGGCCTAGGGTTTCGATGTAGGTTGCGGTGATGTGGTCGTAGTCGAAGTAGGTGTAGATATTACCGATGGACGCCGGGCAGGAGTTTTCGGGGCAAATCAGGTCAGAGAGGTTGAGGGCAGCAAAACCTGGGTAGGTTTCTTCGAGGGAGCTGAGGGGGTTGACGGTGACGTCCTGGCCGGGGCTCATGACGCAGTCGTCCGCCGTACCGAAGGCGTCCATGCAATCCTTGTGCATGGTTTCCATGCGCGGGGTGTCGCGCAGGCCCAACACCTGGATGCCTGCACCGGTAAGTTCCGCGATACGGCTTTCAGCATCGAGTAGAGGGGTGTCGGGCAGGTTGGGCTCTGATGTGGTGCCCTGCAGTAGGACGGTATCGGGGGCAAACTTCTGGATGAAGGCGGCGCTGTCTGCTGCCCAGGTATCGCACTCAAACCCGCTAGCGTAGGCGGTGTTGTCAGTTTTACCGAGGAAGCAGCCGGGACGGGTCAGGGCGATGACCGTCCAGCCCTGGGCTTGGGCGAGCGGACGCATGGCCGTCATCCACATCTGCATGTGGGAGTTGCCCCAAGCCACGATGGTTCGGCTGGGTTGGGGTGAGTAGGCGACGTAGGTGCAGTCCCCGACAAGAGAATCGGGGACGGCCAGCTCGGGGGTCACGTCGGTACAGGCTGTGCCCAGGTCAGCCCAGTCCGCATCGAGCACGGCACGGATGGGGATGACGGGGGCGTCTTCTTCCCCTGTGTATTCGTAGTCCGGCTGTAGCACGGCCGCCCCCACGTTATTGAGGGTGCGGTTAGCTTCTGCCTGCTCGGCCTGTCGGTAGATGGAGGACTGCCAGGCGTAGGAGGGCCCTAAAGCGAGGCCCACGCAGATGAGGCCGGTGAGCAGACCCGCAGCTACCGACCGGTTAGGCAGGGCCCAGTCCCGCAGGGGCTTTTCGACCAGCTGGGTCAGGGCCCAGGCGATAACGCCCGAGAGAAGAAGCAGGCCAAGCCCTGCCCAGAATCCTGCCTTCTGCTGGTGGGTCTGCGCTAGGTAGAACACGAGGATGGGCCAGTGCACCAGGTAGAGAGCGTAGGAGAAACCTCCCAGGGCCAACAGAGGTTTGGCGGTGAGGAGTTTTTCGGGGCCAAACCGGGTTCCGGTATCTCCAGCGATGATGACGAGCGAGGCCGCCAGGGTGGGCCACAGCGCCACATAACCGGGGAAGGTGCCGTTGACGTCCAGAATGAAACCGCAGCTGATAATAGCTACAATGCCTACCCAGCCCAGCACCGCACGCACTAGCGGCGGTAATTTCAGGACGGGCAGCCAGAGAGCCACCAAGGAGCCCAGCGCGAACTCCCACAGACGGGCCTCGGTTTCGAAATAGGCCGCCTGCTGGTTGGCCGCAGTGACCTCGATCGAGTGGGACAGGGATAGCACAAAGAGGGCTGTAAAGGCACCGCTTAAAGCCCAGCGGGCAGAGCCCCTTATTCGCTTACCCAACACCAGGGCAAGGGCAACCATCAGCACCGGCCACAGTACATAGATTTGCCCCTGGACCGATAGCGACCAGAAGTGACGGAAGGGGGAGGCCAGGGAGGTATCGGCTGCGTAGTAGTCCACCGCATTCTCGATCGACCAGTTGTTGTGCTGGTACAGGATCACGGCCTTTGCCTCATCGGCAATGGAAAGCCAACGCTCTGCCGGGATAAAGAAGTAGGTGCCCAAGAGGGTCAGAACAACGGTGATAGAAGCCAGGGGCAGGAGGCGCTTAAAGACATGAACCCAATAGGCCACCAGAGTCTTTACACCGGACCAGGTGCCGGGCCCTACCAGCTTGCCCTGCTCAATCTTGCGAGCAAAAGAGCCGGTTAATAAAAACGCCGAAATCAGCAGGAAGACATCGACACCGCCCGATACACGACCAAACCAGAAATGGTAGGCGGCCACCAGCAGGAGGGCGAGTGCACGCAGCCCCTGAATCTCGGGACGCCAGGCGCGTTCTGCTGAACGAGTGACGGTTGCAATGGTGCCGGTGGCTGGTTTGGTCTCGCTTGCTGGGCGGGGCACTGCGGTCTACCTCCTTTGCTGACGGTTATCTGGTGTCAGAAGATCGGTTACTGAGGGGTAACGGGCAGGAAGACACCAAGTTAAAAATGTTACTCTCGGTGACTGAAAATTTGCTTTAAAAGCAAATCCCGCCCTTACGGTGTTAGTCACTGCAAGAGCGGGATCTGCTGTGCCCGGAAGAGGGCTCAAGGGCAGGAGCCTTACTTGGCCTCGTCCTCGTCCTTCTCCTCGGGCTTTTCGACAACCAGAGTTTCGGTGGTCAGCACCAGGGCAGCGATGGACGCTGCGTTTTCCAGGGCTGAACGGGTGACCTTGACGGGGTCGATGACACCGCGGGCGATGAGGTCTTCGTATTCACCGGTTGCGGCGTTGAAGCCGTGACCGATGGGCATATCTGCCACACGGGAGGTGACCACGTAGCCGTCCTCACCTGTGTTCTCCGCAATCCAGCGCAGGGGCTGAACCAGGGCACGGCGGACGATCTCTACGCCCACCTGGGCATCGCGGGATTCGAGCTCAACGCCGTCCAGGGCTGCCAGAGCGTGAACCAGGGCGGTACCGCCACCTGCGACAATGCCCTCTTCGAGTGCTGCGCGGGTGGAGGACACGGCGTCCTCAATGCGGTGCTTGCGTTCCTTGGCCTCAACCTCGGTAGCGGCACCCACCTTGATAACACCCACGCCACCGGCCAGCTTGGCCAGGCGTTCCTTGAGCTTTTCGCGGTCCCATTCGGAGTCTACGCGCTCAATTTCGGCACGGAGCTGGTCAACGCGCTCAGCGACAGCTTCAGAAGTACCGCCGCCATCGACGATGGTGGTGTTGTTCTTGGTGACGGTCACGCGGCGGGCTGAACCGAGCTGCTCCAGAGTGACGGCGTCCAGGGAAATGCCCAGTTCACCGGTAATGACAGTGCCGCCGGTCAGGATAGCCAAATCCTGGAAGATTGCCTTACGGCGGTCACCAAAACCGGGTGCCTTCAGAGCAACGACATCGAGGTTGCCGCGCAGCTTGTTAACGACCAGGGTGGAGAGGGCTTCGCCGTCCACGTCCTCAGCGATGATGGTCAGGGCCTTCTTAGCCTGAACAATCTTCTCGAGGACGGGCATAATCTCAGCCACGGTTGAAATCTTGCCCTGGTAGAGCAGGATCGCGGTGTTCTCAAGAACAGCCTCAGCACGCTCAGGGTCGGTGACGAAGGAGGGTGAGAGATAGCCCTTATCGAACTGCATACCCTCGGTCACTTCAAGCTCGATCTCGGTGGTGGAGCCGTCCTCGATGGTGATGACGCCATCCTGGCCTACCTTGCTGAAGGCCTCAGAGAGCAGCTCACCAATCTGGGGTGACTGGGCAGAAATAGCTGCCACGTGAGCAACTTCCTCGCCGGTTACCTCGCGGGCGTTAGCCAGCAGGCGCTCTGACACCAGCTTGGTAGCGGTCTCGATGCCGCGCTTAACCTCACCGGGGGCAGCCCCCGAGGTGACGTTACGCAGGCCCTCAGATACCAGAGCCTGGGCCAGGACGGTTGCGGTGGTGGTACCGTCGCCAGCAACATCGTTGGTCTTGGTAGCTACTTCCTTAGCGAGCTGGGCACCGAGGTTTTCGTAGGGGTTTTCCAGTTCAATCTCGCGGGCAATAGATACACCGTCGTTGGTAATGATGGGTGCGCCCCACTGCTTATCAAGCACCACGTTACGGCCGCGGGGGCCCAGGGTCACCTTGACAGCGTTAGCAAGCTTATCGACGCCTGCCTGCAGGTGCTTGCGCGCATCATCATTGAATTCAAGCTGTTTTGCCATGAATCCTTACTTCTTTCTCGTGTTTCGTGTTGTATTCGGTAGAAACAGCGAAAACTTAGGAAACGACAGCCAGTACGTCGCGGGCTGACAGAATCAGGTACTCAGCGCCACCGTACTTAACCTCGGTGCCACCGTACTTGGAGAAGATAACGACATCGCCTTCAGCTACGTCAACGGGGATGCGGTTGCCCTTGTCGTCGATGCGGCCGGGGCCAACAGCGATAACCTTAGCCTCCTGGGGCTTTTCCTTAGCGGTATCGGGGATTACCAGGCCTGATGCGGTGGTCTGCTCTGCTTCAACGATCTGAACGACAATGCGGTCTTCGAGGGGCTTGATGGCCATGATGAGGGACTCCTTCAAGTGAGGTCTCAGCGTAAAACTTATGGGGGTGACCGTGGGGCGCTAAGACGGCTATACCAGGTATCGTCGCGGTGCTACCGGCTGCCGATTTAGCACTGTCAGCGGTCAAGTGCTAACTAAAACTTTATTCCCCTCACCCCCTACGGGCAAGATAAAGGCGTCGGTTTCGCAGACAGCGCACCACCAGAATCACCACTGATGCGCGATAAAGTACAGGTTGAAAGCCCCCAAGCCCGGCAGAAAGGCAACATACTCAAACTCATCTTCTGGCCGGTGCTCGTTCCCTCCTTCCTCTTCGCAGTCGGCTTCAGCGCCGGCATCAACATGACCATCGGCGCCGACCTCTCCCCCAACGTCGGGCGCGCCAAATTCCTCTCCATCTGGTCCATGTTCTCCCAGGTCTCCGTCGTTGCAGGGCCCCTGGCAGTCTCTAGCACCATGCTGATTTCTTCACTCCCGGTGGCCTTTACCGTCATCGGCTCTAGCGCCCTGGGGGCTCGCCCGATTCACGCCAGCCCCAGCCAGTCGGCTTTCAGCGGGTCTTCCCCCGCCCCTCCTCTTTCTGAACCAGCGGGTCTTCCCTGCCCAAACCTTTAAACTGGACACATGACCTTTTTCCCCCGCGCCGGTGCCCACCCTTTCTCAGCTGACCAGCTAGCAACCCTTGACCAGCTCGTCCCCTACAACCCCGCTGACTCTCTGCAGGCGGTCTCCAGGCTCCGGGCCCAGGGCATCAGCGCCGAGGACTCATCAGCCCTGCTGACCCAGGCCCGTCTACGCGCGCTAGGGGCTACCAAGTTCGGAGAAGAAGCCTCGCACATGCTTTTCACCGAGGCCGGATATGAGCAGGCAACCCGCGCCGCCGTCGCCGACCACCACGCCGCCCGCTTCATCGAGGCCGGGCTTACCTCTGTGGCTGATTTAGGCTGCGGCCTGGGGGCAGACTCCCTCGCCTTTGCCCGCGCAGGGTTAGCGGTGACGTCCGTTGAGCTCGACCCCGCTACAGCAGCTCTCACCGCTCACAATCTCTCCCCTTACCCGTCCGCCCAGGTGCTCGTGGGCGATGTAGAACAGGTCGAGCTCGAAAAACTCACCACCGTGAACGGCGAGCGCGTCGCCGCCCTCTGGCTAGATCCAGCCCGCCGAGAGGTTGAAGGCGGCTCTACCACCTCCCGTCTTTTTGACCCCGAAGCTTTCTCCCCGCCCTTTTCCTTCCTGCAGAAGCTGGCAGCAACAAGTATTCCTATGGGGGTCAAGCTAGGCCCGGGCCTGCCCCACGAGGCTATTCCAAACGGGGTGGAGGCCGAGTGGGTTAGCCACGGCGGATCCGTGGTTGAGGTGGTGCTCTGGTTCAACGCCCTAGCCCGCCCCGGGATTGCCCGGTCAGCTACAGTGCTGGGGGCGGACGCCACCACCCGGCAGGTGCTGGGGGAGATAAGTTCACCGCTTGCGGCTTCAGCCGATGAAGAGCCGGTTGAGGTCACTGAACTGGGCGCTTACCTGATTGAGCCCGACGGTGCGGTGGTGCGCTCCCACCTGGTCGCGGACTTCGCCCGAGCGATTGGGGCTACCCTGCTTGATGAGAATATCGCCTACCTGACCTCAGACTCCCCCGCCACTAGCCCGCTGGGTCGGGCCTACCGCGTCCTGGGCACTTTGCCCCTCAACGAGAAAAAGTTGCGCCGCTGGGTCAAAGAGCAGGGTATTACCGCCCTGACCGTTAAAAAGCGGGGAGTCGATGTGGTTCCTGAAAAGCTCCGGGCCGCTCTGCTTGCCGGTGTGAAAAAGAAGAAGGGGGCATCAGGCCGCGAAGCCACCCTGATTCTGACCCGGTTGGGCAAGGGGGCGGCCTCTCAGCGCCTGGCCATCTGGGCTGAGCCAGCCTAGTTTATTACGTCTATCTCACTAGTAGCGTCATAGAGTGAGCCGGATTCTTCTGCGCTAGCCCCTGCCCCTAAGATAGAACCAGCACCGCACCGAGACCCTGGAGCCAGCGCATGATTTTTCGTCCCTCAGACCAATCCACGATTGGTGTGGAATGGGAGGTCGCCCTCATCGACCCCGAAACCCGCGAACTGGCATCCCGCGCAGACGAAGTGCTAGCACTCCTGAAAGAACAGCACCCGCAGATTCTTGAAGCAGCCCCGGACCGGGCCCACATCACCGGCGAATTTTTGAACAACACCGTTGAGCTTGTCACCGGCATCTGCCGAAACCCGGCAGAGGCCGCCGACCAGCTTGCCCAGGCCACCGGCGTCCTGAAAGACATCACCAACCAGCTGGGCCTAGCCTTCTTCTCTGCCGGCACCCACCCCTTCTCCCGAGCCCTGGAACAAAAAGTCGTTGGTAAGGATCGCTACCTACGGGTACTCGACCGTTCCCAGTTCTGGGGCCGCCGCCAAATCATCTACGGGGTGCACGTGCACACCGGGGTCACTTCTCGAGATAAAGCCCTGCCGGTACTCAACGGGCTCACCAACTTCTACCCCCACCTGCTGGCACTGTCGGCGTCCTCCCCCTTCTGGGAAGGGGAAGATACCGGGTTCGCCTCCCAGCGGGCCCAGATTTTCCAGCAGCTGCCCACCTCTGGCTTGCCCTTCACCTTCGAACGCTGGGAAGACTACGAGGACTACCTCAACGACCTGGTGGTCACCGGCGTCATTGATGACCCCAGTGAAAACCGGTGGGACGTTCGCCCCGTACCCAAATACGGCACGGTAGAAATGCGGGCCTACGACGGGCTGGCCTCTATTCGTGACATCACGGCTCTGACCGCCTTTACCCAGTGCCTGGTGGAGTGGTTCTCCCGCCAGCTCGATGCGGGCAAACGAATTGAGCCTCTCAAGCCCTGGCACGTGCAGGAAAACAAGTGGCGGGCCGCCCGCTACGGCACCGAGGCCATCGTCATTCTCGATAACCAGAACACCGAGCGCCTGGTCACCGAAGACACCCTAGGGCTTCTGAATAAGTTGGAGGGTATTGCCTCTGACCTGGGCTGCTCCACTGAACTGGCCGATGTGGAGCGAATCTGCCTGACCGGGGCAGGCTACCAGCGTCAGCGTCGTGTCGCCGCCGAAAACGGCGGAAATCTACAGGCTGTGGTAGACGACCTGGCTGCACAAGCTACCGAGGGGCTGTAGACCTTCTGCCCCAGCCGCCCTTGCTTACTGCTCCGGCTAGAGCGAAATCTTAGTGACGGGCAGGGACGAGTCTGCGGTGAAGTCGGTGCCCGACGGCGCCCGCCCCTCAGTTACCAGGCGGGCGCCCAAGGCCGCCACCATGGCCCCGTTATCGGTGCACAGGCTCAGCTGGGGAATCACCAGTTTGATACCGTGCTCGGCACAGCGCTGGGCAGTCAGCTCACGCAGGCGCGAGTTAGCGGCCACTCCCCCACCCAGCAGCAGGGTGGTGATACCGCGTTCGGTGCAGGCCAGCATAGCTTTCTTGGTAATCACATCGACCACAGCTTCCTGGAAAGAAGCTGCGATATCAGCAACCGGCACCTCTTCGCCCCGGGCCTCAAAGCCCTCGACGACGCGGGCAACAGCGGTCTTCAGACCCGAGAAAGAAAAGTCGTAGCGATGGGGCCCGGGCTCCTCAGCGGTACCCATAAACTTGCGCGTCGACAGGCCCCGGGGGAAGGCGAAAGCCGCCCCATTGCCGTCCGCAGCAACCCGGTCAATCACCGGCCCACCCGGGTAGGGCAGACCCAGCAGGCGGGCTACCTTGTCGTAGGCCTCACCGGCAGCATCGTCCAGGGTTGCGCCCAGCAACTCAACGTCCCCGGTAATATCGCGCACGGCCAGGATTTCGGTATGCCCACCGGAGACCAGCAGGGCACCAATTCCTTCACTCGGCAGGCCCTCCAGAAAATCAGCGCTATGCCCCTCGATACCGCAGTCATCGAGCAGACCCACTCCCACGTGGGAAACCAGGTGGTTAATACCGTAGAGGGGCTTGCCGGTCGCGGTAGCCAGGGCCTTAGCGGCAGAGACCCCCACCATGAGGGCACCTGCCAGGCCGGGGCCTGCGGTCACGGCAATAGCGTCCAGCTCGTCCAGGCTTACCTGAGCCTCATCCAGGGCTGCTTGCAGGGCCGGGATCATGGCGTCTAGATGGGCGCGGGAGGCAATTTCAGGGATGACCCCGCCAAAGCGCACGTGCTCGTTCATGGAGGACGAGACGGTGTTGGTCAGCAGGGTTGAGCCCCGCACAATGCCGATACCGGTTTCGTCGCAGGAGGACTCAATACCCAGCACCAGGGGTTCGGTTTTAGCGGTCATGGCTGGTTTCTCCTTGCTAGGCGGTCTGTTGGGTGAGGTCGCGGCGCATAATCAGGGCGTCGACCCCGTCCTTGTAGTAGCGGCGGCGCACATGGATCTGCCGATAGCCGTTTTTCAGGTAGAGGCCCTGGGCCCGGGGGTTATCGGCCCGCACCTCCAGTAGTATCTGTTCAGCGCCGCGGGCGGCTGCCTCACGGGCCAGAAAATCGAGCAGAGCCCGCCCGTAGCCGCGCCCCTCGTAGGCGGGGGCAACAGCGATGGTTTGCACATCGGCGGTGTCGGCTACGCTCATGAGCCCGGCATAGCCGATAACCTGCGGACCGGTTTCTGTAGGGATTTCCAGGACGACATACCCCCGGGCTTCGTGGGTGATTTCGGCAAGGAACATGTCCAGGGGCCAGGCGTCGGCCGGGAAAAGGTCGAGTTCTAGGGTATGGACGGCTGGGACATCGTGCAGGGTCATTTCCCTGGCATGGGCCCCGCCAGCAAGATGTGCGGGGAGGTCGGTGAGTAGCATTAGGCGCTGGCCTTCTTACGAGCAACCGGTACCTTGGCATCGGATTCGCGCAGGTAGAGGGCGCTGGTATCGGTGCTGAGATTGGTCAGACCCAGGCGGACAGCAGCTGCCAGCAGGGCGGCGGCATCCGGCTGGGTGTGCTCAAAACCGGGCTGGGCGTCCAGGGCCTCGGAGTAGAGGGACGTGCCAAAACCGTAGGCGGGCAGGTCGGGGGCCTCGCTGGCCGGGCCGACGGTGGGGCCACTCTCCAGCTGGTAGCCGCTCTCGGTCAGTTCATAGACAGCCGAGTATATTTCCTTGCGGCGGGCATCTGAGGCGACTAGAAAACGGGTATGACCGGACGCCCGCGCGGTACCTTCAGCGCGTTCGGCGAGGGCGGTAAGGCTCATGATTCCGTAGAGGGGCTTGTTCCAGGCAAAGGCCAGGGAACGGGCGGTGACGATCCCGGCGCGTAGGCCGGTAAAGGGGCCGGGGCCGGTACCGGTTATCACAGCGTCAATATCTTGGCCCCTTACTCCAGCTTCAGCCAGTACCTCGGTGACAAAGGGAGCCATCACTTCGGCGTGAGAGCGGGTATCTTCGGTTGACCGTGACGCAAGCAGGGTCAGGGTCTGCCCGTCCAGGCGCCCCAGGGCGACAGAAGCAATAGCGGATGAATCAAGAGCGAGAATAAGCACCCCACCAGTCTAGCGTGTTTAGGCTCAAAGGCTTGATACTCGGCATCCCGGGCTCGCGCTCGCTGCCGACCCTCTCGCCTGGTTCGCTAACGCTCACAAGGCGATTTACGCCAGCCCCGAGCCAGCAGCTTCGCTGCGAGCCCGTGGCCCCGCTGTCTTTCAGCCTACTTTGAGTGGCAATGTTTCCGTAATGGGCTTTCTCGAGGGGAGCATAGGGGCCTGCAGGAGGCTGGCTCGGGGCTGGCGTTTAAGGGTGCTTCCAAAGGCCCCTATGTTCCCTCCCCTCTCTACCGCTCAGCTTCTCTACCATCTCATCCCAAACATTTTCCCAGCGGGGCCCGCTTCCGATGAGACGGAGGCGGCGCAATTCGGGGGCTCCATCGTCCTCGTCGTCGTCTTCCCAGCTTCCCGGGGCGTAGAGGGCGTAGGGGTCTGTTTCAGCCAGTTCTGCGCCTGTCACGCGGGTAAATTCCAGATCAAGAATAGATTCTGAGAGGTGTTCGGCTTTGTCGCGGCCCCATTCGATAACGGTAACGGACCGATCAAGGGAGTATTCCAGGTCGAGGTCATCGAGTTCTTCTGAGCTGGCGAGTCGGTAGGCGTCAACGTGCACGAGGTCGGGCCCGCCGGGGCGGGGGCCGTCGGGTAGGTTGGGGTGGACGCGGGAGAGGACGAAGGTGGGTGAGATGACGCCCTCGCGCACGCCGAGTCCTTCGCCGAGGGAGCGGGTGAAGGTAGTTTTGCCAGCGCCTAGCTCTCCGGTGAGAATCAGGACGTCGCCCGCGGCGAGGAGGGGGGCTAGAGCCAGGGCGATGGATCGGGTGTGCTCGGGGCCGGTGATTTCGAGGTCAAGGACGCGGTCGGTCACGGTTTACTACTCGCTTTCGGTATCGCGATGGCGCCAGGATCCGCCGACGCTGATGCGGGTGACGCGCGGGGAGATGCGGGTGACGATTTCGTAGTTGATGGTTCCGGCAGCTTCTGCCCAGTCGGTGACTGGCGGGTTATCGCCGATTCCGAAGAGGACAGCGGGGGCACCCAGGAAGCCGGCCGCGGGGTCAGCCAGGCCGGGTTCACCGAGGTCTACAACCAGCTGGTCCATGGCAATTCGGCCCACTGCTCGGTAGGTTCGGGCAGGGCCGGAGGCCGGGTAGATACGGACCGGCCCGCCGGTTGCGACTCGGGGCACGCCGTCCGCGTAGCCAACCGGTACCAGGGCCAGGGTCGTGGGTTTGTCGGTCACGTAGTTGAGGCCGTAGGAGACGCCTTGGCCTGCGGGGACTTCCTTGACGGCGTTGATGAAGGTTTGCAGGTGCATGACCGGCTTGAGCCCCAGGTCAGCAGGGGTTTTCCCGGGCAGGGGGGAAAGCCCGTAAAGGCCGAGACCCACGCGGACGGCGTCCCGCAGCAGGCCTTCTTCAGCACCAACGGACGCCGCGCTGAAGGTTGCGGGTGTGTTAGCAAGGTGGCGCAGGGTTGGGCGCAGGCCAGCAGAGTGCAGAATGCTGAGTGCCCGGTCGAAGGTCTGGGACTGCTCGGCTGTTTCGGTACGTTCTGGTTCGTCGGCTACTGCGAGGTGGGAGAAGACTCCGACGACCTGCAGCACCCCGTCCGCTTCGAGCTGACGGGCGGCGGCCGCGAGTGCCGACAATTCGCCCATGGTCACGCCGTTGCGGCCGAGGCCGGTATCTACTTTGAGATGGACCTTGACAGGCTCTTGCTGCCGGCGGTCACGGTGGGCGCTTGCGATGGCATCAAGTTCCCAGGTGCTTGAGACACCCAGTTCGAGCTTGTCCGCGAGGGCTTGCGCAAAGTCAGTTCGGGGGGTGTGGAGCCAGGCGATGATGGGGGCTGTAACGCCACCGGCGCGGAGGGTGCGGGCTTCTTTGACGTGGACGACGCCCAGGTAGTCAGCTCCTGCCGCCACCGCTGATCGGGCTACGTCGAGGGCCCCGTGCCCATAGGCGTCCGCTTTGACCACGGCGATAAGGGCGCGCTGCCCGATGAGGGGTTTAATGAGCCGGACGTTATGTTCGACGGCGTCCAGGTCGATGACGGCCAGGCGTTCTGCGTCTGTGGGGGCGTCAAGGGGCACGAAGCCGTGGGCGCGGTAGAGGCTGTCGATAGACACGGTGTCCTCCTTGGGCGTAGGGTCTGTTCCTCTCTAGCTTAGTTGAGTTTGCCGCTAGCGCACCTGCGCTGACACCTACAGGGTGCGGGCGAATGTGGCAGGGGTAGAGTAGAGATGTGAGTTTTTCTTTTCCGCTGCACCTGCATATCTTTTCGCTGCATACCTCCCCCCTGGCCCAACCTGGGTCAGGCGATGCCGGCGGTATGAACGTTTATATTGAGCGTTCTTTGGCGGCTCTTCTTGAGGTCAACCCACAGCTGACAGTGGAAGTTTTTACGCTGGCAACCGACCGTCAGCAGGCTGGGCAGGTACGGTATCACGAGCGGGCTACCGTTACCGCTCTCTACCTACCTGAGGCTGAAGGAGCCCGTAAGGAAGATCTACCTGAGCTGGTTCCGGGCTTTGCTATGGCCGTTCGGGCTATAGCGTCGCGGCCACCCCAGCTGGTTCACAGCCACTACTGGCTCTCGGGTCTGGCAGCCCTTGCCGCCTACCCGCAGGTACCTCTCGTTCATACCATGCACACTACCGCAGCTGCTAAGAACGCCCGGTTGGGTGAGGGCGAGCGCCCGGAACCCGAGGTGCGTTTGCGCGGTGAGCAGGCGCTGGTGCGTAGAGCCGCTGCCCTGGTAGTGAATACAGAGTATGAGGCTACCCAGATGCGCGACTTCTACGGGGCAGAAGAATCCCAGCTGGTGACGGTGCCCCCCGGCGTTGACCTTTCGGTTTTCTCCCCGAACGAGGGCGTCCGCCCTCTTCACGAAGGGCAGGACGGCGCAGCCCACCTGGTCTTTGCCGGCCGCCCCCAGCACCTTAAGGGCCCCCATCTGCTGGTTGAAGCTCTCGGCCTACTTCCGCGAGAGCTGGACGTTACCCTCAACGTCATTGGAACCTCCGGCACAAACTATGAACAGGATCTCGCTACCCGAGCAGAAGAGCTGGGATTGGGCAACCGCGTCCGCCTACTTGCCTCGATGCCCACCCCCGACCTCGCCCAGGCTTTCTGCCGGGCCGACATCGTCGCCTGCCCTTCGTCCTCAGAGACCTTTGGGCTGGTTGCTCTGGAGGCCTCTGCCTGCGGCACCCCGGTGCTCGCCAGCAAGGTGGATGGGCTCAGGGAGGCAGTAGCTGACGGCGTCACAGGCCTGTTGGTAGCCCAGCGGACGCCCGTCGCCTGGGCGGACGCCATCGAGCAGCTTGTGAGAAACCCGCAGCTTCGAAGTGCGTTAGGTGACGCCGGGGCCCGGCGCGCCCACAACTTTACCTGGCAGGCAACAGCCCAGGCCCTCATTCAGCTCTACCAGTCCCTTGCCCGCTCCTAGGAGGAACCCCATGACCTTTCCCATGACCCGCCAAGAATTTGCAACCTACCTCGATAATTCGCGCATCACCGGGCAGGTAGCAACCGCCCGTGAGAACAACCTCGCCCATATGCAGGGCTTTGTTGAGGGCAACGAACACCTAGAATTCGGCGTGAAGTGGACCAGGGACTGGAGCGTCGACGACATCTTTGAGCTGATGGCGCGCAGGGTCGGCACCAGTTCCGACCCCAACCATAGGGAGGGCCAAGACACCATCAGCACTGACCTTTGTATCGACGGTCTCACCGAGTACGCCCACATCTTCGGTGACGCAGTACGGGCAGGCAAAAGCCTGCTCTTTGCTACCGGCCACCCCGCGGGGCTCTTCCCTATCTACGCCCGCCTCGCAGCAGCGGCCAAAGCCCACGGGGCGACCGTCCTGACCATCGAGGAGGGCGACCGTTTTCTTGACGGCGATATCCGCCAAATCTTTGACGTCATCATGTTCGAGCAGTACGGCAACCTACAGCACACCCACTTCCCCGGTCCCATGCAGCTAGCACTCGCCCAGCTCCAAGAACGGGGAATTACCCCCGATCTTGTTATCGCCGACCACGGGCTCGCCGGGTACGCGGCGTCCGCCGGAATTCCCACCATCGGTATCGCCGACTGCAATGACCCCGGGCTTTTCGTCTCCGCCGAACAGGGGCAGATTCTCGCCGCGGTTCCTATGGACGATAACGTCACCCCGCACCTCTACGAACCGGTGATTGATTTTATCCTGCATGAAGCTGGACTTACCCGCTAAGACCACTCTGACCAGCACTAATAAGTTACTTTCAGCTGAAAGTGTGAAGCATATTTCAGGATATTTACCTGCTCTCAAGCCAGCTGACACTGTAGTATTAAAAGCCTAATCGTACAGGTCTGCCCACCTCACTCTCGCACCCGGCGCAGGCATCATCTTTAGGGGAATACACACTAGTGAACGAACAGTACATCGAGGAGCGGTGGGCAGAAACCCGTAACCGCCGCACCTGGCATCCCAAGGTCAAAGCTGCGCTTTACCTAGTCGATATTTTGACTATTGCGGTGACTATCGCACTGGCTCATATCATCAGCTTCGGCTTTCAGAATACCGAAGTCGCTGCCCGCACCCCCCTGCCCCTAGGATATGTGGGAACCGGCGTAGCCTTCGGTCTTATCTGGTTTTTTGCCCTCTCGATTGCCAATAGCCGGAACATCCGTTACCTGGGCCATGGCGTCAATGAATACCGACTCGTCACTAAAGCGACAACCTACTTCTTCGCGGTTATCGCGATCTTCTCCTATCTGACCAAAATTGATTTTGCCCGCACCTACGTTATGCTGGCCTACCCCATCGGCCTTGTTCTGCTTCTCTGTGCCCGCTGGGGCGTCCGCCGCTGGCTCGTGCACTGGCGCAATAAAGGCCGGGCCCTCTCTCGCGTGATGATTATCGGCGATTCAGCCTCGGGCGAGCACCTCTACAAGACCCTCCAGGAGGCCCGCACCTCAGGCCTCTCGCCGGTAGCAGCCTACCTGCCCCGTTCGCGTCCCGGCACCCAGCTTGCCGAGGGGGCTATCCCGACCCTGGGCTACTCGCCCGATGCAGCCGAGGTCCTCAAGGTAGTCCGCGAGAACAATATTCACGCGGTAGCTGTCTCCACCGGCCACGGCCTCAACCCCACAGAGCTGCGCCGTCTGGGCTGGGCGCTGGCAGCTGCCCACGTCGCACTTATCATGGCACCTGCCATGACCGATATCGCGGGCCCCCGCATCCATACCCAGCCCCTTAACGGTGTGCCCCTGATTCACGTTCACACCCCCCGCATCGAAGGCATGCAAGCCCTGATTAAGCGAGCTATCGATGTTGTAGCCTCAGGCCTTGGCCTGATCTTGCTGGCCCCTCTTCTGGTTCCGGTTGCCCTGCTGGTCAAAAGGGACGGTGGCCCCATCTTCTTCTTACAGGAACGCGTCGGCTACCGCGGCACTCCCTTCCACATGATTAAGTTCCGCTCCATGGTGACCAACGCCGAAGAGCTCAAAAAGGAACTGATGGATCAGAACGAGGGTAACGGCGTGCTCTTTAAGATGGCAGACGACCCCCGCATCACTAAGATCGGCAAGTTCATCCGCAAGTACTCTATCGATGAGCTTCCCCAGCTGTGGAACGTCTTTGTGGGCGATATGTCACTGGTAGGCCCCCGTCCCCCGCTACCTTCTGAGGTTGAGCAGTACGAAGAGGACGCCTACCGCCGCCTGCTGGTCAAGCCCGGCATTACCGGCCTCTGGCAGGTCTCTGGCCGCTCGAATCTCTCCTGGGAAGAGTCTATTCGCCTAGACCTCTACTATGTCGAGAACTGGTCGGTTATGAGCGATATCGTCATTCTCTTCCGTACCGTCCGCGCAGTTTTTGCTAAGGACGGAGCCTACTAGGGATCACGCACAAGAAGGCCGGTTACCGTTAGGGTAACCGGCCTTTGGTGTAGGCTCTACCGCTCAAGGAATATGGCAACGGCTTCTGGGACCTTCTGGGCTACCAGGGTTGGTGGGGTCGGGCCAGAAATCCCTGCTCCGTGCACCAGGCCTGCTGCTAACTGATGGACCCGGACGGCGGCCCCCGCTAGCCTTGCATAGTCAGTTGAGAGGGCACCGGGTTTGAATTCTTCTGCCTGATAGCGGGCAAGAAGAGCCCCCAGAATACCGGTGAGGGTGTCCCCGCTACCGGCTGTGGCCAGCCAGTGGTTCTCACCTGTGCTCTGAAAGAGCTCACCGGTGGGTGCGGCCAAGATAGTCACACCGCCCTTAAGCAGAACAGTTGCCCCCGTTGCCTGAGCCAGTAGGCGGGCAAAGCGATACGGGTCAGCTTCGACCTGCTCCCGATTGGGTGGCTCGGTGAGCTCGGGGTCTACAGCATGGAGCACAGACGGAGCCAAGGCAAAAATCCAGGTCAGGGCATCGACCAGCTCACCGGCATGAGGCGTCAGAATATGGTGTGCCGTCAGCTCTAGCCCGTCAGCCACCAGCCGGGCAACTAGGGGTATGGCCCCTGCATCAATAACAGCCGGCTGCCCTCCCGCAAGGACGGCCAGGGCTTCAGCTTCTCGCACTTCGCCGGCGATGCCTGAGCCGAGGGCCCAGGCATCCACATGTAGATTCTCGGCTTCGCCCACGCTGCATATAGCTTCAGGCACGGCCAGCTGTACCTGGAAGTTCAGGGAGGACGTTCCAGCAAATCGCACCATGCCAGCTCCGGTATTAACGGCAGCCCGGGCAGACATGAGGGCGGCACCCGGATAGGTATCGCTCCCAGTCAACAGACCTAACACCCCGCGGGTGTACTTATGGGAGGAAGAAGTAGGGGAAGTAACATATTGTTCGACGTCCCCGTGGGTCAATTCTTTGGCACTAGCCACTCTGGTTCCCCTCTTCTACCGGGCGAGCTAGCAGTAGCCCCCGAGCAGAGGGATCTAACCGCAACAGGTTTAACAGGTCGCTGTCGCTCAGGTGCTCTGCCACAACAGTTGCGGTAGCTACAGGTTCATCATGGCTCATCGTGAGGTGCCAGCGGTTGATCCCTAGTTCAGCAGCTCGCCGGGCAACCGTCCCTTCTGCAACCAGGTAGGGGGCGCCATCCGCGTCCTTCTCCACCCAGCAATCCTGCCAGTTCAAACCGGCAGGGGCCCGCAGGGCCTTGGCAGCGGCTTCCTTGGCCGCAAAGCGGGCAGCTAGGGAGCGGACGGGAAGCCCCCGCTCCCCCGGTGCAAAGAGCCGCTCCCGTAGGGCGGGGGTACCTTCTAAGAGCTCAGCGAACCGATCTATATTAACCACGTCAGTGCCGGTACCAATAATCAAGGCGTCTCCTTATCGCTCCTACTAGCTCTGTCTTTCTTCTGCCCATTCTACGGCCCTGTCTATTCAGTTTAAAGAGCGAACCCCGCACCCTACCGGGTACGGGGTTCTTATCACTCTTTCACAGAGAGATTTACTCGACGGTTACTGACTTAGCCAGGTTACGGGGCTGGTCAACGTCGTAGCCCTTAGCGTGAGCCACTGAGCATGCAAAAATCTGCAGGGGTACGGTAGACAGCAGGGGCTGGAGCAGGCTGGGTGAGGCGGGGATGCGGATGATATGATCTGCGTGTTCCTCAACAGCGGTATCGCCCTCTTCTGCAATAACGATGGTCACTGCACCGCGAGCGCGGACTTCCTGGATGTTCGAAACAACCTTGGAGTGCAGGGAGTCACGACCGTTGGGTGAGGGGACGATGACGAAGATGGGCTGGCCTTCTTCGACCAGGGCGATGGGGCCGTGCTTGAGCTCGCCCGCGGCGAAGCCCTCGGCGTGCAGGTAGGCAATTTCCTTGAGCTTCAGGGCGCCTTCCAGCGCTACGGGGAAGCCAACGTGGCGGCCCAGGAAGAGCACGGACTTGGCGTCCTTCATAGAGGTGCCGAGGTCCTTGACCTGCTGTTCGTTGTCGATAACGGCCTGAATCTTTTCGGGCATCTTCTGCAGTTCTTCAAGGATGGTACGGATTTCGTCCTTGTACATGTTGCCGCGCAGCTGGGCCAGGTAGAGGCCAAGCAGGTAGGCAGCAGCGATCTGTGAGAGGAAGGCCTTGGTGGATGCAACTGCAATCTCGGGGCCCGCGTGGGTGTAGAGAGCTGCATCGGATTCACGGGGCAGGGTTGAGCCGTTGGTGTTACAGATTGAAATGACCTTGGCGCCCTGTTCCTGGGCGTGGCGCACTGCCATGAGGGTGTCCATGGTTTCGCCGGACTGGGAGAGGGCCACAACCAGGGTCTTCTCATCTACGATGGGGTCGCGGTAGCGGAACTCGTGGGCCAGCTCGACCTCGGTGGGGATGCGGCACCAGTGCTCGATAGCGTAGCGGGCTACCTGGCCAGCGTAGGCAGCGGTACCACAGGCGACAACGATGATCTTGTTGACGGAACGCAGGGTGGCGTCGTCAATCTTGAGTTCGTCGAGGGTCAGGTTACCCTTTTCATCCAGACGGCCCAGCAGGGTATCGCGTACAGCGGCGGGCTGTTCGTGGATTTCCTTCTCCATGAAGGAGTCGAAGCCACCCTTTTCAACGGCAGCGGCGTCCCACTCGATGGTGAATTCCTTGCCGTTGGCGGGGAAGCCTTCGAAGTCGATGATGGAGTAGTCGCTACCGGTGATGGTAACAATCTGGTCCTGGCCCATTTCGACTGCCTTCTTGGTGTAGTCGATGAAGCCAGAGACGTCTGAACCCAGGAAGTTTTCGTTTTCCCCCAGGCCAATAACCAGGGGTGAGTTGCGACGGGTTGCTACGACACGATCAGGGTGGTCAACGTGGGTGACCAGGATGGTGAAGGCACCTTCAAGGCGGTTTGATGCCTGGCGGACGGCCTCGGTGAGATCCTTGCTCTCCAGCTTGTTGTAGATGGAGGCAATCAGGTTAGCGGCAATTTCGGTGTCGGTTTGTGACTTGAATTCGCAGCCTTCTTCAATCAGTTCTGCACGCAGCTCTGCGAAGTTTTCGATGATGCCGTTGTGTACAATTGCCAGGCGGCCGTTGTCAACGACGTGCGGGTGAGCATTATTATCGGTGGGGCCACCGTGGGTAGCCCAGCGGGTGTGACCAATACCGATAGTGGTGGCAGGCAACGGGTTGGCTTCTACTTCAGCTTCGAGGTTAACAAGCTTGCCTGACTTCTTACGGAATTCGATGCCGTTATCACCAATGAGGGCAACACCGGCTGAGTCATAGCCGCGGTATTCCTGGCGGCGCAGACCTTCAAGAACCACATCGTATGCGGTATGGTCAAATTTCTTACCGTCTGCGGCAGTGCCGAGACTTACGTATCCTACGATTCCACACATGCCTTCATCTTACATCTAAGAATTCGCTGACCCACTGCAGTCTTCGCCACAGTGTCGCAACCTGTTGCATCTCTATAGACCTCTGTCATATTAGGTGCTCTTTCTTCTGGCCTCTAGACTGATTTAAATGAGCATGTCTGCGCTTTCTTCTAAATACTCCCCTTTTACCGAGCTAGACCGGGACACCTGGTCACGTCTCGCTAGCGAGATCTCGGTTCCACTGACGGAGGACGAACTACAGCAGCTTCGCGGCCTGGGCGAGACCATTGACCTGGATGAGGTGGCTCAGGTCTATCTTCCTATTTCTCGACTGCTCAACCTCTACGTCAATGCAGCCACGAGCACTAACCACATGACGAACGACTTTTTAGGTCTTCAAGGCCAGAAAGTCCCTTTTATTATCGGCGTGGCAGGGTCAGTAGCTGTCGGCAAATCCACTACCGCCCGCGTTCTACAGGAGCTTCTCCGGCGCTGGCCCTCAACCCCGAACGTCCAGCTGGTGACAACCGATGGCTTCCTCTACCCCAATGCCGAGTTAGAACGCCGGGGGCTTATGGGGCGCAAGGGCTTTCCAGAGTCCTACGACCGCCGGGCCCTCCTGCGGTTTGTATCAGAAGTGAAGTCAGGTGCTCCCCTCGTCACCGCCCCTAAGTATTCCCACCTCTACTACGACATCGTAGAGGGTGAGCGCATTGAGGTTACCAGCCCCGACGTTCTGATTGTGGAGGGCCTGAACGTGTTGGCCCCGGCCAAGCTTGATAGCGAGAAAAGCTCGGCACTCAGCCTGGCTGACTTCTTTGATTTCTCTATCTACGTTGATGCTTCCACCCGGGACATCGAACACTGGTATGTGCAGCGGTTTTTGAAGCTGCAACGGTCAGCTTTTATCAACCCCAACTCCTACTTCAAGCGGTATGCCGATTTATCAGAGGAGGCAGCGGTTGAGCTGGCCTTGAGCATTTGGCGCTCTATCAACGAACCCAACCTGAGGGAGAACGTCCGCCCCACACGCGGCCGAGCCCGACTAATCTTGAAGAAGTCCCGCGACCATAAAATCCGCAAGGTCCTGTTACGGAAGAACTAGCTATGCGCTCTTATTTTTCACAGCTTTCGCTGGCTTTAGCGAGCGGCCTCATGGCCCTGTCAATGACTGCCTGTAGCCAGAGCACTTCCGCTGAACCGGACGCCGCCCCGTCATCTGCCAGCTCAGTGGCGGCTTCTCACCCTCAGCAGGTAGCTTCTTCGAGCGCACCATCTTCTTCTAGCGTGAGCGTTAAGTCAGCTGCCCCTAGCCAGGCCGCCACGCGCCGTCCTGCCGATATTGAGTCGGCATCATCGATGACGGTTCTCGTCAATAAGCACAATCCCCTCTCTCCTCTTACCTACGCACCCGATGACCTACAGCCGTTTGGCTCCGTCCTGCTTCGTGCCGAGGCAGCGCAAGCAGCACAACGTATGTTTGCTGACGCCTCGGCAGCGGGTGCCCCCATGGTGGCCCTCAGCGGCTACCGGTCATATGAGACCCAGCAGGGAACCTACGCCAGCTGGGCTGCCCAGTACGGTACAGATCAGGCAGACGTGGCTTCTGCCCGCCCCGGTTATTCAGAGCACCAGACGGGGCTTGCCCTCGATATCGGGACCGGTGGCGCCTGCGACCTCCAGCCCTGCTTCAAGGACACGGCAGCTGCCCTGTGGGCAGCCGAGAACGCCCACCGCTATGGTTTTGTGGTGCGCTACCCCTGGTGGCACCACGAAACCACCGGCTACTGGTATGAGTCCTGGCATTTGCGCTATATCGGTCTTGATGAAGCCACCGCGCTGAAGGAATCCGGGTTTGAAACGCTAGAAGATTTCTGGGGTGCGGGGCCCGCCCCCACCTACTAAGACACAGGTATCGGCTGACGGGTTGCCGACCGGAAACATACAATTTTTTAGTATAAGCTGATAGGTTACCCCAACCTGTGAGCAAACCCACTGGTTTACAGCGAAAATTTCAGCTCAGATTGGTGTTCATCGCTGGCAGAAACCGCTATTCTTGAACTCATGCTTAGTGGTTTTAAAGATTTCATCACCCGCGGTAACGTCATCGACCTCGCAGTCGGTATGATCATCGGTACCGCCTTCACCGCAGTTATTACTGCCCTCGTTAACTCCATCCTGATGCCCGCCATCTCAATGCTGGTTGGCTCCCCCACCTTCGACGATTTCTTCGTCTTTGGTCAGATCAAGGTTGGTATCTTCCTGACCGCAGTCGTCAACTTCCTGCTGGTCGCAGCAGCCCTGTACTTCTGCATCGTTATGCCCGTCAACAAGTTCAACGAGCGTCGTGCTGCCAAGCTCGACCTTGAAGAAGAGACTGAGGAAGAGGACCCCCAGGTTGCTCTTCTCAAGGAAATCCGTGACGCTCTGACCGTCAAGTAATTTTTCTATCCATTTATATAGGGAAGGCCCCGGTAGCTAGCTACCGGGGCCTTCCCTATGCCTTTCCGGGGCTTTATGCTGCGGTGCGCTCCTTCACCAGGGCAAGGACGCCCGGGTAGAGGGGGTGGTCAGCAGCTAGGCCGGTGAGGCGTTCGGTTACCTCTTCAGCGGTCTGATCACCTGTGCGGACGCCGGCTAGCAGGGCCTGCAGTTCTACCGATTCGGGGTCTTCAGCCACATCGAATTCCAGCAGGGCGCCTATGGTTGCCAGCAGGGCCTCGGTGGGGCGGCCCAGCTCAGCGAGCTCAGCGGCAGGTCCGATAAAGCGCTCGTGACGGGAGATCTTTCGCAGCGGTGAACGGCCTACACGCTCGGTGGTATCGGGCAGGTCGGGGTTAGCGAAGCGTCCCAGAATCTTCTCAACGTAGGCCTGCTGTACCTCGGGCTCGAAGCCAAATTTACGCACAATCAGGTCCTTGGTCTCGGCCAGGGTCGCTTCGACCTTGGCACGGATCTCGGGAACTTCAAGAGCCTCGGAGAGCTTGGAGATGCCCGCCTGCTGCCCAAAGTAGGCGGTAGTCGCGTGGCCGGTGTTCACGGTGAAGAGCTTGCGGGTGATGTAGGGGGCTAGGTCTTCAACCCAGGTTGCCCCGGGAATCTGGGGTACATCGTCACCGAAGGGGCCGGTTTCTACGGCCCATTCGTAGTAGTTCTCCACGGTAACATCGAGCCCCTGGCCGGGGGCCTGGTTGGGCACGATGCGGTCGACTGCGGTGTTAGCGAAGATGGCAACATCATCTGCTGCCGGGTAGTGCCTACGGACTTCTTCTGCCAGCGCATCGGTTGCGTTGATAGCGTTTTCGCAGGCCATCACAGCGACCTTCGAGCCTGTTCCCTGCTCAGCGCGGAGCTTGAGACCCTCAGCAATATTGACGGCAACGAACTTGAGAATGGTGGGGCCAACAGCGGTGGTTACCACATCTGCAGTAGCGATTTCCTCGGCGAGCGCCTGAGGATTCTCTGCCGAGTTGATGCCGCGGAAGCCGGTGATGGTGATGTCCTTGGGGTCGTGGCCGACCTCGTGGACGGTGTAGCTCTCTTGCTCATTGAGGGCCTCAATAAGCGGGGCAGCGACATCTGAGAAGACCAGCTCATAGCCAGCTTCGTTCAGGATAACTCCTACAAAGCCGCGGCCAATATTGCCAGCGCCAAAGTGGACTGCTTTTTTCACGGTTACTGAACCTTTCCAAAGATATCCAGGATTTCCTGGGCGCTACGGGCTTCTTCCAGCTGGGCTACGGCCGCCTTGTTGGAGAAGGTCTTGGCGATCTTCTGCAGCAGTTCCAGGTGGGTTCCGCCGGCACCAGCGATACCGATGACGAAGTTAACGGGCTTACCGTTCCATTCCACCGGTTCTCTCAGACGGACGAAGGACATAGCGGAGCTGTGGATGGCGTCCTTAGCTTGGTTGGTTCCGTGGGGAATAGCCAGGCCGTTGCCCATGTAGGTGGAGACCGATGCTTCGCGCTCGTGCATAGCGGCTACGTAGCTCTTATCGACCTTGCCGGTAGCCACCAGCAGGGCACCTGCCTGGTTGATGGCGTCGTCGCGGTCGGTGGCGCTGGCGTCGAGCACGATGGTCGATGCGGTCAGCACCTGTTCTTCGGTGGCCACAGCGGTTGCTGTTGTAGCGGGGGCTGCGGACGCCGGTGCTTCAGCAGTTGCCTGGCTACCGGTCTGCTGCTGGCGGATCATCTCTACGATTTCGTCGTAGCGGGGTGAGTTCATGAAGCTGTCAACAGCAACGTGAACAGCGCTGGGGGTGGGAGCGGCGGCACGCTCTGCCAGGTCCTGGTGGGAGACCAGTAGGTCGTATTCGTCCTTGAGGTTGTTGATTGCGGAGTTCACTACGGTGACGCGATCGCCGAAGCCGGCGTCCTTAATCTTGTTGCGCAGCACCGAAGCCCCCATCGCAGAAGAACCCATACCGGCATCGCAGGCAAAGACAATGGAGCGGATTTCGCGAGTCTTATCGGCGGTAGCGAGGGCACCGGCAACAGAAGACTTCTTGCCCTTCATCTGCTGCATCTTGGCTGCTGCTTCTTCGAGGTCATCTTCGCTGTTCTTGGAGAACTTGAGGATGGGAGCTGCCACCAGGAAGGAAACGGCGGTAGCGACGAGTACGCCCAGGTAAATCTTGAACAGGTCGCCGGGGGCCGCGACAGCGGTGATAGCGATAATGGAACCGGGAGCGGAGGCTGAGGTCAGACCCACGTTGAGGGTCATGAAGGTGAAGGTACCGGCCATGCCACCTGCGATGGTGGCAAGAATCAGCTGGGGCTTCATGAGCACGTAGGGGAAGTAGATTTCGTGGATACCGCCGAAGAAGTGAATCAGGGCTGCACCGGGTGCGGTTGCCTTAGCTGAGCCACGGCCAAAGAAGCAGTAAGCCAGCAGGACGCCCAAACCGGGGCCGGGGTTAGCTTCGAGCAGGTAGAGAATGGACTTGCCCTGTTCCAGTGCCTGGGCGGTACCCAGCGGGGTGATAATGCCGTGGTTAATGGCGTTGTTGAGGAAGAGGACCTTAGCCGGTTCAATCAGCAGGGCGGTCAGAGGCAGCAGGCCGGTGGAAACCAGCCAGTCGACGGCTACTTCAGCACCCGCGGAGAAGGCTCGCATGACGGGAGTCAGCAGGAACATGGAGCCCATTGCAGCGATAACAGCAAAGATACCGGCAGAGAAGTTGTTCACCAGCATCTCGAAGCCTGGCTTGATTTTACCGTCCCAGAGGCCGTCGAGCTTCTTCATGCACCAGGCGGCCAGGGGGCCCATAATCATAGCGCCCAGGAACATAGGTGAGCCGCCAGCTTCGCCGATGAAGATTTCGGCGCTGGTGCCCATGATGACGCCCATAGTAGCGGTTGCACCGACTACACCACCGCGGTGGTCGTAGATGAGCTTACCGCCGGTGTAGGCAATCAGAATCGGAAGTAGGTAGGTCACCATGGGGCCAACCATGGTTGCTACGTATTCGCTGAAGCCTGCCAGGCCCGGGATGTACATGGGCACGAGGCCCTTAGGAATGAAGAGCGCGGTGATGATACCCCACGCGATGAGGGCACCGATATTCGGCATAATCATGCTCGAAAGGAAGGTACCAAACTTCTGCACACGTACGCGCAGGCTGGGTGACTGTGTCTCTGCCATAGAGTCCTTCTTAGGAATGTGTTTCACAAGGAGTGTGGTTCTACATAAAAAGCCCTCTTTTTCCCCGCCAGCGCTGGCGGGTCAGAGAGCTGAGTGTCTTTAGTCTACCTCTCTGCCAGGCCGCTACCTACAGGAAAAATTGACCAGTTTCTCACACCTGTTAGACAAGTTTAGGCTAGGGGGCAACAAAAAGCCGAGCCCCGCTCCCCCGGTGAGGGAGAACAGGGCCCGGCAGAGACTAAGAGGAGGAGGCTACCTTAGATAGCCAGTTCACGAGCCACAACGTCGGCTAGAGCCTGGGCAGTTGCATCTGCAACCTCCTGGGTTTCGGCTTCAACCATGACGCGCACCAGGGGTTCGGTACCCGAGGGGCGAAGCAGAACTCGACCGGTATCGCCCAGCTGGGCCTCGGCGTCCTTAATCGCTTCTTGCAGGGGCACGCAAGCGGCTACGCCAGCGCGGTCAACGCCCTTGACGTTAATCAGCTTCTGGGGGGTTGCCTGCATACGGTTCGCCAGCTCAGAGAGCGGCAGGCCGGTACGGGCCATTTCAGCCGCCAGATGCAGGCCGGTGAGCACACCGTCACCGGTGGTAGCATGGTCCGACATAATCACGTGGCCCGACTGCTCACCGCCCAGGTTAAAGCCGTTCTTGTTCATGGCTTCCAGCACGTAGCGGTCGCCCACAGCGGTGCGCTCTAGCTTGATGCCGTGTTCCTTGAGGAAGATCTCCAGGCCCAGTGAAGACATGACGGTGGCAACCAGGGTGTCGTCCTTGAGGGTTCCTGCTTCCTTCATCGACAGCGCCAGAATCGACATAATCTGATCGCCGTCGACCAGGTTGCCCTGCTCATCGACAGCCATACAGCGGTCGGCGTCACCGTCGTGGGCAATGCCGAGGTCAGCGCTGTGGCGAACGACCGCTTCCTGAAGCTTCTCGGGGTGGGTTGAGCCCACACCGTCATTGATGTTAATGCCATCGGGTTCAGCGCCGATCACAAACACCTTGGCGCCCAGGGTGCGGAAGGCGTCGGGAGAAACCCCGGATGAGGCGCCGTTAGCACAGTCCAGTACAACCTTGAGGCCGCTAAGGCGGCGGTGCTCGGGCATGGTTGAGACCAGGTGGGTGACGTAGCGGTCTTCACCATCAGTGAGCGGACGGACGCGCCCCACCTCACCGTGGGTGGGGTAACGGAAGTCCTTGGAGCGGTAGAGGGCCTCGATGGCGTCCTCAATCGCATCATCCAGCTTCTTACCGCCGCGAGCCAGGAACTTAATGCCGTTATCTTCAGCCGCGTTGTGGGAAGCAGAAATCATGACGCCGAAGTCGGCTTCTGTGCTTGCCACCAGGTAGGCCGCGGCGGGGGTAGGCACCATCCCCGCATCGAGCACGTCAACCCCCGATGCTGCAAAGCCTGCAGTCATCGCCGCGCCAATGAACTCACCGGAGATACGGGAGTCATGGGCGATAACAGCCTTGGGGCGGACACCTTCTTTAACCGTATTGAACCCAAGGACGATGGACGCGGCCTGCGCAAGCTCCATAGCAAGAGCAGGAGTAATCACTTCGTTAGCGAGGCCGCGAACACCGTCGGTTCCGAATAATCTAGACATTACTGATTATTTTACGCGCTCAGTTCTATTTTTCTTCGCGTAAGACGGGGAAACCTTCAGGGTTTTCGGGCACATCGTCCTCGAGAACATCTGATCCCTTACCCACAATCAGCGGGTCGGTGGAACCGACAAGGGCGTGGTCCTTATCGGGGTAGTCGAACTGGTTGAGCACGTGGCGCATAGCTTCGAGGCGGGCGCGCTTCTTGTCGTTAGACTTCACAACGGTCCAGGGGGCGTCGCCTGTGTCAGTGTAGAAGAACATAGCCTCTTTAGCGGCCGTGTAATCGTCCCACTTATCCAGGGAAGCCAGGTCGGTGGGTGACAGCTTCCACTGGCGTACGGGATCGGTGCGGCGGGAATTGAAGCGGGCCAGCTGTTCTGCACGGGTAACGGAGAACCAGAACTTAATAAGTTTGACGCCGGAGTTAACCAGCATGCGCTCTAGTTCGGGGACCTCACGCATGAATTCGTAGTACTGCTGGGAGGTGCAGTAGCCCATGACACGCTCAACACCTGCTCGGTTGTACCAGGAGCGGTCCATCAGCACGATTTCGCCACCTGAGGGTAGGTGCTGAATGTAGCGCTGGAAATACCACTGGGTCTGCTCAACATCGGTGGGCTTTTCCAGAGCAACGACGCGGGCACCACGGGGGTTCAGGTGTTCCATAAAGCGCTTAATGGCGCCGCCCTTACCCGCTGCATCTCGGCCCTCAAAAATAATTAGAACCTTCTGGCCGGTCTCCTTGACCCAGAGCTGGAGTTTGAGGAGCTCAATCTGTAGGGCTCGCTTTTCCTTCTCGTATTCCTTGCGGGAAAGCTTCTTGTCATAGGGGTAGCCGGCCTTCCAGGCATCCGATTTCTCGCCGTCACCGCTGAGTTTCTTGGTCAGAGATGAAATTTCGTCGAGCTCTGCGCTGTAGTCCTCTACGACCGATACGCGGCGGGTCTCCTTGGTGAGGGCCGCTTTCACGGCCTCCTTCTTGGGATCGGTAACCTGCTGGGGGGCGTCCTGTTCCGCAGCTTCGGTGCTGGGAGTTTCTAGCTCGGTAGCGGCGTCCTTGCCTGCGGCCTTGGTGGAGCGTGAGGTGCGAGTGGTGTTCGAAGATGCCATGGGCACCCTTTCTCTCGTGCGTATGTTCCACATCTATTCTAGAGGCAAGACGTGAGACACCCCACTGTTACACGTCTTTTGACCCTAAGCCGGGTAAGGCAAATGCCCCATTTCTGCAAAGAGAAATGGGGCATTTGATAATAAACCTGAGCTGCAGGCCCAGCAGTCGTAGCTTAGCGCTTTGAGAACTGTGAAGCCTTGCGTGCCTTCTTAAGACCAGCCTTCTTACGCTCGATAACGCGAGCGTCGCGGGTCAGGAAGCCTGCCTTCTTGAGGGCGGGGCGGTTGTTCTCAGCGTCGATCTCGTTCAGGGCACGAGCAACGCCAAGACGCAGAGCGCCAGCCTGGCCGGAGGGGCCACCACCTGAGATGCGGGCGAAGACGTCGTAGGCGCCTTCGAGTTCAAGTAGCTTGAAGGGGTCGTTTACTTCCTGCTGGTGCAGCTTGTTGGGGAAGTAGCTGTCGAGCTCGCGACCGTTAACGGTCCACTTGCCGGTACCGGGTACCAGGCGGACGCGGGCAACGGCTTCCTTGCGACGGCCAACAGCCTGACCACCAACGGTCAGTGCGGGGCGGGCAGCCTTCTCAGCAACGGGTGCCGAGGACTCGGAAGTGTAGCTGGTGAGCTCTTCTTCGGTGGTGTACTCTTCGTTCTGAGCCACGATGTCTCCTTTAATAGTTCTTTCGTAGGCCCGAATTACTGGGCAACCTGGGTGAATTCGTAGGTCTTGGGCTGCTGAGCTGCGTGGGGGTGCTCGGAACCTGCGTAGACCTTGAGGTTCTTGAGCTGCTGGGCAGCCAGCTTGTTCTTGGGGAGCATGCCCTTAACAGCCTTTTCTACGGCGCGAACGGGATTGGTTTCCAGCAGCTCGGCGTAGTTGACTGACTTCAGACCACCGGGGTAACCGGAGTGGCGGTAGGCACGCTTCTGCTCAAGCTTGGCACCGGTCAGTGCAACCTTTTCAGCGTTGATGATGATGACGGAGTCACCCATGTCAACGTGGGGTGCGAAGGTGGGCTTGTGCTTGCCGCGCAGCAGGATTGCGGTCTGGCTTGCGAGACGGCCGAGAACAACATCAGAGGCATCGATGATGTGCCACTGGCGGTTGTTATCGCCTGACTTCGGAGTGTAAGTGCGCAAAATTTCGCCTTTTCTCGTTTCTTGTAGCGCTAGTTGGGTATCACGCTGGTTTACATAGGTGCGTTTTCGCAGGGTTTGGGTGAGGGCCAAACGCATCTGCGTTACCGATTTCCTCAGACCTCTTGTTCCCCGTTATTGTCCTGCAACTAGACCGAAGAACAGGGTACGAAATGAGGGCGGTATACGCACAACGTATGAAACTATACAGAGTTTAAGTCTCTTAATCCAGGGCTTAGCCCTTTAAAGAGGGGGTTTTGACCGACCTCACGTTTAAATCACAGGCTTGTGATTTAGAGGGTTCGCAGGTTTTTGGCTTTCTCGCTTTGGGCTGCGTAGCCGGACGCCTCGGGGTAGGTGATGGAGGCTAGGGCCAGGCCGCGCGGGGCAGCTAGACGCACCTGGGAGTCTCGCACAGGGGCTTCGATACGGGAGATTAGCCAGGCTTCGTCCTTCTTCCCCTCCCCCACCATGACCAGCGAGGCGATGAGGGTGCGCACCATATTGTGGCAGAAGGCATCTGCCCTGATGCTTGCTTCGATGAGACCGTCCGCCCGCCGCTCAAACCGAAGTTCGCGCAACTCGCGAATCGTGGTGGAGCCTTCGCGGGGCTTGCAGAAGGAGAGGAAGTCGTTGAGGCCCAAGAGGTTCTGGGCAGCACGGTTCATCAAATCTATATCGAGTACGGGGTTGATGTGCCAGGCAATCTGCCGGTTCAGCGGACTGCTACCCTTCTCTTCTTGCCCGTCTTCAAGCAGGTAGCGGTAGGAGCGCTCCAGGGCCGAGAAGCGGGCATCGAAATCAACCGGGACTTCCTGGCAGTTACTGACCGTAATCGCCCGCTGCATATAGCCCTGTAGACGACTCGGGATCCCCAGCGCTGACTCAGCATCTGCCAGAGCTCTGCTCAGTGCCCCGCGCAATTTGCGGCGGAGGGCGGACGCCGGTGCGTCCTGGCTGCGCCCGGGTAGCCGCTCCCAGGCGTCCTTGGCAACATCAAAGTGCACCACCTGGTGTAGGGCATGAACGCCGGCGTCGGTCCGTCCGGCTACCGTGGTATAGACGGGGCGGCGGAAGATAAGGGCCAGGGCTTCTTCGAGGACTCCCTGGACGGTGATAAGCCCCGGTTGCTTGGCCCAACCTGCGAAGGGGCCACCGTCGTAGGCAAAATCAAGACGTACGCGTACGCGGGGCTCGTATAACGGCTCGGGGGTTTCGGTCACGGCTCTCCTTAGAAGGCGGGGTACAGGCTCACTCCACTTTACCCGCTACAAACAAAGGCGGCCCTCCCCCGTGTGAGGGGAAGAGCCGCCTTTTATCTACCGGTGACTAAGAATTAGTCTTCGGAGATGGTCTGTGCTGCTGCACCACCGGCAGGTGCGTAACCTGCTGCTTCAGCTGATTCCTTGGTGTCGAACCAGATTTCAGCCTGGGTGTTTGCGTACCAGCGTGAGCCGGGTACGTGGTACTTCATGGAGTCAGCGTTGCCCTTGATTTCGAAGCCCTCGGGAGCTTCGCCGTTCTCGGTTGCTGCGTGTGCGCCTGCGGGCAGGTCTGAGGGCTCAGCTGCTGCGGGTGCTGCTGCCTTGGTCTCTTCTGCTGCGGGTGCTGCGGTCTCTGCTACCTTGGTAGCTTCAGAAACAGCTGCTGCGGTTGCAACGGGCTCCATGACCAGTTCGATAACTGCCATGGGGGCGTTGTCGCCCTTGCGGTTACCGATCTTGGTGATGCGGGTGTAGCCGCCGGGGCGCTCTGCCATTGCGGGGGCAATGACGGTGAAGAGCTCGTGGACTACGCTCTTGTTACCGATGGAACGCAGGACGCGGCGGCGTGCGTTGAGGTCGCCCTTCTTTGCGAAGGTGATCAGACGCTCTGCGACGGGGCGCAGACGCTTTGCCTTGGTAACGGTGGTGGTGATGCGCTTGTGCTCGAAGAGCTGCTGAGACAGGTTGTTCAGCATGATGCGCTCGTGGGTCGGTGATCCGCCGAGGCGGGGACCCTTAGTGGGAGTAGGCATAATTTATTCTCCTGGTTTGCCGTTCCTTACTGCCTCACGGCAGGGGAACCAAAGATGTTTGACTGGTGTAACGCGTGGAAGCGTTGACTGCCGGTGTCTTAGTAGTCGCTGCCGTAGCTGTCGTCGTCCTGCAGGCGGGCTGAGAGGTCCATTCCGGCGGGTGAGTCCTTGAGGGACAGGCCGAGCTCGGTGAGCTTTGCCTTGACTTCGTCGATGGACTTGGCACCGAAGTTGCGGATGTCCATGAGGTCTGCTTCGCTGCGGGTCACGAGTTCACCCACGGTGTGGATGCCTTCGCGCTTGAGGCAGTTGTAGGAGCGGACGGTCATGTCCAGCTCTTCGATGGGCAGAGCCAGGTCTGCGGCCATTGACTCGTCAGCGGGTGACGGGCCAACTTCGATACCTTCAGCAGCGGTGTTGAGTTCGCGGGCGAGGCCGAAGAGCTCAACGAGGGTGTTGCCTGCTGATGCGACTGCGTCGCGAGGAGCAATTGCTTCCTTGGTTTCGACGTCCAGGGTGAGGGAGTCGAAGTCGGTGCGCTGCTCAACACGGGTTGCGCTGACGCGGAAGGTGACCTTGAGGACGGGTGAGTAGATGGAGTCGACCGGAATGCGGCCGATTTCTGCGTCACCTGACTTGTTCTGTGCTGCCGAGACGTAGCCGCGGCCGCGTTCGATGGTCAGTTCTGCGTTGAAGTTTGCGCGGTTGTTGAGGGTTGCGATGTGGAGGTCCGGGTTGTGGATCTCGACGCCTGCGGGCACCTCGATGTCGCCTGCGGTGAGTTCACCTTCGCCCTGCTTGCGCAGGTAGGCGATGACGGGTTCGTCGTTCTCTGATGAGATGGAGAGCTTCTTGATGTTCAAGATGATCTCGGTGACGTCCTCGGTCACACCTTCTACAGTGCTGAATTCGTGCAGCACGCCGTCGATGCGGATGCTGGTTACAGCGGCACCGGGGATGGATGAGAGAAGGGTGCGGCGGAGGGAGTTACCCAGGGTGTAGCCGAAGCCGGGTTCGAGGGGCTCGATGGTGAAGCGTGAACGGTTTTCCGATACGTGTTCTTCACGCAGGATGGGGCGCTGTGCAATGAGCACTATGTTTCCTTTCGGTGAGCATCCGCTATATGAGCTCACAGGTTGGGAAAAACGAGTGAGGAAGCAGACGAAGCAGTCTGTTCATTGACCTGCAGCCGGTGGGTGGGTTGCGGGTCGCCCGATGTTCGGGACGCGTCTAGCCGGTGGGGCTTAGACGTGGCGGCGCTTCGGAGGACGGCAGCCGTTGTGGGCAACGGGGGTGACGTCCTGGATGGAGCCAACTTCGAGGCCGGTAGCCTGGAGTGAGCGGATAGCGGTTTCGCGACCGGGGCCGGGGCCCTTGACGAAAACGTCTACCTTGCGGACACCGTGTTCCTGAGCGCGCTTTGCAGCGGTCTCAGCGGCCATCTGAGCTGCGTAGGGGGTTGACTTACGTGAACCCTTGAAGCCCATTTCGCCGGCGGATGACCAGGAAATAACAGCACCAGAGGGATCAGTGATTGAAACGATGGTGTTGTTGAAGGTTGACTTGATGTGTGCCTGACCGGCAACAATGTTCTTGGAAACCTTGCGGCGGCCGGTACGCTTGGCCGCTGCGCGAGTCTTGGGAGGCATTTTTGATTCTCCTACAAAGTTTTGGTTGAAGTGTTGGTCTTACGCGATGTGCAAGACTGAGGCAACACTGTTTACTTCTTCTTACCTGCGACGGTACGCTTTGGGCCCTTGCGGGTACGTGCGTTGGTCTTGGTGCGCTGGCCGTGTACGGGAAGGCCACGGCGGTGACGCAGGCCCTGGTAGCTACCGATTTCTACCTTGCGGCGGATGTCGGCAGCAACCTCGCGGCGAAGGTCACCTTCAACCTTGTAGTTGCCTTCGATGAAGTCACGAAGTGCTACGAGCTGGGTATCGTCAAGGTCTTTGACGCGGGTGTTGGGGTCAACACCGGTTGCAGCAAGCGCTTCTTTTGCACGGGTCTTGCCCACGCCGTAGATGTAAGTAAGAGCAATTTCCACGCGCTTTTCGCGGGGAATATCGACTCCAGCGAGACGTGCCATGGGGCGTTCTCCTTGTTTTCGCAGAGGTCTGTGACATCACTGCCCGGTTGTCCCGGTCCCCGGCCTCTGTGCCCGGAGGTATCCTGCTTTTGTGGGCAGGAGCGGTGCCATTTTCTGTTGTGCCACCTGGTGGGGTGGTCTTGTCAGCGTTGGCTAGTGATTAGCCCTGACGCTGCTTGTGGCGCGGGTTTTCGCAGATCACCATGACCACACCGTGACGGCGGATCACTTTGCACTTGTCGCAGATCGGCTTAACGCTCGGCTTGACCTTCATCGCATTCCTTTGCGTTGATGTTTCAGCTAATGCTTTTGGACGGGCGGGGTAAGAGGTTCTGTGTCCGGCTAGCCGGTGGGAGAACTGTTTACCCCTTTTACACGGCGTAAACGCCGCTGCTTAGCGACGTTTGGTGCTCGTGTTTACTTGTAGCGGTAGACGATACGACCGCGTGAGAGGTCGTAGGGGCTGAGCTCGACTACTACTCGGTCCTCAGGCAGGATTCGAATGTAGTGCTGACGCATCTTGCCTGAGATGTGTGCAAGTACTTTGTGTCCGTTGTCCAACTCAACGCGGAATGATGCGTTGGGCAGTGCTTCGACCACGGTACCTTCAATCTCGATGACGCCGTCTTTCTTGGCCATATCCTCCGCTTTACTTTCGTGCTCCCAAGGTGTCTTGGGGGCTCTTGGTAGTGTTTTTTCTGTCTTCGGTGCGTTCTCCCGGGTTTGGGTACCGCTCCGCTTGCGCACTAAACGCATGGCACAGACAACCAACAAACTAATATACGGCAAAAGCCCCGGAATGTTAATGGTTTTCGCAAAACATAGTGAGCTTCACATTAAGGTCCGGGACTTAAGCACGGGGACAGGACGCTCCGGCAGCTGACTGGCTGGGGCTGGCATGAATTGGCCGAGCGCCCCGGCGCGAGGTCAAGAAGGTTAGTCGGCTAAGGAGCGTCCTGTCCCTGCGTATTTCGGTTAGTCTTCCTTGGCTGCCAGCTGGCCGCAGGACGAAGGCAAAAATTCCGAGCGCGCGAGGAAATAAATTTTTGCTGAAGTCGGTGCCAAGGCCAGGCCTTAGTCTTCCTTGGCTGCCAGCTGGCCGCAGGCACCGTCAATGTCACTTCCGCGCGTATCGCGTACGGTGGTGGGGATGCCGTGGGCGCGTAGGCGTTCGACGAAGTTTTGTTCGACGCCCTTGCGGGAGGCTGTCCATTTGGATCCGGGGGTGGGGTTGAGCGGGATGGGGTTGACGTGGACCCAGCCGCGGCCGCGGGAGGCGAGTTTTTTGCCGAGCAGGTCGGCGCGCCAGCCCTGGTCGTTGATGTCGCGGATGAGGGCGTATTCGATGGAAATACGGCGGCCGGTGGTGCGGTAGTAGTCGTAGGCGGCGTCGAGGGTTTCATCGACTTTCCAGCGCTGGTTGATGGGGATGAGTTCGTCGCGCAGTTCGTCGTCGGGGGCGTGGAGGGAGAGGGCTAGGGTGATGGGGAGTTTTTCTAGTTCGAATTTGCGGATGCCGGGGACGAGGCCGACGGTGGACATGGTGATACCGCGGGCAGAGATGCCGAGTCCTTCGGGGGCGGGGTCGATGAGTCGGTGTACGGCTCCCATGGTGGCTTTGTAGTTGGCGAGGGCTTCACCCATGCCCATGAAGACGATGTTGGAGACGCGCAGGGGGCGGGTGTCTTCGGAGCCGCCTTCGGCCTGTTCGAGGCCTTTCATGTCTTTGAGGTAGCGGGCGCCTGCGATGACCTGTTCGACGATTTCGGCGGTGGAGAGGTTGCGGGTGAGTCCCTGCTGGCCGGTGGCGCAGAAGGGGCAGTTCATGCCGCAGCCTGCCTGGGAGGAGATGCACATGGTGACACGGTTGTCGTAGCGCATGATGACGGATTCGACGAGGGCTCCGTCGAAGAGGCGGTGGACGACTTTGAGGGTGTCGCCGCCGTCGGCTTCGAGGGTGCGGACGGTGGTGAGCAGCTGGGGCATGGCGTCGGCGACCATTCTTTCGCGTTCTGCTGCGGGCAGGTCGGTCATCTGGGCCGAGTCGTTGACGAGGCGTTCGAAGTAGTGCTTGGAGAGCTGGGCTGCGCGGAAGGGCTTGTAGCCGAGTTCTTCGAGGAAGGCGCGGCGGCCGGCCATGTCGAAGTCTGCGATGTGGCGTGGGGGTTTGCCGCGGCGGGGGGCTTTGAGGATGATTTGGCCGGGTTCGGGGCGGGCGCTGGAGATTTCCAGGGTGACGCTGGTGGTTTCGGTCATGGCTGTTGCTTTCGGTGCGATACGGGGCGGACGCTGGGGTTGGGGTGCGCGGTTTAGGCGGGGATGGGTTTGACGGTGACGCCGAGTTTGGAGAGTTCGGAGGCGCCGCCGTCCTCTGCGGTGAGGACCCAGATACCTTCGGAGTGGATGCAGACGGAGTGTTCCCACTGGCAGGCGTCTCCCCCATCGACGGTTTTGATGGTCCAGTCGTCCTCGAGGGTGACGGTTTCGATTCCACCGGTTACGAGCATGGGTTCGATGGCCAAGGCCATGCCCTTTTTGACGCGGGGGCCGAGGTCGCGGGCGGCATAGTTGAGCACGTCGGGGGCCATGTGCATGGAGGTACCAATACCGTGGCCTACGAAGTCTTCGATGATCCCGTATTTGTCGCCGGTTTCTTGGCGAACGAAGTTTTCGATGGCGAAGCCGACTTCGCCAATTTTTTTGGCGGTGGAGAGCGCTGCGATGCCCTGCCAGAGGGCTGCGCGGGTGATCTCTGAGAGTTCACGGCGGGCATCTGACACCTCGCCGATGAGGGCGGTGCGGGCTGAGTCCCCATGCCAGGTGGTGCCACGGGCGTCCTGGACGGTAGCACCGCCGTCAATGGAGATCATGTCCCCGTCGTGTAAGACGCGGGGGCCGGGGATTCCGTGAACGACCTCATCGTTAACCGATGTGCAGATGGTTGCTGGATAGTCGTAGTAGCCCAGGAAGTTGGAGCCTGCGCCGTGTTCAGCGAGGACGCCGCGGAAGACCGTATCGAGTTCGGCGGTAGTAACGCCGGGGGCAGCAGCTGCTACCGCTGCGTCCAGGGCACGGGAGGTAATCACACCTGCTCTGGCCATTTCAGCAAGCTGGCGGTCTGTTTTGTATTCGATGCGGCGCATAGTGCTCTTTCCTGGCTAGGTTTTGTGCGTGATGTAGTGGAGTCAAACTACACCAGTCTGCTTTAAAAACCTGTGCCCCCGCAATGACCGGGGGCACAGGTGGAGCAGACGTTTACTTGAGTGCGTCCATGATTCGGGCGGTGACTTGGTCAATCTCGCCGAGACCGTCAATTTCGGTCACGAGGCCGCGCTCGGTGTAGATAGCTACGAGAGGTGCGGTTTCTTCTTCGTAGACCTTGAGGCGGTGGCGAATGACCTCTTCGTTGTCGTCTGAACGGCCTTCCTTAGCGGCGCGCCCCAGCAGACGTTCGACCAGTTCGTCGTTGTCAGCTACCAGCAGGAGTACCTGACCAATTTCCTGACCCATGTCTGCCAGGATAGTGTCGAGCTCACCAACCTGGGCGGTGTTGCGGGGGTAGCCATCGAGCAGGAAGCCGTTGGCGGTGTCGTCCTCCGCCAGGCGGGCACGTACCATGCGGTTGGTGACGGAGTCGGGAACCAGGTTGCCTGAGTCGATGTAGCTCTTGGCTTCCTTACCCAGCTCAGTTTCTTCCTTGATGTTCTTGCGGAAGATATCGCCGGTAGAGATAGCGGGAATGTTCAGCTTTTCAGCGATTTTAACGGCCTGGGTACCTTTACCGGCGCCGGGAGGGCCAATGATGAGCAGACGGTTCATCGGAGCAGTCCTTCGTAGTTGCGTTGTTGGAGCTGGGCGTCGATTTGCTTGACGGTGTCAAGGCCAACGCCGATAACGATCAGCAGTGAGGCACCGCCGAGCGGGAAATTCTGGTTGGCGCCGAAGAGGACGAAGGCTACCAGCGGTAGGAGCGCTAGTAGGGCTAGGTAGATAGCGCCGGGCAGGGTAATTCGGTTGAGCACGTAGCTCAGGTATTCCTGGGTAGGGCGGCCTGCACGGATACCGGGGATGAAACCGCCGTACTTCTTCATGTTGCCCGCAACTTCTTCGGTGTTGAAGGTGATGGAGACATAGAAGTAGGCAAAACCCAGAATCAGCAGGAAGTAGAGGGTCATGTAGAGCGGGTGATCGCCCATGACCAGGTAGGTATTGATCCAGTTGACCCACTCGGGTGGGGCTGAGCCGTCTGAGGGGGTGTTGAACCGGGCGATGAGGCCGGGCACCATCAGCATGGAGGAAGCGAAGATGATGGGGATAACGCCGGCCATATTGACCTTGAGAGGAATGTAGGTGGTGGTACCGCCGATGGTCCTGCGACCAATCATTCGCTTGGCGTACTGGACGGGGATACGACGCTGGGACTGCTCAACGAAGACAACCGCAACGATAACTAGCAGGCCGACCGCGAGAACTGCGGAGAAGATGCCCCAGCCCTGGGTCTGCAGAATGGAGCCAAAAGCGGAGGGGAAGGACGCTGCGATCGAGGTGAAAATCAGCAGGGACATACCATTGCCCACGCCCTTTTCGGTGATCTGTTCACCCAGCCACATGACCACACCGGTACCGGCAGTCAAAGCGGTGATAATCAGCAGGATGTTCCAGATGCCGTCATCGGGGATAATCGGCAGGGTGCAGCCCTGTAAGAGCATACCCGAGCGAGCCAGCGACACAATGGTGGTGGCGTTCAGTAGGGCCAGCAAAATGGTGAGGTAGCGGGTGTACTGGGTCAGCTTGGTCTGCCCCTGGGCACCTTCCTCATGGAGCTGCTGGAAGCGGGGAATGACAACGCGAAGCAGCTGAACAATAATGCTCGCGGTAATGTAAGGCATAACGCCCAGGGCAAAAATCGATAGCTGGAGCAGCGCGCCACCGCTAAAGAGGTTAATCATGTCGTAAACGCCACCGCTTGCGGTAACGGTCGACAGGCACTGCTGCACATTTCCGTAGGAGACACCGGGGGCAGGAATAAAGACGCCCACGCGGTAGATCACGATAATACCCAGGGTGAACAGCAGCTTATTACGCAGGTCGGGCGTCTTGAAAGCCCGTCCGAAAGCGGTCAGCACATGTCCTCCTGTGAGACAAAAAATTAGGTTGCCCCGGGCAACCTGCCACTGGCAGGTGGACGGGGCGGGTACACAATCCTGTCCAGTCTATCGCTTAAAAGTCTTTTGTGTGTAGCGCAGGCCCTCTGAGCGTCAAGAAAGGTGCCCCGCCCACCGAAGTGAGCGGGGCACCCCACAATAGTTTGCTGCGTCCGGGTTACCCCGGTGCGTCAGGGGACTACTTGACGGTTACAGAACCGCCAGCAGCCTCAATCTTGGCCTTAGCTGACTCAGAAACCTTGTCAACGGTTACGTTGTAGGCTGCTGAGATTTCGCCGGTACCCAGAACCTTGACCAGTTCGTTCTTGCGAACTGCGCCAGCTGCTACCAGAGCGTCAACGGTGATGTCGCCGCCCTCGGGGAACAGTTCCGCGATACGGTCCAGGTTAACAACCTGGTACTCGGTGCGGAAGGGGTTCTTGAAGCCGCGCAGCTTGGGAAGGCGCATGTGCAGCGGAAGCTGACCACCTTCGAAGCCGGCGCGAACCTGGTAGCGTGCCTTGGTACCCTTGGTACCGCGACCTGCGGTCTTACCCTTTGAGCCTTCACCGCGGCCTACGCGGGTCTTAGCCTTGTGGGCACCCGGAGCCGGGCGCAGATCGTGAATCTTGATAGCGTCGTTGTTTGCCATCTTTACTTGACCTCCTCAACCTGAACCAGGTGAGCTACGGTGTTGATCATGCCGCAGGTGACGGGATCAGCAGTGCGAACAACCTTGTTGCCGGGGCGCTTGAGGCCCAGGGAACGGAGGGTGTCGCGCATGTTCTGCTTCTCACCGACGTAGGACTTGATCTGGGTGATTTCCAGCTTTGCGTCGCTGGGCTGAATACGCTTACCGGTCATTAGGCACCTGCCTTTTCAGACTGAGCGACACGCAGGAAGCCGGGGATAACCTCGTCCTGGGGAAGACCACGGCGTGCAGCAACTGCTACAGGCTCTTCGAGCTGACGCAGTGCTTCGATGGTCGCGTGGACAATGTTGATCTGGTTCGATGAACCGAGTGACTTGGACAGAACATCGTGGATGCCTGCTGCCTCAAGTACGGCACGAACGGGACCACCAGCGATAACACCGGTACCAGCGGTAGCGGGGCGGAGCATAACTACGCCTGCTGCTGCTTCACCCTGAACGCGGTGAGGAATGGTGCGGCCTTCAACGCGGGGTACGCGGAAGAAGTTCTTCTTTGCTTCTTCAACGCCCTTGGAGATAGCTGCGGGAACTTCCTTCGCCTTGCCGTAGCCAACGCCAACCATACCGTTACCGTCACCAACAACGACGAGTGCGGTGAAGCTGAAGCGACGACCACCCTTGACGACCTTGGAGACGCGGTTGATGGTGACAACGCGCTCGATGAACTTGTCCTTCTCTTCTTCGCGGCCGCGGTTATTGCGGCGCTCACCGCGGTTACCGCGGCGTTCGCCGCGCTCGTTACGGCGGGCTTCGCGCTTCTCGGAGGTTTCAGCGGTAGCTTCTGCGGTTGCTTCAGTCACCTGAGTTTCCTTTTCGTTTACAGTCTGCTCGCTCATTAGAGTGCCAGACCTCCTTCGCGTGCGCCTTCTGCGACTGCTGCGACACGGCCGTGGTACTTGTTACCACCGCGGTCGAAGACAACTGCTTCGATGCCTGCTGCCTTGGCACGCTCGGCGACGAGTTCGCCGACGCGCTTTGCCTTAGCGGTCTTGTCCAGCTCTGCTGCGCGCAGGTCTGCTTCCATGGTGGAAGCTGATGCCAGGGTCAGGCCCTTGGTATCGTCGATAACCTGAACGAACATGTGACGAGCTGAGCGAGTGACGGACAGGCGGGGGCGTGCTGCGGTGCCTGAAACGTACTTGCGGACGCGTGCGTGACGGCGTGCGCGCTGTGCTGACTTAGTCTTTACAGCCATTGTTACTTACCAGCCTTTCCGACCTTGCGACGGATCTGCTCGCCTTCGTAGCGAACACCCTTACCCTTGTAGGGATCGGGCTTACGCAGACCGCGGATGTTAGCGGCTACCTGGCCTACCTGCTGCTTGCTGATACCGGAAACGGTCAGCTTGTTAGCGCCCTCAACAGCGAAGGTGATACCCTCGGGTGCTTCGATGGTGATGGGGTGTGAGTAGCCAAGTGCGAACTCGAGGTCGGAACCCTTAGCGGTTACACGGTAACCGGTACCAACGATTTCGAGCTTCTTGGAGTAGCCCTCGGCAACACCGATGATCATGTTCTGAATCAGGGTGCGGGTCAGGCCGTGCAGTGAACGTGATGCACGCTCATCGTTCGGGCGAGAAACGGTGACAACACCGTCTTCGAGTGCAACGGTGATGGGAGCAGCAACCTCGTGGGTCAGTTCGCCCTTTGCACCCTTAACAACAACTACGTTGCCGTCAATCTTTACCTCAACGCCGGCAGGAACCGAGATGGGGAGACGTCCAATACGTGACATTCTTCTTCCTTTCTCTTCTACCGACTACCAGATGTAAGCGACGACTTCGCCGCCAACACCCTTCTTCGCAGCCTGCTTGTCAGTGAGCAGACCTGAAGAGGTTGACAGGATTGCGATGCCGAGGCCACCGTGTACCTGGGGCAGGTTGGTGGACTTTGCGTATACACGCAAACCCGGCTTGGAAATGCGGCGAACGCCTACGATGGAGCGCTCACGTGAGGGGCCGAACTTCAGTTCGAGGGTGAGGGTCTTACCGACCTTTGCTTCCTCTTCCTTGAAGTCAGCGATGTAGCCTTCAGCCTTGAGGATCTCGGCGATGCGAGCCTTGAGCTTGGAGTAAGGCATTGACACGGTGTCGTGATGCGCTGAGTTTGCGTTGCGCAAACGGGTCAGCATATCTGCGACAGGATCTGTCATAGTCATGGTGGGCTGAGCCCTTCCTCGTTATGGTTTCCTCACCGTGATTCGGTGCGGACCTATAACGTAGTCGTTACTGGGTCTTGAACGGGAAGCCGAGTGCCTTCAGAAGCGCACGGCCTTCATCGTCGGTCTTTGCGGTGGTTACTACGGTGATGTCCATACCACGTACGCGATCAATTGAGTCCTGATCGATTTCGTGGAACATGGACTGTTCGGTCAGACCGAAGGTGTAGTTACCGTTACCGTCGAACTGGCGGTCCGAGAGGCCGCGGAAGTCGCGGATACGGGGAAGTGCCAGGGTGACGAGGCGGTCGAGGAATTCCCACATGCGATCGCCACGGAGGGTGACGTGTGCGCCGATGGGCTGACCTTCGCGCAGCTTGAACTGTGCGATGGACTTCTTCGCGCGGGTAACGAGCGGCTTCTGACCGGTGATAGCGGTGAGGTCGCGGATAGCACCATCCATGAGCTTCGCGTCCTTAGCAGCTTCACCAACACCCATGTTAACGACGACCTTAACGATCTTCGGTGCCTGCATGATGTTCTCGTACTTGAACTCTTCCTGCAGGGCGGGGGTGACTACTTCGTTGAACTTAGTCTTGAAACGAGGGGTAATCTTTGCTTCGGTCATTAGATGTCCTTACCCGAGCTCTTGGCAACGCGAACGCGAACAGTGCGTTCCTTGCCATTGCGCTCTACGGTCTCGAGGCGGTAACCAACGCGGGTCGGCTTCTTGGTCTCGGGATCAACGATTGCAACGTTTGAAACGTGAATCGGTGCCTCAACCTTTTCGATGCCGCCAGCTTCGCCGGTCATGGGGTTAGCCTTGTTGTGCTTGGTGACGATCTTAACGCCTTCAACCAGCACGCGCTCGGTCTTGGGGAATACCTTCAGAACCTTGCCCTGCTTACCCTTATCTGCACCTGAAATAACCTGTACCAGGTCGCCAGACTTGATCTTAGCCATGAGTTAGAGCACCTCCGGAGCAAGTGAAATGATCTTCATGAACTTCTTGTCGCGCAGTTCGCGGCCAACAGGTCCGAAGATACGGGTGCCACGGGGGTCACCATCGGTGTTCTTGAGAATTACTGCTGAGTTCTCGTCGAACTTGATGTAGGAGCCGTCGGGACGACGAACTTCCTTCTTGGTGCGGACGACTACTGCCTTAACAACATCGCCCTTCTTTACGGTACCGCCGGGGATTGCGTCCTTGACGGTTGCGACGATGATGTCGCCAATGCCTGCGTAACGACGCTTTGAGCCACCGAGAACACGGATGGTCAGGATTTCCTTCGCACCGGTGTTGTCAGCAACCTTGAGTCGTGACTCCTGCTGAATCATATTTCTCCTGTCGTCTCGCCGGTTCCGACACACGGTATATCTTGTGAGCCAGCCTTGCGGAACATTTCTACGGGATGTTGACGCGCCGGTCTGCTGGTCACCTCTGTTTTGGTGGCGAGAGTTGGCGGACGCGCCTGGGATTTAATCATGCCCCCGAGCATCTGGACCCGCCTCAGCGGGCGAACCCCGCCAGTGAGCGGCATTATGCTGTGGCACGAAGAAATCCGTGGCCGTGTGCTCACGATAAGGTATACGTAATCACACGTGCCCCCTAGCCTATCACGGTAGCCCGGCTTGTAACAGGGGGCTTGACAACTTTTTCTGGTGATACCCCACTCACTGGCCCACCGTCGACCCCTGAAATGAATAGACCCCCGCCCGGTGGATAATCTCCACCGGGCGAGGGTTTCAGACTTTTAGCTTGCCGCCCTAGGGGTAAGCTGCTTAGGCCTGCTTGCGACGACGGGCCAGGATGACCAGACCGCCGAGGACAGCCAGGGCACCAGCGCCAGCTACCAGAGCCACAGAGGCACCGGTGTAAGCCAGCTTCTTACCAGAGGAAGCTGAGGGGCTGGGCTCAGCGCTAGGAGCAACAGTCGGCTCAACGGTGGGCTCAGCGGTCGGCTCAACTGTGGGGGCCACGGTGGACTCAGCGGTGGGCTCAGCGGTGGGAGCGACAGTCGGTTCAACGGTGGGCTCGGCAGTGGGCTTGGCCGTAGGCTCGGAAGTCGGCGCTACGGTCGGCTCCGGGGTGGGCTCGGGAACAACCGGGGGGTTCTTCACGTCGATAACCTCACCGTAACCGGCGAAGGGCAGCTGAACCGGATCAGCAGCGGTTATCACGGGAGCCTGAGCCGGACCAACAGTGATGTTCAGGACGGGTGAGCGAACGACATCACCTTCCTTGGCGGAACCGCTGAGGAAGTGCAGGGTATGGCTGCTACCCTCAGCCCAGGTGGTGTTGTAGCCGTTAGCCTCCGAGGGGAAGGGCAGGGTCAGGGTCCAGTTGCCATCAGCATCAGCATCCACCGAAGCGATCACCGACTCATTCTGGTAGCTCAGTGACCCGCGGTCAGCCTTGACGGAGATAATAGAACCGCCCTGGCTGGGGTGCTTCCAGCCGGTACCGGTGATCTCCAGGGTGGAGCCGTCAGCTAGCACCTTAGCGGTACTCACGGTAGCACCGTCAGCGGTTTCTGCCTTGACCTGCTCAACATCGGGGTTGGGGACCGGCGCCGGTGCGGTGGTCTCGGTTGCACGGATCTTGGTGAAGGCGTTAGCGCTGATGGGGGTGAGTTCTGCGTCCTTACCCTTTTGCTCGGTGCTAGCGGTACGGTATTCACCGGTGTTGAAGTCCAGGGTGAAGGGAACCTCTACGTTCTCAGCATAGGTAGCCTTATTGACCACGAAGGCTGAGCCATCCTGCAGGACCTCAACGTCGTTAGCTCCCCGTTCGCCGGTGTTGGCCAGGCCAACAATGGTGTCGGTGGTACCGTCGATGATTCCTACCTGGCCGGTACCGAAGTCGGTAACATAGACCAGGTCACGGGCCTCGTCGTTATCCAACCCCACAGCACGGGAACCGAAATCAATAAAGGTCTTGAAGGCGCCGGTGGTGCCGTCGTAGACACCGACACCGGAGTTAGAGCCGTCGCTCCCCTGGGAGGAGACGTAGAGTTCGTTCAGGGAGGCATCGTAGGCAACGTCTGAGGCGCTGAGGCTAGCGGTAGCGACCGGGATGGTCAGCGGGAACTTGTCCACAACCTCCAGGCTATTGGTGTTAATAACCTCCAGGACGTTACCGGCCAGGTCAGGGACAAAGAGGCGCCCGCTGCTCTCATCCAGAGCCATGTTCATCTTGGACTGGCGACCGGCATTGTCCGTGGGGCTCTCAATCTTCTTGACCACCTGGTAAGTCTTCAGATCAAAGACAGTGATGTAAGCGTTGCTGCCAACGTAGGCGTAGCCTTTGGAGGGGTCAACCAGCACCTCGCGGGGGTGGCTAAGAACCTGGGTATCAGCGTTCTCATCCAGGGAGGTGTAGAGCAGTTCCATGTTGGCCTGGCTGTAGACGGAGACCGAGTTGGTGCGGGTATTGGTTACCCAGACGGTGCCGTTAACATCGTCGGTGTCAATGCCGTAGGGGCCAACGATCTGGAAGCCCAGCTGCTCGCCGGTCTTGCGGTCCTTGGCAGCGGTAGTCTGCAACTGTGCAGAAGCCACAATCTTCATGGTTGCAGGGTCGACCTTAGCGATGGTGGCGGTTTCAATGGGCGGACGGCCTGATGAGCCGGTGACCCAGATATAGCCGTCAGCTGCCTGAGCTACCTGGTACTGGCCAGGCAGCCCCTGGGTCTGTTCGGCAGCTACCGAGAAGTAGCGCGGAGCAGCGTCAGCAGCCTGAGCCTGGGTTGCAGAGCCAATAGCAGGAGCAACCAGGGCGGCGATTGCCAGCGCAGAGGTGCCACCAGCTAGCAGAAAACGCTTGCGAGGGCGACGGTTCGCCCGAGTCTTACTTGTATCCATGTATCCTCATTGTGTGGTGAGACGGGGTGCAAGGCTCCCCGTAAGGAAGGGCTCTCAAGCACCTTAGGGTAACCTAAGAACAAGACCCATTTTTGCCTATATCAAATACTGAGGCAACCCTTCCAGCACAATTAAAGCAATGTTTCTTTTCTTTATTAGGGCCAAACCTGTCTAAATGCTGCGGCTACCTTTGTGGCATTTACCAGATCAGTGTGGGCACCTGAAACCGTAGTAACCTGCAGGGACGAGGCAAAAGGCCCCCAGTCTGCGGGGTTTAGACCGGCCTCCTGGCTAGCTTGCGCCGAGAAAAGCACCAGCGGTGTAGAAATCATCTGCGGGTCCCCCTGCCGGATCAGATTCATCGCCTGCTGAACCTGCTCCAGACAGATCCCCAGCATCTCCTCCGGCAGGGCTGCCAGAGCGCTACGACTCTCCCGGAGCGCAGCCCTAACACCGTTTTCGGTCAGCTGCTCCTCCGGTAGCTCCAGCCCACCCATCCGAGCCACCGCCAGCCAACGGTCATGTTCCGTTGCCGGGGGCAGACTACGCCAGTGCGACTGGGGGTAGGAATCCAGCAGCAGAACCCGCTCCAGGTTAAGGCCCCGGGCCTCCAGCTGGTGGGCTAGCTCCTGGGCGACCATACCACCCAGCGACCACCCCACCAGGGTTGCCCCCTCCAGGCCACCGACCGCTGTCCCTCTACCCGCTACCTGCCGGAGCAGCAACTCCCGGTAGCGGCCAGCTAGGTCTGAGACCGAGGTGGCTTCTGGCTGCTGGGCTCCGCTATAGTTCTCAGCCTGTAGGGCTAGAACCGGGCGGTCAGCCGGTAGTAGGGTCAGCAGGGAGCTGTAGCACCAGCTCAGCCCCCCGGCCGGGGGAAGGAAAATAATGGGCGCTCCCCCGCCCTCCCGCAGGGTGAGAACAGGCCGGTAGTCGTCCTGGCCGCTATCATCGGCAGCGGCGGCTAGGCTAGCCGGCGTGGGATTCCTCAAGACGGACATGAGAGAAAAGTCCCGGCCAAATTCTTTGCCCAGGGCCTCCACCAGCGACAAGGCCAGGAGCGAGTGCCCGCCGGAGGCAAAAAAGTCGGTGTCCGGCCCCGCCGGCTGCCCCAGGATCTCAGAGAAAACCCGGCAGTAGCGCTCAAGGGTCATGGACTGCGGAAGATCCTCTTCACCGGCTTCCGCCTCCACTTCTAGGGCAGACAGAGCCGCCCGGTCAATCTTCCCGTTGAGGGTAAGAGGGAGCTCATCCAGCACCACCCAGATGCTGGGAACCATATAGCTACTCAGTTTCTGTTCAGCCTGGCTTCGCACGGCCTGGATGAGCCCCTCCCGGCTCAGCCCCGGCTCCCCCTGCACGAAGGCAATCAGATTCTCACCAGCCCCCTGCTTCCGGTAGAGGACGCAGCTACGCTGCACCCCGATGCTTGCTGCCAGAACCGTCTCAATCTCAGAGAGCTCCACCCGCTGACCGCGGATCTTAATCTGGTGGTCAGCCCGACCCCGGTAGTAGAGGTTGCCGTCCATCCCCCACTGCACCAGGTCACCCGTGGCATAGGTTGGCCCCAATCGCTCATCCTGGCTAAAGGCCTGGGCCGTAGCCTCAGGACGGTTAAGGTAGCCGGAGGACACCTGGATCCCGTGCAGGTAGAGCTCACCGGTAACCAGGGGCGGGCAGGGCTGCCCGACGGCGTCCCGCACCGACACGACGGTGTTAGCAACCGGTCTGCCAATAGGAATAACGGCCGGTACCTGCCCGGGCTCCATGCTGTAGGCAGTCACATCAATAGCCGCCTCGGTGGGACCGTAAAAATTGTGGACCCGCGCCGCGGTCAAACCCTGCACCGAATCCACCAGCTGGGCATCCAGGGCCTCACCGGAACAGATAATTGCTCGAGGGCAGGGGCCAGCCGCTAGTAGGTCTCTTGCCCGGGAAGAGGCCACCAGGGCAGCCAGCATACTGGGGGCAAAGTGCAGCACGTCAACGGCGTAGTCGGTCATCAGCCCAGCAAGGTAGACCGGATCCCGGTGGCCACCGGGAGCGCAGAGCAGGGTCTTAGCACCCTGGGTTGGCCCCCAGTAAAGCTCCCAAACATGCACATCAAAGGAAATGGGGGTCTTGTGCAGCACTAGCTCCCCGGCCCGGAGCCCCAGCAACTCCTGTTGCCAGGCAAGGCGGTTGTAGAGTGCCTGAGCGCTGACCTCAACGCCCTTGGGCTTACCCGTTGACCCGGAGGTGAAGAGGACATAGAGCGGGCTGCTACCACTTAGCTCCAGTCCAGCTAGCTCACGGGGCTGACTTAAGCCCTGCCCCTCCAAGTCCGCCAGCGGAGCAACCCCGCTGGCCGTATCCAGGACCAGTCCCACACCGGCGTCCTCGCACATGGACTGAACTCGGGCAGGGGGCAGGGAGGGCTCCAGCGGAACATAGACCGCCCCCAAATAGAGCAGGGCATACACGGCAACCATGAACTCCAGGCTGCGCCCGCCTCGGACAGCAACCCGTGTACCGGCCCCAACCCCCTGCTGCTCCAAGCTAGCTGCCAGCGCAAGACTCCAGCGCCGGAACTGGCCGTAGGTTAGCTGCCTCGGTTCCTGCACAGCTTGACCGGCTTCGCCCTGCCCATCCGCCTCATAGGACGGGGCCTCCACCAGAGCCAGAGCCTCGGGAACGGTACGGGCCCGTTCCTCAAAGACAGCGGCCAGGGGCCGGTAGGAGTAGTCCTTCCTCTCACCTTGGAACAAATCCAGCTGACTCTGTTCCGAGTCCGTGGCCAGGCTCAGTTCATCAATGCTCTGCCCGCCAGCAGCCGCAAGAACCCAGCGGTCCAGCCAGCTGACCAGCCGCTCAGCAAAGTCACCGGCAGCCTCAGCCTGTACCAGTACCCGGTTTATGTCTACCTCAAGGGCAAGGGGACGGTTCCGGTGGGGCATCCCCCGGACGGTCAAGGTCAGATGGGGGACAGGCCCGGCCGCCACATTAATAACCTGCCCGGCACCGGCTTTTCCGCAGTCCAGGTAATCGTCAAAAGGAATCACGTTGATCTGGGCGCCACCCAGCCTTGCCCCGTAACTGGCCGCCACCGCTTCAAGCTCCTCATAGGGGGCCAGGGCATTCCGGGCGTTAAAGCTGAGTCCCTCCTGCACCACCCGCACCATATCAGCGGCCTGCCCTCTTGCCGGGCAGAGTACCGGCAGCAGGTTGACGGCGGTACAGGCTGTTTTTGCGCAGGGACGGGCAGACCGGCCCGGTAGGAGGCGGTTCATCTGCGGAACCAGGGCTCGGAAATGATCTAGCCGCTGCGCCCGCCCCAGGTAGGACCCCAGGGCAGCAACCATCAGCTGTGGCCAGCTGGCTCCCACCTGCTGGCCGTAGCGGCGGTAGCGCTCCTGTAATTCCGGGGACAGGGGGAGCCGGTAGCGGACGCTGAACCTGTCCCCCGGCTGCCTCTGCCCCTGTTCCAGGGTGGGATCCTGCTCCCAATCCAGGGTGTCAAGGTAGTCGCGGTAGGCACGGGTATGCTCCCTCGCTAGGGGGACTTCATCGGTATCCTGCTGCGCTAGATCGGCTAGATTTGCCCGCTGCTGGGTTGCGAGCATCTCCCCCCTTTCCAGAGCCCGGTAGATCGCAAAGAGGCGGCGTAGAAGCTCGTAGGCCGCAAAGCCGTCCGCTAGCAGGTGGTGCACGGCGTGGTAGAACCAGTAGCGCCCGCCCAAACTCACCAGGGCCGAGTCCACACCGGCACCGTTGAGCACGTCCAGCGGCCTGCCCAGGCGCTGGGAGGCCCAGGTGTGGATAGCCTGATCAGCGTCCTGGGCGGCGCCCTCATCCTGATCCAGTTCCACCTCCTGGAGCAGGCAGATCCGGTCCAGGTGTTCCCGGGGGCTCAAAGCCCGCCAGAAGATAGCGTGCCCGGGGGCCGCAACACCGGTATCGTCAGCGGTATCGGCCGGCCCTGTGGTGAAGACCGCCCGAAGCGCCTCGTTCTCCGCATAGACCTGGGCCAGGGCCTGCTTCAGCAAATCAGCCCGCGGCACCCCGTCAAAAGCTACCAGCTCAGCGGTGGTATAGGCGGTGCTACCGGGATCCCTCTCAGTAGCAAAAAATATGCCCCGGGCAGGAGCCGGCAGAAGGTAGCGCTCATCTGTCATTTAGGCGGTGGCCTCCCCCAAGAAACCCAGGGTCGGCCGGGCAATAAAATCTGTAAACTCAACCCGGTAGCCGGCTGCCGCCAGATCATCAAGCACCAAAAAAGCGTTCATGGAATCCAGGCCAGCGTCAAAAAGGCTGGCCTCCTCCCCCAGATCTGTCAGGGCCTGGGCATCCGGTAGGTAGGGGGTCAGTAGTTCAATCAGCTGTTCACGGTTCATGAGGAGTCCTCACTTCCTTAATCTCTAGTTTTTCGTGTCCGTCATCCGGGGTTCAAGCGCAACCAAACTGCCGGATGCTAGCTGTCGGAGAACTCCCGAGCCAGCTGCGCCCGCAGGTCCTTGCGCGAAATCTTACCCACGGTAGTGAGGGGGAGCTTTTCCAAGATAAACACACGATCAGGCAGTTTAAAATCACTCAAGCCCCTTTGCCTCAGTTCTGACCTCACCCAGGCCAGCGCCTGTTGCCCGGCCGGGGGCACAAGCTGCCCCACCAAGACCAGGCCAATCTTTTCGCCTAACTGGGAATCGGGCAGACCCACGGCAATAGCGTCCTGCACACCTTCTAGCCCCAGTGCCAGGTCCTCCAGCTCATCGGTGGCAATCTTCTCACCGGCCCGGTTAATCTGGTCCTTAATCCGCCCCACCATCTCAATATTGCCGTCGGGGTGGCGGATAACCAGATCCCCGGTACGGTAGAAGCCGTCCTCGGTAAAGCTGGTACGGTTTGCGGTCTGTGCCCCGTAGTAGGCGCGAATGGTGTAGGGGCCGCGGGTCAGTAGCTCCCCGGCAAGACCTGCTTCCACCTCCGCCCCCTGGGTATCGACAACTAACAGTTCGTCATCGGAGCTGATCGGCCGGCCCTGGGTGGTGCAGATGGTGGCCGGGTCATCGTCCAGCCGGGTGTAGTTCACAAGGCCCTCAGCCATTCCGGCAACCTGCTGCAGGGTGGCACCCAGCACCGGGCCAATCCTCTCAGCCACGCTGGGGGCTAGCTTGGCCCCTCCCACCTGAATTACCTTCAAGCTCGGTAGTTCCAGGGGGCGGCGGGTGGCTAAGGTCAGCCAGCTCTGCACCAGGGGAGGAACCAGGGAAACCTGGGTCACCCCGTGGGTTTTAATGAGCTCGAAGGAGGTCTGAGGACTGGGGTCGTGGGCAAAGACCAGGGTGGCACCCCGATAGAAGGACCCCAGGATGCCAGGGGAACTCATGGTGAAATTGTGGGCAGCTGGCAGAACCACCAGGTTTACTGTCTCGCCAGAAACTTCACAGATATCAGCAGAAGCCCGTACAGAGTAGAGGTAGTCGGCGTGGGTACGCGGAATCAGCTTAGACAGCCCGGTAGTCCCGCCAGAAAGTTGGAAGAGAGCGGTATTCTCGCTGAGAACAGGGGCTGACCGGTCAGCTATCGGGGTGTCGTAGACCCAGCTATCTGGAAGGGTATTCGGCAGCGCTTGAGTCACGTCCACCGCCACCGGCGGTGTCTTGCCCTGGTCAGTGAGCTGCTGGCTATAATCCCGGTAGATCTGGCGGTAGTCCGTTTGCTCTGCCCCCTGGGCAAAAACATGGGCTGCCGCGTCCGTGCTCCCAGCAAAGTGGGCGAGGTCCCGAGCCCGGTGCTTGGGCAGGGCAAAAATAGGCAGGGCACCGGCCAGGAAAACTCCCAGGGTGTAGGAGAGATACTCCAGCGTATTGGGCAGCTGGAGCAGGACGCGGTCACCGGGTAGCACCCCCAGGCTGCGCAGGTGGTGGGCAGCCAGGTGAGCCTGCTCCCCCAGTTCCCGGTAGGTCCAGCTCACCGTATCTGTGCTGGAGGTCGGGTAGGTTCGGCGGGTGCTGAGCCCCACCGCGGCGGTGCGGTCCCCATAGCTTTCAAGAACCTGGCGGATAAAGTCCGGGAAGGTCTGCTCGGTGTAGTAGCCCTGAGCCCGGTAGCGGCTGGCAAACTCCTCGGGGATGGGCGCAATGGGGGCCAGGGGCGGACGGCGGGTTGCTGCGTTCACGATTACCTTTCTATACGGGGTAGGCGGGGAAGAACTCGATCAGTCTTTCGGGCAGGCTGGCTCGCCAGCAGGCGTAGTCGTGCCCTCCGTTGAAGACCTCTAAACGCGCCTCAAAGCCGAGCTCGCGCGCTGAGCGGAAGAAATGCTGGTTAGGCTCAAGCAACACCCATTCCTGGCGGCCGCACTCTAGCACCAGCTCTAGTTGCCGGTGGGCCGGGCTGAGTTCCCCCTGCCCCACCTCCTCCAGGATCTGCTGGGCGGTGGGATCCCAGAGGGAGGCTGACTGAGCGAGTGCCAAGCCAAATACCTCGGGGTAGCTGAGGGCTCCGATCAGTGACGCCATGGCCCCCAGGCTCTGCCCGGCCAGCAGGGTACGCTCCGGCCTGGGACTCAGCCCGTGCTCCTGCCGCAAGCGGTCCATCAGGGGACCGGCCAGGGTGCCAACCAGGGGGCTGTTGGCCCCCAGTTCCTGCCAGCGCTGTTCCCTACCACCGGAGTGGACGAGCACCAGGTTCAGGTCTGCAAGGGCTCCTGCCGCCACCGCCCTCCGGAGAGCTGCAGGCAGGCCCTGCTCTGCCCAGACCTCACCGTCAAAAATGAGCACCAGCGGTGCCTGCGGGCCCGGTTCTCCCACCCGGAGCAGGCTGTAGGCTGGCAACTCCTCCCCCGCTTCAACCCAGCTAACCTGTTCAACCTTCTGATGGGAGAGGGGGTAGGCACTGGACGGAGCGGAACCCAGTTCAACGACTGATAGTAGATTCCCGCCCCGGTTGGGGCAGACCCTGGCATTGTAGGGGTCAGCTTCCCCCGCGTCCAGGGCTGCCCGCAGGCGGTTGTGGCCGGCGGCGTCCTGCCAGCTAGGCCGCGCTCCGGCCGGGGTGGGGATAAAGCAGTAGGAGGCCCTCCAGTCGTCCTCCATCTCAAAGGCCGCGAACCAGTAGGCCGTGCCCTCAATAGGGTCTAGCAGGGTCTGGGCTAGCTGGGTTTCATCGGTCAGGCGGTTAGCAAAGAGCAGGACCGAATCGAGTGCTTGTCGCTGCCGGTAGAGGAAGGTCACGGTGCTCCGACCGTCCTGCCCCGCTTCAACAAACGGCAACCCGGTAGCAGCCAGGTCATCGAGTTGGCCCTGCAGGCGGTGAAGTTCACCGGCATACCGCTCCACAAGACGGCTGATAAGCGGGGAGCTGACCCGCGGTACCGGGGTGGGGCGGGGAACCTTAGGCGGTTGGTTGGGAGGGGGCGTCATGGGCATCGGCCTTCACTCTCGTATCAAAGGGGACGAGCAGGGGGGTGTTACTGTGCGGGTCAGTCATAATACTGGCCTGCAGACCAAAAACCCGCTCAATGTTTTCAGCGGTGACGATTTCAGTCGGCCTACCGCTTGCAATAATCTGCCCGTCCTTCATCATGATGAGGTGGGTAGCGTACCGGAAGGCCAGGTTGAGATCGTGCAGGACCAGCAGCAGGGTGCGGCCGGAACGGTGCAGCTGAGACGCCAGGTCCAGCACCTGGAGCTGATGGGTAATATCCAGGTAGGTGGTGGGCTCATCCAGCAGGATCAGGGGGGTGTCCTGGGCCAGGGTCATTGCGATCCAGACCCGCTGCCGCTGGCCGCCGGAGAGTTCCTGGAGCTTCCGGTCAGCCAGGCCAGTGACCCCGCATGCCTCCATGGCCTGCTGGCAGATTCTCTTATCCGTTGCGCTCAACCTCCCCAGAAGACCCTGGTGGGGGTAGCGACCCAGGGCCACCACATCCGCCACGCTCACCGAGGCCGGGGCGTGGGGGTTCTGCGGGAGCAGGGCCAGATCCCGAGCTATCTGCCGGGTGGAAAGCTGGTTCAGGGGCCTGCCTTCCAATTCGATTGAGCCGGAACTGGGCTGGTGAACCCTGGCCAGGGTTTTTAAAAGGGTTGATTTGCCGCAGGCGTTGGGGCCGATGATGACGGTCAGTTCCCCGGAGGGAACGGCAACATCTACCCCGCTCAGAACCTTGCGCTCTCCGTAGGAGACATGCAAGCCCTGAGCCGCAATAGCAGAGCTGGTCTTGAGAGTCTTAGTCATGGGCCACTTCGTTTCGCGATCGGTACATCAGGTAGATCAAATAGAGCCCGCCCAGGGCACCGGTCACCACACCCACCTGCAAGGGGGCAGGGAAGGCATAGAGACCCAGAGCGTCGGAGGCCAAGGTCAGCAGCGCACCGGTAGAGGCCGCAGTGCCCAGGTTACCGGCGGACTGGCCGGTAAGGTGACGGGCAAGGTGGGGGGAGGCCAGGGCGACGAAGGCTATCGGGCCGGTTACCGCCGTTGCCACAGAGACCAGCAGGACGCCGATCACCAGGGAGGCTAGGCGCACCAGGGGTACGGGAACTCCTACCCCTGTTGCTACCGTATCCCCGAAAATCAGAGCCCTCAGCGGCCGGGAAAGCCAGACGAGAAAGGGCAGGAGCAGGACCAGCAGGGAACTCATCAGAAGCACCTTATCCCAGGTCATCGTATTCAGGGACCCCACTAGCCAGGAGGCTGCCGTTTGTGCCTCCGTGAGGGAGGCACGGACGATCATCAGGGAGTTAAGGGCAGAGAGGGTGGCTCCCAGCCCCAGGCCCACCAAAATGAGCTGGAAACCAATGAGGCCGGTTCTTCGGGTGAAGAGGTAGACCAGCAGGGAGGTAGCTGCACCACCCAGCACAGCCCCCAAGCCGGTTCCCAGCGGGGTGGAACCCAGAAGGATGATAGAAACCAGGGCACCGGTGGCTGCACCGGTGGTGAAACCGATAACGTCCGGGGAGCCCAGGGGGTTGCCGGTAAGGGTCTGGAAAATTGCCCCCGAAATCCCTAGGGCGGCACCCACGAGCAGGGCCGCGACCACGCGGGGGGCACGTACCTCCCGCACAAAGTAACTGCCCAGTCCCCCCTCAGAACCGGTGAGGGAGGCCAGGACATCGCCCAGGGGGACCCGGTAGTCGCCCTGGGTCAGAAGCCAGAGCCCCAAAACAAGTATGGCCAGCAGAGTGATGGCGGTGTAGAGACGGGTTCTTATCACAGCTGTTCTACCTTCCGTCGAACCATCAGCGCGATAAAGAGGGGCCCGCCCAGTAGGGTGGTGACAATACCGACCTGGATCTCAGTCGGGGCTGTAAAGGTTCGTGCAAAGATATCGCTGGCCAACAGCCAGGTGGGGCCAGCCAGAACCGAGGCCAGCGTCACCCACCCCACGTGGTTACCCACCAGAGCCCGCACCACAAAGGGGACAGCCAGACCAACAAAAGTGATGGGGCCGATAGCAGCGGTAGCCGCAGCCGCTAGCAGGCAGACCGCCGTTAGCGTCAGCAGGTGGATCTGGACCAGGGATACCCCCAGGGAGGTCGCTGTTTCAGCGCCCACTGATAGAGCTTTGAGGGAAGGAACCAGCGCGAAGCCCAGCAAGAGAGCCGGAATAACCAGTAGGGCAATGGGGAGGAGGATGTCAGTGCCCCTTCCCTCCAGTGAACCGGCGGCCCAAAAACGGAACTCGTTATAGGCGGTCTGGTTGGCCAACAGCAGGGCCTGATTCAGGGCGGAGAGGGCAGCCGCCAGGGCCACACCGGCCAGGACGAACCGGGCCATGGACTGGCCCGTCAAGCCCCCCAGAGTAAAGACAGCCACCACAGCCACGACAGCCCCGATAAAGGCAGCCAGGGCCAGGGGCAGAATGGGCAGGGGGCCAAAGAGGATGACGGCAAGGACAACCGTCACCGCAGCGCCCGCGTTTACACCCAGTAGACCCGGCTCAGCAAGGGGGTTGCGAGTCAGGGTCTGTATGAGGGAACCTGCAGCTGCCAGGGCTGCCCCGCACAGAACCCCCAAGATGGTCCGGGGCACCCGCTGCTCCCAGATAATCAGGTAGGCGGGGCTTGAGGTATCACCGCCCAGGGCCTTCAGGACGTCCTCAAAACCCAGTGACCGGGACCCCAGGAAGAGGGAGGCAAGGCAGCTGAGGCAGAGCAGGACACCCAGAACCAGGAGGGTCAGCCACCTGCGTCTACTCAGCCCGGCCGCAGCCCCAGAAGTAGCGGGAGTGAGGTGGCGCACCGGTTCAGGGGCCGGTGCGCCAGCGTCTCGCAGATCCGTTTCGGCCATACTAGGAAGCTGAACGCCTACGCAGGATGAGTACCACAGCTGCAATAACCACGGCTACGGCCAGGGCAATAATGCCGATCCAGGGCACGGAAGACGCCTTGGAGGCACTAGCTTCAACGGACTGACCGGTTTCCGTCTCTTGCGCGCTGGAGCTGGCCTTAGCCGAAGCACTGGCACTAGCGGTAGCTGAAGCACTAGAGCTAGCCTGGGTCTGGCTATCGTCCGCTACCGCTTCCTGGTCCTGGGCAGCCATCAGAGCATCGTATTCTTCCTTGGTGATCTGGTTTCCATCGGCATCCAGATAGATAGTCTGTCCGCTGGAGTCCTGGCTCTGGCTGGCGCCGCCGGAATGATCTGCTCCACCCTGGTTGCCGGTATCCCCGGACTGGGAACCGGAATTTGTCTGGCTCTGGGAACCCGAGTCGTTTTGGTTCTGATTATTTGAGCTGCCACCGGCGGCATCCTGCTCAATGCTGTTGATGACATCCGGATCAACGTTCACAACCGAGCCGCCGGAGGAGTTCTCGTTGACACCGGAGATAGTGAACTCAGGCGAGCGGTTAGTGTAGCCAATGCTGCCGATATTGTTCCCCTGGGAATCGGTCTTGACCTCGGTTGCCAAGAAACGCAGGGTGTGCTGTCCCTCAGCTAGTTGTTTGGACAGGACGAAGGAACCGGAGACGGTGCCGTTACTAGAGATCTTCTGCTGGTGGACCACGCAGGCACCCTGGGCAGAGTCAGAGGGGCAGGCCTCCCCGTCATCTACCTTGACATAGAGCTGCTGCCCGGCGGGAAAACCCGAGACTGTAAAGGAAAGGGTGTCACCTGCCTTCAAGGTCTGGGGGGAGACGGTAGAGCTGGTTCCCGGGGTATCGACGGTGGACGCGCCGCCCGGGGGCAGGGCGTAGGATTCCTGCCAACTACCCAGCCCCGTGACTGCTGCTGAGCCAAGCAGGAGGGAGGCGCAGGCTGTTCTGATTTTCAGTGAAGTTTTCACGGAGGTATTCCTTAGTGTTTCTTGGGGGACTTGCGGGTCAAGGCGAGCGCGCCCAGCAGTACCACTGCAGCAGCGCACAACAGCCAGTTGTTGGCGTTGCCCCAGGGGGACTCTGTCTCTGAGCTGGCCTCATAGCTGCGGGTCTGGCTCTCGGCAGGGGCAACCGCCTGGCTGGCGGAGCTGGAGGGTGAGGGGCTGGCAGCCTTCTTTTCCTCCTGCTTGGTAGCCTTCTCAGTGGCGCTCACCTTCTTAGCGGCAGGTGCCCGAAGGACCTGGCTGATGGTAGCTACCTGGGCTACCGGCCGGTTCTGCATCGGGTTACCGGTCGTGGAAGTGTAGGGGGGCTGGCTTGAAGAGGATCCGCTACCAGCACCTGTAGAGGCACCCGACCCGGTTGAAGAGCCCGAACCGGATGATCGGTTAGAGGAGCCGCTCGTGCCCTGCTGCCCACTGGAGTTCCCGCCACGGTTGTCGGGTTGCCGCCGCTCACCGGCGTCATCGGTCGCTACGGTCAGTGGTGCCCAGCCCAGCAACTCGCCCAGCTTCCCCTCATCACCGTTTTGAACAACCATCTGGTAGTCGCCGGCCGCCAGCTCCTCGGGCAGGCTGTAAGTGAGGGAGCGGTTTTCATCCAGCTGAACCCAACCAGACCCCCAGTTACTGCGGACCGATCCGCCGGTATAAGGGTTGAGGATCACCCACTGGCCGGGGTTGGCACCGGGTACGGTGGCGCGGATCTGTAGCTGGTCCTTTTCAACCGTGACCCCGTTCCTGGCCTCATCGGTCAGATCATCTGCGCCGAGGGTGTCAGGGACTTCCTTGGGGGCATAGGTACCCACCACAAAGCTTAGGGTATCCTTACCGCCCAAGGTAACTGCCCGGTCACCGGGTGACAGGGAACCAGAGAGTACGCGCAGGGAGTGGGCACCCTCTTCAAAGGCCGGGGTGGAGGTGGCGGTGGTGCCATCAGGTAGATCAATGTAGGCATCAATTACCCCGGTCGTGGGATCGGGTTTGATGATTGCCCAGATGGTTCGGTTGGAGTGCAGGGAGGAATCCAGGTGACTAACTCCGCCGTCGTCGATTTTGATGGCTACGGTGGTGGCCTTGGTGTTCTCGGTGTTGCACCAGCCCTCACCGGTAACCTGCAGCTTACCGCCCAGCTCCACCCGGGGGTTCACAATGCGGAAGGTGGGGCTGCCGACATCCGTGCTGCAGACGGTGGCATCGGCATCGGTCTTAGGCAGTTCCCCCGACACCCCATCGACAGGGATGGGCTCGGACCGGACCGACCTGCTCACGTCCCGGTCAGCGTTACGCCCCGACTGCACAAAGAGCGCCAGATAGTCACCGATCTGCCCCTCTTGGACGCCCTCGGGCAGTTCCAGAGTGACGTCAAAAGAGCCGTCTTCTTCAATGGTCAGAAGGCCCTGGTCCGGCTCTGTCTTACTGGAATCGGGAATCAACAGCCCCCAGCTGGTGGGGTCCGCCGCCCGTCCTACCGACTGCAGGTAGTCCGAAATGGCTGAGTCCGTGCGCTCGTACTGGCGCACCTTCTGCTCACCGTCCAGATACTCCAGCTTCAGGGAGACGGTTGAACCGCCGCCGTCCTGCCGCGTCCAGCCTTGACCGATGAACCGGATGCTGGCGCCCTCACCGGTGGTCACCGGGGAGATACGGACCTGGGCCCCTTCTGCCTCGACCAGCGGCCAGGTATCGGGATTATCGGCGTGGATGGTAGGCACGGTAAAGGAGACGGCAACCGTTCCCACACTATCGCCCTCACCGGCAGAACCGGAGAGCACCTGTAGCTTGTGTTGGCTACCGGGCTTCCAGTCTTCGTCCTTCACGTTGGTGGTCTCAGAGGTGGGCAGCTCAACATTGATGCTGAAGGTCCCGTCTTCCTTAGCCACGGTCATGAAGTTCACCCTGTCGTTAGGTTCGTCGGTGACGGGGTTGATCGGTGCTTCCTTGTTGGTAACGCCGCCGCCTTCCCACTTGAAGGAAACTACGGCGCCGCGGCCCTCAGCCTCTGAGGTCCAGCCGCTACCGGATACCGTTACCGTGCCGTCCTCATTCAGGACGGAGGAAACATAGGCCTGTTTGCTGGCGCTCTTCTCGGCTGCAACGGCCTGGCTGCTGACCAGGCCGGGTTCAAGCGGTGTGAGGGCCGGAGCCAGGGCCAGGCCAGAGGCCACAAGAACCGAGGTCAGCGCCAACCGGGTGAAGGTGGGAAGGGCACGAGAGGTGTATCTTGATGAGCTCATGATTCAATCGGGTAGATTTTTACAGAAGATTCTTACGGACATCATCGACAATGCCCCTCATCAGTAGGGGGCCACCGGTTGAGGTCCACAGAGAGCCGTCAACCAGTTTGATATGGTTCTCACGATAGGCCTTGAGGTCCTTGAAGCCTGAGGTCTCCTCAGCCCGTTCAAGAGCCTGCTGGGCCCCTTCGAGGTCAGCTGAGCCTTCGGCGGTCGGGTCAGACTGGCTGGCTCCCCCCAGGGTTCCCAGGAACATGTAGTCAGCGTCAATGGTGTCCAGGTTTTCCAGGGAAACGGGCTCGGAGTGCCCCCGGCCCAGTCTGTCCTGGCTCTGCGGCCGCTTGAGGCCCAGGCTCTCTAGAGCCTGGCCCGCGGGGAGCTCCTTGAGGATGAGGGAGGGGCCGCTCCCCTGCCAGCGGACGATGGAGAAGGTATCCTGCGAGTACTGGCCGGCCAGCTGCTGGGCAGTCTCAGCTACAAAGTTCTCGTAGTCACTGATGTAGTCCTGCGCCTTGGATTCTAGGCCCAGCGCCTGCGCCACATAATGAAAGTTCAGCTTCCAGGGACCACCGGCATAGCCGCAATAGACGACAGGGGCGATGTTACGTAAGATTTCCAGGACATCCGGGCGGTTGTTAATGCTGGTGCCATCGGCCAGAATCAAATCGGGTTTCAGCACACCAATGGCCTCGTAGTTGAGCTCAGAGACCGTACCGACAACCTCGATATTGGCAGCTTGCTCCCCCAGGTAGTTGGGTGGACCGGACTGCCCTCGGCCAGCCACGGTACCTACCGGAGTTACCCCCAGGGCCAGGCAGGCATCCAGTGTAGGCTCTGAGAGAGTAACCACCCGCTGCGGTTGCTCAGGTACCTGCACCTGGGTCTCTTCAACATCCGTAACAGTGCGCGTGTTCCCGCTGGCCTCAGCGGCCTGTTGCCCATCCGAGTTTGAGCAGGCAGCCAGTAGGCCAAGGGAGGCCAGGGCCCCTGCGGATAGGAGGTAGCGACGGGTCAGTTTCACAAGAAAATCCTTCTGGGGGCAAAACAAATAGTTGCGTATGAGGTTAGGCTAACTTTATCTTTAAGTGGGTTAATTACGCAAAGGTTTTTTACTCTTTTTACTTTTGGGGCAGGTGCACTAGAACCTGCCCCTAGCACCGGCTTGAAGGAGCCCCTATGATCCCACCCATCGCCCCCTATAGAATCACCAATGACATGCTCCCCACCAACACCACCACCTGGGTTCCAGACCGTGACAAGGCAGCCCTTCTGGTACACGACATGCAGGATTATTTCGTGGGGGCCTTCGAGCGGGCGCCGGGCTCAGCCATCGACCTGGCAGTAAGCAATACAGCCCAGCTCCTTAAGCGGGCTCGGGCAGAGAACCAACCGGTCTTCTATACCGCCCAGCCCCCGGCCCAGAGCCCCGAGGACCGTGCCCTGCTCACCGACTTCTGGGGCACCGGCCTAGCGGATGCCGACCAGGCCGCTATCCTTGCTGAGCTCGCTCCCCAGCCGGGGGAGGTCGTCCTCACCAAGTGGCGCTACTGCGCCTTCTACCGCACCGACTTAGAAGAGCGTCTGCGCCGTTTGGGCAAGAACCAGCTCTGGATCACCGGGGTCTACTCCCACATAGGCTGCCAGACCACCGCACTCAACGCCTTTATGAAGGGCTTCCAGGTCTTCTTTGTCGCGGACGCCCAGGCCGACTTTTCCGCTGACTACCACCGGTCAGCGCTAGCCTACGTGGCCAGCCGCTGCGGTCAGGTTGCTACCACCGTGGAGCTGGTGCGCTAAGTATGAAAGAACCAGCAATTTTTGTAACGGGTGCAGCCGGCGGTATCGGCCTGGCTCTGCTCCACCAAATCAGTGAGAACCCCCAGCTAGGCAACTACCGGATCATCGCAACGGACCTGCCCTCTGCCCTGGCCCCGCTCTCCCCCGCTGACCTGCCTCCGCAGGTGGAGCTGCACCCCCTGGATGTCACCGACCGGCAGGCTCTCACCACCCTGGTGGGCCAGCTAGCTGACCGCTATCTCTTCCTGGGGCTAGCCCAGCTAGCCGGCATCCTCGACCACGGCCCGGCACTCAGTCGCGCCCCCGGTGTACTCAGGCGGCTGACCGAGGTCAATGCCCTTGCGGTAGCCTACACCTGTGATGTCTTTGCCGCCCTCATGCTAGAACAGGCTGCCCAGGACCCGGCAGGCTCCCCGGTACCCGACCGTTCCATCGTTACTGTTGCCTCCAACGCCGGCAACGGGCCCCGCGCCAATATGGCAGCCTACGGTGCCAGTAAGGCCTTTGCCTCCCACTACACCCGCTCCCTCGGGCTGGAGCTGGGCCCCCGTGGAATCCGCTGTAACGTGGTAAACCCGGGCACAACCTTCACGCCCATGGTAGAGAAGATGTGGCAGGGTGAGGACCGCAGCGCCACCGCTATCGAAGGCAGCCCGGAGCTCTACCGGACGGGAATCCCCCTCGGTAGGGTTGCCCAGCCGGCGGATGTGGCAGCCCCCGTTACCTTCCTCCTCTCACCTGCCGCCCGCCACATCACCCTAGCAGAACTCACCGTCGATGCAGGAGCAACCCAGCGATGACCCCCACCCCCCGTTTCCACTTTCTCACCGGTAAGCAGCACCTTACCTTTGAGGCAGAGAACTACTGCACCGGCCCCATCGGGAGCCGGCAGGTCCAAGATTTTATCTCCGACACGCTTAGCTCTGGCCCCGTAGAAGGGACAGGTCAGCCGGTGATCTGCGGGATGATCCCCTTTAGGCCGGAGCAACCGGCCCACCTGCTGGCCTGCCCCGCCCCGCAGTCCGAGCCCCTAGCAGAGCTGGCAGATGATGAATTACCGGAAGAAAGCAGCGCCCTTTTAGAGGCTGAGCGGGAGAATAACCTGGAGCAGGCCAGGCACTACCGGCAGGCTGTAGCTTCCGCTCTTGACGCTATCTCAGCTGGCCAGGTCAAGAAAGTTGTTCTAGCCCGCCAGGCCCGCTACCGCATACCGGAAGGTTACCGGCTGGGGGCTGCGGAGCTTGTTCGCTCCTTACACCGGAAGAACCCCGCGGCGGATACCTTTAGCTTCACCCTTCCCGATGGCCAGCACTGGGTGGGGGCTAGCCCCGAAGTCGTGGCCGACCTGCAGCAGGGGCACTTCTACACCCGTCCCCTGGCAGGCTCCCGGGGTAAGGGGGAGGTCGCCAGCTTGGCCCAGGCCCAGCAGCTGCTGCTGGCCTCCAGCAAGGATCTGGTGGAGCACGCCTACGTGGTGTCTGATATCCGTGCCCACTTAGGTGCTATCCCCGGCCTTGAGCTGGCACCGGAGCGGGGGCCCAGCGTCACAGAGACAGACAGCATGTACCATCTGGGCACGCGGATTGAGGCTACCGTCCCCGCCGGGGTGAAGGCACTTGACCTGGCTCTGGCTCTGCATCCCACACCGGCGGTCGGCGGCAGCCCCACCGCCAAGGCGCTAGAGCTCATTAGCCAGCTGGAAGCCAGGGACCGCGGCCTCTACTCAGGGCTGGTGGGCTGGATGGACGGGTCGGGTAGGGGCCGCTGGAACCTGGTTTTGCGCTGCGGTAACCTCACCGATCAAGAGCTGATCGTCTGGGCCGGTGCAGGTATTGTTGCCGGCTCTGAGCCTGCTGCCGAGCTGGCAGAGACCGAGGCGAAAATGCAGACCCTGCTCGCTGCAGCAGGAACTGCCCTCAAACCGCGCTAGAGCGTAACCCACCGTGAGACTGCAAGCTGCCCTGCTGAGCTGGTCCTGCGGACCAGCCCAGATCTACATCCAGGATTTACGCCACTATGCCGGTCACCGGCAGCTAGAGAAGGCACGGGCACAGCTGGAGCCCCGGGAGCTGGCCCGGGCTGCTGCCTTCCGCACCGAGGCCCTTGCTAGACGCTGGCTGCTGGGCCGCTGGCTCACGAAGGCCATACTAGCCCGGGAGCTGGGCCAGGAACTTACCCAAATAGGCTGGCAGGTCAGCGCCAGTGGCAAGCCGGTGCACCCCCAACGGTCTTTTTCCATCAGTCGCACCGGCCCCTACCTGGCGGTTATTACCGGCCCGCCCAAGCTGCTGCTTGGCATCGACTGCGAAGGCACAGACTCAGCTCACACCCATCTGCCCGCGAGCTCTGCCGCCCTGGCTGTCTTTCACCCCTCAGACCGGGTAGTCCTTCGGCAGTCAGAGGCCGGTTACCGGGATTTCTTGAGGCTCTGGACAAGGTTGGAGGCGGCCGTGAAAGCAACCGGGCAGGGGCTGGGAAGCGCCGGGCACTACCCGGTTAATGCCGACCGACTTGAGCTAGCGCCCCAGGGGGCGGGTCTGCCCGGTCAGCTAACCCTGGCTACCCGGTTCTTGGAGCCAGAGCTGCCCCTGGTGATCAGCTGGGCACTCTCGTCCCCTAGCCAGCCACTGCCCCAGCACCGGTAGCCCACATAGGAAAGAGCCCCCGGAACTGTCTGGGACAGTTTCGGGGGCTCAACCAGTGGCCTCTTCAGACCAGCCGGATCGGCTGAGGGTTACTTAGCCTTCTCCAGGATTTCGACAATACGCCAGCGCTTAGAAGCGGAGAGCGGACGGGTCTCGGCCAGGAGAACAAGGTCGCCAACACCAGCAGTATTCTGCTCGTCATGGGCCTTGATCTTGGAGCTACGGCGCATAACCTTGCCGTACAGTGCGTGCTTCACGCGGTCCTCGACCTCAACGACTACAGTCTTGTCCATCTTGTCGGAGACAACGTAGCCGCGGCGAGTCTTGCGGTAGCCGCGCTCTTCAGTCTTTACTTCACTCATGTGATTTAACCTTCGGTTGCGGGACGAATACCGAGCTCGCGTTCACGCAGCACGGTGTAAATACGTGCAATGTCGCGCTTGACCGAGCGGATACGACCGGGATTTTCAAGCTGACCGGTGGCTGCCTGGAAACGGAGGTTGAACAGCTCCTCCTTCGACTCACGCAGCTTCTCTACCAGATTCTCATTGGAGAGCTCTGCCAGCTTGTCGATGCTCAGATCCTTTGATCCAACTGCCATTTCTATTCACCACCTTCGCGACGCACAACGCGTGCCTTCATCGGGAGCTTGTGGATTGCGAGGCGCATAGCTTCACGAGCCACTTCTTCGGATACGCCGGAGAGTTCAAACATGACTCGACCGGGCTTGACGTTTGCGACCCACCATTCGGGTGAACCCTTACCGGAACCCATACGGGTTTCAGCAGGCTTCTTGGTCAGCGGACGGTCAGGATAAATGTTGATCCAAACCTTACCGCCACGCTTGATGTGACGGGTCATTGCAATACGTGCAGCTTCAATCTGGCGGTTGGTGACGTATGCGGGAGTCAGGGCCTGGATGCCCCACTCGCCGAACGCTACCTCGGTGCCACCCTTAGCCATACCTGAACGCTTGGGGTGATGCTGCTTGCGGTACTTTACTCGACGGGGAATTAGCATTTATGCCTCACCGTTTTCTGCAGTCTTAGCCTCAGCGGGTGCTGAAGCGTTGTCGGAACGGCGTTCACGGCGGGGACCACGGCCACCTGCGCGACGACGGTCGCCACCGCGGCCGTTGCCACGACGGTTACCAGCGGCCTGCTGTGCAGCAAGCTCGTTGTCGGTGAGGTCACCCTTGTAAATCCAAACCTTGACGCCGATGCGGCCGAAGGTGGTCTTTGCTTCGAAGAAGCCGTAGTCGATGTTCGCACGCAGGGTGTGCAGGGGCACACGGCCTTCGCGGTAGAACTCGGACCGTGACATTTCAGCGCCACCCAGACGGCCGGAGCACTGGATACGGATACCCTTTGCGCCTGCACGCTGTGCGGACTGGATTGCCTTCTTCATGGCGCGGCGGAAAGCAACGCGTGAAGCGAGCTGTTCTGCGATGCCCTGTGCAACCAGCTGAGCTGACAGATCGGGGTTAGCAACCTCGAGGATGTTCAGCTGGATCTGCTTGCCGGTCAGCTTCTCGAGCTCACCGCGGATGCGGTCAGCTTCGGTGCCGCGGCGGCCGATAACGATACCGGGACGTGCGGTGTGGATGTCCACACGGACGCGGTCACGGGTACGCTCGATTTCGACCTTGGCGATGCCTGCGCGCTCCATGCCCTTGGACAGGAGTTCGCGGATCTTTACATCTTCACGAACGAAGTCTGCGTAGCGTTCGCCTTCCTTGTTGGAGTCAGCGAACCACTTTGAGACGTGGTTGGTGGTGATGCCAAGTCGGAAACCGTTGGGGTTAATTTTCTGACCCATTTAGCGGCCCTCCTCCTTCTCCGGGGTAGCGACTACCACGGTGATGTGGCTGGTGCGCTTGTTGATGCGGAACGCACGGCCCTGGGCACGAGGCTGGAATCGCTTCATGGTGGGACCTTCGTTCGCGTATGCTTCGCTGATGAACAGCTCTTCTTCCTTGAAGGGGACGCCCTGCTGGGCAGCCTTCTGGCGAGCGTTTGCAACAGCTGATGCAACAATCTTGTATACCGGTTCTGAAGCGCCCTGAGGAGCGAACTTCAGAATCGCCAGAGCCTCTTCCGCCTGCTTACCACGGATAAGGTTGATGACGCGGCGTGCCTTCATAGGCGTAACGCGTACGTAAGACGCAGTTGCCTTGGCTTCCATTGCCTATCTCTCTTTCGTCTATTGCCGAAAGGAAAACGTTTCTAAGGTACGGGGTGAACCGTAGCTTAGCGACGCTTACCCTTGCGGTCGTCCTTAACGTGGCCACGGAAAGTACGGGTGGGCGCAAACTCGCCGAGCTTGTGACCAACCATGGACTCAGTGATGAACACGGGTACGTGCTTGCGTCCGTCGTGCACTGCGATGGTGTGACCGAGCATGTCGGGGATAATCATCGAGCGGCGGGACCAAGTCTTGATAACGTTCTTGGTGCCCTTCTCGTTCTGAGCTGCAACCTTTACGAAAAGGTGCTGATCAACGAAAGGGCCCTTCTTCAAACTACGAGGCATGTTTCAGGCTCCTTAGCGCTTCTTGCCAGTACGACGGCGACGAACAATGAGCTTGTCGCTTTCCTTGTTGGGGCGACGGGTACGACCCTCGGGCTTACCGTTGGGGTTAACCGGGTGACGGCCACCTGAGGTCTTACCTTCACCACCACCGTGGGGGTGGTCAACGGGGTTCATGACGACGCCGCGGACGGTCGGGCGGATGCCCTTCCAGCGGTTACGGCCGGCCTTACCCCAGTTGATGTTGGACTGCTCGGCGTTACCGACGGAACCGACGGTTGCGCGGCAGCGGACGTCCACGTTGCGGATTTCGCCGGAGGGCAGGCGCAGCTGGGCGTACTTGCCTTCCTTAGCGACCAGCTGGATGGATGCGCCAGCGGAGCGGCCCATCTTAGCGCCGCCACCGGGGCGGAGCTCAACAGCGTGAATCACGGTACCAACGGGGATGTTACGCAGGGGCAGGTTGTTGCCGGGCTTGATGTCGGCAGAGGGGCCTGACTCTACGATGTCGCCCTGAGCAAGCTTGTTGGGGGCGATGATGTAACGCTTGGTGCCATCAACGTAGTGGAGCAGAGCGATGCGGGCGGTACGGTTGGGATCGTACTCGATGTGTGCAACGCGTGCGTCGACGCCGTCCTTGTCGTGACGACGGAAGTCGATCAGACGGTACTGGCGCTTGTGGCCACCACCCTTGTGACGGGTAGTGATGCGACCGGTGTTGTTACGGCCGCCCTTCTTGGGGAGCGGACGAACCAGGGACTTTTCCGGGGTTGAGCGGGTGATTTCTGCGAAATCTGAGACGCTCGAGCCGCGGCGACCCGGGGTCGTCGGCTTGTGCTTACGAATACCCATTTAGATATTTCTTTCCTTCGCTAAAGTGGTCTCCGGTGCTTATGCAGCCGGACCGCCGAAGAGGTCGATTGAACCTTCCTTGAGGGTTACAATCGCACGCTTGGTGTTCTTACGAGCACCCCAACCGAAACGGGTGCGCTTGCGCTTGCCCTGACGGTTAGCGGTGTTGATGGAAGCAACCTTGACATCGAAGATGGTCTCGATGGCCTGCTTGATTTCCAGCTTGTTGGAGCGGGGGTCTACGAGGAAGGTGTACTTACCTTCGTCGAGCTGACCGTAGCTCTTTTCCGACACGACGGGAGCGATGATCACGTCGCGGGGATCCTTGAAAGTTGAGGTGGTAACAGACATTACTTAGCAGCCTCTTTCTTAGCCTTGGAAGCAACTGCGACGAATACGTCGTAGGCATCCTTGGTGAAGATGACGTCGTCTGAGATCAGAACATCGTAGGTGTTCAGCTGATCTGCGTAGATGACGTGAACGTTCTCAAGGTTGCGTGCTGACAGTGCTACCAGGTCGTCCTTGCGGTCGATGACAACCAGTGCGTTCTTGCGGCTGGTGATCTCTGCGATTGCTGCCTTTGCTGCCTTGGTGGAGGGCTTGGTGCCTTCTACCAGAGCTTCGACAACGTGAACGCGGTCGTGACGAGCGCGATCTGAGAGAGCGCCGCGCAGTGCAGCTGCAATCATCTTCTTGGGGGTACGCTGTGCGTAGCTACGCGGGGTCGGGCCGTGTACGATGCCACCACCGGTCATGTGGGGTGCACGGATTGAGCCCTGACGTGCGCGGCCGGTGCCCTTCTGCTTGAAAGGCTTGCGACCTGCGCCGGAAACTTCGCCGCGGTTCTTGGTCTTGTGGGTACCCTGGCGTGCTGCTGCGAGCTGGGCTACTACTACCTGGTGAAGCAGGGGAATAGAGGCCTGAGCGTCGAAGATGTCAGCGGGCAGGTCTACCTTTACGGTCTTGACAGCCATGGTTTATTAGGCTCCCTTCACAGCGGTGCGAACCAGAACAACGCCGCCCTTAGGACCGGGGATAGCACCCTTGATCAGAAGAACGTTGTTTTCGGCATCTACACCCTGAATAGTGAGGTTCATGGTGGTGTGGCGTGCAGCGCCCATACGGCCTGCCATGCGCATACCCTTGAAAACACGTGCGGGGTATGATGCGCCACCGATTGAGCCGGGCTTACGGTGGTTCTTGTGGGCACCGTGTGATGCACCTACACCTGCGAAGCCGTGACGCTTCATAACACCGGCGAAGCCCTTACCCTTGGTCTTACCAACTACGTCGACCTTCTGGCCTGCTTCGAAGAGCTCAACGGTCAGTTCCTGACCGAGTGAGTATTCAGCGGCGCCTGAGGTACGCAGTTCAACGAGGTGACGGCGAGGAGTTACGCCTGCCTTCTCGAAGTGACCGGCGAGGGGCTTGGTTACCTTGCGAGCTTCGATTGCACCGAAACCGATCTGGATAGCTTCGTAGCCATCGGTCTCAGCGTTGCGCAGCTGGGTAATAACGTTGGAATCGGCCTTGACGACAGTAACGGGCACGAACTTGCCGTTTTCGTCCCAGACCTGGGTCATGCCAAGCTTGGTGCCCAGCAAGCCCTTAACCTGGCGCTCGAACTTGTTAGTCATTTAGATGCGATCCTCTACAGCTTGATTTCGATGTTTACGTCTGCCGGAAGGTCAAGACGCATGAGGGCATCAACAGCCTTGGGGGTCGGATCAACGACGTCAATCAGACGCTTGTGCGTGCGCATTTCGAAGTGCTCGCGGCTGTCCTTGTCCTTGTGAGGCGAACGGATAACACAGTAAACGTTCTTTTCGGTGGGCAGCGGCACGGGGCCTACTACCGTCGCGCCTGCACGCGTAACTGTCTCAACGATTTTCCGAGCTGAAGAATCAATGACCTCGTGGTCGTATGACTTCAGACGGATGCGGATTTTCTGTCCCGCCATCTGTCGGACTCTCTTTCTTGTCTACTTCCCTGTAACGGAGCGGTTGCTCCTTTATCTGGCGCTTGAGGTAAAGAGATGATTCTTCGTCTCTTTCGCGCCACCTCTGCGTAGGCTGAATCCGACATCTGCCGGGTTCCTCACCCTACCGAGGCACCGACCCCCGAACTCGGGCGTGTCGCTTTTTTGCTAGGGCAAAAAGGAGCACACTTTTCCCTCGAACTGATCGATTGGGTCATATTTGGGTTTGCCTTCACCACCTATCAGAACCGATGTGTGGCTACTTTCAGCGGGCAAACGCTTGAACAACGTACTCAATCATGCCAGAGTTACCTACTCTTAGCAAGATTTTGTAGAAGGAAGTGCCAAGGCACACATTATTTATCCACAAGTTGCTTCTTTTTCCACTTTTCAGGACATTTTGCTGGCTCGTCTCCCGTTCAAAAGTCGTTTGCGACTAGCATATGCCTATGAGTACTACCCCAAATGTCCCTCCCGAAAACCATACTCAGCCACCGCAGAGCGATGCCGGGCTACCCAGTTCCGGCCCGTCCAGTGCCCCCTCCTGGCTTGCTCGCTTTACCACGGTTCGCTCTAAAAGGGCTCTGGAGAACCTCTTTCTCAATATTGCGCTGTACCTGGGTAGCCTGCTCATTCTGAGTGCAGCTGCCCTTCTTGTTAACTCTGTAGGCACTCCGCCGCTCCAGATTACTCTTCTGGCCCTCTTCACCGGCATTATCTATGCCGCCGGCCTAGCTACCTATAAGTGGGTGCCCAGGTTGCGTTTAGCCTCTTACTCTTTTACTTCAACGGGCCTGGCTCTCATTCCGTTTTGCGGTATCGCAGCTTACAGGCTCATCTGGCCTTTCTCAGGGGCTTCGCTCTGGTTACTTGTCTCGCTCATAGGCACGGTAGCCGTCATAGGTGCACTACTTCTCATGCAGGCCAGAGTTATGTCGTACCTGGCGCTGGCTTTCATCATCTCCGACGTCCTAGCTGTTTCTAAAACGCTTCAGGTCGGCCTGATTTGGTACTTCATCAGCCTTCTTCTGCTGGCCTGCGCCCTAGAGCTCTTTACCAAAGCTAGTAGCCATCGACTCCCCCAGCAGCTTCACGACGGCTTTAGAGACTCTTCCAGGGTCTTCGTTCCGCTCACTATGCTCGCGGCGCTTGTCACCTACCAGCATTTGGAGCTCTGGGAACTCGGGGTAATTTTTGCGGCAGGAACAATCTACTCGCTCATCTTCTTCACCGTTGACTTTCCGTTACTTCACTTTATTGAAGCTCGTACCTATTCTTTCCTTGCTACCTGCTTCTTCACCGCAGTCGGCTCCACCAGCGAAAACCCACCCCTGGTTTTTAAAGCTTTTTACCTACCAGCGCTGTTACTGCTGATTTCAGCAATCCTGCTTCTGTTTCTTAAGGTGCCACTCCCCAAGTACAAGCAACACCTCGACGCCACTATTACTTACGGTGTAGCCCAGCTACTTCTGTTTGTTTCGCTAGGCAACCTTAATTCGGTATTCGAGCTCGGCGCTTTCTTCCCTGCTCTTTTGGTTCCCGATTCTTATGAGAGCGGCTATCTCTTCGCCATCATCATCACGGTTGTTCTTCTTGCTCTCAATGCGGTTGCCCTCGTACTTCTTTCAAGGGATGAACGGCTGCGCCCCTATCTGCCATTGATAGCCTGTGCCCAGGCTTTCCTCATGCTCTGGACCATGAGCTGGCACGGAATCCTTGCAGGGCTCATCGGTCAAGCCGCGGCAGTCTTCCTAATATATTACCCAGGCCGGGTTCGCAGAGCAGTTGCTTATGCGGCTCCTTTCCTACTGAGCACGCTAGCGATACTGATCATCCCCAAAAGCTGGGGAACTTCACCAGCCCTCACTTTCTACATTATCGGCCTAGGCTGTGCCGTGAACTACCTATACACGGTGCTGACCCGACCGGTAGACCAAGACGGGCTACCGAATCACCTCTCATTGGCTTATCACTGTGCTGCCTGGATGGCGATACTACTTCCACCAATCTGCCACCTATCAGTTCTGCACAACAGCTCTGCCTCCTCTGATAGCTATAACTCGGTCGCTCTAGTTGGCAGCATCGCAGAGGCACTATTTCTTGGTGTTGTGCTCAGCTCCCTATTGGTAGTCATTGGCCTGGGGTACTACACCAAAACGGCCATCTACCAGACAGTTCAGAATCTCGAAAGCGTTCCTCTTTCTCCCCAGAAGCTGCGTTTCTTTGAGGGCACCGATCAGAGTTCTATTCCCCCCGGGCAGAAGCTCAGCGCCCAACCACCGGCTCAAGCACAGGTGAATCCTCAGATCGTCAGCATTCCTGTTGGTGTCGATAAGTCACCGAAACTGCTGATCTTCGTGCTGTACTCATCGGTAGTAGCCCTGCTCATCTCGGTCTCAATGCGGTACTCTCTCAGCCACGAACTTGTGGTCCTTGCCGGCATGATGATTGGCCTCATGTCAGTCTTCAAGACGGTCACGGCAAAAGCACGTATTCACTGTGGAATTTTGATCAGAGCTCTACTGGCGTGGGGCGGCTTCCTGATTCTTTTCGCTGAGAACACCTATTCGCTGGATACCCAGGTTCTCCTCATCTGCGCCATATTTGCTACTCTCGCGGTAGTATCGATTTTCGCCTACGGTTTCTCCGATGGGTCGCAGAAGAACTACGAGAAATTTGCCGCACTTTTCCTCAGCGCTATGGCACTGGTCCTTACCTTCGTCTTCGCAGGGACCCTACATTCATCAGATACAAACGGGCACCGTCTGCTCTCTGCTTTAGTCCTCCTAGCGCTCCTAATAGCCTGGTTCCGGGTCTCCAGGGCAGAGGAAACAACCGTTGCCCAGTCAGCGCTAGCTCTGCAAGCCCTCACCTTGGTTATGCTCCCCCTCTTTACAACGTCGCAGGGAATGCTGAACGGGTATGGACTATTGGTCAGCGGAGTCGTAGTTGGCGTAGGCGCAAAACTGTGTGCAGTTTTCTTCCCCGAACTTGCGAATCCACTACCAGCGCACGAACAGAGTTACCTCGGCAGATGGGGATACCACCACAATAGGGCTATAGCTCTCAGCGGTGCAGCTTATGCTTCCTTTATCCTCGCGCTTGCCTTTATCGCAGAGGATATTACACCTGCGGTTCTTGCAGCACTTGTACTTACCCTGTACTGGGCCCTTCAGGTCAAAACACAGTACCAACCGATTGTCCTGATTGTTGGAATCAATGTCGCTCTGCTACGGATTTTTATTGCACACGATCTGGATAATTCCTTCTTCTACGGTTGCCAGGCCTTTGTCATGAGCCTTTCGATGCTGTTGTGGCTCAGCAAAGTCCCCCTCTTTACAGAGCATCATAAACCCAAGAAAGAGCTGTTCTGGACGGCCTTCAGCGTCCAGGGGCTCCTGGTTGTAGCGCTGCAAACCTATGTTGGCCAGCTATCCCTAACTGACCAGCTACTCATGGTCTGTGTCTCCCTTGTGCTTTTGGGAGCCTCAGCAGTCTTTAGGCTAGCCCTCCAGCCTATTCTGGTCACGGTTCTGATGACTTACCAGGTGCTGTACCTACTGGGTGGTATCAATATCTTTACCCTCTTCGGTCTAGGCTTCCTGCTCATCGGGATAGTTATCTGGCGGCTACTGGCACGTAAGGACGACGCCCCGGAAGCTCCCCTTGCTCTTACAACACCTCCAGTGTCAGGGCCTGAGGTGGCCACTCCTGCACCTACTCAGAGCCAGCCTTTTGCTGGAACAGTAGCTCAGCCCTCTGTAGCTCAACACCACGACCTGCAAGCGGTACAGACAGCTGCACCAACAAACATTCCGCAGCAGGCGCAGAAACCTGCTGAGCAGCAGTCCGCTCCCCCAGTTGCCCCCTGGGCAAAGGGCAGCTAGCTTACCTCATAGTTCACGCGGCCCGTCGGAATGTGTTCCGGCGGGCCACTTTTATGCCAGCACAGCACAGCACAGCACAGCACAGCACAGGCGACCCTACCACCATGAGCCCGCCCAGGCCCGTGCAAGGGCGTGCCCCTTCACCCCAAAATATTTGCCCTCAAGCACAAAAAGGGCTGGCCCCACAGATTTCTCTGCGGGGCCAGCCCTTGCGCTTCTACCCTAGGGGTAGTTGCAGATCTTAGGGTAAGTCAGACTTACTTGATGATCTTGGTAACGCGACCTGAACCAACGGTGCGGCCACCTTCGCGGATTGCGAAGCCGAGGCCCTCTTCCATAGCAATCGGCTGGATGAGCTCAACGGTCATCTCAGTGTTGTCGCCGGGCATAACCATTTCGGTGCCCTCGGGAAGGGTGATAACACCGGTAACGTCGGTGGTGCGGAAGTAGAACTGGGGGCGGTAGTTCGAGTAGAAGGGGTTGTGGCGGCCGCCTTCATCCTTGGAGAGGATGTAAACGTTAGCCTCGAACTCGGTGTGGGGGGTGATTGAGCCGGGCTCAACAACAACCTGACCGCGCTCTACGTCGTCGCGCTTCAGACCGCGAAGCAACAGACCACAGTTCTCGCCTGCCCATGCTTCGTCGAGCTGCTTGTGGAACATCTCGATACCGGTAACGGTGGTCTTCTGGATGGGGCGGATACCAACGATCTCAACTTCGGAGTTGATCTTCAGGGTACCGCGCTCGGCGCGACCGGTAACAACGGTACCGCGACCGGTAATGGTGAAGACGTCTTCGATGGGCATGAGGAAGGGCTTGTCCTTCTCACGAACGGGGTCGGGAATGTAGTTGTCAACCTCGTCCATGAGCTCTTCAACCTTAGCAACCCACTCGGGATCGCCTTCCAGAGCCTTCAGAGCGGAAACGCGAACAACGGGAGCGTTGTCACCGTCGAACTCCTGTGAGGAGAGCAGTTCGCGAACTTCCATTTCAACGAGGTCGAGCAGTTCCTCGTCCTCAACCATGTCTGACTTGTTCAGAGCAACAAGCAGGGTGGGAACGCCAACCTGGCGAGCCAGCAGAACGTGCTCGCGGGTCTGAGCCATGGGGCCGTCGGTGGCAGCAACAACGAGGATTGCGCCGTCCATCTGAGCAGCACCGGTGATCATGTTCTTAACGTAGTCAGCGTGACCAGGGGCGTCAACGTGTGCGTAGTGACGCTTCTCGGTCTGGTACTCGATGTGAGCAATGTTGATGGTAATACCGCGCTGGCGCTCTTCAGGAGCGGAGTCGATCATACCGAAGTCGCGCTGCTCGTTCAGGTCGGGGAACTTGTCAGCCAGAACCTTGGAGATTGCAGCGGTCAGGGTGGTCTTACCGTGGTCAACGTGACCGATGGTACCGACGTTTACGTGAGGCTTGGAGCGCTCGAACTTAGCCTTAGCCAAGAGTATTCCTCCTATAGAGAAGATTTGAGAACCTGCACTCGGGTTTCACACCGGCGCACTCCGCCGTAAAAGGCGGTCTAGCTACCACAATAGCGGATAAGGCCGGTGGGACGAAACCCGAAGACGGGTTCATTTACTAGGTTTTTTTGAAAAGCGGTGCGGCTCACACGGGGTGAGCCGCACCCGGGCAAGTGTTACTCGCCGCGGCTCTTCTGGATGATTTCATCAGCAACGTTCTTGGGAACCTCAGCGTAGCTGTCGAACTCCATGGAGAAGACTGCACGACCCTGGGTCTTTGAACGGAGGTCACCGATGTAACCGAACATTTCTGACAGCGGAACAAGAGCGTGAACAATCTTGACGCCTGCTGCATCTTCCATGGACTGAATCTGACCACGGCGTGAGTTCAGGTCACCGATAACGTCGCCCATGTAGTCCTCGGGGGTACGTACTTCAACAGCCATCAGGGGCTCCAGCAGGACGGGAGCGGCGCGGCGGGCGCCTTCCTTGAATACCATTGAGCCAGCGATCTTGAACGCCATTTCTGACGAGTCAACATCGTGGTAAGCACCGTCGATCAGGGTTGCCTTGACACCAACAACGGGGTAGCCAGCGAGGATACCGAGCTGCATTGCGTCCTGGATACCGGCGTCAACGGAGGGGATGTATTCACGGGGAACACGACCACCGGTGACGACGTTGTCGAACTCGTAGAGCTCTTCAGCATCGAGGGCGATAGGTTCGAAGGAGACCTGGACCTTCGCGAACTGACCGGAACCACCGGTCTGCTTCTTGTGGGTGTAGTCGACCTTCTCGACCTTCTTGGTGATGGTTTCGCGGTAAGCAACCTGGGGCTTACCAACGTTAGCCTCAACCTTGAATTCGCGCTTCATACGGTCAACGATGATGTCGAGGTGGAGCTCGCCCATGCCGCCGATTTCGGTCTGGCCGGTTTCTTCGTTGAGTGAAACGGTGAAGGTGGGGTCTTCAGCAGACAGCTTCTGGATAGCGGTTGACATCTTCTCCTGGTCACCCTTGGTCTTGGGCTCGATAGCCACGAAGATCACGGGGGCCGGGAAGGTCATGGATTCCAGAACTACGGGGTTAGCAACGTCGCAGAGGGTGTCACCGGTGGTGGTGTCCTTCAGGCCGATTGCTGCGTAGATGTGACCTGCCTGGATCTCTTCAACAGGGTTCTCCTTGTTGGAGTGCATCTGGAAGAGCTTACCGATACGTTCCTTCTTACCCTTGGTGGCGTTCAGAACCTGCTGGCCCTGTTCTGCCTTACCGGAGTAAACGCGGATGTAGGTCAGCTGGCCGTAGAAGGGGTGAGCTGCAACCTTGAAGGCCAGAGCTGCGAAGGGCTCGTCAGCTGAGGGCTTGCGGGTTACTTCGACCTCTTCGTCAGAGGGCAGGTGGCCGATCATCGCGGGGACGTCCAGCGGTGAGGGCAGGTAGTCGAGAACTGCGTCGAGCATGGGCTGTACGCCGCGGTTCTTGAATGCTGAGCCACAGAAGACGGGGTAGGCTTCGTTAGCAACGGTCAGGGCGCGGACGCCTGCCTTGATTTCCTCGATGGTCAGTTCGCCCTCTTCGAGGTACTTTTCCATGAGTTCTTCGGAAGCTTCAGCAACATTTTCAACGAGCTCAGCACGGTACTGCTCTGCCTTTTCCTGCAGGTCAGCGGGGATTTCCTGGATTTCGTAGGAAGCACCCATGGTAACGTCGCCCTTGGCATCGCCGGGCCAGACGTAGGCCTGCATGGTGAGCAGGTCAACGACGCCGATGAAGTCGTTTTCAGCGCCGATGGGCAGCTGCATAACGAGAGGCTTAGCGCCGAGGCGCTTGACGATGGTGTCTACGGTGAAGTAGAAGTCTGCACCCAGCTTGTCCATCTTGTTGACGAAGCAGATACGGGGAACTTCGTACTTATCAGCCTGGCGCCAAACGGTTTCAGACTGGGGCTCAACGCCTTCCTTGCCGTCGAACACTGCAACAGCGCCGTCAAGGACGCGCAGTGAACGCTCAACTTCAACGGTGAAGTCAACGTGGCCGGGGGTGTCGATAATGTTGATCTGGTGGTTCTTCCAGAAGCAGGTGGTTGCCGCAGAGGTAATGGTGATACCGCGTTCCTGTTCCTGAGCCATCCAGTCCATGGTTGAAGCACCGTCGTGGGTCTCACCAATCTTGTGGTTGATACCGGTGTAGAAGAGGATGCGTTCGGTGGTGGTGGTCTTACCGGCGTCGATGTGCGCCATAATACCAATGTTGCGGACCTTATTCAGGTCAGTAAGCACGTCTAGTGCCACTTTGTTCTCCCTTGTGAGAAACTCCGAAAGCCTGCCACTATGTACTTGTGTAATAACGGCAGGCTACGAAGAAATTACCAGCGGTAGTGTGCGAAGGCCTTGTTGGACTCGGCCATCTTGTGAGTGTCTTCGCGACGCTTCACAGCGGCACCGAGACCGTTGGACGCATCCAGGATCTCGTTCATGAGACGCTCGGTCATGGTCTTCTCGCGGCGGAGCTTTGAGAAGCCAACGAGCCAGCGCAGAGCCAGAGCGGTTGCGCGGCCTGCACGAACCTCGACGGGGACCTGGTAGGTCGCGCCGCCGACGCGGCGTGAGCGAACCTCGAGTGAAGGCTTGACGTTGTCCATTGCCTTCTTGAGGGTTACTACGGGGTCTGCACCGGTCTTCTGAGCAACGCCTTCGAGTGCACCGTAGACGATGCGCTCAGCGGTTGACTTCTTGCCGTCCAGTAGAACCTTGTTGATGAGCTGGGTAACCAGCGGTGAGCCGTAAACAGGATCGTTTACGAGGGGACGCTTAGGAGCGGGACCCTTACGAGGCATTACTTCTTCTCCTTCTTTGCGCCGTAGCGTGAACGAGCCTGACCGCGGCCCTTAACGCCCTGGGTATCCAGTGCGCCACGTACAATCTTGTAACGAACACCGGGGAGGTCCTTCACACGACCACCGCGAACGAGCACGATGGAGTGTTCCTGAAGGTTGTGGCCCTCACCGGGGATGTATGCGGTAACCTCGACGCCGCCGTTGAGCTTAACACGTGCGACCTTACGCAGTGCTGAGTTCGGCTTCTTCGGGGTGGTGGTGTATACACGGGTGCATACGCCACGCTTCATGGGGTTGCCCTTAAGTGCGGGCGCCTTGGTCTTTACGACCTTGGGTGCACGGCCCTTACGGACCAACTGCTGAATTGTAGGCACTTGTTCTCCGTTTGGTATCGGCGGCCCCGTTAGGGGCTACCGGTTTACTTGCCTTCTGTCACTTAGGATAAGCGCAAAAGAAAATCTTCATGACTTAGCAGGAGCCCAGACACAACAAAAAATGGCATTTAGGCCTCAAGATCGCTGTTCGGGCTAGATGCCCGGGCGAACAAGGCCAAAGGACGGTGTCCATTCTGCCATTGGTTCTTATGTACTGCTCAGAACGTGTCTGTGCGGGCAGTAGATACTACTGCTAAGTACTCCAGGTACTACTCTAGCGGGTTAGAAAGGCTTAATCTACCCCCTGTGTGCTCTGGGGGCAGCTTTAAGCCCTCTAATCGGGGTGATGTCTGGCACTTAAGGCTTTTAAAAGAGTAAGGACGCCGGCTCTCCCCTCCCCTGCCCGGGGAGGGGAGGGCCAGCGTCCGCGTCCTGAAGGAACCTGCCCGCCTAGCTGACGGTGAAGTTCTGGGTTGCCCCGGTGAAGGGGGTGATGGTGCCGACCCAGTTCTTGGAATCCCCGTGGTAGAGAATCCGGTAGGTGCCGGGAACCGCATCGGCAGGGATCTTCCATTCGATGGTTACGCGAGACTGGGCTGCCAGGCGCCGCTTCCAGTGGAAGCGGGTAGCCGGGTCGTTATCGCCGGCGACGGTCACCCACCGGTTACCCTCTAGACGCTGAACTTCAAGGTAACTGGAATTGAGCTGCTGGTCATTGTTGGGGTGGGCACCCACAAAGAGGGCGCTGACGGTTGCACCCCGGGCCGTATGAGTAGGCTGAGTGAGCACCTTACCGTAGTAGTGGCCAGCGCCGGGCAGGTCGTACCAGACCTTACCCACAGCGCTCTTCATGGGGGTGCGTACAGTAGGCTTATCGCCCAGGGGCAGCTCGGTGCCATCTCGCAGAGAGGTCGCAACGGTGTTGAGGGTCTGGCGGAAGGCCCCCATGGTGTTGATACCGAAGACGGTGGCCCCGCCCTCGTACTGCTGCGAAACGTATTCCTGCGGGGTCGTCACATAATGACTGTAGGCGTTGGTGTAGCCCTGCACGATAATCTGCGACTCGTCAACGCCCAGTAGGGCAGCCATATCCTGACGGTACTGCACGCCGACCGCGCCATTGTGCTCACCGGGCATACCCAGCAGGTAGTAGTTACCGAAGCGCATGACCTGCACTGGCAGCTTCTGCTGCACCTTCTTGTGGACGGCCAGCAGGTTAGCCTTGGGGTACTGGCAGGCACTCAGGCTGGCAGACGAGCTGTAGGCCAGCCAGTTGAAGTCGCTCCAGACCTTATTGGCATTAGCCCCCTCGTTGAAGCCGGCTGCACCGGGGCCGTCCTCCACGCTACCGGCGGCAAAGGGGGCACCCAGCGAGGCGTTACAGGTAGAGCCCGCGTAACCGGTGCCCGTCCACCGGGCGTCCACCTGAACCCTGGAGAAGTCCACGTAGGTGATACGGGAGTCCAGCCCCTGCCCCACCGGGGTACCCGCGCTTGCTAGCTGGGTGCGGACGGCGTCCGCCTGCTTGGTTCCCTGAATCTCAAGGTTGGTGAACATGTCGTTGGTGGGGCCCATGCCCGGCTGCAGCATGGTGTTGGGCGAGACGTCACCGGTGTTGCTGTTGGCAAAGGCCGCAATGAAGGCGTCATCTTCAGCGCCGGCGTTCAGGTTGACCCCGTGGTCTACGGTTTCGAGCAGGTACTGGGCATAGCCCTTGTTATCTGATGAGACCAGGGTGTTCCGGTTGGTGAGAGAAGTGGGGTGAATAGCGAACCAGTTCAGGACGGCTCGGGTCACCCCGTCGTGCTCAAAACGGAAGGTAGTGCTGGTGGGGTCAACCCCGTTAATAAGTTCGTCGGTGAGGTGAGCCGGATCTTGCTCCAGGGCTACCGCCGAGCGGTTGACGCCCACACCGGTGAGCTGGCTACTGGAGACCGTCACGTTGCCGGGGGCCAAATCAGCCAGGGCCTCGCGGATAGCCTGCATAGACCCGTTGACCTGGTTATTGAAGGTGGGCTCATTGAAGCCCAGGGTTGTCAGGTTGTAGAGCACGTCCTTGCTCACGCCGCCGGGGGTGGCGTGGCTATGGGAGGCTGTAATCATAATGTTCGCTTCGGTGAACTCGGGGCCAAATTCGGCCTGAATACGGTTCACCAGTTCAGCGCGAATACTGTTCCAGGCGCTCAGAGCATCGAGCACCACAATCAGGTTACGGGAGCCGCTAGCAGGGTCAATGACCACGAAGGCGCGGGCGTACTGGCGGGTATGAATACCCGAGCCCTTCTGGGTATCGGTACCGTAGCCCACGAAGGCCACCTCGGCGACCTCACCGGTAATATCGGCTACACCCGCCCCTACCAGATAGGGGTTAGCAGCGGTTGGGTGGGTGGAGTTCACCAGCTGGGCCAGGCTCTGGGCATTGACGCCCGCCGGTGTCAGTTCAGCATCGGCCTGAGCCGGAATCAGGTAGGCTCCAGCCGCTAACGATAGGGCAGCCCCAAAGACGCCGAGCTTGACCCCTACATGTCGTGATAGTTTCATTCAACCCTCAAGATGTGCGAAAAGATAGGCGGGGTGAGTCCCACCCGTGTGTGCTCCTCTAAGCCTACCGACCTGAGCCTCTTCCAGCTAGCTGGGTTTGCCCCGCGATTCGTGGTAGAACGGAAGGACTTTAACCCCCGCGAAAAGGACAGCACGAGTGAGCACCCCCAACGAGTCTTACCTGGTCGGCCTGCTAGGTAGCGGTATCACGGCCTCTCTTACTCCGCCCCTGCACGAGTTCGCAGCAGACCGGGCAGGTGTGCGCTATCTCTACCGCCCTATCGACCTTGATGCTCTGGGGCCCGGGGCACGAGCAGCCGGTGTGTTGCCCGTGGGAGAGCTACTGCACTGGGGGTTTGACTTTGGTTTTAACGCTTTCAACATCACCTTCCCCTACAAGCAGGCTGTTCTGGAGCACCTGGATGAGGTGTCGGACGCCGCAGCCCGGCTAGGGGCTGTCAATACGGTAGTAGCACGGGAAGGTAAGCTCATCGGGCACAACACCGATATGAGTGGCTTTGCCTCTGCCCTGACCCAGGGGCTGGCCCCGGCTCCCGAGGATCTGGCAATCGTCACCCAGCTGGGTGTCGGCGGGGCGGGCTCTGCCACCGCAGATGCCCTGCTGAGTTTAGGAACTAGAACGCTCAATCTATTTGATGTCGATATTGAGAGGTCCTCCGCTAAAGCCCAGCAGCTGGCCGCACTCTACCCGGGCGCGACCGTCCGCGCCGTCACCGAAGCCGAACTGGCTGAAGCCCTTGCCACCTCAACCGGCCTAGTCAACGCTACCCCCATTGGCATGCACCACCACCCCGGCGCTCCCCTGCCCCTGGACTACCCCCACCCCGGCCTCTGGGTCTTTGACGTCATCTACCTACCCCAAAATACCCCGCTTATACAGAAAGCTCGTTCTATAGGCTGCCGGCTACTTCCCGGCGGGCTTATGGCGGTCGGCCAGGCAGCCGACGCCTTCGAACTCATCACCGGTCTTAGCCCCAACCGGGCAGAACTCCTGACCCACTTCGAACAGCTTCTCGAAGCTCAGGGCAACCAGCTCACCTAGTCAGCCCAGCGCAGGCCCGGCGTCCTCCCCCTCCCTACGAAGAAGGCCCTCCTCCGCAGATACGCGGGGAAGGGCCTTACCTATGCCAGGAAAGTGGCAGCCGGTTTACTTACCGAACTCATAGTCATCCAGCGGGATCGCCTGGAACTCGGGGCTGATAGCACCCTCGTTGGTCTCGGCGTAGCTGAAATCGTTGTAGGGAGTTGCGGTCTGAGCAAACAGGGCCTCACGAGCCTCGTCGGTGGGCTCAACCTCGATGTCGTTGTACATGGCAAGACCAGTACCAGCGGGGATGAGCTTACCGATGATGACGTTCTCCTTGAGACCGACCAGCGGATCTTCCTTGCCTTCCATCGCAGCCTGAGTCAGGACGCGAGTGGTTTCCTGGAAGGACGCGGCAGACAGCCAGGACTCGGTAGCCAGTGACGCCTTGGTGATACCCATCATCT